>Ga0066710_100006475_pt1 | contig 10943 bp, 7 predicted proteins | sample GraSoiAngelo_159_FD_79666 | JGI IMG/M metagenome (GOLD analysis project Ga0066710, IMG submission 79666) | Grasslands soil microbial communities from the Angelo Coastal Reserve, California, USA - 14_1009_16_40cm | ecosystem: Environmental > Terrestrial > Soil > Grasslands | place: USA...
CGTTCAGAATCATCCGGCCGCTAAATCTCAAAAGAGAGGGCGTCGGGTGAGGGTTGGCACACCTGCGGCGCATATTGTTTGTCGCTTCCCGGGCGCCTAAGGGCCGCCTCTGGGACGGCGCGCTCATCCGCCCACCCGCGCGGGGCGATGTGTAACTGAAAACTGGCGGTTGGCAAACTCCCTTGAGCTTTCGAATAAAGCTACTATTGGCCTTTACCCTCGCGGTGTCCCTCGCCGTGGCCGTGGTGGCCTCGACCATTTCCACTTCCATGCGCCACGCTTTCGAGCGGCTCGATCGCCAGCGGACGGCGGCGCTGGTCGCCCAGTTCCAGCGCGAATTCGAACGTCAGCGCGAAGAAGTCACGCGACGTATCGCAGCCATCGCCGGCACCGATTTCATGGTGCAGATGGCAGTGGAGCTCAACCGCCCCCAGCCTGACTATTCGTCCTACGTGCGAACTGCGCGCGAGCTGGCCGACGGTCAACGCCTTGACTTTCTCCAACTGATCGCCGGCGATGGCACGATCATCTCCTCTGCGCAGTGGCCCGCACGCTTCGGTTATAAGGAGGAATGGGTGACCCAGCCAGTGGACTGGGCGAGCCAGGGAGCGTTTCTGAACCGCGAAGAGCTGCCGGAAGGGTCGGCGCTGGCGCTCGAAGCCGTCCGCCCCGTGCGTATCGGCCGGCGAGGTCTTCACGTGGTCGGAGGGATGCGGCTTGACCAGCAATTTCTTCGTTCCCTGGCGCTTCCTGCGGGAATGCGGGCGATGCTCTATGCGAACTCCGAGAGCGGATTTTCTCCCCAGGCGCTCATCAGCGCGGAAGGCACGGTAGCGTTCCCCCTCGGCAAAAACCCGGAGAGACTGGCCCCCCTGATTGAGCGCGTCCGGCGCGATCATCGCGAGCTCAGCCAGATCATCACCTGGGGACAGCCCCAGGAGCTCGAGTTTTTCCACGCGCTTCCTTTACTCGGACGCGGAAACAATCTGCTGGGCGTACTGCTGGTGGGCAGCTCTGAGCAGGAGCTTGCCATGCTCGAGCGGCGCATCCGGCTTATCGCGCTGCAGGTGGGTGGCGGGGGCATGCTGTTAGGTTTTCTGCTCAGCATCTGGGCCGCCGCACGGGTTACCCGTCCTGTGGAGCGGCTCGCCGTGGCGGCAAGGGAAGTGGCTGAGGGCAACTGGGAGGCCCGCGTTGAGGCTGGCTCGACGGATGAGATCGGGCAGCTGGCGAAGGCGTTCAATCGTATGACAGAGGAACTGGTGGAACAGCGTGAGCGCCTGGTGCAGACCGAACGGGTAGCGGCATGGCGGGAGTTGGCCCGCCGCCTGGCGCACGAGCTCAAGAATCCGCTTTTCCCGCTGCAGATCACGGTGGAAAACCTGCTTCGCGCCCACGACCAGCAGCCGGCAAAGGGCGAATCCGAACTCATGAATCCGAAACCCTCCTCCGCCGCAAAATCTCCTGCTCAATTTGAGGAAGTCTTTCGCGAGAGCACTTCCACGCTGCTGGCAGAGCTCGCCAATTTGAAGATGATCATCGGCCGCTTCAGTGATTTCGCCAGGATGCCGCCGCCACAACTCCAGCCGGTGCATCTGAATGAGATCGTGCGCGGCGCTGTGAGACTCTTCGAGGCCCAGCTCACGGCGCCTGGGCGTCCGCCGATTACCACCACCCTTAACCTCGATGCTGGGCTTGACACCATTCAGGCTGACCCCGAGCTTCTGCACCGTGCTGTGCAGAACCTCGTGCTCAATGCCATGGACGCGATGCCCTCTGGCGGAAAATTGACGGTCCGCACCCGGCGGATCGAGGGGACGCCGGCCTCCGCCCGGATCGAAATTTCCGACTCCGGCCTGGGTTTGACCAAAGAAGAATGCGAGCGGTTGTTCACGCCCTATTACACCACTAAACGGCATGGCACCGGTTTGGGGCTGGCGATTGTGCAGTCCGTCGTAAGCGACCATGGCGGAAAGATCTCTGTGGAAAGTGAGCAGGGGCGCGGGACGACATTCCTGATTGACCTGCCTGCCGATGCGACCCGGGATTCAGGGCCCGGAGGTGGAAGCTCGGAAGAGAGTAATCGCTAGCGTTCCGTAACGAAGATTCGCATCGTAATTTCGCTCATCTCAACCGAAGCGGGGAGGCATGCCTGAAGGCGTGCCCTGACGAATTACTGAACGAAACTTCGAGTTGTGGACACTATAGCCCTAGACTAGAGTCCTTGGAACAGGTAGCGCAAAGGCCTCTCGGGGCTGCGGCATCTTCCATCCCAGGGGCTTTTCCCCGAACCAGCCGCACGCCCTACGCGGGCGCCGCACTCAAGCGTCGAAGCACAGCAACTTGATTTTTCAGTTGACGCCGCATTCACCCGCATATAAATTTAGCCTTCTCTACGCTCGGTCGACTCTGTAGTTCCATCCCGGCCATTCAGGGTTATGCCGCGATGAGGTCCGGCACGTCGTGCGGCCTCGCAAGCCGGAAACCCGTGCGCCGTTCAAAGGGAGATGATTCGATGAAGGTAGGCCTATTTACCGCTCTGTTTGCGAAGCTCGGTCTCGATGAGGTCATCAAGAAAATCAAGCCCCTGGGAATCCGCACCGTGGAGCTAGGCACGGGGAATTATCCCGGCGATCCGCACATCAAGCTTGACTGGCTCAACCAATCCGCCAAACTCAAGGAATTCAAGCAGAAGCTCGATGACCAGGGCATCTCCATCAGCGCGCTCAGTTGCCATGGCAACGTGGTGCATCCCAACAAGGAATTCGCCCAGAACTCCGCCGAGACCAACCGCAAAACCATTCTGCTGGCCGAAAAACTGGGCGTCAAGAATGTGATCGACTTTTCCGGCTGCCCGGGCGATTCCGACAATGCCAAGTACCCGAGCTGGTCGCCCACACCCTGGCCTCCGGATTATCTCGATCTGTTGAAGTGGCAGTGGGAAAGAAAGGTGATCCCTTTCTGGATCAAGCGCGCCAAGTTCGCCCAGGACCACGGCGTGCGTATCGCCATCGAGATGCACCCAGGCTTCAGCGTCTACAATCCGGAAACCATGCTGCGGCTGCGCGCCGAGGCGGGGGCGGCGGTCGGCTGCAATTTCGATCCCAGCCACATGTTCTGGCAGGGCATCGATCCCACCAGCGCCGTGCGCGCACTGGGTGACGCAGCGTTCCAGTGCCACGCCAAGGACACGAAGATGTACCACGCCAATTATCTGGTGAACGGAGTGCTCGATACAAAACCCTACAGCGACGAGAAACATCGCTCCTTCCTTTTCCGCACCGTCGGCTACGGCCACGGCCGCGATTTCTGGGCTGACCTGGTTTCCACCCTGCAGATGGTGGGATATGACGACGTACTCTCGATCGAGCACGAAGACAGCCTGATGTCCGTGGATGAAGGACTGAGTAAGGCCGTGGGTTTCCTCAATAATTTAGTGATCAAAGAAAAGCTCAAGGAAATGTGGTGGGCGTAAGAGACCGGATCTGGGCTTCAGGCTGCAGGACTTGGGACTTGGGACGGAACCACCGCGCAATACTCGACGCCCAGAACGGCGGTAGTCGCCGTGCTGCGCCTCAGACCGCGCGTAGGGCTGCTCCCGCTGATACTGGGAAGGTTTCCTTTCCGACAGCTCTGGTTGGCAGGTCAAGCGCTAGCCGTGAAATTCGATATCCTTTCAACTCTCCTTGGAGGCAAAACGAAATTCAGGGGAAACGGAGTCACCCAATGGCGCAAATCAACGTCGCTCTGCTGGGCTACAAGTTCATGGGTAAGGCGCACTCCAATGCTTACCGTCAAGTGGGACGCTTCTTCCCGGACAAACTCGAGCCGCGAATGAGAGTGATCTGCGGACGCGACCGGGACGGGGCGCAGGCCGCGGCAAGGCAGTTCGGCTGGGAGGAGGTCGAGACAGACTGGCGCAAGGTGGTAGAGCGCCAGGATATCGATGTGGTCGACATCGCCACTCCGGGCGACATGCACCATCCGATGGCTCTCGCCGCCGCCAAGGCCGGCAAGCATGTGATCTGCGAAAAGCCGCTGGCTAACACCCTGGCCGAAGCCAAGGAAATGCTGCGCGCCGTGGAGAAGGCCGGCGTAAAGCACATGCTCATGCACAACTACCGCAAGATTCCGGCCGTGGCCTTGGCCAAGAAGCTGATCGACGACGGGCGCCTGGGCGAGATCTATCATTACCACGGAGCGTATCTTCAGGATTGGATCATGGACCCGGAATTTCCCCTGGTATGGCGCCTGGAGAAGAAGCACTCGGGTTCCGGGGCGCTGGGCGATATCGGTTCCCACGCCGCCGACCTGGCCCAGTATCTCAACGGCGAGATCGACTCCGTGGTCGCTCACATGACCACCTTCATCAAGGAGCGTCCGCTTCCCGGCAGCGGTTCCGGCGCCTGGGGCGCGAAAGGAAGCAAAGGGAAAGGCAAGGTGACGGTCGACGACGACACGAATTTTCTGGCGCGCTTCAAAAACGGCAGTGTGGGCGTATTTGAGGCTTCGCGCTTCTGCGGCGGACGCCGGAATTACAACACCCTCCAGGTTTACGGCAGCAAGGGCAGCATCGCCTTCAACCTTGAGCGTATGAACGAGCTCGAGTTTTACGACCGCACGGAGGGCCAGGCTGACCAGGCGTTCAAGACCATTATGGTGACCGAAAGCGTCCACCCCTACGTTGGCGCGTGGTGGCCGCCGGGCCACATCATCGGCTACGAGCACACCTTTGTGCACGCGGTGCACGACTTTCTCACCAGCCTGGAAAACGACCGGCTGCCGGAGCCCAACTTCAGCCACGGCGTAAAGGACCAGGCCGTGCTGGACGCGATCGAGCGTTCAGCAAAGAGCGGCAAGTGGGAACGAGTGGCCCGCTGAGTCAGTTGCGCCCCAGAAGCAAGGGGTCAGAAGTCAGGAGCCAGAATTGGGCGAGCCCCGCGCACCAGCTAAGTCATTTGAGAAAGCTCACCAACTCGCCCTTGGAATTTACAACTTCACGGCTGGCTTTCCAAGATCAGAGATCTACGGGCTCTCCATTCAGATGCCGAGAGCTGCCGTCTCAATACCCGCCAATATTGCCGAAGGCTTTCGCTAGCGTGGTAGAGCCGATAAAGCGCGCTTCACGAATACGGCAGAAGGCTCTGTTGAAGAGAGTCCTACTTACCTTATTTTGGCGCACGACCTGGGCTATGGAGACCCTGCGGAGCTTAAAGCTACGCCCGAAGAGGTTAGCCGGCTTCTGAACGCTTATTCGAGGGCAATTCTGACTTCTGGCTGCTGATTGCTGGCTCGCCTTCTCACTCCTGAGTTCCTATGGCGTACATGATGGGCATTGACGTAGGCACCACGGGCACGCGCGCCGTGATTGTGCGCCCTGACGGCCATGTGATGGGCGCCGCTACCGGCGACCATCAGCCCATGCGAATGCCCAAAGCAGGATGGGCCGAGCAGGAGCCGCAGGACTGGTGGCAGGCCACGATTCAGGCCGTACGCAGCGCCCTCGATGCCGCGGGACTCAGCGGCTCGGACATTGCCGCCATCGGGCTTTCCGGACAGATGCACGGCGTGGTATTGCTCGACGAATCGAACGCCGTGCTCTATCCCAGCCTGATCTGGTGTGACCAGCGCAGTCACGTGCAATGCGAGTGGATCACCTCGCGAGTAGGCGCCGAACGGCTGATCAAACTGGTTCTGAATCCCGCGCTCACCGGCTTCAGCGCGCCGAAGCTGCTGTGGCTGCGTGACAATGAGCCACGCGTTTATGAGCGCGCCGCCCACTGCCTGCTGCCCAAGGATTTCGTCCGGCACCGGCTGACAGGAGAATTCGCCACGGACGTTTCAGACGCTTCCGGCACACTGCTTTTTGACGTGGCGAAGCGCCGCTGGTCACAGGAGGTGCTGGAAGCTCTTGATATCGACCGCTCGCTACTGCCGCGCGCTTATGAGTCCGCCAAAATTACAGGCGAGATCACCTCTCAGACGGCGCTGGTGACGGGCTTGAAAGCCGGCACTCCCGTGGTGGCCGGGGCCGGCGACCAAGCGGCAAGCGCGGTCGGCAATGGAATCGTCTCGAAAGGACTTACTTCCGCGACCCTGGGCACGTCTGGGGTGATTTTCACCTACACGGCCACCCCCAAGCTCGACCCGCGCGGGCGCATTCACACCTTTTGTCATGCCGTGCCGGGTAAGTGGCACGTGATGGGCGTCACCCAGAGCGCCGGTCTTTCCTTGCGCTGGTTCCGCGAACAGTTTGGCGCCATGGAGGCGTGGTACGCGGGGCGCACCGCCGAGGACCCGTACGACCTGATCATCCGCGAAGCCGAGAAGATTCCACCTGGAAGCGATGGTCTTATTTTCCTGCCCTACCTGATGGTAGAGCGCACGCCGCACCTGGACGCGCACGCGCGCGGCATGTGGTTCGGCCTGACGGCGGCACACACGCGCGGCCACATGATCCGCTCCATACTCGAGGGCGTGGCCTTCAGCCTGAGAGATTCACTCGAAATTTTCAAGGAGCTCCAGATTCCCGTGGCCCAGATACGCGCTTCCGGCGGCGGCTCGCGAAGTGCCGCCTGGCGCAGGATCCAGGCGGATATTTACGGCAAGCAGCTCGTAACCCTGCAGGAATCGGAGGGGTCGGCGTTCGGCGCGGCGCTGCTCGCGGGCGTGGGCGGCAAGATCTACTCCTCGGTGGAGGAATCGGCGCGCCAGGCCATTCATCTGCGTGATCAGGTGGCGCCGCAGCCTGCCAATTCCCGGATTTACGACCGCGTCTACCAGGTCTACCAGGGACTCTATCCTGCCGTGCGCGAATTCGCTCATCGCCTGGCAGAACTGGATACCGAGACAGTCGAATGATCGAGGCAACAAGCGATCAGCTCATGCGGTCATGATTGTCTGAACCGCCGAGAAAGAGGACGCCAGTGAGGACGCGATCCAGAACCCTGAGATCTGAAATCAGCTTGATTGCGCTGTTCGTATTGATTCTGACAGGGGGAACCGTGAATGCACCTGCAGCCTCCTATGAAGCCAAGCTCGAAAAGACGCAGTACAAGGGCTGGGACGCTTACAAGTTGACGAACGGCATCATCAGCCTCTACGTGACGCCGCAGCTGGGCGGCCGCGCCATCCAGCTCGAGCTCGGCGACCAGCAGTTCTTCTTTGTCAACAAGGACCTGGCCGGGAGAGTCCTGCCCGAATCTGAAAACAACCTCAAGTCCGGGTGGGCCAATTACGGCGGCGACAAGGTATGGCCGGCGCCCGAAGGCTGGATGAACGACAATCAGTGGCCCAGCATTCCTTATTACATCCTTGACGGCAGCAACTTCCAATTCGAAAAGGTGAAGGAGACAGGGGAAGAAGTGGCCGTCCGCGTTACCAGTCCCTCGGACCCGCGCACGGGAGTCCGGTTTGCCCGCACCTATCACGTCTACGCCGGGACGACGCGTGTCACAGTCGAGCAGGTGATGCGCAATACCAGCAGGCGCCAGATTCGCTGGGGCATCTGGCACCTGATCCAAAATGATGCGGCAGACGCCCACGACCCTTCGAAACCCAATCCTGAACTCTACATGTATATTCCACTCAACCCGCGCAGCATGTTCCCTGAGGGATACTACAAGCCATACGGCGACGCGCGGCACCCGAGCTATGAGGTTCTCAATGGAGGGCACATGCTGCGGGTCCATTATCTGTATCGCGTGGGCAAGGCGGCCGCGGACTCTGATGCGGGTTGGTACGCCGTGGTCAACGGACAGAAGAATATCGGCTACGTGGAGACGTTCAAGCATTTCCCCGGCATGGAATATACGGACAACGCCTCGGTCGAAACCTGGAACGACGGCCCCGGCACGATCTCGCGAGGTCCCTGGGACCAGACTCTGGCCGACGACCCCAAGAAGACTCCTTACTTTCTGGAAGCGGAAGTGATCAGCCCTTTTGCGAGGCTCGACCCCGGCGAAGAGTACGAGTTCAGCGTGCACTGGTCGCCTACGCGAGTGCCGAATCCTCTGCGTGAGGCGGTGGATGCCGGCGCGATCAGTGAGCCGCTCACAGCCGCCCCCGAAGGGTTAGACAGCAGAAGACTGCGAGGAGTTTTCGGGGTGTTCGTCCCTGGCACCTTGCAGGCGACCTTCTACAGTGTGATGGGCGAGGAAATCGCCCACGAAGCGCTGTTAACCGTGGATCCGCGTGAAGTTGTGCGGCTGGATAAAACCGTTCGGGTACCGACAGGTGCCTTGCGGGTGAGCGTTTCCGTACGCGACACAGATGGTAGCAACCGCGGTTTCCTGGGGAATGTGGCCCTGAAGTAGGCCGTCTGGAGTCCGCTCGGTCTGGAGTCACTCGGTCCGGCATCAAATAGTTGCGCAGCGAGACTGTGGTCGCCTCGCGCCACTTTGCATCGGAGCCCGCCGCTGGAACGAGAAGCCGAAGCGCTCGACCTGAGCGCTTCGCTACTCAGGGAAATTCCACCGAAAGGAATGCGCCGCGGTCCCGCTTTGTTCCACGTACAGGACTCCGGTCGACGGCGTGGCCTTGATGAGCGCGACGCCGCGCTCACGTCCGAGCACGCTGACCGCAGTGGCGAGGCTGTCTGCGGTGATTCCGTTCGGCGCGATCACAGTTACGCTGTGGCGTCCGGTAAGCGCCAGGCCGGTCTTGGGATTCACAATGTGCGAGTAGCGCACACCTCCCAGGTCGACGTGCTGTTCGGCATCACCCGACGTCGAAATGGCGCAGTCGTGCAGTAAGACATAACGAACTGGATTCTCGATTCTGGATTCCTCTTGCGGATTTCCACCTGGTCGCAAAGGGGAAACGGCAATCTTCCACCCCGACGTACCCACGTCCGCAGTGCTCTGCGCCTGCAGCCCATTCTGGCGCGGCGGCGGCGCGCTCACCGCGATATCACCTCCTGCAGCCACCAGAGCACTCTCGATTCCGCAGCGTTTCAGGACCAGCAGGGCCTGGTCCGCCGCGTCCCCCTTGGCGATGCCGCCCAAATCGAGCAGCATCCCCGATTGCAAGAGTTGCGCTTGATGGCTCGTCGGCTCGAGTCGCAAAAACCGATAACCGACGAGTTCAAGCGCGTGGGCCAGCTGTTCGCGGTCGGGCATCTCATGCCGCCGGCGCGCTCTGCGCCAAAGGTGCACGATGGGGCCTGCGGTGATGTCGAAGGCGCCGCCTGAGCGGCGGGCGAGGTCCTGCGCCGCCGCTACCACCCGAAACAAATCATCGCTGATTTCGACGGGCGGGCCGCCTGCACGTTCGCACAGCCGCATCAGCTCGCTCGCGGGACGGTAATCGCTCATAATGGCATCAAGCCGGGCGATGCGATCAAACGCGAAACCGGAGGCGTGCTCAGCCGTGCGTGCGTCCGGGGCATAGAGCACAATCTTGAACACGGTCCCCATTTGGACCTGCGAAAATTCGAATCGGCTGACTTGCGGGGCCGGAGGGGCTTCCTGGTGCGCAGCGGCAGGACCCTTACAGGTGGCAGGCTGGAGGGTTGTAGCCGGTCGGCGGGCCGCCAGCACTGATGATTCCCAGGCTAGTGCGAAGACCAGCAGGCGCCGCCCAAGGCAGAGTGGAATCAGTCGGCAAACCGGCACACTGTACATCGAACGAGATCTTCTGCTTTCGACTACCACTTGGCAGCGATTTCAAAGTGTCTCAAGGCACAACGACATTGCCGCTACCTGCTGTAACGTCGCTATCCTCAGTGCCGACACACACACGTTCTCGACCCGTCCTGAAATCCTACTCTTCCCGGGTCACTTCTTCAGCGATCCAGAATTTTCCGGGTTCTAGACCGGTACGAACTGCGAGCTCGTGGGCCAGCAGCTGAATGTAGAGCATATCGACCAGAGTGCCCAGGCCTAGCCGCTGAGGCTCTACCCGAAGGAGTCGCAGGTTGGTGGCGGCCTCGCAAGGCAGGTCGGTAAGCAGCAGGACTCGTCCGCGATGCGACCGGATGTCCTCTGCGAGTTTCAGAAGGAATTGCCCCGTCTTAGTGCGTCGACCTCGCGAGCTGCTCTGGTCGCGCGCGAAGATGATATAACGGTGGGCGGGATTGACAATTTCGATGGGCCCGTGGCGGAACTGCGCGGCGCTGGTGGCCTCAGCGGGCAGACGTGCGACCTCCTTAAGCGTCAGCGCACCCTGGTAGACTGAAGCGAGGTCGGCTCCGCGCGACATCAGGGCGACGTAAGGCGGCTGGCCGAAAAACTCCACGGTCGCAGGCAGTATCAGCGAGTCGTGCTGCTCGAGGATCTTTTCCTGGGCTTGGATGATCCGTACCAGCGCTTGCGTGAGTGAACGCGGGCTTTCACCCGCCACGGCAAATGCCAGGTACATGAGCGCGGCGACGCTGCACATGTAAGTCTTGGTGCTGACGGTGGACTGGTGCCCGGCCAGCATGGGCAGCAGCAGGTCACCACGCTTCCCCAGTGCGCTGGACTCGACGTTAACCACCGCCGCCAGGCCCACCCTGGGCGGCAGGCGGTCGAGCAGTCGCGTGATCTCCACTGTTTCTCCTGACTGCGATACTGCCACCAGCAGCGTATCCGGCCGCAGGATTTTGAGATGGTGATGGAGCAGCTCCGCCGTCTCCCAAACGATGGCGCGGATCCCCAGCGACGTGAGGTAAGCCTGGGCAGGATAAGCCGCAAACAGTGATGATCCCATGCCCGTGAACACGACCACCGGCGGCCATTTGCTCACCAACTTGCGCAGGCCCTTGGCAGGAATGGCGCCCGCACTTGAGTAGAATTTCCGCACATCGGCAAGCACAGCGGGCTGTTGAAAAACTTCTTCCAACATCGTGGTCATGGTAAGTCCTCTTGTGGTTGGAAATTGCCTCTTGCCGGGCGAAGCTGCGATTTCAAAGGCGTGAGAACTAGTCTAGCACGAGGCGTCTGAATGCTGATAACCGGGGCCGC
>Ga0066710_100006476_pt1 | contig 10943 bp, 8 predicted proteins | sample GraSoiAngelo_159_FD_79666 | JGI IMG/M metagenome (GOLD analysis project Ga0066710, IMG submission 79666) | Grasslands soil microbial communities from the Angelo Coastal Reserve, California, USA - 14_1009_16_40cm | ecosystem: Environmental > Terrestrial > Soil > Grasslands | place: USA...
CCTCGGGGCCGAGCTGGACGTGGTAGGTGTGGACGACGGGGGTCGAGACGAGGCGCGTGAACGGCAGCGCGAAGTGGTAGCTATGGCTGTGCACCACATCGAAGTCGTTCGCCTGCTCGAAGGCCCACGCGGCGCTCAGCGTCTCCGGCACCCGCCAGTCCCAGAGCTCCTTGCTCTCCCGGTAGCCGTGTGCGTAACACGAGCGCAACTCGGCCGTGGTCACCGAGTCGCCGGTCGCGAACAGGGTGACGTCGTGCCCGCGCCGCACCAGCTCCTCGGTGAGCAGCGAGACGAGCTGCTCGATCGAGTCGCCCTCCCCCGGCCTGACCGGCATCGCAACGGGCGCGAGCTCGGCGATCCTCAGCCCGTCGTCCATAGGCTCCTAAGCCGCCGACGCGGACCTAGCGGCCGGGGATCGGCGTTAACATCGTGCGCCCTGCCCGACCCAAGGAGGTCTCCCGAATGACCAAGCAACTGCTCGCAGTCGTCCTCGTGGCCGTCGTGCTGAGCACAGCGATCGGTTTCACGCTCGGATGGGCCGCCAACCCTCAGAGCTCCAACGCAGCGTCCACAGACACGCCGGTGGTCAAGCAGCTCAAGAGGCTCAACGCCCAAATGAACACGCTGAACTCGCGAATCGGCGAACCGCAGACATCCCCAGGAACCGTCCGGGGGCTGCTCACGATCATCTGCGACTACACGGCACCCATCAACTGCAAGCCGTGAGCGGGAGCTAGATCCCATAATCGCCGACGTGCCGCGATCGGGGCAGGCGATGAGCGCCGCCTGAGGTCACACCATTCCCGCGGTCTGGAGAAGCGAGCGCAGGACGGGCGGTCCGGCGAAGTGCTCCTCCGCGATCTCCCGAGCCCGACGGCCGTGACGTTCGTAGTCGGCGGCGATGCGCTCAATGCCTTCGAGGATGCCCTCGGCGTCCTCGAACGAGAGCAGGCCTTCGCCTACCGGCAGGACGTCGCTGAAGCCCGTCTCCCGGACGAGCGCGGGACGGCCGCTCGCCAGGTAACACTGCGTGCGGTCGCTGAACCAGCCGCTACACGTCTCGACGTACATCGCCTTCGCGAAGCCGAGCTCTGCCTTGGAGGACTGGATGAAGCGCCGATAGGCCTTTGCGTCGATCGTGGCCCGAACCGCGTCGGTCAGCTCCCAGCCGTGCTGGGCCAGCAATTCGGTTGGAGGCTGTCCCGCGATCGCGAGCAGGATCCGCTCGCTCATCCGCTCGGGCAGCGCGATCAGGCGAAGTATCTCGTCGTCCTTGCCCTTGCCGATCCCGGGGAAGCTGTCGGTGGTCCAGCTCAGGATCGTCGTGAAGGGCGCGTCCGGCGGCGCGGAGGTCACGGGCCAGAAGTCGAGCTCCACGGGCTGGATTGTCGGGTGCCAGCGGAAGGGCGTCTCAGGCAAGCTGCAGCGCGCGTCCTCCGCGAGGAGCGCGAAGGTGAAGAGAGCGTCGTGCGCACCGAAGAAGTCGCGGTACCAGCCCTCGCCCGCGTCGGCGATCGCCTGCTGGGTGAAGCCCGGGTCCGTGTCGATGAAGATCTTCGAGAGCCCTTCGTATTCGGGCCTGACCATCCAGCAGCCGCCCGAGAGGTTGACCATCAGGTCGGCGCTTCGGCAAGCCTCGGCGACCTGCGCTCGGGTCTTGCCGTGGTAGCCGCCTTGGTAGTCGACGTAGGCCCACGAGTCCTCGACCCCCACGAGCGCGAGTTGCCTGCGAATGTAGTCGAGCGCGTACGCGGGGTCGGTGGCGATCGCGTTCTGGACCGGGTCGAAGTTGCACTCGCCGGTGTCTTCCAGATAGAAAACGTCGTAGCCGAGGCGCTGGAAACCGGCGATGTACTGGAGCGCGCACCAGGTCACACCGCCGACGGGGTAACGGCCGACGATGCCGGCGAGGACGAGCCGCTTACGAGCCAACGCCGCTCCAGCGGGGCTCGAGCGCTGTCGTGAGGTCGGTGTCGGGGCCCATTGCCAGGCGCTCGAGACGATACGGGTCTTGCGGCGGGATCGTAAATGTCCCCCCTCCGTAGAGACACGCCCCGAGATAGCCCGTCCGAGCGAGTGCCTCGCGCACGTCCGGCGGGGCTCCCGCGTTGTCCCCATACGGGTAGGCGAACAACTCCACGGTTTGCGCGAGGGCAGCCTCGAGCGCGGCCTTCGAGCGCTCGAGCTCCAGGCCGCGCTCGGCAGGCGACAGCTCGGAGAAGGCGCGATGCGAGACGCCGTGCGACTGCACCGCGACGCCGCGGCGCACGAGCTCACGTAGCTCGTCCCAATCACACAGCGGTTCCTCGGGCTCGTTCTCGAGGTCGAAGAGGTTCGTGCCGCCCACGAAGTCTGTCGGCATGAAGAGCACCCCCGGATAGCCGAAGCGCTCGAGCCACGGCAGAGCGACCTCGAGCACCGAGCTGTAGCCGTCGTCGAAGGTAATGAGCGCCGCTCGCTCCGGCAGCTGTTCCGGCTCGGTGAGCCCGCGCAGAAAGGTAGCGAGGTCGACGGGCTGCCAACCCCCGTCACGCAGTGCCGCGAGCTGCTCGGCGAACACGGCCTCGGGAACGTAAAACCACGTCTCCCACCCCCCCGGAGCCGGCGGCCCGATCTTGTGGTAGCCGAGGATCGCGATGCGGCTCATGCCAGCGCGAGCTCGAGGACCCGCCGGACGACCTTCTCGCCGTCGAAATGCTCCTCGGCGAGCTCGCGCGCCAGGCGGCAATGGCCCTCGTAGTCGGACTCCACGGCCTCGATCGCGGCGGCGGCCTCATCGATGTTCCGAAAGCGCAGCAGCCCTTCCGCTTCGGGCAGGAAGCTGCTCGGACCGGTGTGCTCGACCACAGCGGGCTTGGCGCTCGCCAGGTAGCAGATCGTGCGGTCGCTGATCCAGGCGTTGGCGAGCAGGCCGCAGGACGGCTTCGCGCAGCTGAACTCGGCCCGAGAGCTCTGGATGTACGCGCGGTAGTCATCCGGCGTTGCGCACGCCTCCCAGGCGTCCCGCACGGTCCAGCCGGCCCGCTCCAGGAGCGGGACATCCGTGTCGGCCGTGTAGTCGTCGAGTGTGAGCGCCATCTCGAGCGGCTGGTTGGTCCGCGCGGGCAGCTCCGCGTATTCGAGGAAGGCGATCCGCTTGTCGTTGCACACGGGCTCGTCGTCGAGCTCGATCCAACCCTCCCACCAGTTCGTGACCGTCGTGTACGGGCCCGAGGTCGCTTTGGTGGGCGGCCAGGCGGGCAGGAAGACCGGCGCATGCGTGTGGTGCCAGCGGACACCGCCGTCCGGGAAGCGGGCCTCGGCCCTGCCCACCGTTTCCCCGATCGTGAGGTAGAGGTCGTGCTCGAACACGCAGAGCTTGGCCTGGCTCATCCAGAGCTGCAGAAGGCCGGGATCGAGGTCAACGAGGGCCGTTCGCCGGAACATCGCGAGCGCCCACGCGGGAGTGTCGTAGGCGAAGTCGAGCATGACGTCGGCCTCCGCCGCGGCGACGTCTAGGTCCGGCCGGCCGTCCACGAGCCCCGCATCGAGCTCATGGCCGGTGAAGCTCGTCAGGGCGAGCGCTCCGCCGAGCCCGTAGGACTCGAGCCGAGCACCCAGCGTGGCGATGTCGCGCTCCACCTCGGCCCTCGGCCTCGTCGCTGCGTGCTCGCCGATGTCCTCGAGCCAGATTACGCGGCAGTCGAGCGCTCGCAGCGACAGCGCCCAGTTGAGATAGACCCAGAGGTGGCCGGCGCCCTCGGGATAGCCGAGAGTGAGCGGGGTCATGCAGACGGTGGTCTTCATTGGTGCGATGCTCTCCGGCGCTGTGCCGGCCGCAGCTCACCCGGCTGAGGCGACAGCTTCCTGCGGCGCATCGAAGTCGGCTGCCGGAGACGTCAGCCCCGCGCCGTTCGCGTGAACGACTCGCCCGGATTCGATCTCGACCCGAGCGTCGCAGATCTCGAGCGTGCTCAGGCGGTGGGCAATCAGCAGCGAGGTGCGGCCCTCCATCAAGCGCTGGATCGCCTCCATGATGGCGGCCTCTGTCTGCGTGTCCACCGAGCTTGTCGGCTCGTCGAGGAGCAGGATCGGGGCGTCCTTCAGAAAGGCGCGCGCAAGTGCGATTCGCTGGCGCTCGCCACCGGAGAGACGCATGCCCCGCTCGCCGACGACCGTCTCGTAGCCGTCCGGCAGCCTGCGGACGAACTCGTGCGCGTTGGCCGCCTCGGCCGCGCCGATGACGTCGCGCCAGCGAGCTCCCGGCCGCGCGTAGGCGATGTTCTCGGCGATGCTGGTCGAGAACAGCACCGGCTCTTGCAGCACGATCCCGAACTGATTGCGAAGGTCCGCCAGCTTGTAGTCGCGCAGGTCGACGCCGTCGAGCAGGATCGCTCCCGCGGTCGGATCGTAGAAGCGCGTGATCAAGCTCACAAGCGTCGTCTTGCCGGCGCCGGTCCTGCCGGCGATGCCCAGGCGGGTGCCAGGCTCGAGGGAGAACGACACATCGTGCAGGACCCTGCCGTCGCCGTTGTAGGCAAAGGAAACGTCACGGAACTCGAGCGCGCCTCGTGCCCGGACGATGCGGCGGGCGTGTGGCCTCTCCTCCACGTCGGGTGTCTCGTCGAGTAGCTCGAAGGCGCGGTCGGCGCTCGCGAGCGAGGACTGGAGGTCGCCCACCTTCTGGCTGATCGTCTCGAGGGGTCCGTAGAGCTGCGAGAGATAGGTCATGACCATGAGCAGCTCCCCGATCGTCAGCACGCCCGACTGCACGTGCCGGACTCCCACGAAAAGCACTGCGGCCGTGCCGATCGCGATTGCGACATTGACCGCGAGCCCGAACGCCGACTCCGTCAGCGATAGCCGTACCCGCGCCTGCACGGTCTTGCCCGAGCGGGCGACGTAGCGCGCGTGCTCGTCCTTCTCCTTGCCGAAGGCCTTGACGACCCGCACGGAGGTGAGAACGTCCTGCAGGACGCCGAGAGCCGAGCTCTCGAGCTCCTTGAGGTCGTGATAGCGACGGCGGACGCGGCGCGTGTAGACGCGCGAGAGCACGAACAGCGCCGGGACGACCGCGAGGGCGATCAAGGCGAGCTGCAGGTCGATACGGGCCGTGACGTAGATCGCGGAGACGAGCATGGCGAATGCAGCCACGAACGGGATCATGCTCTCGACGATGTGCTGCATCGCCTCCGCGTCGTACTGGATGCGGTAGATCGAGTCGTGGCTGCCGCGGGTGTCGTGAAAGGAGAGCGACAGGCGCTGGACGTGCCGGAAGAGCCTCCCCCGGAACTCGAGCGTGAGCCGCTCGCCCGTGCGAGTTTGCAGCACGTAGCTGACAAGGGACTGCACCTCGCTCAGGAGTACGACGAGCACTTGGAGGACTGCGACGACCACGAGCAGGGCGACGCTGGACTGCACGACGGAAGCCGGCAGGAACCCGTCGACGAACCCGGGTAGGGGATGAGAGGCGATCACGCTGTCGACGGCGATCTTGAGCGGGACCGGGGTCAGCAGCAGGAGCGGTGTCGCAAGCAGGTCGACGAAGAGGAGCAAGGCGATCTGGGGCCAGAAGGGCGCTATCTGGCGGAGGATCCTGCGGGACATACGGCTGCTCTTCCCGGTCGCCTCGCTCATGACTCCTCCCGTGGAGGCCCGATCGCCTCGAGAGCGGCTGCCATGCCGGTGGCGCACTCCTGGAGCTCGCGCGCCGCCAGCAAAATCGCGGCCCCTCCGAGGATCGCGGCGGCTGCCCAGGCGCCGCTCGCTGCGGCCGCGCCGAAGAGGGCTCCGACGAACAAACTGGAGAGCGCGCCGGCCCTCGACAACCTCGGCCAGAGGCGAAAGCGCGCGAGCTGCCGGCCGCCGCCGTGCTCCTCGACGGCAACCAGGAGCCGCGCCGAGCCGAGCGGGCCGCCGCGTAGCTCGAGGTCCCAGCGGTCGTACTCGCCGCCGCGCATGACCGGGGCGCCGGCCTCTCTCACCGAAGTCTCGATGGAGGTCAGGCGCTGCTCGACCGTGCTCCAGCGCTCGCTCCAGAGCGCGCGCCTCCGCGGCAGTGGCGCCGAGAAGCGGCGCGTCCCCCGCCGGCGCCAAGGGGTGAGCCCTGCCCGAAGGCGCCCGACAAGCCGCGCAAGGGGCTGCAGGAGGTAGAGCGCCGCCGTGAGCGCGCGCAAGCCGGCCCCCCTCGTCCGCGAGCCATTCGAGCCAACGGCGTGCGGCTTGAGCGCGCTCAGCAGTGCCTGCAAGAGCGTTCCGCCGACCGCCAGCCCGAGCATCGGCAGCGCCGCGAGCAAGGGCAGCCACAACGCCCCGGCCGCGGACAGAAGCGCGAGCCCACCGATGACGAGGTACCACTCCGGCAGGAGCGGCATGAACTCCGACATGCGGCCCTCCGGATGGTAGATCGACTGGAACGGTCCGCTGCCCCAGGTGCCGTAGTAGATGCGCCAGCGCCGGCGCGCCGACTTGCGTGCGAAGCCGTCTCCGTAGAGGCGGCCGCGCCAGGTGACGTGCCCGCCGGTGGTGTACTTCTCCGGCCACTTGCGCTCCAGCTCGGCCTCGGCAGCGCCGTAGCCCCGCTGCTGGCGCCAGTAAGCGCGCACCGACTTGCGGCGGTGGTGCCAAACGACGGCGGCCGGGCTGAAGCCGAGCGTCAGCCCTCGCTCGCGCAGCCGCCAGCAGATGTCCACGTCGTCGCCGGCCGCGTGGAATCGGGGGTCGAAGCCGCCGACCTGCTCCAGCGCCTGCCTGCGAAAGGCCATGTTGCAGCCGGGGATGTGCTCGGCCTCTTGGTCGGAGAGCAGCACGTGTGTCGGCCCGCCCGGCGCGTTGGCGACGCAGCGGGCGATTATCCCGTCCTCTGGGAAGGCGAGATTGGGGCCACCAACGCCGGCGTGGGAGGTGGTCATGAAGGCGCGCGACAAGTACTTCAGCCAGTCCGGATCTGGCTTCGTGTCGTCGTCGACGTAGGCGATGATTTCGCCGGAAGCCACCGCGAGCCCCGTGTTTCGCGCGGCGGAGAGCCCGCGATTCTCAGTTTTGATCAAGCGGCAGTCGTACTCGGAGGCGATTGCCGCCGAGGAGTCCGTCGAGCCGTCGTCGACGACGATCACTTCGTATGCGGGGTAGTCGAGCTCGTCGAGGCCCTCGAGGCACTCGCGCAGCGTCGCCCCACCGTTGTGCGTGCAGACCACGACGGACACCCGCGGCCACGACAACCCCGGCGGAAACGGCGTCTGACTGAAGGCCTCGCGCACCGCAGCGAGCGCCGGTTTCGGGCGGCGCTCGCGGTCGGTCAGGCCGAAGTCCCAATCCTCGATGTCGTAGCCGCCCCGATGCCATTCGTCGGTCCAGGAGAAGACGAACGCACCCGCGCAGCCCGCCGCGAACGAGGTCGAGATCTGCCAGCTGAGCGCGGCCGCCTGGCCGTCTTCGCCGTGTCGGCGGCTGTCGAGCCCGATCTCGGCCATCACGAGCGGACGGTCCTCCGCCACGTTCTGCAGACGAGCGAGATAGGCGTCGAGCCGGTCGCGTTGCTCGAGAAAGACGTTGAAACACACAAGGTCGAGGAAGGGCAATTGGAGATATTCCGTCGACGGGTAGTTGACGTAGGTGACGAGTCCCTCGGGGTCCTCGGACTTGGCCGCGCGGTACAGTCGCTCGAGGAAGGCCTCAATGCGCCGGCGGCCGTGCCAACGCACGATCGGCGCCGGGATCTCGTTCCCGATCGTGTAACAGAGAACCGCGGGGTGGCCGACGCACGCCCGCACGCTCTCGCGCACCCGTTGCTCGATCGAGCGTGCACGGCTGGAGTCGTCGAGGAAGGCGACGTGTTGCTCCCACGGCACTCCGACCATCACGTAGAGGCCGTTTCGCTGGGCCGCGTCGAGTAGCCAGCGCGGCGGCACGGTATAGGTCCTGACGGCGTTCAGGCCGGCGGCAGACATGCGCTCGAAATCGTGCTCCACGGTGCGCTCGTCGCCGTATTCGCATCCCTGCTCGCCGGGGCGAAAGGTGCCGTAGGCGACACCCCGTAGGTACAACTTCCGGTTCCCCGCGTAGAGGAACTTGCCGCGCACGTGTGGGCGCGCGGCCGGGATCGGGCGGCTCGGGCCATCTCCGTTGGCGCTCGGATCGTAGGTCGTTCTCGTCTGGAGCTCGGGGTGCGAAGTCGTCTGCACGGCTGCCGACTACCCCCTCACGATCGTGACTACGTTCGCCACTCGACCGCCGTGACTGCGGGTCACGAGGACGGTCTGGCCGACTGCGATATCGCCGATGCGACCGAGGACGTCCTTGATCACCCTCGGCTTGCTCACGAGCCGGTAGGTCACGACCTGACGGCTGCCGTAACGAACCCGGATCGTCTTGCCCGAGACGGCCAGAATCTGTGCCGAGCCGCGATTCTTCGCTTGGCCCCTGCCTCGTCCCTGCCCCCGTCCCGGATTGGCCGCAAGGGTGGTCCCGGGAGGGGCGATGTGAATCTGAACGACCCTGCCGGATTTCGCGTTCAGCTCGAGCTTGACGATCTGTCCCCTGCGCAGGTCGGCAACCGTGCCGCTGACGGTACGGATGACGCGGGTCTGGCCGGTGATCGCCACCGTCACGGGTCCCGACGAGCTTTGGACCTGCAAGCTGTCGGCCGTGACGCCGATGACGATCCCGCGGACCGGTGAATTCGGGTTGCCGGCAGCCACGCTCGCTGTCGCACCGAGCACGAGGCCGAACGCCACAAGAGACGCGACGATGGCAACGGGGCGAAAAAGCGCTGGCGGCGAAACGCGCGCGCTACGGGCATGCGGCGACCGAGCTCCCATGGCCTCGATCGTAGGTGCAAGGCTTTAAAACGAGGGGTCTTGTTCCTGAGAGGTTCCTGAGACCGGCGAGCGTCCACCTGGATCTCCGCGACCGGCGCTATCGTGAAGCTAATGGGTGTGCAGGGGCTAAGCGGGCAAGCCTCGACGAACGAGCCTCGAGAGAACGATCCCCTGCGCATTCTCGTTGTCGAGGATGAGCCGCAAATCTCGAACTTCCTGCGTGTCGGGCTCGGATACGAAGGCTTTTCGGTGGCGGTGGCCGAGGACGGGCACGGAGCGCTCACCCAGTTGAAACGCTTCAAGCCGCAGCTCGTCATCCTCGATCTGATGCTTCCCGGGATGGACGGTATGGAGCTGGCCGAGCGCTTGCGGGCCGATCCTGACCTGATGATCATCATGCTGACGGCTCGCGATCACGTCGAAGACCGGATCGCGGGCCTCAAGGCTGGGGCGGACGACTACCTTGTCAAGCCGTTCGATTTCGAGGAGCTCGTCGCCCGGATTCATGCCGTCGCGCGCCGCCGGTTGTCGGCTGAGGCCGGCATCCTCAGGGCGGGGCCGATCACGCTCGACCAGGAGCGCCACCTCGTCACGATCGACGGCTCCGCCGTCGAGCTGACCGTCAAGGAGTACGACCTCCTGCGGCTCTTTGCAAATCATGTCGGGCGCGTGCTCTCACGACGGTTCATCCTGGATCAGGTGTGGGGCCACGAGTTCTACGACGAGAACAACGTGGAGGTCTACGTCCGCTATCTCAGGCGGAAGCTCGGGGATCCCGAGCATCAACTGATCGAGACCGTGCGCGGCGTGGGCTACCGCCTGCGCGGCTGATCAGGACGAATCGTGTTCCGGTCGTTCCTGAACAGCCTGCGAGGGCGAATCCTGCTCTCGCAGCTTGGGCTCTTTGCCGCCATCCTGCTCGGCCTCGGCATCTTTCAGTCGTCGATCCTGTCCGGGTATCTCCACGACTCGACCGTCGACAGCATCAGGCAGCCGGCACGGACGGAGCTGGAGGTGCTCGGCCCCTGCTTCGTTCGCTCGGCTGCCGATCTGCACCGGAACGCGCAGGTCCTCGCTCAGCTGCTCGGATCGGGGACCACCGGGGTGAAGATCGTGGATCGGGACGGGGCGGCACTCGCCGATCACGCCGTCGGCGTACCCGGTGCCGCGAAGCCGCTGCAGCTCTCGGCAGCGACGATCAAGAAGCTCATCGCGTCCGTGCCCGCATCCGTTGGACGCGCCGGCTCTGCCCCGAGCCGGGCCAGGTGTACGCCCGGTTCCGCAAGCGCCCGCGTTGTTTCCCGCGCGCGACCGCCGGCGACTGCGACGGCGTCGGCCGATGATCACCTGCTAGTCGCCGTCGCGCTGGGGCCGCCCGGCAGCACCGTCGGTTATGCAATTCTCGGGCGCTCGCTGACGGGAGAGACCGCGACCACGCATCGCGTCCGAACCATCTTCGCCGTCGGAGCCCTCGCCGCCTTGGTCATGAGCGCCCTCGCGTGGCTCGTCCTGACCGGTCTCGCGCTCCGTCCGCTGCGTCGGGTGACGACGACTGCCGAAGAGATTGCTGCGGGGGATCTTCACCGACGATCGAATGTTCGCTCGCGCGACGAGGTGGGGCGTCTGGGTTCGGCCTTCGACCGGATGATCGGTCGCCTCGAGGAAGCCTTCTCCAGAGTCACCGAGTCGGAGCAGCGGATGCGGCGCTTCCTGGCAGACGCCTCGCACGAGCTGCGCACACCGCTGACGGCCCTGCGCGGAACCTCGCAGGTTCTTCTCCGGCAGAGCGATCACGACCGACCCGAGGTCGTCACGGCCGTCCGAGACATCCATCAAGAAGCGGTCCGCCTCTCACACCTGGTCGATGACCTGCTGACGCTCAACCGGCTGGATGCAGATGAATCACTGCAGCCAGAGCAGATTTCGCTGCCAGCGTTTATGGACGATTTCGTCGACCGGTACGTGGGGGCATGGCCTGCTCGCAGAGTCGATTTCGACAGGGAAGCCTTCGAGGGGGCTCGCCTCTGGGCGGATCCCGAGGCACTAAGACGAATGCTTCTCAACGTCGTCGACAACGCCGCGAAATACAGCTCCGCATCGAGCCCGATCACGGTGACCGCGGAAGCAAGCCCGGAGACAATCGCG
>Ga0066710_100006478_pt1 | contig 10942 bp, 5 predicted proteins | sample GraSoiAngelo_159_FD_79666 | JGI IMG/M metagenome (GOLD analysis project Ga0066710, IMG submission 79666) | Grasslands soil microbial communities from the Angelo Coastal Reserve, California, USA - 14_1009_16_40cm | ecosystem: Environmental > Terrestrial > Soil > Grasslands | place: USA...
CCAATCACCAGCAACGTACTGGTCCCACTCGAGCTGCGCATCTGCCGACACTGATACCTGAATCAGATCGCCATTTTCATCCCGATCTTCGTACGCGGCGTTCAGCGTCGGCGGCGTGGCCGGTGCATTCAGGTCAACTCCGATGAGCCATGGCCGACAGACGGCCGGCGGAATTGGGCGCGGTGTCTCCTGGAGGCGGGCCACTTTCAGCCAGTGTGCATCGGACTCCGGCCAGCCCTCGGTGATGAGCGGCGACCGAATGTCCTGGAGGTTGAGTGGTAGATCCGCAAACCACATCACGGTGGGATATCTCTGAACCTCCAGCACCCGCTTGGCCTTGATCGCCACCGCTTCGCGAAGAAACTTCACCAGGCGTACGCTACGAGAGAATTGCGAGCTGTCGAGGACGGTGACGTTGGGCATAACTACGAATCCTGGTTCGTCGCGTCGGTGATCGAGTTTGCAGCCGGGCTCCTTCGCGTTCGGGACGCACGACGTACGGTTCGAGTGTCGGTCGTTAACGGACACGAACTCAGCGTTGGACCAACTCGGATCGCCTCAGCGTCCTGCAGGCGCCCGCGGAGGTAGTCCAGCGTGTCGCGTTCGCCGAGAACCCTGGGACTTGGTAATGATGGTCCGTCGCGTAGTCAGCGGCATCAGAGCCCGCTTCCGCGGCCGGTAAACGGCACGACCGATGCGAGCGGCTTGCACAGCTGACGCTTCCCGCAAGTCCACCCGGATGCTTTGATCTGCAGCGCACAGATGTCGGTAGTGGGGATCTCCGACCCCGCCGTAAGCTCGAACGACGACAATTTGCTCCTGGGGATCTCGACCAGCGCGCCAGGCTCGTATTTGGGCGCGAGGTCAAAGTGCTCCCGCAGCCACCGCGTGTGCATGCGCTGCACAGGAGCGGTCTCGTCGCCCGGAGTGAGGTTATGGAGCGCCGTCAGCAGGCCGTCATCAATCAGCGATTGGACGACCGCATGCTTTGTGCGAGCCACCGCGAGCTGTGCAATCGCGTCGCTCGACTGGAGCACGGCATCGGCTCGGGACACCGTGCCTGCTACAGCGCGCTTCAGCTGACGCATCGCACCTTCGAGTGCGAGTGCACCAGGAACTCTCCGTTTGCGAATTGGTCCCAGTGCGGCGCGCCTGTGGCCGCGCGCTTTCGTCCTTGCCCTTGCCTTAGATCGCTTCTTCATCGGAGACGACTTCCTTTATTCCACTCACGACGTCTGTGCCAGAACCCCCGAGTCGGTCGTTCTCAGCCGCATCATGCGCGAGCGTTGCCGCTCTTTCGGCACCCTCATAATCGCCTACAGCATGACGTACCCTGGCCAGCTGCCACCAGGAGTAGGCGGTCAGAGGGTTCGCTTCCGCGTCCTTCTGGTATTGTTGCGCCGCCTGCCGCAATTCGCGTTGTGCATCATCTTCGCGTCCTTGCAATCGAGAGACTGTCGCAAGCCGCTCGTGTAGGTAGCCTAGGCTTCCATTGATCTGAAGCGCCAATCGGATGGCCGCCACGGCCTCCTCGAGGCGGTTTGCTTCCTGAAGGGAGCATCCATAGTTCCCGCGGTATATTGCAATGTCTGGCGCCATGTCCGCGGCATGCTTGAAATCAGACAACGCCTTAGTCGGCTCTTCGAGCGCGTCCCACGCGAGCGCCCGAATGTTAAAAGCCTGACCGGAGCCACCATCTCGCTCCATGATGTCATTCACCAGAACGATGGACTCCTGAGCATGGCCAGCAAGACGAAGCCGATTCGCTTCGGTCAGCAGCATCTGTGATGTCACTTTCTTACCGGAATCCATTGTCTGCCTGATCACACGTCGGTGTTCGGCCAGTGCGCGCTCGTCGGCCGTTAATACTCGTTGAGTCCAGGGATCCTTGACCGAGGCAGCGGGCGCCGCGTCGCCGGCACCCAGCGAAAACCACCACTGGAGCGTCTTGTCGGCATCAACTCGAAGTCTGACGGTGACATCGGTTCCAGGAGACGTCCCTGCGGGAATCGGCACCTTCACCGTCCCGGCGTGTCGCGGTTTCCGTTCCGGTCCATCATGGCCGGTGAAATACGGAACCAGCATTTCGGGTCCACAGTCAGGAGGTACGAATAGTTCGCCGCGCACAGCGTGCACATCGTCGGCCCCCGGGTATGGCAGACGCTCCCCCGCCGCGACAAGCGTCACGGGTGCCGCCCTCTGTACAATCACCCCAAGATCGTCCGGCATGATCGGCGCAATCAGCTGCTGGCCGCGCGCATGCTCCCAGTAGCAGGCCAGGGCGGCTCCACGCGCGACAGAGGTAGTGACCGAGGGCGCGTGCGAAAGGGTGACTCCGGCCATCGGCTTGCCCTCGCCGAACTGCTCGTCGAGCATTCTCCGGACAAAAGGATTCAGACTGCTTGCTCCGTTCAGGATTAGCCGATCGAGGTCATCGAATTCGAGTTCAGCCTTCTGCAGCGTTTGCCACACGGGACGCAACAGCGATTCCCGGCAGTCCTCCTCATCGTCGAAGTCGTCCGGACAAGCGACAAATGGGCCCATTACCAGATGCTCGAATTCTTCCGCGGTCATGCTGTACGACTTGGGCAGAGCAGACATGCCAGGGATCGAAAACTTTACTTCCGCTGGTACGTCCGCGTGAATCCGCCGAAGGTCTGTCCACTTTCCTTCGTTCTTCCTGAGCAGATGTTGCACGTGGGCGCAGAGCTGCTCCTTCAATCGGCGGGCAACGGTGATGGTCAGGGTGTCGCGGATTGACTCGGCCTGAGAGGTCGACAGCCGCTCGCGCTCGTCATCCACACCTAGCATCGGCCATACGATCTTGTCCATGACGGCCCGATCAATATCGTCTCCACCCAGTCGGAGGTACGGCGAAATGGCGAGAGTTACCACCTGGATTCCAAGGGGATGGTCTCCATACAAACGAACTGACATCAATGCCAGGTCGCACGTTCCGCCGCCGTAGTCGAACATCAGCACGGTCTGGAACTGATTCGTCAGAAACGCCCCAGTCGCCTGATGATTCACTGAGTCCAGCAGGGCAGCTACCGGTTCATCGAGCAGAGAAACGCGATCGCGAGTGAACCCGGCCTGCCGCGCAGCCTCTAGCGTATCCTCACGAGCGAGAGTGCTGAACGAAGCGGGAACGGTGATCGCCACGTGACCGGTTCTGAGGTCGAGCGCCGCGTTCTCATGCTTGACCAGACGCACCAGTTGCTCGAGGAGCCGCGCGGTCACTTCTACGGGCGTTCGCGCTTGCGGAACCTCAGAGAATGGATAGACCCGGTTGGTGCCCATGTCCGACTTGGCGGAATAAAAGAAGTCGCGACCACGGCGCAGTGGCGGAAGCGCCGTCCGTCGTTTGCGGCCGAGGAGAGCGAGGAAATCCCAACCGAACAGGATGTTCTGTCGGCGACGGTCGGAGAAATCGGCCCCCAGAATGGACGGAAACCGATCGGATGGCGACGCGGATATGGTGTCTTGCGAGATCTTGACGACGTCTGGCGTGATCGTCTTATCGCCGCGAATTCTGGGCGTGTCCACCACGTAAGCCACGCTGCATTGAGACGTTCCGATGTCGATTCCGAAGTAGACGTTGCTCATGCGGGAATCCTCTGGGCCCTTGTGCTCGCGATCAGCGGCGATGCCGCGATTCGTATCCTGTCGACATCGTCCTCCAGGCCGAGCCCGACATGTTGATCCAACACGGCGTCGTACGGGTCGCGTAGATAGACGAGAGCCTGGACGGCCTGAAATACACGGGAGGGGGCGCGCTTGTTTCCGGGCACGTAGGCGCGGACCAGAGCCATCAAGAGCTCCAGCTCCTTCTTCACTGAAAGCAGCTCCTCACTTCTCTCGCTGGCGATACGCTCGACATCATTCAGAAGCCGAACCAGGTCCTTAGCCGAGTCCACCACACGAGTTGCCTCAGCAGCGGCGCGCGCGTCGGCGTGCTCCTCGCGTATGGGCGACAGGTTGACCATGTAACGCGTTAGAGCTGTGTGCTGAACCGATCCAGCCGCATCTTTGTCAAGGTTGCGCCGGATTCGGTCGAGAAGATCCTGCTGTCGCGGCTGCCCAAAGACAAGACGATACAACGCCAGCCGCTCTTTCAACTCCTCGTATCTCGTCGAGTCCTGGCTGTCGGCATAGAAGAAGAGATGTCGGCGAATCAGTTCGGTTGACGTGTGTTCGCAGTCAAACACCCAATGGGGGTACAGTCCGTGTTTGTAGCGCTGAATGCCCGGTTCGGACTCGATGGCCGCGAACGCCCTCTGCCAGATGTTGCCTTCAGCCTCGGGTACGACACGTCCAACCCGCTCCAGCGGCCACTCCTTGGCGATGGAACGCCGCAAAGCCAGCCCATCGCGACGGTTGATTCGTCCTTCGCGCTGTTCAAGATCGACAGGATTGGATGGCAAGTTCCAATGCACGATGTCCCGGCAAAACAGGTGAAAGTCGAGCCCCTCTTGTCCAATGGAGGTTGTCGCCAGCACAAATGGCCAGAAGGGCGAGTTGAACGCTTCCCGTACTGCGGTCTTGCGGCTGGCCTGCGACTGCTCGAGGCCGGAACCTTGGTCAGATTTCAGGTCGTCTCCGAACGCAAGGGCAAAATGCGAACGCCGTGCGACCGGCGCGTCGCGCAACCTGCCTGTATCCGTGACTACGTTGATGTTCGGAGTGCCGGTGCCGATGCCGAAAACACGTGTGAGATGGTCTGCCGCGTCGGATGGTGCGCCCTGCTGTAGCACATGGCGAGCTAAGTAGAGATGCTCGTCGATGACGGCCTGAAAATGGGCTTCTTCGCAATACTCCAGCGCCGCACGAGCATAGCTCCGGCCTGCTCCAACACTTCGTTCTACGATGGCGCGGACCGTCCGGCGATTGAAATAGCTGCGGAGGCTATCGAAACAGAGGTCAAGAAGTCCTGGTGGCACCTGGCCAGCCGTGGCAGGATACACGGACCAGAACGCGCGCAGTAACGACACTGCCGGCGAGAAGGTGGCCACACGCGCCACATGCCTGAGACGGTCTCGGGATATTCGGAGGTGGTTGTCAGACTCGGCCCATCCGATGAACTCGTCGGCGTGTTCTCCGAAGCGCTCAGTGACATCCTTTCCCTTGTAGGCACCGCAAGCCTCTAACGCTTCAACGACTCCGGCGTCAGTTGATTTCTCGAGGCGCGCAACAACCTGCCATACAGGTGACCGGCTCGTCTCGGCAATCTCGACGCCAGCAGTCTGGAGCGCGTTGGTCAGCCTCTTTTCCGTTTGCTTGAGCAATTCTCGCGAGGATAGGTTTTGCGATGCCACTGTCGCCGGGTCAAGAAGCCGAGCAAGAGCCGGCGATGGGAAACATACGTCGAAGATGTGAAACGAGCCCTTCTCCGTAAACCGCAGCGGTGGCCTATCATCGGCCTCCCAGAGACGTCCGTGCGGGGCAATCCGCTGCTCCGCCTCGTGGCTTGTCAGGAGAGCAATGGCTTTCGGCACGAACCGCCATCCGGAGAACACGAGAACCTTCCGCGGGTCAGCATCATGGAAGAATTCGTCCTTGTAGTAGGTGTAGCTAGGGCGTGTCCACAAGTAGCGCCATTGCTTGTCTGCCTCGCCGAAAAGGAGGCGGAACAACTCACGGAACCGCAGGCTGCGCTGCGAAAGCCTGCCCAACTGCGTGGCACTGGCCACAACGTGAGGCGGCAAGGCGGCCCGGCTCTTCCTCGTCGCCGCCATCGGCGCATATTGAGCATCCATGAACGTAAAGGGCGCTGGACACGATTTCCAGTACTCCGTGATGTGGTGTGGCGTCTCGACCTTGTCGAGCAGAAAACCGCGCAGCCTGATGAAATCCGCGAGTTCCTCCTGACGCGGAAGGCTGAATTGATCGCCAGAGGGTAGAAGTTCCTCGACGCCCTTGCCGTGCTCGTGAACGTACCAATTGCGCTCAGTTCGCGACATCACCTTGCGCAGTCGACACTCCACTTTGGACTTCAGGCCGAGAAGCTCCGAGTCTGGGCCTTTCAGGAATAGGCCTTCCTCCAACCGTGTTCTGAAATCGCCCAGATCTTTGGCGAGTCCCTCGATTTCAGCCGCGCCGCGGTTTGCAAAGAGAAACTTCACCATGTCGAGGAACTCGTCGTAGTGACCGTCACCTTCGTGTTCGAGCGATAGCATCCGATACGGTGTGGCAGAGAGGATCAGCACCGCGGCGCCTTTTTCGAAGAGACGCGCCGCAATCGATGCCTTGGCCCCAGCATCTCGAATCACGTGGTTGAACCTTTGTACCTCGTCGAGAATGACAAGATCGGGTTGGAGTTCGTCAAGAAGAACGCGCTGAACGTGGGTCCGAAGCAGGCCGATAATTCGGTTCCGCCTTCGCTTCGAATCTGGATCGCCCTCGTCGTAGCCTGTCACCGCCTCTTCAAGATGTTCCGTAGGCGTAAAAGCGACTCCGTCCACAATGCCACTGGTTCGCCACGCCTCTTCTATTCGGCGCTGCAGGCTGACGCTCAACTTGCGGTTGAACTCGTTGCGTAGTGCGCGGAATTGTGTCACCTCCCCCCATCCCGTGGGTCCCGCGCCGCAACGGAAGAACTCCCGCCATTGGCCCTTGCGTATGTCAACCCGCAAAAGGCGATAGGCAAGAAACAGCAGCAATTGCCGCTCCCACGAGAGTCCCGTACCGTCGGACAGCGACGTCCACGGGGTGAACGAATACATCTTTAGTGGCTTGTCCGGCGGAGCGTCAGTGGCGAGTCGGGTGATTCGCCGGACGGAGGGGCCGGCTTCAGGGTCGAGCTTGGTTCTGTTCTGGTCAGCGATCTCGGCGTTCGAACAGAGGTAGACGACAACCAGCCCTTTGTTACGTCGACGCCGAAGCATCTCTTCGAGGACGCCTCGCGCAACAATGGTCTTGCCTAGCCCGACTTCGTCAGCAAGCAGGAATCGCCGAGGACCTGACCGATCCAGGAGGCGGTCGGAGATCGTCGTGACGGCCGCGCGTTGAAATTCGGCGAGATGCAGTTCAGCCAATCGCCTCGACCTCGTTCAGTGCCAGCCTGAAGACTTTCCAGAACGCCTGGAACTGGACCATTTCTGCCGAGCCCTCACACGCGTGAAGGACGGCTTCAATCTCGAGCATGCGCCCGGGATCGGCCGTGCACGCCTCCATAATTCGCTCGATCGTGGCCTGACGAAGTAGTGGTCCAGCGCCTGGCTGACCTTTGCCGTGCCGGTCGGAGCGAAGAACAATGCCGCTTCCGGCCGGGAGCCCGTTCAGCACATTCAGCAAGAGAGCCCGAGGATCAACGCCCTCGAGGAGTCGAGCGTTAACCGCCCCGTCGCGCTCTTCCAACTGCTGCTCGTTCATCTCCAAGGTGCATTGCACGCAGAACCGCAACTCCATACCTTCACGGTTCGTGTCGAGAAGTCGAACAAGCGCAAAGGCCGAGACGTCTTCCAACTCCGTTCGCCGAAACTGTGCGCCATCGTCATGAAGATCTGCATAGTCCTTCCATGCATTCGTGTCGCGCGACAGAAGCGGCATGATCGTGGCTGCGATATGTTCGGGAATCGGGGATACCTTCGACGGGCCGTCGATTGACAGGACCAGAGTCGCAGATTTGAGATCGAAACGTGCCGTGATGTGCTGTTCGCAGAGTGCCCGTTTCGTTGATTTCAGGAGGCGTTGCGCCTCTTCCTCCTCGTCAGGCTTCACGACGAGCCGTTGATACCTGTCGATCCATCCGTGGAGTTCACCTTTTGTCGGCGACACAAACGCCTTGAGCACATCGTCAATCCTCAGTCCAGGACGCATCGAGACCATGGCCTCGACGTTCGCCCGACCAGAAACGCCCCAACCTGGCCCCGTCGCGTTCGCCGAGCCAATCATCGTCTCACGCTGCGTGCCGCTCTCCCACGCCAGCAGCTTTGCGTGGAGTTCGAAGGTTGGCGTGTCGTCGATTTCACCCTCCCTGACGACAAACGTCTGAGCTTTTGCCAACTGCTGATGCGCTGAATCTGGGAGGGCGTCCAGTTCCTCCTGTGCGCTAACGACGATGAGGTCGTCTACCCGCTTGAAGATGGAGTCCAAGAAATCTGCCCGAATGAACGGTGAAATGACGAGGGCCCGGCTTGCGGACGCCGGAAGTTTAGCCTTGAGAGGTTTCGGCCCGGGCCATTGCCATTCCAATCGCAGTTCATCAGCCCATTCGCGCGCGATCTCAAAGCTCGCAGTCCGAAGTCCCTCAATGAGCTTCCATAACTCCTTCGGAAAATCGCGCGACGCGGCGAGCCGCTTGATGAACGCTGCTACGTCCATGCCAAACGGCTGCTTATGGTCGCCCGCCTGCCCGTTCACGACGGCGCCAAGCTCCCAAGACGTGGAATCAGTCACGTTCCGGCTAGCGCAGAGCACCCTGAACAGTGCGGGAGCTGTATGCCGCTCAGGACGTGACACTGGATCGAAACGAAGCGCCCATACCTTCGGATGAAAGGCGGTGCCCTTGATGCTGACCCTTCGAATGATTCCGTCGTACAGCGCAAATAGCCGGTTGGACGACGGCGGATGCAGGCCGCCAGCGTCGACGTAAACCCTGACCCTGGACCGCAAGCGGGCGATGCTCGTCAACACCGACGGCGAATCCGGAACGCCTTCCTCGTAGTCCGCTCTAACGAATGCTAAGAGGACGGCGGTAAACGCATCGAAATCGAGACTGTACGCCGTTGCGGCGCAAGCGCCCAACACGTAGCCGGCTGGCGGGCGCACGGCATCGGTCAGCGCGCGGCGCTCTTCCTTCGCATCCAGCGTCGCCATTAGCGAACCTCCAGTCCAGCCAGCATGTCGGAGACGAAACGCATGCCGATCGAATGCCGATAGTCGAACTGGTACACGGTATCCTTTGCGGCGGGATCCCTCCACTGTTCCAAATGTTTCGTGCTTTTCAAACGAGCCTTCGCATGTTTGATCGAGATTTCACGCTCGCGCACGAGCCGTCTGGCCTCGGCATCTCCCAGCATGGCGCGCGCCGATGACGCGGTCGGCACACGCTCGAGCCATCGGCGCATGAAGGCGATGTCCCCGAACAACCCCGGTCGGAGAGCAGATGCCACTTCCTCCACCGCCGCCAGGTGCCTTGGGTCCCAGCCTTTCAACCGTGGCCGAGCCTCGTCCCACCATCGCTCGAAGACCGGAGTGACCGAATCCTTCATCGGGCTCAAGCCAGCCTTCTCCCTCGCGTCGAACAGCAAATGGTAGTAGTGCAGCGTGACTCCCCTCGCGAACAGGCTGACTTTCTCTGCTCGGTCAAGGTGGGCTCTCAGGTACTCAGTTGGCCGGTGAGCATCCCAAGGCGCGTCGCATTCGGGTATCCGCCGACGAAGATGATGGGTCAAGAGAGAGTTCGCAAACCGTGCCTCGAAACGGCGTGTCAGGTCGGTCGCCTCTGCCTTCGTGAGAAGGAAACTGATTCCCTGCTTCGGCATCCCACCGTCATCAAGGAACTGGGCCGGCGGAATGTCCTCGTCCCAGAATGCGGCACTGGCCGCGCTCTGTTGCGCTTTGTCGTCATCGGCGTACCCGCGCCGCTCCCGCCTGTTGCGGTCGAAGGCGTCATGATAGGCACCTTCTGAGAGGCCACCACTGAACAGGCCCAGCTTGCGAAGTGAGCTCCAGTAGATTGACGACGGGAGTTGCTTGACTCCCATCCTCTTGTCGCGGCCGATCACGCCAGTCGGTTCAATCGCCGAAAGAACGTCCCGCAGGGCATCCTGCCGTTTCCGGACAAGCAGGGCGACGTTGCTCGCCCGAACGTCCTTTTCTCGCTCGAGTTGCTGGTAGATACCTGCGACGAAGTAGAGATAGCGAGAGGAGCGCATGACGGTACTGGTCGCCGGATAGAAGATGTCCGCGAAGCGTCCGAACAATGCGAGAAAGCCAAGTTCGTCGAGCAGGCCTTCATCCTGCAGCGACTTGATGAAGTCGCGCGCGCGGGTCAGGTCACCCGATCGGAAATCAAGCCAGGTAATCGGTCCAAGTCTTGCCATTTATCTTCCCCGGCTCATCGATCCATCACACCTCGGACTCCGCCGAGCAAGTCGGGTTCACCCTGCATCCGCCATAAGCGGTGACGATCTGCGCAGAACCGCGCAACCTGGTGGGAGGTTGGCCAGGGGTTCAGGCCGTACTTCTTGTCGGTCCGAATACGATATCCGGGTAGGGTGACAGGTCCGGTCATACGCCGGAGCTTCGCCCGTTCTCACCCATGACACTGCACAGGTTCAACCGTCGAATGATCGCGGAGGATATGGTCCGCGTACGCCGGCCCGACGATCGGGAACGCTACGCCGCGTCGCAGCGCCAGGCGCGTATCGACCCGAACCCGCATCAGATTGATGCCGTGATCTTCGCGCTTCGCCGGCTTCGCGAAGGCGGATGCATTCTTGCGGACGAAGTTGGTCTGGGAAAGACGATCGAGGCCGGCCTCGTCGTTGCGCAGAGTCGCGCCGAAGGCGCGCGCCGCATTCTCCTGATTGAGCCGAAATCCCTGATTGGCCAGTGGCAGAACGAGTTGCTCGAGCGCATCATGAAGTCGACGCACGACGCCGACGGCTTCCTGGAAGCCATCCAACGAATGAGCCTGTATTATCCTGGCAGCACGCCGTTGAAACAGCAGCGCCTTGCCGGCACTGCAACTCGCGATGTCGAGCGCGGTGGTAACGACAGGAAGACCGCGGAATGGCTCGCAAGCATCGATCTGAGCCAGGAGGCGACGTGGACATTCCCGCTCAAGACCGAGCCGCGGCTCACGGGCAAATCCACTCATGTGATCATCACGGAACGGCACCGAGACGCCAACGAACGTTGCCCTCAGCCTCAAGTTCTATCCACGAGGCTATGTCCCGCGCCATGTGATTTCGTCGACGACGGTCAGCGCACCGCA
>Ga0066710_100006479_pt1 | contig 10942 bp, 8 predicted proteins | sample GraSoiAngelo_159_FD_79666 | JGI IMG/M metagenome (GOLD analysis project Ga0066710, IMG submission 79666) | Grasslands soil microbial communities from the Angelo Coastal Reserve, California, USA - 14_1009_16_40cm | ecosystem: Environmental > Terrestrial > Soil > Grasslands | place: USA...
CGATAAAGAAACTCCTCGCAGAGTCCCGCCGTCATCGCCAGGGCAAGATAAGGAAGCAGCTCCGCCGTCGATTGAGGCAGAATCCGCTCCGCAATGGCCTGAAGTGCACCGCGCGCTTCGGCGGGAATTCTTCCCACACGCCGCAAGTTCAGCCACTGGAAAGCCGCGATAGTCGCGGTGCCAACAATCGACGCCCCAACAATCCTTGTTCTGTCATGGATCGTCAAACCCAGCTCGGAGGCGGTGAATCCGTGCGCCCAAGCGCGCCATGCCACCACCACTGCGGCGCACCATTGAAAAGCAATGGTCGAGGCGTAAAGCCGAAGCCTATCCCTGGTGTCGACTTGCGGCATGGCCAGCAATTTTTTCATGCGAACTCGTCCGCGCCACGGCAGAAGCAAGCCAAGCACGAGAAAGATTAGCCAGATATCCCAGGGCATCCGCGAATGAGAACACTTTCCGCATGCCGGGCGCAAGCATCTAGAGGCCTATCGCGCGCAAGCACGAACGGCCGCACCTCGCTATAATCAAAACGCTTTACAGCGAGGTGCGGCTTGACCGATTCCGTGAAACTCACGGCCATGGTCAAGGCAGCGGGTTGAGCGGCGAAGCTGAGTCCAGGGTTGCTGGATTTCGTTTTGCGCCGTTTGCCGCGGCCAACTGATCCGAACGTGCTCGTTGGTTTTGATACCAACGACGACGCGGGGGTGTATCTACTCGGTGATGGCATGGCGCTGGTGCAGACGGTCGATTTCTTCACGCCCATTGTGGATGACCCACACACCTTCGGACAGATTGCGGCGGCGAATGCGCTGAGTGACGTTTATGCCATGGGCGGGCAGCCTGTTTCCGCGCTTTCGATTGTGGGCTTCCCCGACAAGGGTGATCCCGAGATTCTGGAGCAGATCATTCGCGGGGGCCTTTCGAAGATGACCGAAGCGAAATGCAGCGTCATCGGAGGCCACTCGATTCGCAACGACGATATTCAATTTGGCTACGCGGTCACAGGTGTAATCCATCCCGAGCGAGTTTGGCGAAATGTCGGCGCGCGCACGGGCGACGTTCTTTTGCTGACTAAACCGCTTGGGACGGGCGTGCTCGCAACGGCGCTTAAGAAAGATCACCTGACCGCGGCGGATTTGGCGGCGACGATTGCTTCCATGACAAAACTGAATCGCACGGCGTCGGAAGCGCTGCAAGGAATGCAAGAAAAGGCAGGAGCATCTCCGATTCACGCAGTGACGGACGTTACGGGATTCGGCCTGCTGGGCCACGCTCGAGAGATGGCGCTTGGGGATTCGCAGCGGAGTATCGAGGCCGTATCCCTGGAGATCGATCATTCGGCGATTTCCTATCTTCCTGGCGCTGTCGAAGCCGCGCGTGAAGGATTTCTCCCCGGCGGCCTGAAAAATAACCGCGACTTTATTGGCGCTTGTGTGGGTTTCGCCGAGCGCGTTCCCGAGGAGTACCGTGACCTGCTCTTCGATCCACAGACATCCGGCGGCCTGCTGATCGCTAGCTCGCCCGAGGCTGCGGAGGCCGCCACCGCTGCTCTGGATGGTCATGGCGTCTCGGCGCGCCGCATCGGCAAAGTCATCGCCAAGACAACCCCGCTGCTATTCGTCCGCTAGAATGTTGCGTCCGGAGCGCATCAGATAGACTCGAACGATGGATACGATCACACACGGGATCGCCGGCGCATTGATCGGAAAAGCCGTCTTCCGCGGCGAGGACATGTTCGCCGCGCGCCCGATGAACCGCCGCCGCATCATCACCTGGTCGCTGATGCTCGGCGCGATCTTTCCGGATTCCGACGTGCTCCGGGATATTTTCTCCCACGATAAACTCCTGGTGATCACTTGGCACCGCAGCGTCACGCATTCATTGGTCATGCTCCCGCTTTGGGCGTTGCTTCTCGCGGGGATGACGCGCGTGTTTGTCAATTCGCGGAAGTGGGAAGCGCCATCATTTGTGGCGCTGGCTGGCATCTACGCGGCGGGCATACTCAGCCACATTGTGCTCGACTTGGTGACGTCTTTTGGCACCATGATCTGGTCGCCGCTCGAATGGTCGCGCCCCGCTTGGGACCTCATCTTCATCATCGATTTCACTCTGACCGCGATTTTCCTTGTGCCGCAATTGCTCGCCTGGGTGCATGCCCATCCCGAAAAAGTAAAGAGTCGCGCCGTTGGGATGTGGCTGGTGCTCTTGCCGGCCCCATTTCTCATTGCCAGAATTGCTGAAATTGCCGGCGCGCCGATTTCTGATCGAGTCGTTCTCGGGGTCATGATCATTTTTGCCGCGCTCTTCCTCCTGCCCGCACTCCGCGGTTGGGGCGCGAAGATCCAGCACGACACTTGGAATCGTGGCGGGTTCGCCGCGGCGCTGATCTATGTTGCGTGCACCATCTACGCGCACCATGTCGCTCTTTCGCGCATTCAGAAGTTCGCTGAACTCGACCGCTTGCGGGTCGACTCGATCGGAGCGTTGCCGCTTCCGCCATCGCTCTGGCGCTGGGACGGATTGGTTCGAACGGAGCGTGGTGTCTACGAACTACGAATGGACCTGAGCGACAAGCCCGCAAGGGATGGAGAATTGCTCGCACTCGAACACCACTACTACCCCGATGCACCGCCGAATTCGTTTATCGAGGTTGCCAAACGCCTCCCCGAAGTGCAGAAGGTTCTGTGGTTCTCGCGATTTCCCGTGACGCGCTTCCACAAGGAAGGCGAAGTAGCGGTCGTTGAGATTTCCGACCTGCGGTTTCCCCGAGCGCGCCCTGAGCGTCCCGCATCCTTCACCTATCGCGTTCGCTTTGGCACTGACGGCAACGTTCTGTCGCAGGGTTGGGCGACGCGCTAAGGCCAGCATTCCGGCGTGTTATTTTCGTGCGGCAATTCAGGACTAGCTAGCGGGAAGGTTTGCTGTCCGCCGGATGGATGACGACCTGGCGGTCTTCGCCGACGCCTGCGCTTTCCGTGCGCACTCCGGTCATATCCTTCAACGCCATATGCACGATGCGGCGCTCGCGCGAAGACATGGGATTCAGCCGGAACGGCTGGCGAGAACTCTGCACGCGTTCCGCAGCGACGCGCGCCGTCATGCGCAATTCCTCAAAGCGCAGCGCGCGGTAGCCGCCGCTATCGATATGAACTTTTTCATGGTAAGCCGGTTCCAGCCGCAGCGCCCGAAAGGCCAAGTGTTCGAACGCTTTCAAAACTTCCGCGCCGTGCTCCAGGAGAATTTCTTTGTCTTTGCCGTCGAGATCTGCAAGCACTTCCACGCTGCTTCCTGAATCTTCACCTTCAGGCGAAAACGCCCGCACGCTTACCTTCAACTCCAGCCCGGAAACGCGCACGATACTTTCCAGAAAATGACGCAGCGCCTCGGCCGCCGCTTGGCGGTCCAGGTTCCCATCGCGGATGAATTCTTGAGCCATTGGGCGCGAACCGCATCTTCCTCTCTGCAGGGTCTTCTTAAGACTTCTTCCCGCGCGCGGGCTTTGCAGATGCAGGGACAGGATGCGTCCGGTTCAGGTACCATTGCTGCGCAATACCGACCACGCTGCTAGTGAGAATATACACCGCCAGGCCGCTCGAAATCGGAGAAATCATAAAGATGCCCGCCATGGTAATGGGCATGATCTTCATCATGGCCTGCTGCTGCGGGTCCGTCGCCGTCATCGGCGTCATTTTCGAAACCAGATACATGGATGCGCCCATCAGCACCGGAAGAACGTAGTAGGGATCTTTCGAAGAGAGGTCCGTGATCCACAGCCAGGTCGCGTGCCGCATCTCGATGGCGTAGCGCAGCGCCGTGTTTAATCCGAACCACACCGGCATTTGCAGGAACATCTGGAAGCAGCCGCCGACCGGGTTGATGCCTTCGCGGCTGTAGATGGCCATGACTTCCTTGTTCATCTCCGCCTTGCGCGGATCGCGCATCGAGTATTTCTTATACTTTTCCTGGATCGCTTTGATTTCCGGCGCCACGCGCTGCATTTTCAGCGTCGTCTTGTAGCTGGAAATGCGCAGCGGAAACAGGAGCATATTGATGACCAGCGTGAGGACAACGATCGCCCATCCCCAATTGGGGATGTAGTTGTGCAGCCACTTCAGCCCATGGAAAAGAGGCTCGGCGATGAATTCCAGCCAGCCGAAACTGATGAGCCCGTGAAGCGGCGGGTTCATCTTCTTCAGGTCATCGTAGTCCTTCGGACCGACGTAGACGCGCAAAGCCAGCGGTTCGGTTGATGCCGCCGCAGCTACTTGCGGCACCGGTTCCAGCGCGTCTTGCCCATCCACCTTGACCGTGCGCGACGCTTTCCAGTAGCGCGTCTCCAGGGCGCCCGTTGCGGCGCCGCTCGCGGGGAGAAATGCCGCGGTGAAGTAACGGTCCTCAATGCCAACGAAATCTTTTCCACGCTGCCAGAGGCCCGGGCTCCACTTTTCCAGACTGTCGAGCTTCTTGTGCGGGAAGTTCGTGATCTTGCCGCCTTCGCTGTAGTAGGTTGTGACTGTTTCCACTGGCGCGGGGTTCGTCACCGTCAAATCGCCGAAGCCGCCAAGCCAGCCGAGCCCTGCTTTAATTGGATTGCCGTTGAACTTGACCGAGGTTTCTACGCGGACCACGTAGGTATGGTCCAAGTGGAAATGCTTGGTCACTTCCAGGTGGCCGTTGCTCCAGGTGACGCAGAAATTTGCTGGGGCCTTGGAAAAAGTCGTCGTCCTTCCGGTTGGATCAATGACAACCTTTTCAGTGCCTTCTTCCTTGCCAGGACAACCCGGGCTTCCAGGGAGGTCTATCTGATAGAGTCCGCCATTCGCGGCATTCTGTAACTGCTCATCATCGAGCACCACGGAAAAAGGCCAGCCGCCGGTTTGCTGCGATGCATCAGGGTGCACGACGTCCAGCACGCGCTGGGGCTTCGCATCATCCTTGTAATTCTTGAGCTGCCAGCTCTTCACCACCGCGCCGCGGTTCGAAATCTCCACGCGGTAGAGATTGTTCTCGACGATGATGGTGCGTTCCTGCGCATCGTTTTTTACCGCGACGTTCGCCGGCTTTCGAGGAGCCATCGTCGCCGGCCCTGCGGCGGCTTCGGATGGATTCGCCGCCGGCGACGTTGCCGGACCCGGTGTAGCCGGAGCGGTCTCGGCCGGGCGGTTCGTTAGCGCTGGCTGGACGGGCGGCCTCGGCCCGAAGAACTTTGCCCAAAGGATGATCACTCCAAAGGACAGCAGGGAAGCCACGAGAATCCGCAGCTCCGGCGTGAACTTGTCTTTTTGTCCCGGCGCGCTCATGCGGGCGCCTCGGTCTTCCGAATTTTCCCTGCGGCTGAACTGTTGGCCATCTCTTCCTATTTCTCCGGAACCGGGTCGTAACCAAATTTGCGCGAGAGCGGATGGCAACGCAGGAGCCGCTTCAATCCGAGCCAAACTCCGCGCGCCACACCAAATCGTTCAATGGCCTCGTAGGCATAGCGCGAGCACGTCGGTTCAAAGCGGCAGCTGGCCGCGAACAAGATCGACAAATACGCTTTGTAGAACCGCAGCGCGAACAGCGCCGCGCGCGCGGGAATGGACCGGTCTGGTACTTGTATGGGGACGATTGGTGCGGAGCCGGGCTTCCGTCCGCCCCCATCGCCATCGTCCATTGTCGCAACCGAGGGCGCACTAAAGTGCGCCCCTACAGGTCCTTCAGCACACGCAACAAATCCAGCGTCAGCACTCCAAACGGCGCGCGCGCCACCGGACTCTTCGGGTGTATGACGATGTCCCATCCTGCGGGTATCTCCAGCCGATGGCAGCGCACGATCTCGCGCAGGCGCCGCCGGATACGATTGCGCACTACCGCGCCGCCCAGGGCCTTCTTGATGCTGAAGCCAAAACGGCTCTGCGGCAGTTCGTTGGCGCGAAAGAAAACTGTGTAGTGGGAACTCGAACGGCGCTTTCCGGCACGGTAGACAGCATCAAATTCTCCGCGCCGCACCAGCCGCGCCTCGCGCGGAAACAGATTCCCGTGCGCGCTCGAACCGGCCGTGGGCAACGGGCTCCCCGAACTATTCGGGGGTGAGCCGATGGCGTCCCTTCTTGCGGCGCGCCGCCAGCACCTTGCGGCCACCCTTCGTCTTCATGCGTACGCGGAAGCCGTGCGTCTTGGCGCGTCGGCGTCGGCGCGGTTGAAATGTGCGCTTTGGCAAACAATCCCCCTTTGTAGTACGCAATCGCGGGGCGGTCTTTTTCACCCGCAACGGCAGAACAGCCCACTAGCCTCTTCAGCGGCTGATTTCGAATTCCTTAGTGTATTCGACCCTTGCGCATAGGGTCAAGAAAACGGGACAGGCATTCCTGCCTGTCCGAGGTCAGGCGCTATTCCTGGTTTCGTGGTATTCGTCAAACGCCGCTAGGTACCGTTCCACATCCTTCCGCAACAAGTAGTACGGCGTCGACAGCCGGATCTTGGATGGCGCACCGCCTCGGATGCGGATCTTCTTCGTCTTCCACATCCAGTTCTCGATTTCCGTAATCTGTATCGGCGCAACGTTGACTGACGCAATCGCGCAGCGCAGCGCCGGATCGGGTGAAGTCCAGGACTCCGCGCCGCGCTGCACCATCTCTTTCAAAATATGATCTGCCATCTGGCGGTGGCGCCGTTCAATGCGCTCCATGCCGATCTGATTTGCCAGTTCGACGGCCGCGCGCATTCCCCAGAGCGCGGGTACGTTGGAGCTGCCGATGCGCTGGAAGCGCTCCGCGCGCAGTTTCGGTTCGTCCCAGCCGGCTGTGACGATGGTATTCCATAGTCGGTCGATCACCTCGTCTCGCACATACAGAAACCCGCTGCCTTTCGGCGCTTGCAGCCACTTATGCGGACTGGACGTGTACATGTCGCAGCCCAACTCGTGCAAGTTCAGCCGCATCATTCCAACGACGTGCGCGCCATCCACGGCCGAGAGAATCCCCTTCGAACGCGCCAACGCGCAGAGTTCCTTGGCCGGCAGAACGACGCCCGTGACCGTGGTGATGTGACTGAAGAACAGCACGCGCGTCCGCGGCGTAATCGCATCATTGATCAGATTCAGCACTGCCGCTGCGTTCGGCACGGGCTTCGGCAGGGTGATCTTTTTCACCACCATCCCGTATCGTTTCGCGCGCAGATTCCAGGGATGCTCACCTCCGGGGTGCTCTTGGTCGGTCATCAGCACCTCGTCTCCCGGCTTCATGTCCAGCCCGTTGGCGATGTAGCTGTTCGCTTCCGTAGCGTTACGCACCAGCGCCAGCTCATCGCGCGTGCAGCCGGCAAATTCCGCCAGCGGATCACGAAACTCGTTCCAGGCCCCGTAACCCCAGATCGGATAGTCTTCCGGATCGTTCTGCGCCATCTTTTCCGTATCGTTGTAGCCGTCGAAAACGGCGCGCAGCACGGGCAGGGGACACGATCCCACTGTTCCGTTGTTCAGGTAAACCTCGTCGCTAGGAATCAAGAATTGTTTGCGCCATCCCGCCCAATACTCCTCTTCGTTCGAACCGTAGAGCGCGTTGTCTGGCAGCTTCGGCGGTTCCTGCTCGAGCAGCGCGTTCCATCTCGCCGGCAAGCCGAGCGCACTGGCCGAGCTGGCAAGGCCCGCAAACGATGACAAGAAGCCGCGGCGGTCGATCATGGTTCCCTCCACAAGACAAGTTGCGCGGATTTTACGCGGGAACTCCGCGCACCACAACCGGCATTCGGCACATCGAGACTTGCAGTGGCGTGCAGGTCGGTCTATCTTTGCGCGGCATCACTCGGGAATGAAAGGTTGGTAGACATGCGCTCTTCGAAACGGATCGTAGCTGCAGTCTTGACAGTTTCCATTTGGGGTTCGGGCCATCTGGTCGCACAAGAGAAAAGGACCACCAAGTCGCCAATCAAGACCGGCTCGAAAGAAGCGGGGAAACCGAAAACTAGCTCACCGCTCGATAGCGTCATCGACGCGCTTTATGCCGCACACACCTTCGAGCAGACCGCCATTGCGCCCGATGGAAAGAAAGTCGCCTGGGTCGAAACCCTTGTTGGCAAAGACGGGGCGCCCGATGGCCACACGGCGATCTACGTTGCCGACCGCGAATCCAGTGCCCCACCGAAACGCTTCACTGCCGCCGCACTGAATGTCGCCCGCGCTGAAGGCAGCCTCGATTGGTCACCGGACAGCCAGCAGATTGCCTTCCTCTCCGACGCCGTGAAGCCCGGCCAGCTGCAATTGTATCTGGTTAGCGCCTCAGGTGGCCCAGCCAAGAAACTGACGAGCGCAAAGGGCCTGCTTGCCACGCCGCGCTGGTCGCCCGATGGCAAGACCATTGCCGTCCTCTACACCGAGAACGCCACACGCGCGGCTGGCCCGCTCGTTGCCGAGACGCCCGAGACCGGTGAGATTCTAGATGCCTTCTTCGAGCAGCGCCTCGCTCTCGTTGACCTCGCTACCGGCGCCTTCCGCCAAATCTCTCCCTCTGACATGTACGTCTACGAATACGACTGGTCACCGGACAGCACGCGTCTCGCGGTGATCGCCGCGTACGGCAATGGCGACAACAACTGGTACATCGCCAACCTCTACGCGCTCGACGCCGGACCTCTCGGCCTGATGAAGCCGATTTACAAACCGCCTCTGCAAATTGCGAATCCAGCCTGGTCACCTGACGGCAAGAAAATCGCTTTCATCGCTGGCCTCATGAGCGACGAGCCGTCCGTCGGCGGTGATATCTACACGATTGCCGCGGCAGGGGGCGAAGCCGCGAACGTCACGCCGGAGATGAAAGCGACCGCCAATTGGCTCGCTTGGACGCCCGAAGGAAAAATCGTGTTTGGGGAAACTGTCGAAGGCGACTCCGGCGCCGCGATGGTCGATCCCGCCAGCGGTCGCATCGATTCTCTCTGGCGCGGCCAGGAACAAGTTTCCGCCGGCCACTGGGGCACCAATATTTCTCTCGCGCGCGATGGAAAAACGTCCGCCATCATCCGCAGCTCCCTTAGTGACCCACCGGAAATCTGGGCCGGCCCCATCGGCTACTGGCGGCAAGTCACGCATCGCAACACCGAAGTGAAACCCGCTTGGGGCGAAGCCCAGAGCATGCACTGGAAAAACGATGGCTACAACGTGCAGGGCTGGCTCATCTATCCTCGCAATTTCGATCCCTCGAAAAAATATCCCATGATCGTGGTAGTTCACGGCGGCCCGGGCGCGGCGGTTCAGTCGGAATGGCCGGATACGGGAGCCTTCGCGATGGCCCTCGCGGGCGCAGGCTATTTTGTTCTCCGGCCCAATCCCCGTGGCAGTTTCGGCCAAGGAGAAGCCTTCACGCGCGCCAATGTCGGCGATTTCGGCTACGGCGATTTTCACGACATCCTCGCCGGAGTCGACGAAGCCCTCCGCGTCGCTCCCATCGACCCGGACCGCCTCGGCCTCACCGGCTGGAGCTACGGTGGTTTCATGACCATGTGGGGCGTCACGCAAACGAGCCGCTTCAAAGCCGCTATGGCCGGCGCTGGCATCGCCAACTGGCTCAGCTACTATGGAGAAAACAAAATCGACCAGTGGATGATCCCGTTTTTTGGCAAGTCGGTTTACGACGATCCCGAGGTCTACCTAAAAAGCTCACCCATCACCTTTATCAAAAACGTAAAAACGCCCACGCTCGTCATGGTCGGCGACAGCGACGGCGAATGCCCCACTCCGCAGTCCTACGAATTCTGGCACGCCCTGAAAACTCTTGGCGTAGAAACTCAACTGGTCGTTTACGAACACGAAGGCCATAGGTTCGTGAAGCCCCAGCACCAGCGCGACCGCATCCACCGCACCGTCGCATGGTTTGACTCGCATCTTCGCTGATGGCCGGTATGACCGTTATCGGAAGCGTTACCTGTCCGGAGGGAGTGCATCGGACGTACTATGGGAACCGGCGGGCCGTTCCGCCAAAGTTTCCCCAGGTCACAGTTCCGTCGTTCCGATGGCGTCGGCATGCGTGGGAGGGTGCGATGGGTAAGTTTTCTCGTAGCTGGCAGCTCGTCAAGCAGAGCTTCGCCATTCTTCGTTCCGACAAACAATTGATGCTGTTTCCTGTGCTTTCGGCCGTTTCCTGTTTTGTTGTCACGGCCATTATTGCCACTGGCGGGGCGTTCCTCCTGCTGCCGGCAAGGGCCGCGGCCTTGGCTGCTGGCGAACGGTTCAATCCGAACCAGTCGCCGACGTTCCTACTCGGCATGTTCACTTTGTATGTGGTGAACTACTTCGTGATCGTGTTCTTCAACGTCGCCCTCGTCGGCGTCGCCAATAGCCGCTTGATGGGCGGTACGTGGACCTTCCGCGACGGCATCGCGCTGGCCTGGGAGCGCAAGGGCACGATTCTGCAGTGGGCGCTCGTCGCCGCCACGGTCGGCGTCATCCTGCGCACTCTGGAAGAGCGCATGGGCTTGATCGGCCGCTTGATCATGCGGCTCATTGGCATCGCCTGGGCCTTGGCCTGCTACTTTGTGGTTCCCGTGCTGGCCTTCGAAGACCTTACCCCCATCGATGCGGTGAAGCGCTCCTCGAAGCTCTTCCGCGACACCTGGGGAGAGAAGGTCATCGGCGGTTTCAGCCTGAGCATGGTTTCTCTGGTTCTCATGCTTCCCGGTATCGGCTTGGTGATCGCCGCCACGTTTCTAGCCGGTATCAACGGCATGCTCGTCGGCATGTTACTGATGGTTCTTTATTTCCTCTTGCTCTCGGTTTTCATGTCCGCGGTGGGAGGCATCTTTAACGCGGCGCTCTATCGCTACGCCTGCTTCAAAAAGGTGCCGCCGGCCTTCTCCCAGGAGTTGATCGCTTCAGCTTGGGCGCCAAAGAGCTAACCTTCAACCTGGCGGGCGCTCCGATCCGATTCGTCGGATTTCCCGTCAAAAATCTTAAATAAGCCTGCTGTAACTC
>Ga0066710_100006480_pt1 | contig 10939 bp, 3 predicted proteins | sample GraSoiAngelo_159_FD_79666 | JGI IMG/M metagenome (GOLD analysis project Ga0066710, IMG submission 79666) | Grasslands soil microbial communities from the Angelo Coastal Reserve, California, USA - 14_1009_16_40cm | ecosystem: Environmental > Terrestrial > Soil > Grasslands | place: USA...
CTGCGAGATTTGAGAATAGATCTCGCTCAACGAGATGCTCTTCGCGGCGCGGAACTCGTGCTCCCGATGCACGGCTTGGCGCTTGTTCGCGATGTCGCGCGCCTCGCGCTCCTCCGCGAACGAGTGGAACAGGTCGCCGGCCGCCGGCGTTCCGCTCCAGCCCAGCACTTCGACCGGCGTCGAGGGGCCGGCGGCTCTCACCGGGCGCCCGCGCTCGTCGAACATGGCCCGCACGCGTCCCGAATGCTGACCGGCCACGAACGGGTCGCCCACCCGCAAAGTTCCCCCCTGCACCAGCACGCTGGCCATGACCCCGCGCCCCTGCTCGACGCGCGCCTCGAGCACGACGCCGCGCGCCAGGCGATCGGGATCGGCCTTGAGATCGAGCAGCTCGGCCGAGAGGAGGAGCATCTCGAGCAGCCGATCGATGTTGGTGCCCTTCTTGGCCGAGATCTCCACGCACACCGTCTTACCGCCGTACTCCTCGACCACCACACCGTGCCCCGCCAGCTCCTGCTTCACGCGGTCGGGCTGAGCGGCCGGAAGGTCGATCTTGTTGATCGCCACGACGATCGGCACGCCGGCCGCCTTCGCGTGGTCGATCGCCTCGATGGTCTGCGGCATCACCCGGTCGTCGGCTGCGACCACCAACACGACGATGTCCGTTACTTGCGCGCCGCGCGCACGCATGGCGGTGAACGCCTCGTGACCAGGGGTGTCCAGGAAGCAGATCTTGCGCTTGTCCGACAGCTCGACGTCGTACGCCCCGATGTGTTGGGTGATCCCACCGGCCTCCCCGGCGATCACGTTGGTCTTGCGGATGTAGTCGAGCAGCGAGGTCTTGCCGTGGTCGACGTGCCCCATCACGGTCACGACCGGGGCGCGCGGCACGAGCCGTTCCGGAGACTCCGCCGCCTCGGTCTCCGCTTCCTCGTCGGCGCCGTACTCGGACACGAACTCGACCTCGTAGCCGAACTCGTCGGCCACCGACATGATCGAATCCTTGTCGAGACGCTTGTTGATCGTCGCCATGAGCCCGAGGCGCATGCAGGTCGTGATGACCTCCTGGGGCTTCACCTCCATGAGGTTCGCGAGCTCGGCGACGGTGATGAACTCGGTGGTGCGAAGGACCTTGGCTTCTTCGACTGCCAGCTCGCCGCCCTCCTCGTCGCGCCGCCGGTGGCGGCGCCGAACGCCGCCCGACTCGAGGCTGGCGAGGGTCTTGCGCACGCTCTCCTGGACCAGCCGCTCGTCCACCACCTTCTTGCGTTTCCGGTCACGGCGTCGCGGGCCGCGTCCGAGGATCGGCCGCGGGGCCGGGGGGCTGACCCGGCCCGCTGTCGCGGGACCCGGGCGGGCGGGAGCCGTGGGCGCGGCCGTCGCGCTCGCCGCCGCATGGGCCGCCGCCGCCGCGCGCGCGCGTTCCTCGCGCGCACGCTGGAGCTCGTGCTCGTGCTTGCGCGCCAGCTCCTCCTTGACCGTGGCGGTTTCGTGGGCCATCTCGGCGCGCACGCGCTCCACGGTCTCGGGAAGCAGCGTGCTCATGTGGTTCTTCACCTCGATGCCGAGCTTACGCACGATCTGGAGCACGGCCTCGCTCGACATGCCGAGGTCCTTGGCGAGCTCGTAGACGCGTGGCTTCTTCATCGGCGCAGTCTTCGCCATATCAGGCTCCCGTCTCGCCGGCCGCCGCGCCCGACGGAGCCGGCGCGTCAGGAACCGGCTGCGGTTCGGCTTCGGTCGGATGCTCTCCCGCCGGGACGGTGCCGCCCGCTTCCATCTCGGGGGTGAACTCGAGCTCTCCGACCGCCGCCTCGGCCACCACCGGCGGATGCGCGGTGAGATAATCACGGGCCGCCCCGAGCAGCTTCTCCGCGGTCTTCTCGCCGATTCCCGGGATCTCCACCAAACGCTCCAACGCAGTGGCCACCAGCTCGTGCACCGTCTCGATGCCCGCCGAGATGAGCTTCTCGGTGGTCGCCTCGCCCAGCTCGAGCTTCTCGATCTCGATGCGGTTCGCGCGCTCGAGATCCTGCCGCTTCTTCTCGTCGGTCTTCGAGATCAGGTCGATCTTCCAGCCGGTCAGCCGAGCCGCCAGGCGCGCGTTCTGCCCGCCCTTGCCGATCGCCAATGATAGCTGGTCGTCCGCCACGACCACCACCATGCGACGCTCGGCCTCGTGCACCCGCACGTCCATCACCCGTGCCGGGGACAAGGCTCGCGACACGAATACGCTTGGGTCTTGCGACCACGGAACGATGTCGATGCGCTCGCCACCCAGCTCGCGCACGATGCTCTGCACCCGCGACCCCTTGAGGCCGACGCACGAGCCGACCGCGTCCACCCGAGGGTCGGTGGAGTACACGGAGATCTTGGATCGGAACCCCGCCTCGCGGGCCACGGCCTTGATCTCCACGATGCTGTCGGAGATCTCGGGCACCTCGCTTTCGAACAACCGCCGCAGGAAATCGGGGTGGGTGCGCGAGAGGATGACCTGCGGCCCCTTGGCCGACTTGTCCACGTTGATCACGACCGCGCGCACGTAGTCGCCCTGGCGGTGGTAGGAGCGCGGGATCTGTTCGCGCGCGGGCAGGAACCCTTCGGAGTGGTCGAGCTTCACGATCACGTTGCCGCGGTCCACCTGCTGGACGACGCCGCGCACCAGCATCCCGATCTTGTCCGAGTACTCCCGAAACACCCGATCACGCTCCGCCTCACGCACCCGTTGGATGAGCACCTGCTTGGCGGTCTGGATGGCGTTGCGACCGAACTCCGCGATCGGGAGGGGGAACGTGAGCACGTCGCCAACTCGCACGTCCGCCCGGTGGACGCGCGCCTCCTGCACCGTGAGCTGCAGCGCCGCATCTTCCACCGTCTCCACCACGGCCTTGCGCAGCGCCACCGTGATGGCCCCGGTCTCGTTGGAGAATTTGACCTCGACGTCGGCGGTCGCCCCGAATTTCTTGCGCACCGCGCTGGCGAGACCAGCCTCGAGGGTCTCGATGAGCAGGGCGCGGTCCACGCTCTTCTCGCGCGTGATCTGGCTCAGCGCATCGAGGATTTCGTAGTTCATCGAGGTCCCCCGCCGGAGCGCACCCGCGCCCATGGATCGACCACCAAGTGGGCCGTCCGGACGTCGGCCCACGCGAACCAATGCTCCACTCCATCCTCGGTGCGAATTCCGACCTGTCCCTCGCGCGGGCTCAGGATCGCCCCCTCGTAGTTCCGGCGTCCGTCATGCGGCTCGTGCGTGCTCAGCGCGGCGCGCTCGCCCACGAAGCGCGCCATGGCCTGCGGCGTGCGCAACGGGCGCTGGATGCCGGGCGAGCTGACCTCGAGATGGTAGTGCCCCTGGATCGTCTGGTTCATGTCGAGACAGTCCGACAACCGGCGGCTGAAACGGGCGCAATCGGCGATGCGAATCCCTCCCGGGCGGTCGAGCAGAACGCGTACGACCCTTCGCTTTCCGAGGGCCAGGCATTCGACATCCACCAACTCGAATCCCTCCTCATCGGCAAGGGGTCCAGCGAGATGCAGAACTTCGTCGCGGACTGTCACTTTGACTCCACGCCAAAGACAAAAAACGGAGTGGTCGCAGTCGCCCCACTCCTAGCCGCGCACATTACTGGACGATAACGGTTCAGAGCAAGCGGGAAAAGCGCAGCCCAACTCCCATGATGATAAGTGCTTAGCGCCGGCGCGCCAGCGGGCTCTCGAAGACCAGCCAGGCGGCGACCCGCGCCACCTCGGCCAGGCTGGCGGGCGATACTTGGTCCGGCTCGTCTCGATGGGTGTGCCAGACCGGGAAATCGAAGTCGATGATGTCCACGGCCGGGACACCCGCGTCGAGGAGCGGCAAGTGGTCGTCCACGATGCGATGGAGCACTTCACCGTGGAAGCTGCGGGCGTTCGTGGCGCGCGCCGCATCGAGCACCAACCCGGCCATGTTGGTCGCGCGCTCCGCGGAGTTGGCCTCCAGGAAGATGTCGAGATCTCGGTCCCCCACCATGTCGAACAGGAACGCGGCCACCGGCCGGGGGGCTTTCAGGGCGCGCGCATAGCCGCGCGCGCCGAGCGCGAAATCGTTCGGTCGCTCCGACCGTCCTTGGTCCTCTCCGTCGAAGAACACGAGATCCACGGGGACGGGTGGCCGGCGGCGGGCCATGATCTCCGCCACCTCGAGCAGAACCGCCACCCCGGAGGCTCCGTCGTTGGCCCCCGGCAGCGGCAGGTCGCGGCGCGCGGAATCTGGATCCTCGTCGCACCAGGGTCGCGTGTCGTAGTGGGCGCACAGCACGATCGGCCGCATGTCGACCCCGCCGCGTGCGGGACGGAAGTGGCCGATCACGTTCATGAGCGGCAGCGGTCGGCCTAGCGTGGTGTCGATCCAGCTCTGATGCTCCACGTGGGCGCCAAGACGGGAGAGCTCTTGGCCGAGCCACTCGTGGACTCGCGCATGCCCCGGTGAACCAGGGATGCGCGGACCGGCCCCCACCTGCCAAACGACTCTGGCGTGCGCGCGCCGGCCGTCGACCGAGAGGGGCCCTGCCCCGCACGCGATCCCGGTCAGCGTGATCACGAGCAGCACCACGCCGGCAGAGGTGTTCGGCCGAAACATCAGAAGACGAATTGGGCCCGCAACTCGAGGCGCAAGCTACGGTTCACGAAGTCTCGTTGCAGGTCGCGACGCTGCTCGAATCCGAGCTCGAGGTTGCCGGTGACGTTCGAGCTGAAGCCGTAGGAGCCCTGCCCGTTCACGGTGAGGCGGTCCGTGCCGGTCTGCTGCTGCGGCAGGCCGAAACCCGCTTGGGTCGTCTCCCCGGTGTGTCGCGAATAGACGGCGGTCATGCCCAAGTTGATGTTGCTCTTCACCACCGTCTCCTTGCCGAGCACGTTGACCCTCTGCCCCTTGGTGTAGGCCCGGCTCATGCTGAAGTTCAGGTCGGTATTGCGGTCGGTGGTCACCGACCGGCCGATGAGCCGATTCTCGCTCTGGGTGATGCGGCGCTCGATGCGCAGCTCGGTGCGAGTTCCGTTCTTGAGATCCCCGGTGACGCCGAGCAACGGACGCCACTCGCTGGTGGTCAGCAGGCTGGTCGCGCGGGTGCTATTGAAATACTCGACAGACTGCGAGCGGCTGTACGTGGTCTTCAGTCGTGGCTCGACGAACACGCGGCCCAAGCCCAGGATCTGCGCCACCTTTCCATACTCCATGTCGAGGTCGGGGAATTGGGTGCTGCGGCTGCGGTTCGTGACCCCGTTCGAGACCAGTCGGCGTCCGGTCAGGCCTCCGCGCGTCGACAGCACCGAACCCCATCCCAGATTGAGGGACGTACGGGCTCCCGCTCGCCAGTCCTGGCTGTCGTCGGAGCGGTTGCCGAACTGCGGACGCACCCGGCCGCTCGTGTCGGCGCCGAGGCCCGGATTGGTCGACACGCCGACCAGGTACAGGAAGCCAGGGGTTCCGCTCAGGCGCGAGAAGCTGCTGCCCCGGTTGAACTGCATGTCGGTGGAGACCGCGCTCAGCCGTCCCGCCCACGGGCGAAAGCCTCGTCGCGCGCGACTCGTGTCGGACTTGGCCGGAAACACTCGGTCCAAGGGAAAATCCCAGTTCATCGTGATCGACTGCCCGTTCGAGATCGAGCGGACCGACAGGTCGGAGGAAAGCTCCGGCCCGTTGTTCTGCGAGTATCTCGAGTTCCACCCGATGCTCGGGCGTACCCATGGCCCGAACTGCTGCACCCCCACACGACCATCCATGCTCTGGTCCCAGCGCACCACCTTGCCGAGATTGATGAAGCCGATCTGCTCGCGCAGGGGCTCCGGCAGCGTCAGGTTGCGGTAGGCCGAGAAGCGGTGGTGGAAGAAATCGAACGGACGACTGTCCGCTCCGAAGTCGATCCCGGCGGTGCGCCCGTTGGTCAGTGTGCGCAGCACCAGGGCCCCGGTGGTATCGCGCAGCCGGTCATAGGAGTGTATCTCGCTGGTCTGGATCGAATAGTTCCACCAAAAGCGTTCGGGGAGCGGATAGAAGCGTGTCTTGAGGGCCGGCAATGGAAGCACGAGGAGCCGTCGCGGGGTGATCCCATAGCTCACGGTGGCGGCCAGCGTCTTGGACGAATCGACCGAGATCGGGCTCCGACTCTGCGACCAGGCGCGCGAGATGGAGGCGCTGATCCCCCCCAGCGTGTACCGCAGGAACGGGTTGCTCCGGTCGCTCCAGCTGCGCGAGTAGTTCGCGGCCACGGTCCGGGTCGTCCAGCGCGATTCGCTCGCCGCCGCGGCGGCGCCGGTGCGGATGACGTCGTCCCCGGCCGTGAAGCGCGGTGAGGATTTGCCGCTCGAAAGCCCGAAGCTCACCGGCAGCAGAATCCCGGTGCCTTCGAAGAACCGGTGGAGATCGAAGCTGGTGCCGAGGTTGAGGTCTTCGGTGGCGTTGCCGCTCCCGCGGCTCTGGCCGACGCTTTGGAAGTTCTCGTCGGTCCCGTTCCACGCCAGGTTGTAGCTGAACAGGTTCGCGAGGCGGCCGTTGAGGCTGACGCGCCGGGCGCTGCCCGCGTCCTTGGCCACGTCGACTGCTCGCAGCTCGTCGAGCCAGACCTGGCCGCGCGAGAAGGCCTTGCCCGACGAGTTCACCATGCCGAAGGAGATGCGCCGGATGCGCGTGAAGGATGGGCGTCCACTGATCACGTAGAACTGATTCGGGATCGTCCCAGGTACCGTGTCGAGAATCGGCTCCACCTTGGGGAAGGCGGGGCTGAGCTTGCGATTCGACAGGTCGGTGAGCGTCAAGAGCACCTCGGCCCAGTGGATCAGAGGCTTGCCGTTCCCGTCCTTTTCACCCCGGACCGAGGGCTGGGGCACCCGCCCGCGGACCTCGTAGTAGTTGCTGCCCTTCTCGTCGGACGCGAACCGCACGTAGTACTCGAGCGCGTCGGTGGCGGGATCGTAGTCGGGCGTATCGAAGCCCGCCGCGAACCAATTCAGCTTGCCGTAGCGGCTGTAGTCCTCGTCGAGGGAGAAGGTCTTGTACGCCTCCACCGTGCCGCCCGGCTGCAGGTTGGTGAACTCGAGCGACAGCGACTGCTCGCGTCGCGTCAGCTCCTGGTTGCCACTCCGTGTCTTGCCGGGGTCGAACGGCGGAGCGTACGAGTCGGCGTTGTCGATCGTGTTGACCGAATTGATCGTGACCGTGGTGCCCGCCTGAGTCGCGACCGAGTCGAGATCGACGGCGAACCAGCGGCTACCGACGACGTCGAGCCCGCCCAGCATCACGAACGGCCGGCACTCCAGCTTGGTATCGGACTCGTTCGCCGGGCACGGATCGGTCTCGAGCACGTCGTCGAGCCATACGCGCACGTGGCGGGTGAGCGTGAGATCGGGAAGACCGAACTTCACTCCGTCTTCGATCGGGATGCGGAAGCGACGCCAGCCGTTGGTCGACGGAATCGGGGTCTTGTCGTTCTCGTACACGCCCCTCGCCCCCAGGGCTTCCACGTAGGCGTGGTAGACGTCGGTCTCCAAGTAAGTAGTGTCGCCGAGATCGATCGTGTACTCGAAGTAGTTCTGCTGCGTATCGAGCGCGTTGTTGAGGTTGAGGTCTTCGGTGTCGGGGATGGGAATGAAGTTCTTGTTGCCCTCGGTACCGTTCGTCAGGCGCCACTTGCGCGTGTCCAGGTCATTGTCGAAGGTCTTCTTGTCGGGGAGCTGGAAGTCGTCCCCGGAGGGGTCGGTGCCGCTCACCGTCACGAGGTCGGGCGTGGGGGCGGCTCCCTCGCCCGCGTCGAGCAGGTTGTCCAGCCCGGTGTCCTCGTTGTTGGAGTCCGTCACGGTGAGCAGGTTGTCCCGCGGCGGCTTGTCCTCGCTGTCCAGGTGCCCGTTGGGCGGGATGTTTGGCGCGCGCCTCTCGTCCTCCGAGACCGCGCCGAGATCGATGTGCAGCTTCACGTGCTGGTTTCGGACCCGCGGGATGTCTCGGAAGTCATTCACCCACACGTCGATGAACTGGGCCCGGGACAGATCGATCCCGACCGGGTCGATCGGGTAGGTGAGCCCGGCCCACAGGAGCTGTCCGCTGACGGCGGCGGCCGGCCGCCTCGGCAGGGAGATCGCCAGGCTCTGATGGGTGTTCTGGGCGCCCTCGGCGTTCGAGAGAGAAGGCTTGAGCTCCCGCTCCTTGACGACGTTGAGCGGCGAGTACCAGTGGATCTCCGCATCCATCCGGCTGTCGGCCGCCTCCTCGACGTCCTGAGCCTGGTTGCGCTGCGGAATACTGGTCCAGCGCCAGCGCTCCGGCGTCATGGATACCGACACCGCGTCGCGCACGCCCTCCATGTCGTCGATGAAGACCTCGTTGCGCGTGTTCGGGTTGGGGAACGACGCCCCGACCTCGGCGGCGACGTTGAATTCGGAGGGAGCGGTGGTCCTCACCCCGGGCAGACGATCGACCAGCCGGGTGATCCAGTCGGGCTTGAAGTGCCATTCCGTGTTGAGGTCGCCGATCAGCACGCGCGAAGGCTCTTCGCCGAGCCGGGGCCTCAGATCCTGGGCTCCCTTGCTCTCGTAGAGGAAGGCCCCACCGAAGCTCCGAGCGGGTCCCTCGTAACGGAACGAGTTGGCTACCAGCGTGCGCCCGGCCTGCTGGAACAGCGGGGCGTACGAGTAGCCGACGTTGACCTGGTCGGCGGGACCCAGCTGGCGGATCAAGGTCACCCGGCCGAGGTCGTAGTCGATGCGGTAGTCGCGATCCTTGGTCAGCGGTTGGCCGTTGATGGTCACGACCTCCGAGCCCTCGATGATGTTCGTGCGCCCGAGCGAGATCTCGTTGCTGGCCTGGGCGGCGGTGAACTGGACGTCGATCGAGTACTCGCGGTCGGTGGGGAGCACGGTGCGCTTGTCGTAGATCGCCGGGTTGGCTTCGTTCGCCGAGCCCGGAGGGCCCACCAGTCGCTCGTCCCGGAACAGGACCGCGTCGACGCTGCGATCGAAGGGCTTGCCGCCCTCGGCGTCGCTCCCGACGCGCGGGGCGAACGGTCGTGGATCCGGGAAGAACAGGATTCCGTCGTCGAAGTCCACGAAGGCGCGGAAGTTGCTCGTCGGCGCCGTGCCGTCGACGCGATTGTCGTGGCCGTGGTGGCTGTAATCTACGAAGCCGCTCGTCTCGTCGTAGTTGTCGAGCCCCAGCACCTGGATGTAGGGAACTCCGGGCCGCACCGTGGTCCGAGGCGGAACGTCATCGCCCTTGCGGATCGCGATCTGGAAGGTCTTGGGATCGATCCTCTGGCCGGAAAGGTGGTAGAAGTTCTTCAGCTCGAGCTCGCGGGTGGCGGCGAAGGGGGCGGTGGCGGGATTGGTGTCGAAATTGCCGCTCGCGTCCTGGGGGAGCAGGTTGAGCGGGGCGCGCAGGAGCTTCATCGTCAGCGCGCCCGCGCCATCCGCGTCTGGGATCGTGTCCGCCACCGACTGGCCGCCGACGTCGATCGGCAGCGCGGACGTCTGTCCACTCGCCACCGGCCGATAGCGGTATGTGACCGCGAGCTTTTGGTTCTCTCCCGTGACCGCGGTCCGCATCCGGATCACCTTGACGTAGGGGCCGTAGACGTCGCCCATGATCTCGTAGTCCTGATCGGCCCCCAGCTTGAGCAGGCGGAACGTGCCGCGCAGCGACTGAGTGGTGTCGGGGGCGGTATCCGCGTCGGGGCCATCCGGGCACGCCAGCGGGTCCGTACACGCTCGGTTCGGGTCCACGAACGCCCGCCCGCGCACCGTGCTGATCTGGTTCACGTACGTGCCTTCGTCGAGGTAGAGCCGGATCGTGCTCTCGTCGATGTCCTGCAGGGTGTCCGGATTCACGTTGGGATCGTAGAGAATGAAATAGACGCCGCGTACGTAGTCCTTGTCGAGCAGGGTCTGGAATTGGCTCGAGGATCCTCCCGCATAGGAGGCCCGCTCGCTCCTCCCCTCCTGCTTGCTGGCGAGCATCGTCACGTCGAGCGGACCCATGCGCGTGGTCGCCTTCATGCCGAACAGGCCCTCGTTCTTGCCGCTGTACGACACGTACTGCGTCCCCGGCAGGGTGAGGCTGGTGTTGCCGAGGTCGAGCGATTGCACCAGGTCGTCCTCATCGCCCTTGTAGTTGATCGCGATCCGGTTCTCGAGCGGGATCTGGTTGGCGGAGTTCTGGAGCAGGTTGACGCCGACCCGGTCCGACAACCGTCCTTCCAGGTGGATGTCGAGGTCCTGCTGCATGTCGAGCGAGGGAAACAGCGATCGCTTCTGGCCCAGCAGGCCGATCGTCTGGTTCGTCCAATCGCTCTGGCCCGAGAGCCGGATGCTCTCCGAGCCCGAGATGTTGAGCGAAGGACCACCGGGGCCGAGCAGGCTTTGGACTCGCTTGGGCAGCGGCGAGGGAAGCTCGAACGACATCCCCGTCCTCGCGGCCGGCGTGCGAGCTTGCGCTTGCGCGCCGGCGGCCGTGGCCTGGAGCTGCTGGCGAGCCGCGTCACGCCACAGCCGATCGAAGTTCGTACGCGTGAGATCGCGGGCAAACGCGCTCACCGGCGCTCGCGACGCCTCTCCCACCTCGACGCTTGCCAGCCCGGTGGCGTAGCGGACCGTGCCCGAATCGGCGTCGAAGCTGACGCGAACCTGCCGCGGGTCATAGGCGAACTTAAGGCCCCACGGGTCTTGCCCGGGCCGCGGGGCGGCGAGTCGAGCCCGCACGAACTGGTTCTCGAGGGCGAGCAAGGGCGCCGGCTTCCATGCCGGCGGGAGGCTGTCCAGCGGGGCCACGTGCCTGGGCAGGTGCTTGCGAATGTCCTTCACGGCCTTGGGCAAACCAGGCACGCCCGGGAGCCCGGGCAGATGGGGCAGCCCGACCAGGATCAAGGCCAGCGGAAGGCTCAGGATTGGGGACATTCTGGGATAGGGCCGCGCCCGC
>Ga0066710_100006481_pt1 | contig 10938 bp, 8 predicted proteins | sample GraSoiAngelo_159_FD_79666 | JGI IMG/M metagenome (GOLD analysis project Ga0066710, IMG submission 79666) | Grasslands soil microbial communities from the Angelo Coastal Reserve, California, USA - 14_1009_16_40cm | ecosystem: Environmental > Terrestrial > Soil > Grasslands | place: USA...
CCTGGACTGTCCCCGCCCTCAGCCTGGCCGACAAGCCGACAGGCAACCTCGACAGCCGAACCGGTGCCGGCATGCTGGCGCCCCTGCGCGAGCTGACCCGCGACGGCGTGACGATCGTGATGATCACCCACGACGCGGCCGTCGCCGCATTCGCCTCGCGGCAGGTCCACATCGCGGACGGCCGCCTGGTCGCATGAGCCTGCTCGAGCTGCTCCGTCTCGCGTTCTCGCGACTCGCGACGAGCCGCCTCCGCTCGGCGCTGACGATGCTGGGGGTCATCATCGGGGTCGCTTCGGTCGTCGCCCTCGTCGGCATCGGCCAGGGCACGTCGTCGAACATCACGGCGCGTCTCAGCGGGCTCGGCACGAACCTGCTGACGGTGACACCAGGCGCGACAAGGAGTGGCAACACGCGCGGCGCCCAGGGATCCGCGACGACGCTGACCATCGCGGATGCGAGCAGCATCCGGACGCTGGACTACGTCGCCGCGGTCGCTCCGGAGCTGTCGGGCCAGGGGCTCGTCACCTCGGGAACCGCCAACACCACCACGACGATCGTAGGCACGACATCCGACTACGCCACGGTTCGCGCGTATGACGTTGCCGCGGGGTCGTTCGTCTCCGACCTCGACGTCGAGAAACAGCTCCGCGTCGTCGTCCTCGGCGCGACGACCGCCACGGACCTGGGACTGGATCCCAGCTCCATCGGCAGCACGATCCAGATCGGCGGCCGGCCGTTCGGGATCAAGGGCATCTTCGCCGCGAAGGGCACCGGGACGTTCCAGAACACGGACGACGAGGTCGTCATCCCGGTCAGCGTCGTCCAGAAATACTTCGTCGGGACCAACACCGTCCGAACGATCGGGGTCAGCGTCGCGAGCCAGGATTCGATGGACGTCGCGACCGCCGAGATCACGTCGCTGCTCCGCGAGCGCCACGGCCTCGCGTCGACCGCGACGGATGACTTCTCGATCGCCAACCAGGCGCAACTGCTCCAGACGGCGTCGTCGATCAGCGCGACGCTGACGCTGCTGCTCGGCGGCATTGCCTCGATCTCGCTGATCGTCGGCGGCATCGGGATCATGAACATCATGCTGGTGTCCGTCCGCGAGCGGACCCGCGAGATCGGCATCCGCAAGGCGATCGGTGCACGACGCCGCGACATCCTCGCCCAGTTCCTCGTCGAGGCGCTGACGCTGTCGCTGCTGGGCGGGCTCGTCGGCGTCGTCGTCGGCCTCGCGACGTCCGCGGCGCTGTCGCGCCTGGGCGGCCTCGCCATCGTCCTCAATCCATTGACCCTTGGCGTCGCGGTGGGATTCAGCGCCCTCATCGGCGTCCTCTTCGGCGTCTGGCCGGCGCGCCAGGCCGCCGTCCTCGATCCCATCGCCGCGCTTCGCTACGAATAGAAAGGAACCACCCGAACCAATGACCGAACCTATCGCGCCAGTGACGCCTGCCACGCCTGTCGCTCCGGTCGCGCCGGTCGTCCGACCGCGGCGCGGAACCCCGATCCTCAACATCCTGCTGGGTCTCGCGGCCCTGGTCGCGGTTGGCGGCCTCGCGTTCGCCGTCGGTCGCTTCACAACGCCCGCATCGACCGCTGCGTCCAACCGCGGCACGAACGGCGGCCAGTTCGGCGGTCCTCGCGCGAGCGGCGTACCCGGCGGTGGCGGCTTCGGCCGAGGCTTCGGCGGTACGGCGGCCATCCAGGGCACCGTCACGGCGACCACGCCGACGTCGATCACCATCTCGCTGCCGAACGGCCAGGCAGTGACGTTCGCAACCGATGGGTCGACGACGTATCACCGCGAGACGACCGGCTCGTCGTCCGATGTCTCGACCGGCAAGCAGGGCATCGTCCAGGTGACCGGCCGCGGCTTCGGGCCGGGCGCCAGCGGCGCACCCGGCGGCACCTCGCCCGCAGCGTCCGGCGAGCCGACGGCCGGCAGCGTCACCGTCGTCACGCCCTGAACGGGTGCGGCTGGCGAGCCCCGGCGGGTCGACCCTTCAGCCGCTTTCGGCTACGATGCCCCCTTCGTGGGCCCGTAGCTCAATGGCAGAGCAAGTGACTCTTAATCACTGGGTTGAAGGTTCAAGTCCTTCCGGGCTCACCACCCGACACGACGGTCGCGCCAGCGCCTGACTCCAACAGCCACCCGCCGGGAGGGCGGTGCCTCCCGGCCGTGGACGTGGGCAGCCATGATCATTCGCCTCGTTCGCGTGATCGCGAGCCCGGACAGGGCGTCGACCCTCAACGCCCATTTCCGGGATGTCGCCCAGCCGCGGATCCGGGCATGCCCTGGTAACGCCGGGATCTGGTACGGCCGCCAGGTCCACCGCGGACACGAGGAATTCATGATGATGTCGCGGTGGGTCGATCACGCCGCCCTTCGGGCGTGGACCGGGCCTGACGTCAACGCCCTGCCGCTCCTGCCGAACATCGACGAGCTGGCGACCGAGTGGACGGTCCAGCACTTCGAGGAGCTCGACGCCGACGAGAGCACGGCCAGGCCGGCGCAGAAGCCGTAGGGCTGCAAGCCGCGGCTGCCCGGCGCCAGTGCCCCGTTTATCCCGTTCCCGGCACCCTTGCGCCCAGCCGGAGGTTCTCGATTGTCCGACTACTTTCGACGCGCGGCGTACAAGGTCACCCTCCTCGCGGGCTCCTGGCAGCTCTACCTGCTGTCGGTGCTGCTGCTGCTCATCTGGGGCCTGAGCGGCCCCTTCTTCCGCTTCAGCGACACCTGGCAGCTCGTCGTCAACACGTCGACGACGATCCTGACCTACCTGCTGGGGATCCTCATCCTGCTCGAGGCGAACCGGCAGTCGAAGGAGTCGAAGGTCGTACACGACGAGTTGATCAAGGCGATCCGGGGCGCTCGCAACGAGCTCATCAACATCGACCAGATGACCGAAGAGGAGATCGACCTGCTCGAAGCCAGGTTGCGCCGCCGGGCCCGCCCGGAGGCGCCGCAGGGCCGCTCCGGAAAGGCCACCGGCGGAGGGGCCGCTCCGGGCCGCCGCGGGACCGCCGGCTCAAGCCTGCGAGGTCCGGCCGAGCGTTAGCGCCGGTCAGCCGGCCCCGGGGAGACCCGATCGTCCGCCCCCCAATCAACCATTTGCGGATTGACGCTCGAGAAGCGCTCGGGTCCACTGGGGCCAGTGTCCGTCACGCTCTGGCTCCACCCCGCCAACCTCGCCGATTGCGCCAAGGGGATGCGCATCCGGGTCCGCCGCGCGCTGCGCGGCCACACCCGCCGGGCGGGGTCCGCCGCCGACATCGTCGAGGCTGGCATCGACGCGACATGGAACGGCCGGAGCTTCACCGCCTCGCCGGCCCACTTCAATACCTTCTGGGTCCGCGACATGTGCTTCTCCGCGCCGGCGCTGGCCAGGCTGGGCGGACGCCACGCCCAGCGCCTCCACGCATCCCTGGCGTGGGCCCTCGCGGGCTGGGATCGCCGCCGAAGCCACATCACCACGACCTTCCATGCGTTCGGCCATCCGGCCGACGTCTACGACTACGGGGTCGACTCGCTGCCCCTGTTCCTCGGGGCGCTGCGGGCGGCCGGCGCGACGGACCTCGTGGAGCGGCACCGCGCCTGGCTGGAGCGCGAGATCGAGTATTTCGTCGAGCGGGTCGTCGATCCGGCCACCGGCCTGGTCCGCGACGATCGCAAGTATTCGGCCCACCGCGACACCGTGACCAACCGCTCCAACGCGTACGGCAACAGCATGGTCGCGCTGCTCGCCAAGACGCTGGCCGAAACGAGCGATGACTTCCGGCTCCCGAATCCGCTCGGTCGCCACTTCCCGGACGGCGATTGGGGACGCCTGCTCCGCGAGCATTTCTGGATGCCGGAGCGGGGCTGCTACCGGGACGCGATCGGCGACGATGCCACGACCGGCGAGGCCAACGTCTGGCCGTTCTGGACCGGTGTCGAGGAGCGTCCGGACATACTGGCGACGGCGCTCGGGACGCTACAACGGGACGGCTATGCCGACCCGTACCCGCTCCGCTACGAGACCGCCCGGCGGCCCGAAAAGGAGGTCTGGCTCACCCGCTTCCTCCTGCCGGACTACCAGGGCAGCTCCGTCTGGACCAGCCTCGGGGCGATGTACCTGTCACTGCTGGCCCGTGTCGACGCCATCAAGGCCGAGCTCGAGACCGGCCGCTACCGCGACTGGATCGAGCGCGACGGGACGTACTGGGAAGTGCTCAACGACGCCGGCAAGTGCTGGGTGGGCCGGCACCGGCTGATGATCGGCGAGGAGTCGATGCTCTGGGGCGCGATCTTCCTCGACCACCTTCGCAATCGGGCGGCCGGTCCGGCGCTCCTCAGCTAGTCAGCGCGCGACGGTCGCGCGCCCGCCCGCAGGCCCGGTCCTCATCCGACGGGGCGGCGCGAGCGGGACGCGGAAGATCGCGGCCTCGAGCTCGTGCATGTCGTGGTCCGCGGCGCGCCACGGATCGCTGAACCTCACTTCACGGTCGCGCCGCGCGCGCGCCGCGAGGAGACGATCGAGCAATCTCCTGATCATCGCCGGCTCACCGTTGGCCATCGCCGCCACCCGTTTCCTCTCGGCGCCCGGCGCCCCCGGGTGTCGCTATGGAGCCCCCGCGGTCCCCAGTCGACCGAGAGGGCTCACGCACTGACCTTGCCCCAGCTGAGGTGCCGTCGGGCTCTCGGCCACCGGTCGCGGCATTACGGGGACGCGACGAGCTGGATCTCCCTGCACGATCACGCGGACGGGCTCGTCCGGCCACGGCCTCGTGTTAGGCTACCGACGTCCTTTGCAGCCGGTCCCGAGAGGCCGGCGTACCGGTCCTGAGAGGCCGGAAAAGGAGGCTCGCAAGACCGTGCCCACAACCTGCCACCGTGCCCGCCGGGCCGGTGGTTTTGTTTCGCCGCGAGCGGCTGTGACGGCGTGATCGTCCCACCGGCGCCACGACCGGATTCGATCGTCGATCCGCGGATCGGCAACCTGGGTCCCGCGCTGCTCGCGCTCGAGGACGGCACAGTATTTCCGGGTATCGCGTTCGGCGCACCGTCGTCGGCCGGCGGCGACCTCGTCGTCAACACGAGCCAGACCGGCTACCAGGAAGTCTGCACCGATCCCTCGTACGCCGGTCAGATCGTCGTCATGACCTATCCGCTGATCGGCAACTACGGCCGGTTGCGCGACGACGACCAGTCGACGCGGCCGTGGCTGCGCGGGCTCGTGGTCGGCAACGCGACGGCCGCGGTCCTCGACGATGCGCGGCAGCTCGCGACGCTGCTGCGCGACGACCGTATCCCGGCGATCGCTGGCGTGGACACGCGAGCCCTGGCCAGGCATCTCCGCGCGACCGGTTGCCTCCGCGGCGTCATCACGGAGCCTGAATCCGTCGACGACCGCGTCGCGGTCGAGCGGGCGCGAGCGGTAACCCGTTGGGAGGACGAGGACTTCGTCGGCCAGGTGTCACCGGCCGCGATTTCGGAGATCGGCGACAGCTCTGACGGCGGGCCGCTCGTCGCGATCGTCGATTTCGGGCTCAAGTCGAACATCGTCCGCAGCCTGCGGTGGCGAGGCGCGCGTGTCCGTATCCTCCCGCACACGACCGGGCCGTCGGACGCGCTCGCCACGGACGTCGACGGCGTCGTCCTGTCGCCGGGACCCGGCGATCCCGCCCGTCTCGACGGTTCGGTCGCGCTCGCGCGGGCCTTCATCGACGACGGCCGGCCGCTACTCGGGATCTGTCTCGGCCATCAGATCGTCGGCCGCGCCGCTGGCGCGGAAACGCGCCGCCTGCGGTTCGGGCACCACGGCGCGAATCATCCGGTCCGCGACGTCGATACCGGCCTCGTCCAGGTGACGGCCCAGAACCACGAGGTCCAGGTCGTCGCGGATGCGCTGCCCCGCGGCGGCGGGTTCCGTGTCAGCCAGGTCAACCTCAACGACGGCTCGGTCGAGGGGCTTCGCCACGTCGAGAAGCCCATCGAGACCGTGCAATACCACCCCGAGGGTGGTCCGGGGCCGCTGGATGCGCTGGCGGTCTTCGATCGCTTCGTCGCCGCCGCCGAACGCCGGCGGGCCGGTTGACGATCGACATGCCGGTACATCGCGTCGAGGGGCCCGAGCGGCCCGCTCGGCCAGGCTCGGTGCTCATCCTGGGGTCCGGACCGGTGGTCATCGGCCAGGCCGCCGAATTCGATTATGCCGGCACGCAGGCGTGTCGCGCTTTACGGGCCGAAGGCGTCCGAACCATCCTCGTCAACTCGAACCCCGCGACGATCATGACCGACCCGCAGGTCGCCGACGTCGTCTACCTCGAGCCGCTGACCGTCGACGCGGTCGCCGCGGTCATCGAGCGCGAGCGCCCCGACGGCCTGCTCGCCGGTCTCGGCGGGCAGACGGCACTCAACCTGGCGACCGCGCTGGCGCGCGAGGGTGTCCTCGATCGATTCGGCGTGCAGCTGCTCGGGACGCCGCTTGCCGCGATCGAGATGGCGGAGGATCGCCAGCGCTTCCGCGACCTCCTTGATCGGCTCGGTCAGCCGTACGCGCCGTCCTCGATCGTCGACGGTGCGACGGATGCTGAGCGCCTCGCGTCCGCGGACGCCGCACTCGCCGAGATCGGCCTGCCCGCGATCGTGCGCCCGGCCTACACCCTGGGCGGCACCGGTGGCGGCATCGTTGGGACCGACGCGGCGTACCGCGAGCGCGTGCGCGCCGGACTGCGCGCCAGTCCCATCGGCCAGGTGATGGTCGAGCGCTGTCTCGTCGGCTGGCAGGAGATCGAGTACGAGGTCATGCGCGACGCCGACGACACGTGCATCGCGGTGTGCTCGATGGAGAACGTCGATCCGCTCGGCGTGCACACCGGCGATTCGATCGTCGTCGCGCCGGTCCAGACGCTCAGCGACGCGGTGCACCAGCGACTGCGCAGCGCGGCGCTCGCGATCATCCGCGGCCTCGGCGTCGAGGGCGGCTGCAACGTCCAGTTCGCGCTGTCACCGGACTCGACGGACTACGCGGTGATCGAAGTGAATCCGCGCGTGTCGCGCTCGTCGGCGCTGGCGTCGAAGGCGACCGGCTATCCCATCGCCCGCGTTGCGGCGCAGATCGCGATCGGCCGGCGGCTGGCCGAGATTCCGAACGTCGTCACCGGTACGACCGTCGCGGCGTTCGAGCCGGCGCTTGACTACGTCGTCGTCAAGCTGCCGCGGTTTCCGTTCGACAAGTTCCCGTCGGCGGATCGGACGCTTGGGTCGCAGATGAAGGCGACGGGCGAGGTCATGGCGATCGACCGCACCTTCGGGTCCGCATTGAACAAGGCACTGCGCGGGCTCGAACAGGCGGGTGCGGGACCGCTTGCCGAAGACCCGTCGTGGCGCGCGGCATTCGACTACCTCGCCGCGTTTTACGCCGGCGATCTCGACGAGGACGAACCCATCCGTTGGCTCGATGAGGCTGGCACCGCCTGCGAGTCGACCCGTTTCGCGCAGCGGTCGGCGGCGCCCGTCGTGCTGCGGTCGTTCCTCGAGCCGTCCGACTCGCGGTTGTGGCGGATCCTCGGGATGCTGCGACGCGGCGTCCCTGCAGCAACGATCCATGGGGCGACCGGGATCGCGCCGTGGTTCCTCGGCGAGATGGAGCGCAACGTCAGGCTCGAGGCGGACGTGCGAGCAGCGGGCGATTCCATCGCCGACTCGCGGGACGGCGCGGCGGCGATGCTGCTCGCTACCGCGAAGCGGGCGGGCTTCGGCGACCGTGAGCTGGCCGGCCTCGCAAGCGTGGGCGAGGAGGCGATCCGCGCCGCGCGGCTCGCACTCGGGTTGCGTCCCGGCTACGCGATGGTCGACACGTGTGCCGCCGAGTTCGCCGCCGAGACGCCCTACTTCTACTCGACCTACGCGGCCGCCGGCTCGCCGCCGGAAGCGCCGCCCGTCGAGCGCCCGGCGGCGCTCGTCATCGGCAGCGGCCCGGTCCGGATCGGGCAGGGGATCGAGTTCGACTACTGCGCCGTGCAGGCCGCCGACACGTTCCGCCGCGCGGGTTGGAGCGCGGTCATGATCAACTCGAATCCGGAGACCGTGTCGACCGACTTCGACGCATCGACCCGGCTCTATTTCGAGCCGCTCGACCCGGAGAGCGTGCGGAGCGTCATCGACGCCGAATCGGCATCGCCGGATGAGCTGCTGCCGGCCGTCGTCGCGTTCGGCGGGCAGACGCCGCTCAACCTCGCCGGGCCGCTGTCGCGCGGCGGCGTGCCGTTGCTGGGCAGCGACCTCGAATCGATCGATCAGGCCGAGGACCGGACGCGCTTCGCCGCCCTGCTCGACCGGCTGGGCATCCCGCAGCCGGAGGGCGGGATGGCCCACAGCGTCGAGGAGGCGCTGACGCTCGCCGAGCGGATTGGCTACCCGGTCATCGTCCGGCCGTCGTTCGTCATTGGCGGACTCGCCATCGATTTCTGCTACTCGCCGGACGACCTGGTTCGCCAGCTCGCCGCCGCGACCGTCGTCGACCCCGATCGGCCGGTTCGGATCGATCGCTACCTGGAAGGCGTCGAGGTCGACGTCGACGCGATCTCCGACGGCGTGGCGGTGCTGATCCCCGGGTTGCTCGAACACGTCGAACGCGCCGGCGTCCACAGCGGCGATTCAGTCGGGGTCTTCCCGCCGCAGACCGTCTCCGATGCCGACCAGCAGCTGATCGTCGCGTCGATGGAGCGCGTCGTGCTGGCGCTCGGTGCACGGGGCGTCGTCAACGCCCAGTTCATCGTCCGCGACGACGGCGTGTACCTCATCGAGGTCAACCCGCGGGCGTCGCGGACCGTGCCGTTCCTGTCGAAGGTCACCGGCGTGCCGATGGTCGAGCTCGCCGTCCGCATCTCGCTCGGCGCGACACTCGAGGAGCTGGGCTGGCGCGGCGGGCTGCTCGAGCCGCCGCCGCTGGTCGCGGTCAAGGCGCCGGCGTTCTCGACCGCCAAGCTGCGCGGCGTCGACCCATCGGTGGGGCCGGGCATGCAATCGACCGGCGAAGTGATCGGGCTGCACACGGATCCGCGAGTCGCGCTGGCGAAGGCGCTCGTGGGTGCGTCGCTCGTGCCCCCGCGCCCGGTCACCGGCGCGGACGTCGCGCTGCTGTCGATCGCCGACCGCGACAAGGCGCTGCTGCCGCGTCTCGCCGCCGCGCTGGTCCGGGGCGGCTATCGGCTCGCGGCGACGACGGGGACGCGGGCCACATTGGAGGCGTCGGGCTACGAGGCGCTCGCGGTCGCCAAGCTGGGCGCCGGCGCGGATGCGGACGGCGCGCCGATCCTCGACCTGATCGCCGGCGGCGAGGTCCGGCTGGTCGTCAACACGCCCACGCCGCGCTCCGGAGCCGTCCGTGACGCGGCCGAGATCCGCCACGCTGCAACCGCCGAGGGAATCCTTTGCCTGACCGCGATCGAGACCGCCGTTGCCGCCAGCGAGGCGCTCGACCCGTCGATCGCCACCGGCATCGCGGCAGTCCGGTCGCTCGGCGAGTGGGTCCCGAACGCCGGCTCAGCCCGCGTCGCTGCCCTGGTCGCCCGCTGACGAAACAGCAGCGGTACTCGGCGGCGCCTGGACGATCGTCTGGCCGAGCGACCACAGCGTGATCGTCGTCAGGGCGACCATCGTGGCGGCCAGCGGCAACTGGCGCAGTCGCAGGTCGCGAGGGCTGCCGCGCGCCGCAGCGACGTGGCCGCCCCACGCCCCGATCATGTGGCCGCCGACGACCGAGACGAGCTGGAGCGTCCAGACGAGGCCGGGTGGCAGGAACGCGCCTGTCGGCTGGTAGAACGCCGTCCCGAAGATGTCGGAGCCCTGCTGGAGCGGGTCGGAGATCGCGATGATGATTCGCTGCCCGTCGATCAACAGGTACGTCAGGTAGTGCGCGACGAGGTAGCCAATGGCAATCGGCAGCAGCCCGGCGCCGGTTGACGGGACGCCGACGAGCCGCGATACCCCGACGGCCGCGGCGATGACGATCCCCAGGAACGCCGCGAGCTGGAGCGTCGCGACGCCGGCCGTTGGAGCGCCGAATACCTCGTACCACGGCGTCGTCTGCGACAGGCCGTCGTAGAGGATCGAGCCGGCGGCCATCGCGACGAGGACGACGTCGGCGATCGACCAGCCCTGTTCGAGCAGGCCCGCGGCGAATGCGCGGCGACGCAACCGGCCCATTTCGTCCGCGCGAGCTACGGGTGCGAGCCGGTTCAGGAGGCGGAACCAGACGCCGAACGTCTCGCCATTCGCGCGCCAGACGTCGCGCCCGAACTGCGCCATGAGCGCCAGCGTGACGAGGGTGTAGCCCGCGACCGCGACGAACAGCGTTCGGCCGGCGGCGCCCTTGTCGACGAGCTCGAGCCACACGACGAAGGCGAACCCCGCGATCGCCGGCCAGCGCCCGAGCGCCGCCGGATAGTCGGTTGGCTGCCAGCCGTCGATGCCGGCGCGGCGGAGGACCCAGGCGCCGACGTCGTGGAGCGTCGAGAACGGATCGAGCCAGTACCAGACAGGCCCGACGAAGGCGGACAGCATCGCGACGCCCACCCACGTGTAGACCCACACGAACAGCGTGCCGACGTCCGCGTCGGACGAGCCGCCGACGATGCCCTGCGCGACGATCCAGGTCCAGCCGATGAGCCCCAGTGCCCGCAGGCCGATCGCGACCGGTTTCGCGAGCTCGAACGTCCTGGGGTTGGCCGGCGGCGGTTCCGCGCGCAGGTCGCGAACCAGGACGAACGCGAACGACAGGGCCACGGCGAGTCCCGCCCCGGCCAGGTAAACGACCAGCGGCAGCTGGCTCTCGTACGTGGGGTTGAGCGCGTGGGCAAGCGCCGTCGTCGGAGCGGCTGCCACGGCGATCCCCACGCCGAGCACGGCGAGCACGCGCGCCAGCCTGGTCATGCCGCGGGTCGCCGGCG
>Ga0066710_100006482_pt1 | contig 10938 bp, 6 predicted proteins | sample GraSoiAngelo_159_FD_79666 | JGI IMG/M metagenome (GOLD analysis project Ga0066710, IMG submission 79666) | Grasslands soil microbial communities from the Angelo Coastal Reserve, California, USA - 14_1009_16_40cm | ecosystem: Environmental > Terrestrial > Soil > Grasslands | place: USA...
CCGGTAAACGCCCGATTCGACCATGGTCCGCCTCCTTGGAGGGGTTTTCCACCCCTGTCTTTCACGCGCAATCGAGACCAAGACAGGCCCACGGTCTTCGAGCGGGGACGCCGGGTGTACCGCGGGATCGTGTCCGCGGAAAAAGGACTCATGGCAGAGGCCACCATGGCGGCCCTGCACGCTGGGCCTGGCGAGGCGAATGAGGCCTTCGTCTGGCTGGAGCGCGCGCAGGCCGACCGGGACCCATTCTGATCTTCCTCAACGCAAACGTGACCTGGGATCCGATCCGCGGCGATCCGCATTCCGCGCCGTGACCAGGAGCTTGCGCACCAACCTCCCCGCACTTTGAACTTTGTCGGTCCGGACCCTACACTCGCCGCGTGCCGACGACACGCGCGGGCACCATCCCCGCGGGGGAGGTCACGCGGTTGCTCCAGGCCTGGGGACGGGGGGACCGGACGGCGCGCGACCGACTGATCCCGGTCGTCTACGCCGAGCTCAAGCGGCGGGCCGCCGCCCATCTACGTCATGAGCGCCCCGGCAACACGCTGCATCCGACCGACCTCGTGCACGAGACGTACCTGCGGCTCCGCGCCCAGAACCCGGCCTGGCAGAACCGCGACCAGTTCTTCGGGGTGGCGTCGCGCCTGATGCGACGCATCCTGGTCGATCATGCGCGGGCACGGGCCGCCGCCAAGCGGGGGGGCGGTCTGCGCGTGACGTATGCGCCGAGCGGCAGCTCGTCGGCCGCCGCGGAGCCGGATCTCCTGGACCTGGACAGCGCGCTCGGCGAGCTCGCCGGCTTCGACGAGGCCCAGGCGCGCCTGGTGGAGCTGCGGTTCTTCGGCGGCCTCAGCGTCGAGGAAGCCGCCGAGGTCATGGGAGTCTCGCGCACCACCGCGAACCGGGAATGGCAGACGGCGAAGGCCTGGCTGTACCGTCGGCTCAAACGAGCGGGCCGCCCCTCGGGCGCAGGGGGCTGAGATCAGAAGGGGCAGTTGCCCGGGCTGGGCTCATCGATCCGCCGCACGGCGCCCCGAGGAACGAGCGACGCCACGTACACGACGGTGTCGACGCTGCCTTCGTTGCGGACGAGGTGCACATCCCCCCCCTGGTCGACGAACCCTGACCCGGCCTCGACGACCTCGGGCGTGCAGTCGGGATCATCTCCCCGGTAGAGGGTCAGGGCGCCCGTCTTGACGGTCACGAGGCTCGGCCCCGGGTGCGAGTGCCAGCCAAAACTCCCGCCCGGCACGATCCTGTTCTCCAGGACGTGGAGATCGGATTCGCCCTTGGTCTTGATCCGAACCTGCCAGCTGCTGGAGAGCGTTTTCGCATCGATCGCGTCGAAGTGCCCCACCGCGAAGACGGTGCTGGTGACCCCGGACGCGGGCGTCGCCCGCACGGTCCCGCTGTACGCGGCCACTCCCAGTACGACGACCAGAACCGCCAGCGTGAATCGAGTCTGCATTGGCTCCTCCTTGCCTGTGCGTCACGAGCATGGTGGGCGGCGCGAGGAACCGGCGCCAGGGAGAGCGCCTGAAGCGGGGATGAAGGTTTGCTGAAGACGCTATAATGCGACGTCCCCCGCCCGGAGATCCCATGGCATCAGTGGAGGAGCCCGCCCCGCCGGTGGTCGAGCTTGACCTGGCGCGCTACGAGCTGCGCCGCGGCGGCCGCGTGGAAAAGCTCGAGAAGCTCCCCATGGAGCTGCTCACCCTGCTCGCCGAGCGGCGGGGACAGCTCGTGAATCGAGCCGAGATCCTCGAGCGCCTCTGGGGCAAGGACGTGTTCGTCGACGCGGACGCGGCCATCAACACGGCGGTGCGGAAGGTCCGGCGGGCTCTCGGGGACGATCCCGATGCGCCGCGGTTCCTCGAAACCGTCGTGGGCAAGGGTTACCGTTTCGTAGGGCCGATCACCGTCATCCCGGGGGCCGCCGCCGCGCCCTCGGCCCCCGCGACCCTGCCGAAGCGGAGCGCTTCCCGCCGGTTGGCGCTCGGCGCCGCCGCCCTGGCGGTGCTGATCGTGGCCGTCCTGGCCGGGCTCGGCCGCCACGCCTTCCGCGGCGGCCCGGTCATGGAATCCGTCGCCGTCCTGCCCTTCGAGAACACGGGCGGCGATCCGGAAGCCGAGTACCTGAGCGATGGCATCAGCGAGAGCCTCATCAACCGCCTCTCCCGGCTGCCCCACCTGAAGGTGATCGCCCGGGCGTCCGTCTTCCGCTACAAAGGCAAGCATCCGGACCTCGCGACCGTCGCGAAGGAGCTGGGCGTCCGCGCGGTGGTGAGCGGACGCGTCTCCCAGCGCGGAGACGGTTTCTCCGTGTCCGTCGAGCTCATGGACGCCCGGGAGAACAAGCAGCTCTGGGGCGCCACCTACAACCGGCGCTCTTCGGATCTGGTGGTGGCCCACGAAGAGCTGGCCGCGGAGGTCGCCGAAAGGCTCCGTCTCGAGCTGACGCCGAGCGAGCGCACGCTCCTGGCCAAGCGTGACACCGCGGACCCCGAGGCGTACCGGCTCTATCTGCGGGGCCGTTACCTCTCGAACGAGCGCACCGAGGCCGCGTTGCGGAAGGCGATCGAGCGCTTCCAGGAGGCGATCGCCCGGGATCCCCGGTACGCCCTGGCCTATTCCGGCCTGGCGGACGTGCACTGCACCATGGCCACGTCGTACAACAAGCGGGTCGCCCCGCGCGAGGCCTATCCCCACGCGAGAGCGGCGGCCCTCAGGGCGGTGGAGCTCGACGCCGAGCTGTCCGAGGCCCACGCCTCCCTGGGGCAGATTCTCGTGCAATTCGATTGGGACTGGGCGGGGGCGGAACGGGAGTTCCGCCGGGCCCTGGAGCTGAGTCCCTCCAACGGCGTCGCCCTGCACTGGCGCTCCCATTGCTACCTGGCCCTGGGCCGGTTCGACGAGTCCGCCCGAGACTCCCAGCGCGCGCTGGACGCGGATCCCGTCTCCGTGATGCTGAACATCCATCTCGGCGAGCACCGTCACCTGGCCCGTCAGTACGACCTGGCCATCGAGCAGTACCGAAGGGCGCTGGAGCTGAGCCCCAACCACCCGAACGCGCGCCCCTTGCTGGCCCTGGTCTACGAGGCCAAGGGCATGTACGCGCAGGCCATCGAGGAGCTCGAGGCGGCGCAGCCGTTCTGGGCCGGCACCAGCCGGGTCCGGGGCCCTCTCGGCCGCGTCTATGGCATCGCGGGCCGGCGGGCCGAGGCCTTGAGGGTGCTCCAGGAGCTCGTGCGCGAGCGCGAGGGGCCCAAGTACATCGCCGCCGACGACATCGCCGCGGTCTACATCGGCCTGCGAGACACGGACCGCGCCTTCGCCTGGCTCCAGCGCGCCTGCGAGGAGCGCGCGACCGCCCTGGTGAACCTCAACGTCGAGCCGGCCTTCGACGGCCTCCGCCGCGACCGGCGATTCGCCGATCTCCTCCGTTGCGTCGGCCTCTCCTGACGGGCTGCTCCCGCGCGCGACACGATCCAATGACTTGGAGAGGTGACGATCGTCACAACCCTGCGCGAGCGCACTTGACGCCCGACCTGCCGGGGGTAGCCTCGGGACGATGAAGCCCCTGCGCGTGCTGCTCGTGGAGGACAACGAGGACGATGCCCTCCTGCTCCTGCGCGAGCTCCGGCGTGGCGGTTTCGATCCCCACATGGCCCGCGTGCAGACGCCGGATGCCTTGAAGGCGGAGCTCCTGGCCCGGCCCTGGGACGTGATGATCTCGGATTTCTCACTGCCGTCGTTCAGCGGTCTCGCCGCCCTCGAGGTCCTGCGGCGGACCGGCATCGACGTTCCCTTCATCCTCGTCTCCGGCACCATCGGCGAGGAGGTGGCGGTGGAGGCGATGAGGGCGGGCGCGGACGACTACGTCATGAAGGCACACCTGCAGCGACTGCCGGCGGCCGTGGAGCGTGAGCTTCGCGAGACGGAGGCACGCCAGGCCCACCGCGAGGCCCAGAAGACGCTGATTGCCTTGCGCAAAGCCGTGGACAGCCTTCCCGTCGGCGTGACCATCACCGGCACCGACGGCACCATACTGTTCACCAACCCGGCCGAGCACCTGCTCCACGGCTACGAGCCGAACGAGCTGGTGGGCAAGGAGGGACGGGACCTGGTGCCGCCGGAGTTCGCCAAGCCCCTCACCATCGAGCAGATGCGGAACCTGCGCAGCTGGAAGCGCGAGCGGCTGAACGTGCGCAAGGATGGCAGCGTCTTTCCCGCCCAGCTCATCTCGGACGTGGTCCTGGGCGCGGGCGGCGAGCCGATGGGGATCGTCACCATCTGCGAGGACATCAGCGAGCGGAAGCTGGTGGAGCAGCAGATGTTCCGCCACGCGTTCTACGACGACCTCACCGGTCTGCCCAACCGCGCGCTGTTCCTGGAACGCCTGGGCCGCGTGGTCGCGCGCTCCCGTCGCCGGCCCGAGTCGGTCTACGCGGTGCTCTACCTCGACCTCGACCGCTTCAAGCTCGTCAACGACGGCCTCGGTCACCACATCGGCGACCAGCTCCTGGTCGGCATCGCCCGGCGTTTGGAGCAGTGCCTGCGTCCCGCGGATACCGTGGCCCGCCTGGGCGGGGACGAGTTCACCATCCTGGCGGACGACCTCAAGGCCATGGACGGCGCCACCCAGCTCGCGGAGCGTGTGCAGGCGGAGCTGGCGATGCCGTTCTCCTTGGCGGGCCAGCAGGTGTACACCTCGGCCAGCATCGGCATCGCGGTGGGCACGCAGGGCTACCATCGGCAGGAGGACGTCCTGCGGGACGCAGACATCGCCATGTACCGCGCCAAGGCCCAGGGCAAGGCTCGCTACGAAGTGTTCGACCGAGCCATGCATCTCCAGGCGGTGTCGCTGCTGCAACTGGAGACGGACCTGCGCCACGCGGTCGAGCGAAACGAGATCACCGCCCACTACCAGCCCATCGTCTCCCTGGGCACGGGCGAGGTCACCGGCTTCGAGGCCCTCGCGCGGTGGCCGCATCCCCGGCGTGGCACCGTCCTGCCCGACGAGTTCATCCCCCTGGCCGAGGAGACGGGACTCATCCTCTCCCTGGGCCGCGCCCTCCTGCGCGAGGCGTGCCGGGCGGTGGCGCGGCTGAAGGACACCCGCCAAACCGTCAGCGTGAACCTCTCGGCCCGCCAGCTCACCGACGGAGGCCTGCTGGAGGCGATCGACCATGCGCTGGCGAGTACCGGGCTCGCCCCCCAACGACTCAACCTGGAAGTAACCGAGAGCGCCATCATGAGCAACGCCGACGCGGGCATCGCCGTGCTGTTCGAGCTGCGGGCGAGGGGGGTCGGGATCCAGATCGACGACTTCGGAACCGGCTATTCGTCCCTCAGCTACCTCCAGAAGCTGCCCGTCGACACCTTGAAGATCGACCGCTCGTTCGTGTCGCGCCTCGACGAGGCGGGAGAGAAGGCGGAGATCGTCGAGTCGATCATCGCGCTCGCGCGCAGCCTGGACCTGGACGTGATCGCGGAAGGGATCGAAACCGAGCGCCAGCTCGCCCGGCTGCGCATGCTGCGATGCGACGGCGGACAGGGGTTCCTTCTGTCGAAGCCCATGCCCGCGGAGGACCTGCGAGCGTTTCTTCCCGGCGTGCGCCTGTGGACGCCGTCTCGCACCGTGGCCAGCTGACAGCCTGGCAAGGAAGGCAGCGATCTCACGTACGACGTCCCGTTCGTTCGAATGGTGGGCGCTGTAGGATTCGAACCTACGACTTCCACCGTGTGAAGGGCGGCCAGAGTCGCGTTTCTGGTCTCTGGACATCGACTCCGAGCGAGCAGCGGTCGCGGTGGCCGATTCTGGCGTGGCGGAGGTACGTCGCTGGGTACGATCCCTAACACTGCGGATTTGTGAAGCGCCTGGTCAAGAAGCTCGGGCCGGCCGGTCGGCTGCGGTTCTGTTACGAGGCGGGTCCTCACGGTTACGGCTTGTACTGGCAGCTCACCCGGACCTCCACGAGCTCGAGCATGCCTCCGAGCGGATCGCTCGACTGGAATGCGCAGTCGAGAGACCACCGGTAACAGTGTCCGACGAGGCGCCATAACCAAACCGGCAACACCAATCTCCGACGCGTGATCGGAGAGGCGGCCTGGGCGTACCAGCGGGGGGCCATCACTGTACCGGGCCCTTCTAAAACGTCAGGCGGGGCTGAGCGAAAAGGAGCAGCGCGCTCAAGCCGGACGCGGGCGGGCGGCATGAGTGCGACGGGCTTCGGCAGCGTCAAGGGTCCCCCCGCTTCGCTCGGCGGCTTCGCCGCCCTTGACTCCGCCTCCAGTCCGTCGCACGTCGCCCTTATCCGGGCCGCTGGCGCGGCTCTCGTCCCGACCCACGTGCCTAGTCCGAGGCAGCTCCCGACGGAACACGACCATGACGGCGAGCCACGCGCTCGATCCGCGAATATCAGAGTGATCAACCGTCGCGTTCGTCGCCTCGACCGCCGCCTGGTGTGCTCCAGGGCCCCAACCGTTCGAGGAGACCTGGAGCGATGAAGCTACCTGTTGACAGGTCGTCCCATATCAGAAGTCCAGCTTCAGCGCGAACTGCATCGAGCGGTTGTCGCCGATCGTCGTGGTGATCTTGCCCACCGTCGGCGAGCCGATGTTCTGGTTCGGGAACCCGAACTGGGGGGTGTTGAAGAGGTTGAACGCGTCGGCCCGAAACTGGACGCGGAAGCGGCTCACCGGGAACGTGCGTGACAGCGACACGTCCACCGTCTGCGTGCCCGGGGCGTAGATCACGCCGCGGCCGGACGTCCCGTAGTGGTTGGGCGCCGGCGCCACGAAGGCCGTCGGGTCGAACCACAGGTCCACGGTCGGATGGTCGAGCCGGCCGTCGCCGATCCGGTCCGGCCACGAGGGCGCGCCGTTGTTGACGCCGGTGTTGAGGAACACGGTGAACGGCCGGCCGGTGGACAACGTCACGATGCCGCCGAACTGCCAGTCCTGCAGGATCGGCTTGAGCAGCCCGGAGCACGCGAGCCCGTGGTCCGCTCCGAAGGGCAGAGCCCAGACCCAGCTCAGCACGAAGCGGTGCTTGACGTCGAACCCCGAGGGCCCCTTGCTCTGCTCGAAGAGGGTGACGCTCTGCGGCCCGCCCACGGCGCCGCCGCCCGACGCGGGCGAGCCGGCGTAGTCGAGGGACTTGCCGAACGTGTAGCTGGCCAGGTACTGCAGGCCGCGCGCGAAGCGCTGGTTCACCTTCACCTGCAGGCCGTGGTAGGTCGAGCGGTTGTTGGTGTCGAAGTAGTTGATGGTGACCACGTTGGAGAGGGGCTGGATGAGCCGCCGCGAGGCCTGGGTGCCCGGCCCCGGCTGAACCTCGTTGATGTTGCCGACCCAGATGAGGTTCGATCCCTTGCTGCCGGCGTAGGCGACCTCCGCCATCAGCGTGTTCGTGAGCTGCCGCTCGTAGCTCACCTGCCAGCTGTCCATGTGTGGAGTCTCGTTCGAGAACGCATGACCGAAGACGAGCGGGTTGGCCGCGTTCAGCGCTGCGGTTCCACGCGGCTTGACGGGCACGATGGGCGGGAAAGGGTTCGAGAGCCGAGGGACCCGCGAGGGCGAAAAATCGAGCGGGTTCGTCTCCACGCTGTAATTCTGGGAGATCGAGTCGGGCACGTTCTGGTCCAGCAGGTTCCCGGCCGCGTAGGGCACCGGGAAGAAGCTCCGTCCGTAGCCCGCGCGCAGCACGTTCTTCGCGTCGCCCGTCACGTCGAACGCGGCCCCGATCCGGGGAGCGAAGTTGCCCCACCGTGTCCGTTTGTTGGCGTGGCGGTCGGCGTTTTCGCCGGCGTAGACGAGCTCCAGGGCGACCGGGTCGTAGTTCGGCAGCCGGTTCTGGGCCTCGGTGTCGGGAACGTACACCTCGTAGCGCAGCCCGGCGTTGATGGTGAGGCGCTCGCTGGCCTTCCAGTCGTCCTGGACGAACGCGGAGTGCTCCGAGTTGGTCATTTCGTAGAAGTCGAGCAGGAACCCGCGCGAGCCGCCCCTCGTGTAACCAAGCAGCAGCGTGGAGATGCCGGAGCCCTGGCTGTTGGTCTGCGGGTTGTTGGTCAGGTTGCGGTTGACGGAGATGCTGCTGCGGGTGTTGGTGTGGGTGAAAGGCGTCGGCTTGCGGAGGAGGAAGCGGTAGCCGCTCTTGAACGTGTGCTTCCCCTTCACCCATGACAGCGTGTCCTCCACCTGGTAGTGGAGCTGCTTCGGGTTGACGGGCAGGAACGCCGGCCCGCCCGAGATGCCGGTGATGTCCTGGATGTTGAGGTTGGGCAGCCCGGTCGTGTAGTCGCTGACGTTGATGCCCTGGATCCCGAGGCTGGTCGAGGACTGGTGGCCGTAGTCGGACTGCCGGGTCTCGGGGTTGGTCTTGGCGAAGCCCAGGCGCAGCTCGTTGACGACGTTCGGCCCGAACAGGTGCGTCCAGCTGGCGGCACCGCCCATGGTGGTGAGGCGGGTATTCTGGATGCCGGCCACGAATGGCCCGAGGTCGAAGGCCTGCGCCGCCTCGTCGGGCGTGGGCAGGCAGCAGGCGGCCTGTCCCTGCGGCGCGTCGAGCTTGTACTTCTCGTAGCTGAAGCGGGCGAAGAAGTTGTCCTGGTTGCCCGCCCGGTGGTCGATGCGGCCCGTGAAGCTGTGGTCGCGCACCGAGCGGTTGACGGTCGAGGTGTAGTTGTCGAAGTTGCCGGGCCCGTTCGGCAGCGGGTAGATGGAGGCGACGTTGCGTCCCACGGGATCGATCCGGTTGGCCGGGATGACGTTGCCGGGGAAGGGATCACGGATGACGCCCGAGCCGTTGGGGTTGGGGCGGGTGGTGAGCGGGTCGTAGATGACGATCAGTTTGCCGTTGCGGTCGCGGTAGTCGCTGAAGTCGCCCCGGCGCGTGGCCGCGGTCGGGACCGTGTTCACGAACACCTGGCCGCGCTCCTCCTTCTGGCCCGCGTAGTCCACGAAGAAGAACGTCTTGTTCTTGTTGATCGGCCCCGACAGCGAGGCCCCGAACTGGTGGCGGTCGAGAGGGGCCTTGGGGGCCGTGGGCAAGGCGAAGAAGTTCTTGGCGTCGAAGGCCTCGTTGCGCAGGTACTCGAACGCGGTGCCGTGCCAGGCGTTCTGGCCCGACTTGGTGGAGACGGAGACGACGCCGGCGCCGCGTCCGAACTCGGCGGAGAAGGTGCCGGTCAACACCTTGAACTCGCGCACCGACTCCACCGTCGGCTGCACGATCACGGTGTTGAAGGTGTACTCGTTGTTGTCGATGCCGTCGACTAGCCAGGCGTTCGTGTTGGCTTGCGAGCCGAGGGCGTTGAAGTTGGAAGCGCCGCGCGGGTTGAAGGTGGAGGCGCCGGACAGGTTCTCGCCGGCCTGGCCGGGGGTGACGCCGGGAACGAGGTACACCAGCTGGGCGAAGTTGCGCCCGTTGAGGGGTAGCTCGCGCACCGCGCGCTCCTCGATGACCTCCCCCAGCTCCGCCGAGTCCGTGCGCGTGAGCGGCGCCAGCCCGACCACCTCCGTGGCATCGGTGAGGCCCCCCACGACCAGGGTGGCGTCGATGCGCGCGCGCTGGTTCACCTGCAGCACGACGCCGCGGTGAGTGTACTTCCGGAACCCGGTGAGCTCGATGGCCACGTCGTAGGTGCCCGGGATGAGGAAGGGGGCCTGGAACGAGCCATCGGCGCCGGTGGCGTAGGTTCCGACCGTTCCCTTGCTCACCTCGGTGATGGTGACGTTGGCTCCGGGGACGGCCGCGCCCTGCTCGTCCTTGACCGATCCAACGATGGTGCCGGTCGTGACCTGAGCCTCACTCGGCGCCCCCACCAGCAGTCCCGCCAGCGCGAGCGCCCCGGCGGCTCCGCGCGCGACGTTCCTCCGCAAGGTCATAATCCCTCCCCCTCGACTCTCAGAGATCGAGTGCCACGCGCCGCCCGGCCCAATCATCGGGCCATTGGGATCAATAGTCGGACTAATGAACCAAATGGTCCGTAGAATACCCAGATCGGCGGGCGAGTCAACTCGAAAGGGTGCGGGCGCCGATTGTGCCCGCGCGCCGCGGGCGGCATAATCCCGACCACCATGTCCAAGGCCCAGGCCGCGAGCCCCGCCCGCGCCGGTTATCCACGGGCCGGCGTGCACGGCCGCATCGTGCACGCCATCGGCCGCCGCATCGTGAAGGGCGAGATCCAGCCCGGCGAGCAGCTCCCGACGCCGGCCCGAGTGCGCGCCAGCCGGGGCGTCGTGCGCGAGGCGGTCAAGGTCCTCGCCGCCAAGGGACTGGTGGTGTCCCGGCCGAAGACTGGGACGCGGGTGCGCCCGCGCGAGTCCTGGAACATGCTGGATCCCGACGTGCTGGCCTGGCGCCAGGAGGGAGTGCCTCCCGGCGCTTTCCTGGGGAAACTCACCGAGGTCCGGCTCCTGATCGAGCCGGGGGCGGCGGTGCTGGCCGCCCGCCGCGCCCGGCCGGCGCAGATCGGCGCCCTGCAGGCCGCCCTGCGCGACATGCGGGACGCCCTCGATCTGTCGCCGCCCGACTACGCGGCCTACAACGAGGCGGACATCCGCTTCCATCGCACCATCGTGCAGGCCTGCGACAACGACGTGCTCGAGCAGGTGGGCGCGGTCGTGAACACGACGCTGCTCGTCGCGTTCAACGCCGCCATCCGCGTCCCCGGCCTGCCCGCCTCCTCGCTGCCGCGGCACCAGGCCATCCTCGATGCCATCCGGCGCCGCCAGCCCAAGCGCGCGGGGGCGGCCATGCGCCTTCTCGTGCAGAACACCGGTCGCGAGATCCGGAAGCTCCGCCACTGACGAGCGCGCCGGCCTGGCCGGCGCCGGGAGGCACCGATGTCGACAAGACGATCATTCCTCGCCGGTCTCGGCGCCGCGGGACGCACCGCGGTCGAGTTGCCCGGACCGGCGCGCGATCAC
>Ga0066710_100006485_pt1 | contig 10935 bp, 9 predicted proteins | sample GraSoiAngelo_159_FD_79666 | JGI IMG/M metagenome (GOLD analysis project Ga0066710, IMG submission 79666) | Grasslands soil microbial communities from the Angelo Coastal Reserve, California, USA - 14_1009_16_40cm | ecosystem: Environmental > Terrestrial > Soil > Grasslands | place: USA...
CCGGCAACTTCAGGCGGCAGGCAACGTCGTCCGCGCCGTGCACGTCAGCGAGCTCCGGGCGGCGATCGACAACCTTCGAGCTCGGACCGGGCTGGTGCGGTTCGACTGGATCGACGCGACGCTCGTGCCGGGCTCGACCGTCGTCCGGCGAGCCCACGTCGAAGAGCTGAGGTCGGCTCTGATCGCCGTCTACGAGGTCGTCGGCCGCCCGGCGCCCTCGTTCAGCGACTCCACGATCATCGGAGGAGTCACCGTCATTCGGGCCAGTCAGCTCGAGGAGCTCAGGAGCGCGGCGCGGGCCCTCGACTGACGCGCGGCGCGTTCGTTATGCGCGCCACATCCGCCAGGCCACGAGGCCGGCGAGCCACCAGAGCGCCACGATCGCGGCCGAGCCGAACGGAATCCAGACGAGCCACTCGGCGATCGCCTTCGCGTTATCGAGCCCGCGCGAGGGAATCAGGGCGCTCCACACGAGATAGCCGACCGGATAGCCCGCTCCGCCGACAGTGAGCAGAGCGATGATCATTCGCCGCGCCACCCCCGGACGGGCGAGCGTCGCCGCGACGGTCGCGGTGGCGATGACGACCAGCCCCATGCCCTCGGCGTGCAGGTGGAAGAGGCGCAGCCCGGCGTCGAACTTCACGAGCGCTTCGTCGAGGATGCGCTCGTCGACGTCACGCACGCCGACCAGCCCGTGCACCGTCGGTTGCGCCAGCATCGCGTTCCGCGCCCAGCGCGCCAGCTCGACCTTGAAGCGCGCCATCGACGCGCCCCCGACCTCGGCGCACACGATCGACAGCACACCGACCAGCAGCACCCACCGGGGCGGCATCCGCCACGCGAGTGGGTCGACGGCGCTCATGCGCGCCGGCGCGCCAGGACGACGAGCAGCCCGAGCAGGCCGGCGATTGCCGTCAGGCCGAGCGGCGTCAAGATCCAGCGCTCGGCGAGCTCGACGCCGCTGTCGCGCCCGGCCTCCAGCACGGCGGCGCCGTACACGAGATAGCCGAGCGGGAAGAGACCGCCCAGGGTGAGCAGGACGTAGAGCGCGCCGCGCGCGATGCGTCCGGGCACGGCGGAGGCCACCAGCGTGCTCGCGAAGAACAGGACGAGCCCGAGGCCTTCGGCGTGGAGGTGGAAGAACGAGAGGCCGGCCTCGGCGGCGAAGATCGCGCGGTCGCGCACCTCGTCGTCGTACTCGGCGGAGCCCGAGAAGCCATGCGCCCCCGCGTTGGCGGCGACGCGGGCCGCCGCGTAGCGCTCGATCTGCGGCTTGAGGCGCGACATCGCCGCGCCGGCGGTTTCGCCGAGCGCGATCACGACGATGGCGACGAGCACGACGGCGAGCGGCGGGCGCCTCACGGGGCCGGACATTAGCACCGGCGGCCTCCGTTTGTCATTACTCGCCGCCTGTGGCAAGGTTGGCGGGCCTATGCGGAGTGGGGACGCGTACGTCGCAAGCCTTCGAGACGGGCGAGCGGTGTATCTCGACGGCGAGCGGGTCGACGACGTCACCAAGCATCCGGCCTTCGGAGAGCCGATCCGACGCATCGCCGAGATCTACGACCGCGCGAAGGCGGCCGCGAGCGACCCCGCGCTGACCTACGCCGACTCCGTCACCGGCGCGCGCCGCTCCAACATGTGGCTGCCGCCGCGGTCGGCCGAGGACCTGGGCGCGCGGCGGCGCGCGCACCGCTTCTGGGCCGAGCCGTCGTTCGGGCTCATGGGCCGCACACCCGACCACGTGGCGTGCGTGCTCACGGCCTTCGCCGCCTGGCGCCACCTCTTCGACCGTGGCGGCGCCCGGTTCGGCGACAATGTCGTGCGCTTTTACGAGCGCGCCCGCGACGAGGACCTCTACGTCACGTACGCGATCGTCCCGCCGCAGGTGGACCGCTCGAGCCCCGCCCACCGCCACCCGGAGCCGTTCCTTCATCCGGGAGTCGTCCGCGAGACCGGCGCCGGCATCGTCGTCCGCGGGTCCCACGCCATCGCGACATCGGCGACGATGGCCGACTGGCTCTTCGTGTCCTACATCACCCCGCTGGTCCCGGGCGACGAGGACTACGCGATCTCCCTCGTGATGCCGATGAACAGCGAGGGGCTGCGCCTCTACCCGCGGCGCCCGTATGCGACGACCGTGACCAGCGTCTACGACTATCCGCTCTCGTCGCGCTTCGACGAGGTCGACACGACCGTCGTCTTCAACGACGTGCTCGTGCCCTGGGAGCAGGTGTTCATCTACCGCGACGTTGATCTGGTCAACGCGCAATTCCACGACTCGCCCTCCCACACCACGGCGAACTTCCAATCGCTCGTCCGGTTCGGCGTGAAGCTCGAGTTCATGGCCGGTCTGGCGATGCGGCTAGCCGAGATCCAGGGCGCCGCCGGCGACCCGAGCGTCCAGGCGACGCTCGGCGGCGAGATCGGGGCGCTCTGCGCCGCGTTCGACGCGCTGGTGAAGGCCGCCGAGCGGTTCCCGCTGATCACGTCGGGCGTGGCGCGACCGCACCCGCAGTACATCTACGCGGGTATGGCCCTCCAGCGGAAGCTGATCGTCGACATGATGCGCACGCTGCGCGAGCTTGCGGGCGGCGCCTTCCAGGCGGTACCGTCGTCGGACAGCGCCTTCACCAGCGCCGAGACGCGCGCCGACACCGAGCGCTACTACCAGTCGGCCGCCGCCGGCGCGCGCGAGCGAATCAAGCTGGTGAAGCTCGTGTGGGACTTCGTGGGCACCGAGTTCGGCGGCCGCCAGCTCCAGTACGAGATGTTCTACTCCGCTTCTCAGCCTGTCGTGAATCGCCGGATGTTCAAGTCTTATGACTGGGCCGCGGCGACCGCTATCGTCGATCGTTGCCTCGGGGAATACTAGTGCACTCGCGGGGTGGCGGGTGGAGCGGGCATGTGCGGGCGGGGTCGAGACGACCACGCGGCACGCGTGCGCTGCTCCTTCGCGGCTGGGCTCCATCTGGACGCGTTCTGTCCGCCGCCGCTTGGCGGGAACGGGTCCCTTCGACCCCGCCCGCACATGCCTGCTCCACCCGTCATCCCGTCGTGGTGCGCCAGATCCTGCGGGGCGCGGAGCGCTGATGGCGACGCTAGGGCTCGTCAACATAGGAGCGTTGGCTACGGGGATTCTCGCGGCTCCGCGGGCGGAGGTGGAGGCCATCCTCGTTCAGGATGGGCGGGTGGCCGCGATCGGCGCGTCGGCGCGCGTGGGAGCGGGAGGCGCGGACGTGGTCGTCGATTGTGGGGGGACGACGGTTATTCCGGGGCTCATCGACTCGCACTGCCATGTCGTCCTTGGGGACTACACGCCGAGGCAGAAGACCGTCGATTTCCTCGACTCGTACGTGCACGGGGGGATCACGTCGGTGGTGTCGGCGGGCGAGGGCGTGCACGCGCCGGGCCGGCCGCACGATCCGGCGGCCGCCAAGGCCATCGCGATCGCGGCCGCGAAGTGCTTCGAGCACTTCCATCCCAACGGAATGAAGGTCGTCGCGGGCTCCGTCGTGCTCGAGCCCGGTCTCACCGACGACGACTTCGCCGAGATGGCGCGGCACGGCGTTCGCCACGCGAAGTACGGCTTCGGCGGCTACGCCCAGCCGCGGGACGGCGAGCCCGAGGTTCGCCGCGCCCAGAAGCACGGTCTCTGCGTCATGTCCCACAGCGGCGGCACCTCGATTCCGGGCTCGAGCCCGATCAGCCACGACGTCCTGCTGCACTTGCGGCCCGACGTGTGCGGCCACCTGAACGGCGGTACGACGTCGCTCGACGAGGTCGGGATCGACCGGATCATCGCCGAGACCGGGATGGCGCTCCAGGTCGTCCAGGCGGGCAATCTCCGCTCGGCGCTCTACATCGTGAAGGGCGCACGGGAGGCCGGGGCGCTGGCGCGCGTGTGCGTCGCCAGCGACACGCCGACCGGCACCGGCGTCATGCCCATGGGCGTCCTGAAGAGCGTGTGCGAGCTCGCGTCGCTCGGCGACCTCCCGCCGGAGGTCGTCATCGCGCTGGCCACGGGCAACAACGCGCGCGCCTTCCGTCTGGCCGCCGGCACCGGGACGATCGCGGTGGGCGCGCCGGCCGATCTGGTCGTGTGCGACGCGCCATCCGCGTCGCTGGCCGGGGACGCGCTCACGGCCATCGCCCGCGGCGACATCCCCGGGATCTCCTGCGTCGTCATCGACGGCCAGGTGAGCATAGGGCGAAGCCGCAACACGCCGCTCGCCAAGCGTCTGGCATCATTCCGAGGAATCTCCCTCGCCGGCGTCGCGCACTAGCCCGATAAGCTACAATCTGTCGACGGCGCCCACACAGGCCTATCGATCACGAGCCCAGACGGCTTGACCACGCCAGGAGAAACTCCCGTGAAAATATACCGCGCCGGGGACGCGCTGCCCGGCGCTCTGGCCGGAGAGACGGTCGCCGTACTGGGGTATGGCAACCTGGGGCGAAGCGCCGCGCTCAACCTCCGCGACTCGGGCGTCAAGGTTCGGGTCGGCAACCGGGACGATGAGTACGCGGACCAGGCGAGAGCCGACGGTTTCGAGGTGGTCCCGCTTGCTACCGCGGCCGGCGCCGACATCGTCTTCGTGCTCCTGCCCGACGAAGTGAGCCCTGAAGTCTTTGCCCGTGACGTCGCTCCCGAGCTGCGGCCCGGCAGCGCCGTGGCGTTCGGCTCGGGCTACAGCTTGGCCTTCGGCCTCGTCCACCCGCCGGAGACGGTGGACGTGCTGCTGGTCGCTCCCCGCATGGCCGGCACCGCGACACGGACGCGGTATCTGGCGGGCCAAGGCTTCTGGGCGTGCATCGGCGTCGAGGCTGACCGAAGCGGGCGTGCTCATCGACGCATGCTCGGGCTGGCCGACGCCCTTGGCGCTCTCCGCACGGCTGCGCTCGAGATGACGGCCGCCATGGAATCGGCACTCGACCTGTTCGTTGAGCAGACCATCGGGCCGCTGCTCGGGACGGCGCTCATGATCGCCTTCGACGTCGGTCGAGAGGCGGGAATCCCGCCCGAGGCGCTGGTGATGGAGATGTACATGTCGGGCGAGATGGAAACGGTCTTCGCGGGTTTCAGGACGGCGGGGTTCCTTCGGGCCTCCGAGGACCATGGCCCGACCGCGATCTTCGGAGGACTCACGCGAGCCATCGAGATCGACCGTGAAGAGATGGCCACGCGGTTCCGCCGCGTGCTGGACGACATCCGAAGCGGCGCCTTTGCCGAGCGATTCCAGGCCGAGGCCCGAGCGGGCTACCCGCTGCTCAGCATGGCCCAGGCACTCTTGCGCGGGGCCTCGCACATCACGGACGCCGAGGCTCGGCTCCGGTGCACGGCGGGTCTCCCCGACCCGCCGGCCGATCGGGTGTGAGCTGCTCGCAACCTGGGGGCGATTCGTCCACCGACGTCGCTGGATCGTCCTCGTCCTGTGCGTGCTGTCCTCGGGCATCTCCCTCTGGTTGATGCGCGGCGGAGGACGATTCGACAGCACGCTCGTTCCAAGCGAGACCGAATCGAGCCAGGCCCTGCACCTGATGCAGCGCGATTTACCCGCGCGCCCCCTGGCCTTCCACCTGATCTTCCAGCACCCGACGCTTCCCGCTTCGCACCCCACGGTCCAGGCCGAGGTCTCGAGATCGCTTGCGCCGCTGCGTGATCATCCGAGGGTCGCGGCGGTACGCACGGCATGGGACACCGCTCCCATGGACCCCGAGCGGGTTTCGCGAGACCAGCGCTTCACGCGGGTGTCCGTCGAGCTGCGCGGCTATACCTCGGCGGTGGAGTCGATGGTGTTCGCGGCCGAGGGAGGCGAAGCCTATGCCGAGCTCCGGCCGCTCGTGCGGTCCGACGTGCTCGCCGTGCTCGCGCAGGGCGCACTCGCCCTCCATCATGACTTCACGGAAACCACCCGCCGCGACGTGTGGCGGGCCGAGATGGTGATCCTTCCGGTGGTCCCGGTGCTGCTCCTCCTGGCCTTCCGCTCCGTGATGGCCGCTGCGCTGCCCTTCGGCGTCGGGTTGCTGGCCGTGGCCGGAGGTCTCGCGGGGACGATGCTGCTCTCACGCGTGAGCTCCGTCTCTATCTTCGCCACCAACGTCGTGACCATGGTCGGACTGGCCGTGGCCGTCGACTACTCGCTGTTCATCGTGAGCCGCTTCCGCGAAGAGATCCGCCACCGCTCCGTGGCCGATGCGCTGGGACGGACGCTGGAGACGGCAGGCGTTTCCATCTTCTTCTCTGGCCTCACGGTGGCGCTGGGACTGCTCGGTCTTTACGCGCTCGGGCTCGGGAACCTCGGGTCCATCGGCCTCTCCGGCACGCTCGTGGTCTCCTTCGCCGTGCTCTACAGCCTGACGTTCCTGCCGGCGTTACTGGCCGTGCTGGGCTCCCGTGTGGATGCGTGGCCGGTGTTCCGGACGCCCCGGAACAGGCCGGCGAGTGGCTTCTGGAGACGACTGACGGTGGTCGTCATGGCCCACCCCTGGAAGGTCCTGCTCCCGGTGGTCACGGCGCTCTTGCTGCTGGGCGCTCCGTTCACGCGCATCCGACTCGGCGCGACCGACGTCGGCATGCTGCCGCCCGGCGCCGAGGCTCGACGGGCCGAGGAGCTCGTGCGCAACGAGTTCCCCGGACAGGAGACGAACCGTATCGCCGTGGTTCTCGACTACGGCGACCGCTCGCCGCTCACGGCGCCGCGGATCGAGCGTCTCTACGATTACAGCCGGCGCCTCGCTCGCGAGCCGGGCGTGAGCCGTGTGGACAGCTTCGTGACGCTCGACCCCGCGATCACGCTGGGGCAGTACCAGATGCTGGCCGTCATGCCCGCGACCGCGCCGCCCCTGATCCAGGGCGCGCTCATGCAGACGATCGGCCGGCACATCGCGATCGTCGTCCTGCACACGCCCCACGACGCCGGGAGCGACGCGGCGCACGCGCTCGTTCGTCGGATCCGCGCCGAGCGCACGGTGGGAGACGCGCGCGTGCTCGTCACCGGCCACACCGCGTTCGACCTGGACTTCACCGGAATGGTTCGCGACCGCGCACCCGCCGCGGTGGCGATCATCGTGGCCGCGACCTGCGTCGTCCTCTTCGCGCTCCTCGGCTCGTTCCTGCTTCCCCTGAAGGCGGTGATCTTGAACTTCCTGTCCATCAGCGCGTCGTACGGCGCGCTGGTGTGGATCTTCCAGGATGGCCACCTGGCCCGCTGGCTCGGCTTCGCGCCCGGCCCGATCGAGAGCGGCACCCCGCTGATCATGTTCTGCGTGACGTTCGGCCTCTCGATGGACTACGGGGTCCTGCTCCTTTCGCGTATCCGCGAGGAGTACCAGGGGCAGGGTGACAACACGCTCGCCGTCGCCGTGGGGCTCGAGCGCACCGGCCGTCTGATCACGGCCGCGGCCGCCATCATGGCGGCGGTCTTCTTCGGCTTCGCGATGGCCGACCTCGTCGTGATCAAGGCCATCGGCATCGGCATGGGGATCGCCGTGGTCGTGGACGCCACCATCGTGCGCATGCTGCTGGTGCCGGCGACGATGCGGTTGCTCGGTCGCTGGAACTGGTGGGCGCCGGCGCCCATCGCCCGCTGGCACGCGCGCCTGATCCGCTGATACGCTGGAAGGAACGCCGGTGGGCCGGCAGAGGAATACTCGATGACGGAATCGTTGCGAGGCCCCGATCTGTCGGGGCTCAAGATCGACGACCACGCGCGCCGCAGCCCGAGCGGCCGTCGCTGGGTCCTGCTCAGCGCCGGGCTCGTGGCGCTGCTGCTGCTCGCCGGGGGACTCTACGCGTTTCTCCGCGAGGCCGTCGCCGAGGTGGAGGTCACGACGGTGCGCGCGGACAAGGGCGGTCGGCCGACCCTGCTGAACGCGAGCGGCTACGTCACGCCGCGCCAGCGGGCCACCATCGCCGCCAAGATCACGGCGCGGGTGAACGAGATCTTCGTCGACGAAGGCATGAGCGTCGAGCCGGGCCAGGTCCTGGCCAGGCTCGACGACTCCGACGCGCGGGCGCGCCTGGCCTCCGCGCAGGCCGATCGCGACGCCACCGCGGCGACCCTGGGCGACCTGCGGGTCAACCTCGAGAACGCGGAGCGCGAGGCACGGCGCGTCGAGGAATTGTGGGAGCGGCGGCTGGTCGCCGAGCAGGCGCGCGATCAGGCGCGCATGGCGGTGGACAGCTTCAAGGCGCGCATCGTGCTCGCCCGGGAGCAGGTCTCCGCCGCCGAAGCCCGGGTGCGGGTCGCGCAGCAGGACCTCGACAACTGCACCGTGCGGGCGCCGTTCGGCGGCATCGTCGTCTCGAAGGACGCGCAGCGCGGCGAGATGGTCTCGCCGGTCTCCGCCGGCGGCGGCTTCACTCGCACGGGCATCGCGACGATCGTCGATATGGCGTCGCTCGAGATCGAAGTCGACGTGAACGAGTCGTACATCGCGCGCGTCAAGACGGGCCAGCCGGTGACCGCGGTGCTCGACGCGTACCCGGACTGGCAGATTCCCGGCAAGGTGCGGACCGTGATCCCGACCGCCGACCGCCAGAAGGCCACCGTCAAGGTGCGCGCGGCCTTCGACAAGCTGGACCCCCGCATCCTTCCGGACATGGGCGTGAAGCTCACGTTCCTGGGTGACGAGCGGGCGGCGCCGCCGGCCGCCGGGCGCGTGCTGGTGCCCCGAACGGCGCTGCGTGAAGAAGGCGGCGCCGCGGCGGTCTTCGTGCACCGCGAGGGGCGCGTGGAGCGGCGTGCGGTGCGCCTGGGTCAGGCGCGCGGCAACGAGCACGAGGTGATCGCGGGCCTGACCGACGGAGACCAGGTCGTCACCACCGGGATCAACGAGCTGCGGGACGGCCAGCCCGTGCGAGTGAAGCGTTGAGGCGCGACGACGAGTTGAGGGACCACGATAGTCACGATTGACGGCCGCGCGGTCGGCGAGAGCCTGATCCGCGCGCGCGGCCTCGGCAAGACGTATCAGCGCGGCGGCGAGCAGATCCACGTCCTCCAGGGACTCAACCTCGACGTCGACGCCGGCGAGTTCGTCGCGTTCATGGGGCCCAGCGGCTCGGGCAAGACGACGCTGCTGAATTTGTTAGGCGGGCTCGACGTGCCGTCCGAGGGCAGCGTCACGGTCGCGGGCGACGAGATCACCCGGATGTCCGCCCGCAAGCTGACGGCGTGGCGGGCGCGCCACGTGGGGTTCGTCTTCCAGATGTACAACCTGATCCCCGTGCTCACCGCCTTCCAGAACGTGGAGCTGCCGCTGCTGCTGACCGGTCTGTCGAAGGCCGAGCGCCGCCGGCACGTCGAGACCGCGCTCACGGTCGTGGGGCTGACCGACCGCATGCGCCACTACCCCCGCCAGCTCTCCGGCGGGCAGGAGCAGCGCGTGGGCATCGCGCGCGCGATCGTGGCCGATCCGACGTTTCTGCTCTGCGACGAGCCGACGGGAGACCTCGACCGCCGGAGCGCCGACGAGGTACTCGATCTGCTCGGCCGGCTGGCCGGGGAGTACGGCAAGACCATCCTCATGGTGACGCACGACCCGCTGGCCGCCGAGCGCGCGCAGGTCGTGCTGCACCTGGAGAAGGGCGTGCTCGTCGACACCGTCACGGCCGGGCGCGCTCGATGAAGTACGGCCACCTGATCCTGACGAACCTCTTCAGGAAGAAGACTCGAGCCGCGCTGACGGCGGGCTCGTTCGCGGTGGCCCTGTTCCTCTTCGGCATCCTGGCCGTCGTCCGCGGCGCGTTCCAGCAGGGCGTGGACGTGGCGGGCGCCGACCGGCTGGTGGTGGTGAACCGGGTCTCGATCATCCAGCCGCTCCCGCTCGCTTACCGCGACCGGCTCGCCCGCATTCCGGGCGTGACGCAGGTCACGTTCGCCAACTGGTTCGGCGGCGTCTATCAGGACGAGCGTAATTTCTTCCCGCAGTTCGCCATCGATCGCGAGACGTACCGACAGATGTACCCGGAGTTCGTGATCCCCGACGACCAGTGGCAGGCGTTCCTCGGCGACAAGGAGGGCGCGGTCGTGGGCGCGGCGCTGGCCGAGCGGTTCAAGTGGAAGCTCGGGGATCGCATCCCGATCAAGGGCACGATCTTCGCGGGGTCGTGGGAGTTCAACGTCCGCGCGATCTACAAGGGCCGCCGGGTGCAGGACGACGAGACCCAGTTCTGGTTCCGCTGGGACTATCTCGACGAGCGCAAGCAGTTCCGCAAGGGGAACGTGGGCTGGTACACGGTGCGCATCGACGATCCGGACTCCGCGGTGCGCGTGGTCAAGGCGATCGACGAGCAGTTCGCGAACTCTCCGGCGGAGACCAAGACCGACACCGAGAAGGCGTTCGCCGCGTCGTGGGTGAAGCAGATGGGCAACATCGAGCTCCTGATCACGACCATCGGCAGCGTCGTGTTCTTCACGCTCCTGCTGGTCACCGGCAACACGATGGCGATCGCCGTGCGCGAGCGGACGCGGGAGCTGGCGGTGCTGAAGGCGGTCGGCTTCTCGGACGGCTTCGTGCTGGTTCTCGTCATCGCCGAGACGGTCGTCGTGGCTGCCGTCGGCGGCGGCGTCGGCCTGGGGCTCGCCAAGCTTTTCACGCTGCGCGGCGATCCCACCGGGGGCCTGCTGCCGTTCTTCTACCTGCCGGCGAGCGCGATCGCGAGTGGTCTGGCGCTCGCGCTGGTGGTCGGGCTGTTGGCGGGGATTCTGCCCGCGTTGTCGGCGAGCCGCCTTCGTATCGTCGACGCGCTCAGGCGGATCTGACGTGGCGGTGCCGCTGGTCTACAACGTGCGCAGCCTTCGGGCACGCTGGGCCTCGACGGTGGTGGCGGTGCTCGGCATCGCCGGCACCGTCGGCGTGTTCGTGGCCATGCTGTCGCTGGCCCGCGGCTTCGAGGCGACGCTGATCGCGTCCGGCTCGCCGCGCAACGCG
>Ga0066710_100006486_pt1 | contig 10934 bp, 9 predicted proteins | sample GraSoiAngelo_159_FD_79666 | JGI IMG/M metagenome (GOLD analysis project Ga0066710, IMG submission 79666) | Grasslands soil microbial communities from the Angelo Coastal Reserve, California, USA - 14_1009_16_40cm | ecosystem: Environmental > Terrestrial > Soil > Grasslands | place: USA...
CTCGTTCCCCATCTTCAGCTCCTCCGTCGTAAACCCCGAGCCCTCGAGGTCGGCGCGTTCGCAGAAAGGCAACACGTTGAAGGCGATCGTTCGGCCGAACACCTCGCCGACGGGAAGCGCGCCCGCGTCGGGGCCGGCGAGCGACTCCTCCTGACCGCGGAGCTTCTCGAGCTGCTCGAGGAGCTCGCGAACGCCCTTCTGCCCGATGCCCGACGTCGATTGATACGAGGACGTGACGAGCGAGCGCAGGCCGAAGCGCCGGTGCAGCGGCGCGAGCGCCATCAGCGCGGTGATCGCCGTGCAGTTCCCGTTCGCGATCAGGTTGGGGTGGCCGACGAGCGCCTCCGGGTTGATCTCGGGGATGACGAGCGGGACCGCCGGATCCATGCGAAACGCGGACGAATTGTCGATGCACACTATGCCCGCGCTCGCCGCGGGCGGCAGCGCCTGGCGCGAGACGGCGGCGCCGGCCGAGGCGAGCGCCAAGTCGAGCCCGTGGAACCACCCGTCGGTCAGCGTTCGCACGGCCACGTGATCGCCTCGGAAGGGCAGCCGCTGGCCCTCGGACCGCGGCGATGCGAACGCGACGAGCTCGGCGATGGGGAGACCGCGCTCCTCGAGGATCCTGACCATCGTTCGGCCGACGGCCCCAGTAGCGCCGACGACGCCGACGCGAAGCTCACGCATCGTCGTCGTGGGATCGAAGCGGCCCGCCGTCCGGCCCGAGGCCGAACCGGCGGTGGAGCGCGCGCACGGCACGCTCCTCGTCCGCGGCACGAACCACGCACGAGATGCGGATCGAGGTGGCGGCGATGAGCTCAACGTTGATGCGTTCGTCGGCGAGCGTCTCGAACATGTCCGCGAGCACCTCGGGATGCGCCTTGATACCGGCGCCGACGAGCGAGACCTTGGCCACGTCCGCGTCGGCCTCGTAGGTGTCCGCCGAAATGGCGGCCACGAGCTCCTTGGCCGTGGGCTCGAGGCGATCCAGCTCGTCCTTCGGCACCAGGAACGAGATGTCGGCTCGGCCGTCGCGCGAGCCGCTCTGCACGATCAGGTCGACGCTCAGGCCCTGGGCCGCCACCGCGCGGAAGATCGCCGCGGCGACGCCCGGCCGATCGGGCGCCGAGCGGATCGTGACCATGGCCTCCGAATGGTCCGCGGCCACGCCGGAGATGATCGCTTGCTCTCCCATCCGAGCATCCTCCTGCGTGATCCACGTCCCCGGCTCGTCGGAGAACGACGACCGGACGTGGACCTTCACCCCTCGGGCCCGAGCGTACTCCACGGACCGAAGCTGCAGGACCTGGGCGCCCGAGGACGCCAGCTCGAGCATCTCCTCATAGGAGACGGCGTGGAGCTTGCGCGCGTCCGGGACGATGCGGGGATCGGCGGTGAACACGCCCGGGACGTCGGTGTAGATCTCGCACGCTTCGGCGTGCAGCGCGTCCGCGAGCGCCACCGCCGTCGTGTCCGAGCCGCCGCGACCCAGGGTCGTCACGTCGTACGCGGTCGAGACGCCCTGGAACCCCGCGACGATCACGATGTGGCCCCGTCCGAGCGCTTCGAGGATCCGCCCGGGGCGGATGTCGATGATGCTCGCCCTGCCGTGGGCGGTGTCGGTGATGATGCCCGCTTGCGACCCGGTGTACGAGGCGGCCGGGTAGCCGGCCTGATTGATCGCGACGGCGAGGAGGGACATCGCGATGCGCTCGCCCGCGGTCAGGAGCAGGTCCAGCTCACGCGCGTTTGGCGTGGGAGCCAGGGACCGCGCCATCGCCATCAGTTCATCGGTGGTGTCCCCCATGGCCGAGACCACGACCACCACATCGTGGCCCGCCCGCTTCGCGTCGGTCGCCCGATCCGCGACAGCCCGGATGCGATCGGCGTCGGCGACCGAGGTGCCGCCGTACTTCTGCACGATCACGCTCACGGCGACCCCGACGTACCATGACGCGGCGGGCCGCTCGAATCGAAGACCACGCGGTACCAGAGCGCCTGCGCCGGGCTGACTCCGGCTCGGACGACCACGCCAACGCCCTCCAGCCGGCGGCCCACGATGAGCGCGAAGAGCGCCAGGGCGAGCGCAATGAACGGTCCGGGCTGCCCGCGCGCGGCGGCGACGGCCAGCACGCTGGCGAGGCCCACGGTGGTGCCGAGGCTGGTGGTGCGCAGGACCAGACCGGCGACGATCAGGGCGCCGGCGATCGCCATCTCCACCGGAAGGACCACCAGGAACACCCCCGCCGCGGCGGCCACACCGCGGCCGGCCATGGCGCGGCGATAGAAGGGGAACGCGTGGCCCGCCACGACGGCGACGCCGGTCGCCGCGAGCCAGGCATTCGAGAGATGGCCCCACTCGCGCGCGGCCAGCACGACAAGGAGGGCCTTCAGCACGTCGGCGACGGCCGCCACGGCCGCCCAGCCCATGCCGAGCTGGTCACGCATCAGCACGTGGGCATCCGCCTCGCCCTCGGTTCGCCGGGACTCGGCGATCACGCTCTTTGCGTTCCGAGATCGCGACACGAGCCAGGTGGACGGCAGGGTCCCGGCAAGGTACGCCCCGGCGACCCACGCCAGATGGGACCAGGTCACGGACGTAGCTTAGCCTCGTCGCACACGAAGGCCGCACCGGCGAGGCCCGGCCCCGTGTGCGCCCCGATGACGGGCGTGACCTCGACGACCAGCTGCTCGATCACCTCCGCCGACGCGGCGATGGCCTCGAGGAGCGCCTCCGCCTCGCGCGGCGCCGCGGCATGGAATGCGGCCAGGTGAACGGGGCGGCCCCGGATCTCCGCCAGGGATGCCTCCACGACGTGCGCGAGGGCTCGCTCCCGCGTGCGAGGTCTCGCGACGCCGGACGCCGCGCCGCGCCGGAACCGGAAGACCGGCTGCAGTCCGAGCGTGGTCCCGGCGAACGCCTGCAAGGCGTTCACGCGGCCCGAGCGACGGAGGAACTCGAACGTCTCGATCGTCGCGACCAGGGCCGCCTCCTCGGCGAGCGTTCGAGCCCGGCCGGCCACGCCCTCGAGCGAGGCTCCCATCGTCGCCGCCCGGGCGGCTTCGAGCACCACGAATCCCTGCGCCATCGAGGCGCTCATCGAGTCCACCACGTCGACGTGCGCATCGGTGCGGCCGGCCGCCAGCCGGGCATTGTTGCGCGACGCGCTCATGTCCGCCGCCACGCACACGCACACAATCTCGTCCTCGCCCGAACGCTGAAACGCGTCCAGGAAGTCTCCGGGCGAGGGCGCGGCCGTCGAGGCGTGGGCTCGGTCGGTCACGAGCCGCGCGTAGAAGTCGGCGGGCGTGAGGTCGACCCCGTCCCGGTACTCCTCCTCCCCCAGGAAGAGGTGCAGCGGCGCGACCTCGATCCGGTGCGCGCGCGCCAGCTCGGGCGGGATGTTGGATGCGCTGTCGGTGACGACCGCGACCATCGATCGTTCAGCACGCCGCCGGGCGCTCAGCCATGATCGACCATGTGCCAGACCATATCCGCTCGGATCAAGCGGCGGCCGGCGGGTTCCGGGCCGCCATCCGTGCACCGGGCTTTCGCCGCCTCGTCGTCGGCCAGGCCGTGTCCTCGCTCGGCGACTGGGTAGCGACCCTCGCGTTCATCGCCGCCGCGTTCGCGCTGAGTCGCGGGAACCAAACGGCCGTCGCGGTCGTGCTCGTGCTTCGCCTCGTGCCGCCGATCTTCGCGGCGCCGGTGGGAGGCGTGGTCGCCGACCGGCGCTCGCGCCGGACGATCATGGTCACCTGCGACCTTTCGCGGGCCGCCCTGATCGCGATCGTTCCGTTCGGCGGCCTCGGCCTGCTCTACGCACTCGCCTTCGTCCACGAGTGCCTCTCGCTCTTCTTCCTCCCTGCCCGCGACGCGAGCGTTCCGCTCCTCGCGCCCGCCGATTCGCTGGAGGAGGCGAACGGGCTGATCCTTGCCTCCTCGTATGGCTCGATCCCGATCGCCGCCGCCCTGTTCGGGCTCCTGCGGGTCGCTGCGTCGCACATCCCGTCGGCCGTGCCGTTCGCAACGCTCTTTCGCCGGCATCCAACCGCGTTCGCGTTCTTCTTCGACTCCGCGACGTTCGTCTTCTCGGCCGCGATGATCGCCGGTCTCCCCTTGCGCCGTGACCGCCGGCCCGCCGCGACGCCGCTTCGTACCGACCTCGCGGAGGGCATGCGGTTCATCGCGCGTCATCCGGGATTGCGATCGCTCGCCTACGGACTCACCGTCGCGATGTTCGGCGGCGGCGTCCTGTTCGCGGTCGGCATCGGCTACGTGAAGGAGACGCTCCGCGCCTCCGACGCAGCGTTCGGCTGGCTGTCGTCGCTCTGGGGACTCGGGATGGGGCTCGGGCTGCTGCTCGTACGGCGCGTGGCGTCGAGAGGCCGCGCTCGGGTGTTCGTCGTCGCCGTGGCGGCCTGCGGCGCCGTGCTCATCGTCATGGCGCTCGTCCCGGTCCTCTGGCTCGCGTTCGTCATCGCGGTCGGGTTCGGCGCGGCGTTCTCCGTAGCGATCGTGGTGGCGCTCACGCTCGCGCAGGAGGAGACGAGCGACGACGTCCGCGGCCGGGTGATGGGCGCGGTGCAGATGCTCTTCCGCGTCGGCCTGGGCCTGGGAGCGCTCGGGATCGGCGCACTCGCACGTGCCGCGTCGCGAAGCCGGCCGTTCGGCTCGCTGGATGGGAACCAAATCGGCATGCTCACCGGAGGGGCGGTGATCATCCTGGGAGCTCTGGCCGCGGCCGGCGCGATCCGCCCGTCCGCGTGGGTGGTACCTACATCTCCCGGCGGCCCTCCAGCGCCTGGCCCAGCGTGACCTCGTCCGCATATTCGAGGTCCCCGCCGACGGGCAGGCCGCTTGCCAGTCGCGTCACCCGCACGCCGGAGGGCCGTAGCAGCGCCGCGACAAACATGGCGGTCGCGTTCCCCTCGAGGTTCGGGTTCGTCGCCAGGATCACTTCCTGGACGCCGTCCCGCTGCACACGGTCGAGCAGCTCCTGGACCCGCAGGTCGTCCGGGCCGATGCCCTCGAGCGGGGAGATCGCCCCGCCCAGCACGTGGTATCGGCCCTTGATGACCCCGGCCTTTTCGATGGCCGCCTGATCTTTGGACTCCTCGACGACGCAGATGACCGTAGGGTCCCGACCGGGGTCGCGGCAGATCCGGCACCGATCGCCCTCCGAGACGGCGAAGCATTCCGTACAGAACCGCACCTTGTCCTTGGCCGCGACCAACGCCTCCGACAGCCGCCGGGCATCCTCGGCGGGAGCCTTGACGATGTAGAAGGCAAGTCGCTGCGCCGACTTCGGCCCGATCCCGGGCAGCCGGGAGAGCTCGTCGATCAGATCCTGGATCGGTCCTTCGAACACCTACGGCGCCTCGACGTCGAGCGCGACATCGGGGATCTCGGCTACCTCCTCGACCTGGGCGCCGAGCGCTTCCTGCAAGCGCGCGACGGCGTCCTCGCGCGAGGGCGGCGGCTCGTCGTCCTCGACCTCGACCACTCCGCCGATCGACTCCCGCAGGACGCACACGATGCGGGGCGTCGTGCCGAAGACCTCACCGAACACGGCCCGGAGGTCCTCCTCCTTCGACTGGACCTTCTGAACGGCGAACTTGCGACCCGGCGGAAAGGCGAGCTCGAGGGTCTCGCCGTCGAATGCGGACGCCGTGACCGACTCGAGGTTCGCTCGAAGGATCATCTGGCGACGGTCGGCCAGCCGCTCGAGCACCTGCAGCCACGACCGACGGATCGTGTGCAGATCGATCGAGCCAGCATCCGGCGCATGAGCAGCTGAAGGTGCGGCGACCTCCGGGGAGGCGGCGTCGCCGGAGCGGGGGTTGGGCGGGGACTGGCCCGCGGAGGCGACGTCGCCGACCTGCGGGAGCTGGCCCGCGGAGGCGACGTCGCCGACGTCAATGCCAGCCAGTCGCTCGAGTCGCTCCATGCGCGCGCCGAGCCCGCCCGGGCTGGGATCGGCCTCCGGGATCGCCGAGCGAACGAGCGCGAGCTCGAGGGTGAGCCGGGGCGACGTTGTCCAACGCATGTCCGTCTGCGCGGCGAGCAGAAGCGAGAGGATCCGTGACAGCTCGCCGACGCTGAACTTCGCCGCCTGCGCGCCCAGCCGCTCACGCCGGTCAGGCGGCGCATCCAGTGCGCCCGGCTCGTCCGGGGCCGAACGAACGAGCAGCAGGTCACGCACGTGGGCGAGGATCTGCCCGGTCACGTGCCGGAGGTCCTGGCCCTCCTGGACCAGGCCGTTCACGAGCTCGAAGACCCCGCGAGCGTCGCCGACGGCCAGTGCGTCGGCCAGCTCGAACTGCAGGTCCGTCCGGGGCGCGCCGACCAGCATCCGGACGGTCTCGATCGAGACCGTCCCGCCCCCGAGCACGACGCTCTGGTCCAGGAGCGACAAGGCATCGCGCACGGATCCTTCGCCCTGTCGCGCGAGCGCCTCGGCGGCGTCGCGCGAGACCGTGACGCCCTCCTCCTTCGCGACCCGCTCGAGATGATCCGCCACCGCATCGGTCGAGACCCGGCGGAAGTCAAACCGCTGGCAACGCCCGACGATGGTCGCGGGCATCTTGTGCGGCTCGGTGGTGGCCAGAACGAATCGCACGCCCGGGGGCGGCTCTTCGAAGATCTTCAGCAGGGCATCGAACGCCTCCCGTGAGAGCCGCTGCGCCTCGTCGATGATGTAGACCTTCTCGCGGCCCTGCGCGGGGGCGGTCGGCGCTCGTTCGCGAAGCTCCCTGGCGTCGTCCACGCCACCGTGAGACGCCGCGTCGATCTCCGCCACGTCTAGATGCGTGCCCTCCCGGATGGCAACGCACTGGTCGCAGACCCCGCACGGCTCGGCGGTGGGACCGTGCTCGCAGTTCACCATCTTCGCGAGGATGCGCGCGGTCGAGGTCTTCCCCGTTCCCCGCGGTCCGCAGAAGAGGAACGCGTGCGACAGCCGCTCCTCGCGAACGGCCCCCACCAGCGCGCGGATGACGTGCTCCTGGCCGATCACCTGGTCGGGCGACTGCGGGCGGTACTTGCGGTACAGAGCGACGTCGTCGGTCACGCGTGCCTTCCCTTCGTTGCCCGTGGCGCGGGTACAAAAGCGGTGGCCGTGCACCCGCCCTTGACATCGCACGACTCCGTCGCTCGACGGGCCGCCACGCCCGGTCAGGCGACCCCGCGGCACCCGCCACCGCCCGCTTACCGCTGCTACCTTCCGGTCCTGACGGGGTTCGCAGGTTGGCGTCGCGCGGGACCCGGCCTTCAACGCTGCCGTTCCCGGGGCGTTCCCGGACCATGCGTGCCGCGGGCGGGGATCGGTCCCGCTAGAGCGGATTGCGGGTACAGGGCACCGCTAGCTCCCCACCCAGCACGGCCACCGCGCCCGAGTATACCGGCGCGCTCCGATGGCAGCGTCGGCGCTCCAGCTTTGGCGGACTTCGGAAACGCGCGCCCCCGCTCCCGCGTTCATGAGGCGCGTTGGAACACGACCCGTCACGCCGCGAGGCCAAGGGGGGGAGCGCTCGGTCGCCAGAGGAGCCAGATGGCCACGATGCCCGTGGTGGCGACCAATGCGCTCAACCCCCAGACCCACAAGGACGTGACGGGCCGCACCGGCGGGATCTCCCCAGCCGGAACCCCCCCGTCGATCGAGAGATCGCTGATGATCGTTCCCGCCGCCGTGTCCAGGCGCATCGCCGTGAACCACATGCCGTTTCGCGGGAGCCACCCCATCCCGCGGTCGGAGCGCAGGTCCGAGAGCAGCGACGCGGAAGCGGGCTCGCTTCGCACCACGCGCAGTCCCGCCATGTCCGTCAGGCCCGGTGCGAACCACGGGTGGTCGTCGGTGAGCACGAACAGATCGGCGTTCACCGGCTCCGCGGCCACCTTGCCGAGGGCGAGGATCCGAAGCGGGATCCACGGGGCCTTCGTCGGGATGACGAAGTGCACGACGGTGCCCTGCCCCTCGAAGAGCCCTTCACGAGCTGCGCTTCCCTGGTTGAACGTGGCGAGGGCGAAGACCGCACCGCTCGAGCTGTAGGCGCCCAGGACGGTGGGCGCATCGGCCGAGAGATCGAAGCCATTGGCCGCCGCCCACCTGGCCACATCTGGGCCGCCGCCTCGCACCACCGTGATGTCCAAAGCGTCTACCGTCACGCGCTGGAGCACCTGCACGTCACCTTCCCTGGCGGCCGCCGCCTCGAAGGCGACAGGAGGAGGCGGGTTGACCTCGCGCTCGAGGCGCTCGAGGGTCCAGCCGCCCGCCTTCTCGATCTGCACGGGCACGCCCGGAAGCGGGACGATGTAGCCGAAGTCGTTCGCCGAACCCGCAAACACGAACCCGGTGACGTAGTGCTCGTACCCGCCGTGCCAGGCCGCGAGCGTCGTCGCCTTCTGGAGCACCTCCGCGTGTCCCGGGGCCACGAGCCCGCCGCACGCCGAGGCGACCCCGCTCCCAGCGATCAAGATCGCGCCCGCGCCAGCGAGCGCCGCCAACACCCGACGGATCATCGTGACCTCCTTCGGTCCAGGAATCGGGTGGTTGGACGCCGGGTTCGCGTGGGGGGTTCCCCGGGCACGCTTCCTGGGTATCGACTAGGCCAGAAGATGGTGACGAAATGTGTCCCTTCGCCCGATTGTCGTAGCTCCCCGCGGTCACCTAGGCTCGCCACGTGATGACCGCCCGCTCTGCACCTCCCTCCTCCCACCGACCCCGCCGGCTGCGTCTCGGGGTCGGCTTGGGGCTGGCGGGCTTGGGCGCGGCCGCGGTGGCCTTGAGCCCTCCCATGTGGCCGGTCTCCCTGGGCTTGGCCGCCGCCATCCCGGTCGTGGACCGCGTCACCGTGCGTCGTCAGCCGAGCGCGAAGGGCCGCGAGGTTCGCGTCGGACAACTCCTGGCGACGCTCGAGCGGTACGGCTACCGCGTCATGCTGAACGTCCCGCTGCGGCGCCGCACGGCCGACTTCGTGGTGATGGGTCCAAGCGGCACCTACGTCGTCACGCTGAACGCCCAGCCCGGCCGCTACCGCTTCACGAAGGCCGGATGGCTCACCTACAACGGCCGCACGGTCGCCGATGTCGTCGGCGACGGCAGCACCCGCGTGGCCGAGACCAAGCGCATCCTTGCCGAGCACGGAGTGAAGTCGCCGGTGCAGTCCCTCGTCGCCCTCACCTCGACCTCGCTCCCCGATGGCCCGATCGACATGGGCAACGTCATGATCCTGGAAGCCGCCGACCTCCCCGCTTACATCAAGCACGGCCCCGATCGCCTCGCGGCGGACCACGTGCTTCGCATCGCCACCGCGCTCACGCCCAGGCGTGAGCCGCAGCGGCAGCGTCAGCCGCACGACGCTCACGTCCGCGCTCTCGTCTGATCTGCGGGTTGCCCGCCCCTGCTTCGATCCGCCACCCTAGTCCGCCATGAGCGGCCGAGCCCCGATCGTCACCTCGATCGTCGTCGACTTCGACGGGACGATCTGTGAGCAGGACGTCTCCGAGGAGCTCCTGCAGGCGTTCGCGCCTGCCGCCTGGTGGGACATCGACCTCGAGTTCCGGCGCGGCGAGATCGGCTCTCGCGAATGCCTTACACGGCAGGCTGCGCTCCTGTCAGGGACGCGGGACGAGCTGCTCCGGTTCGCCGTCGATCGCTACCCGATCGAGCCGTCGTTTGCGCCGTTCGTCGAGTGGGCGCGCGAGTCCGGCATCGAGCCGGTCGTCGCGAGCGACGGGATGGGCTTTTACGTCGAACCCATGCTTCGCACGGCGGGGGTCGACGGGCTGCGGGTGCTCACCAACGAGCCCCTGCCGGGTGGGCCGGCGACGGGATTCCGATTCGGCAACGCGCATCCCGAGTGCGTGGGCTGCGGGACGTGCAAGATGCAGATCGTGCAGCGCTCGCGCGCGAACGGTCCGGTTGCGTTCGTCGGCGAGGGCCACACCGACCGCTACGGCGCGCTCTTCGCCGACGTCGTCTTCGCGAAGAAGCACCTGCCCGAGATCTGCCGGGCCGACGGCGTGCCGTTCATCGCCTGGGAAACGTTCGACGACGTCCGGGACTCACTGGAGTCCCTGCGCGAGGTCCCCGGGCCGGTCGCGCCCAGCCGATGCCCCGGCTGGACCATCCCCTGACCCGAGGGAGTTCCCATCCTTTCCAAGCTGACCCGGCTCCTCGCCCGTACTCCGAGGGGTAGTTCCGCGTTCCACAGGGTACGAAAAGACGCACTCACCGAGGAAGGGGAACGGTATGCGCGAGGCGAAGAGGGGGCGTGGCAGCGTCATATCCACGATGGTCATGGTGGTGATCGCGGTCGGAGTCGCGGTGCTCGTGAGCGCGTCGCAGGCCGTCGCCGCCCCCTCCAGGCTGCGAGAGTTCGTCATCCCCGGCAACACGCCCGGTCCCCAGGAGATCACGGTCGGGTCCGACGGCGCCCTGTGGTTCACGGAGATCAACCTCGGCATCGGCCGCATGACCGCAGGCGGTTCCTTCACGAATTACTCGCTCTCTCAGGGAGCCCAGCCGCTCGACATCGTGTCGGGGCCCGACGGAGCGCTCTGGTTCACCGAGACGTATGACGACAGCATCGGCCGGCTCACGACGTCCGGCACGCTCACCGAAACGCTCCTTTGCACGGGCTGCGGCGAGGGGCAAGTCGAGCCATGGGACATCGCGGTCGGCTCGGATGGCGCTCTGTGGTTTTCGGAGTACGAAGCCAACGCGATCGGGCGGATGACGACCTCGGGGCAAATCTCTGCGTTCCTGCTTCCAGCATCGATGGCGCACCCGCTGGGGATCACCGCCGGTCCTGACGGCGCGCTGTGGTTCACACACAGCGGGGGCATCGGACGCATCACGACTGCCGGAGCGATCTCGCCGGTCTCCACGACCAGCGCGTACAGCATCACCAGCGGTCCGGATGGAAATCTC
>Ga0066710_100006487_pt1 | contig 10934 bp, 9 predicted proteins | sample GraSoiAngelo_159_FD_79666 | JGI IMG/M metagenome (GOLD analysis project Ga0066710, IMG submission 79666) | Grasslands soil microbial communities from the Angelo Coastal Reserve, California, USA - 14_1009_16_40cm | ecosystem: Environmental > Terrestrial > Soil > Grasslands | place: USA...
CACCCGACGGCGAGATCGGACCAGGTCGTCGCGTAGCGGTCATGGACCGGGTCGTAGTTCCGCCGCAGGTTCGTCGAGTGGCAGTCCGCGCACATGTAGTTCCAGTTCTGCTCGAGGCGCGTCCAGTGCAGCGGATCGCGATGGTCGATGTGCTCGTCGGGATACAGATGAAACCAGCGCCCGCCGCCCGCTTGCTGCGGTCTCGCGTCCCAGGCGATCGAGAGCGCTTGCATCCGGCCGTCCGGGAACGGGACGAGGTACTGCTGCAGCGGGTAGACGCCGAAGGTGTACTTGACCTCGAAGTCGGCGAGGGCGCCGTCCGGGCCGTCGGTGCGTACGAAGAAGCGGTCGTCCCTGCGGAAGAAGGTCGATGTCACGCCGTCGTACGTGACGGTCGCGTCGTCGAAGTTGCCGAGCACGGTCGCCGGGGTGGCCGGCTGCATCGCGTGCGCGTGCTGGGAGTCCTTCCAGGCCTCGGCCTCCGTGCGATGGCAGGGGACGCAGGCGTCGTGGCCGACGAACTCGGGCGGTGGGGGCGCGGTCGCGGCCTCGTCTGGCGGGCGCCGTGCCGCCGGCCAGAGGAGCGCCGTGACGACGGCCAGCGTGACGACTCCCAGCCCCAGGACGCCGAGGGCGATTCGCCTCTGCGGCAGCCCACGCGGGACCGTCGGCTCGGTGGTCCTCCCGGAGCCATGCTGGCGGCTGGACGCTGCGCGCACGCGGGGCGGTCGTCGCTTCCGCACGGGTGCTCAGGTTGGAGTGCGAAGCGTCACGTTCGCCATGTGTCACGTAGAGCCCCGCGCGCGACGCGGCGCAAGACTCACAGCGACACCCGCTGAAGAGCCGCGCGCGTCAGGGCGCGGGATGGATCCGGGTGATCTTGGAACCCTGGATCCCGATGCCCGCCATGAGCCCCTTCTGCCCGAAGACGAACGCGTAGACGTCGTCCTTGAGCGTGGTCGTGGTGAGCGACTTCGCCGCGCCCACGTCGACGACCACGAGGCTCGGCCCGGTCCCGAGCTCCCAGCCGCCGCTGTGGTCGAGGTACTCGACCGCCGAGTCCGTCATCAGGAAGAGCGCATAGGAGAACGCCTGGACACCCGCCTGGAATCCGTAGGAGGCGGCCACGGTGTTGTAGTAGGCGACCGTCTTGCCGCCTTTGCGGAGCGCGCCGTTCCCGCCCTGCGCCCCGACCATGAACCCCGCCTTCAGGATCCTCGGGAAGACGAGGATCGCCTTCGCCTGAGAGCCCAGCACCTTCGCGGCCGGCGTGGTCGCGTAGAGTTGTTGGAGAGCCGCGCTCGCGTCGCCAGCGATTTTCTTCGCGCTCGCGGCGGACGCGGGCTCCGGCCGCAAAGCGAGGAGCAGTACGACGACGAGCAGGCGGCGGAGCATCCGATAAACCTTGGGCATGTCGTCACTCCTCGAACGCGAAGATACGCTTCCAGTCGTTCTTCACGCTGATCACGGACCAGCCGTTCCTCTTCGCCCCGTCGAGCAGGGACTGCGGGAACGTCCCGACCTTGGTGTCCGGCAGGCCGGCGGCCGGGCCGTACGCGTACTCGCGCTGCGCGTCGTCGTGCAGCACGAGCATCATGGAACTCCTGTCCCCGCCGGTGACGATGTACGTCTTGAATCCGTTCGCCCGCGATGAATTGACGGGCCGCACCCGGTTTGGACGGATGCGACCCGGTTAACGGTTCTGGATTCAGGAGCTCTTCTTACTTGGCCATTGCCGCCCTGGCTGCCTCGATCTTCGCCTTCACGGCATCGAGGTTGAAGCTCGCGCCCTTCTGCATCGGCGGGAACTCGACAGCCGTCATGGCCAGCTTCGCCACCTCCTGCTGGACGAAGACGAAGCGCCAGAACTCATACTTGAACCACCCGAAGTAGTCCTGCGCCCCATCTTTAGTTCCATTTTCCGGCCAGCCCGTGCGCTCGAAAGGATCGAGGCGAAGGTTGGTCAGGTAGGGCACGTCGGGGTGGGTCTTGTCACCCAACCAGCCGCCGGGCTGGTCAATGAAACGATACTTGAAGTCGTCGATGCGCACAGCGCCGAGCGCGCTTTCCCCGAAGTAGAAGATCTCGTGGCGGGCCGAGGGGCCTTTGCCGGTGATCATGGCCATCTGGTTGTAGCCGTCGAGATGCACCTTGTAGGTGGTATCGCCGAGCTTCTTGCCCTTCTTGAGATCCTCGACAATGTTCGGGTCGTCCGCGGCGGCCAGGAAGGTCGGGAACCAGTCGAGCCCGGAGATGATGCCGTTCTCCACCTTGCCGGCGGGGACCTTACCGGGCCAGCGAATCATGGCCGGCACACGGAAGCCGCCCTCCATGATAGTCCCTTTGCATTGCGCGAACGGCGTCTGTCCGCCATCGGGCCAGGTGAAGACTTCGGTGCCGTTGTCGGTGGTGAACACGACGATGGTGTTGTCGTCCACACCCATGTCTTTGAGCTTCTTCATCACATCGCCCACGATGTCGTCGATCTGGGCCATGCCGGCTTCGTGAATCGTCCAGCCATTCTTCGAATTGCGCAGGGCCTCATACTTGGGAGAGAGATGGGTGACGATGTGCATGCGCGTCGGGTTCAGCCAGAGGAAGAACGGCTTGCCGTCCGCCTTGGCCTTGTCCACGAACTTGAGCGACAGCTCGAGAATCTCGTCGTCCACGGTCTCCATCCGCTTGGGATAGAGCGTGCCGGCATCCTCGATCTTCTGCTTGCCGATCTTGCCCCAACGTGGTTGCACCGTCGGGTCATCCTTATCCGTCGCCCAACTGTGGACCATGTTGCGCGGGCCAACTCTGTCCAACAACTCCTGCGGGTAGGCGGGGTGCGCGGGGTCCTCCATCGCGTCGAGGTGATAGAGGTAACCGAAGAACTCGTCGAAGCCGTGGACGGTGGGCAGGAACTCATTGAGATCGCCGAGGTGGTTCTTGCCGAACTGCCCCGTGGCATAGCCGTGGGACTTGAGAGCCGTGGCAATGGTCACCGCCTGTGCGGGGATGCCGACGGGCGAGCCCGCCTGGCCGACCGTGGTCATGCCCGTGCGAATCGGAAGCTCGCCAGTGATGAAGTTCGCCCGGCCAGCCGTGCAGCTAGCCTCGGCGTAGTAGTCGGTGAAGAGCATGCCTTCGTTGGCCAGTTTGTCGAGATTCGGCGTCCGCCCGGCCATCATGCCCCGGCTGTAAGCGCCGATATTCCAAATGCCGATGTCGTCTCCCATGATGACGACGATGTTCGGCTTCTTGTCCGCAGCCGTAGCCGGAGCGGCGGCGCCGATGAGCGCGGCCAGCACCGCTGCTGAGATGCTGGCGATCACATTCGACTGGAATCGTACCTTCATGGACAGTTCCTCCTGCTCACTTTTTTCCCGCGCGGCCGGAAGTCGTCGCTGCCCGTCACGACGGCGCCGTCCCCGACGTCCAGGACGACAGCCGATCGGCGAGCTGCCCGGACCACGCCTTCATGGCGTTCTCGGCATCGCCCAGCTGCCATTGCGCCGCCGTCGCGATGCTGCCGCCCCCGACGCGCTTGTCTACGCCGGCCGCGAGGACCTGGCCGGTCACCGAGTCGACCACCTTCCCCTCGGCCTGCGCCGAGCCGACGAAGGCATAGGTGCCCGTGGCGGCGTACTTCAACGTGGCGAGTGCCCGCGCCTGGGGAATGAGCATCGACACCGTCCGGAGGACGGGGATGGCCTTGCCGATGTCGTCGATGGCGACCTGGACCTCCATGACGCCGGGTCCGGGCTGGTCGACGACCTGGAACTTCTGCGACAGCGCATCGTTGAGCGCCTTGGTGAAGTAGTTCGTCAGCGCCAGCTGATCGGCCTTGGACACCTTCGTGTCGTCACCACCCCAGAAGCTGACCGGAGCGATGATGACCTTCTTGTACTCGGTCCACCGGGCGTTGGGGTTGAGGTAGCGGAGGCCCATCACCGCGTCCCCTCCGCCGCCGACGGCTGCGGCCGAGAAGCGACCGGGGGTGGCGCTCGGTGTCAGCTTCGCGCAGACGTCACTCCCGAGAAATGGACAGTACACCTGGGGTTTGTCGGCGACCTTCACCTGCTGCGTCGTCGTACAGCCCCCGAGGACTGCGATCGCCCACAGGCCGGCGACGCCGATGGCAAGACGATAGCCCCCCTGCTCCTTGACTACGTTGATCCGCATTCTCGACTCCCTTCGTGAGTTAGTGGCTCGCTGACGTGGGCGGAGTGGCGTCGGTGAGACGGAGCTTCTCGACCCACTCGAGACCGCGCGTTTCGGCGACAAACTGGAAGCTCAGGGCAGGCGGTCCCGGCGCGGTCTCCATCACGGCGATCAGCAGCTCATACCCCGCCGACCGGATGTGGGCCTCGAGATCGTGAGCTTGGTTCCAGATCTCGAGATACAACGCGGCCCGGTCGAGTCCGACCTCCTCGTAGACGCCCCCGCCGAGACACCCCGGCAGCGCGCGCGTGGAGTTCCAGAACGCACACAGTGTGCGGATGGTGTCTGCTTCCTGTCTGGGTGGCAGCCTCATGCTGAGGGTGGCGATGACCATCGACTCTGAGAGCAACATGTCTGCCACTAGCTGCGGTCGTGCTCGGGACCACCTTGCGGTGCGCAAGCGCCTGTTGTCACGGGCGTATTTTCCGCCGCCGGGTAGAGGACCGGCGGGTCGCTGCCTCGGCATCCCTCCGGAATGCCGGAGGGGGCCACGGCATCCCGTGCGCTCAGGCGGGCCGCCGGATACCGGCGTGCAGCCGCCTCTTCATGACGCCCCCAGACCGCCATGCGACGCAGCGCCGGGTCGTGCCCCTGCGGATCGAGCCGCGTGACGGCATGCTGGAGCGCCTCGCGCAGCAGCATCGCGGAGTAGAGGATCGGGTTGCCGGTCTCGTACGAGAAGAACCAGAACTGGTAGTGGTCGTGGATGCGCGGGTCGTTGTCGAGATCGTTGTAGAGCGCCGCAGGCACGACGCGGGCGGCGAGCGGCGCGCCGAGCCCGGGCCAGCGGTAGTACGTCGGGAAGCCCTTCAGCTCCAGATCGGCGACCGGGTAGAAGTCGATCAGCTGGTGCCCGCTCCAGGCGAGCGTCGCGCGATCCACCGCCAGGACGAGCGTGCCGAAGGGGAGCGGATACGTCCCACCGCCACGTCCACGTTCTCGCCCTCCTTCAGGCCCTGGGTGAGCCCCCGATTGTATAGCGCAGGCGAGGCGCACGCGCGGATCGTACCGCGCGTGCACGACGCGCGGCCGGGTCGGGGCGGCACCCCGACCCGGCCGCGCGGGCGTCTCGTGGGAGGAGCCTATTCCTCGGTGATCTCGACGCGCCGGTTTCTGGCCCGGCCCTCCTTCGTCTTGTTGCTGACGATAGGCTTCGACTTGCCCCAACCCTTCGTCGTGATGCGCTGGGTGCCGATGCCGCGCGAAACCATGTAGTCCCGCACCGCGTCGGCGCGCCGCTCCGAAAGCCGCTGGTTGTAAGCGTCCGACCCGATCGAGTCGGTGTGCCCCTCGACCAGCGCTCGGAGGTTCGGGTGTTCCTTCATCGGCGCCACGACCTCCGCCTCGATCTTCTCCTTGCCCTCGGGCTTGAGCGTCGCCTTGTCGAAGTCGAAGTACGTGTCGGCCGAGAGCTCGATCTTCTTGGGGGCCGGCGGTGGTGGCGGTGGTGGTGGTGGTGGTGGTGGTGGCGGCGCCTGCTCCTTCGGATCGCAGATGAGGTGCCCGAGCAGGGTCCCGAGGGCGGCGCCGCCGACGGCGCCCGCGCCCGCGGCCGCGCCCGTCTCCTCGTGGCTGCCACCGTGACCGCCCTCGTACGCGTTGACGAGGCCGCCGGCGGTGCCGGCACCGACCGCGGCACCCACGAGCCCACCGGCCACGGCGCAGTAGCTCCATCGCCGCTCCCGCATGGCGCTGCAGCCCATCAGGATCATGAGCCCGACGAGCCCGATCGCCGTCACGCTCCGGTCACGCATCATGGTTCTCCTTCCGTCCATAGCCCACACTCGGGCGCGCTTCCTACCGCGATTCGACCTAGCCAGTCAAACTTCCGTCAGTCTCACAAGCCAGCATGCACGAAGGACACCCCGGCGAATAAAACCTAGTCGCGGACGGGAGTCCAGGAATCGTCGGGATCATAGTCGGCCATCGCCTTCGCAGTCTCCCCGGTCTTCTCGCCGAGGTTCTTCTGGTAGACGATGCCTTCGGGGCCCACGACGAACGTCATGATCCCGCTCGATCCGTACTGCGCCGGATAGGCGACGAGCGCGAAGCCGCCGATCATCTTGCCGTCCCTTAGATAGTTGCGCGCGCCGCCCGGCGCATGCGCGCCCTGCGCGGTGAGGATGCGGTAGACGTAGCCGTGGTACGGCTGTGGCTCGCCGGACTCGTGCGGCCCGTACCCTTCGGCGTCGGCCTCGGCAACGAGCGGGCCTAACGGGCTCGCGTGGCTGCCCGTCGAATCCTCCCAGTAGAGGCCGTCGCGCTTGCCGGCGTCGCTGCGCACCTTCTGCGCGTAGACGCCCACGCCCGCGCCGGTACGGTCCCGGCTCGCGTACTCGCGCTGGGCCTGAACGTAGGCACGACACGTGGCGAGCGTCCGGAGCTCGTTTCGCCCGATACGACGGTTCAGTACCTCCTGGTGACCGGCCGCGGTGTCAAACCGCCACTCTGCGCCGTCCTTCACCAGCGGGATGGGGAACGGCCAGTCGTCCTTGCCGAGATGGGCCGTGACGGCGCCCGACGCGAGCGTCTCGAGCCGCGTGTGCTCCATCGCCGCGTTCGCGACGCGTTTCCGTTCCCCCGCGTCCTGGACCGGATCGCCGGAGGACACGAGGTCGTCCGAGCCCGGCCCGAGGATCACGATCAGCGCCGGCTGGTCGTCCTTGCGGAGAGCCGCCACGAGCGCACGCATCGCCTCGGCCGGGCTGGCAAACGTCTTCGGTGCCGTGATGTCGGCGGCCGCTATCGCGTGGAGCGGAGCGAGGGCCATCAGGGCGACGCTCAGGGATACGCAGCGCATGGTTCGCACGATGTGCCTCTGCATCGAGCCGTCCCTCCCTATCGCTTGCGTCCGCCGCCACCGCCCCCGCGGGCACCACCGCGGCCACCTCCTCGCCCACCACCACCGCCTCTGCCGCCGGAGCCACCGCCCGAGCCGGCGGCGCGCTGTCCGCCGGGCGATGCGCCCGCCCAGCTCTTGCCCCCGCTGCTCGCCGCGCCGCGCTGGCTCGCCTGCTGCGTGGCGCGCCCGTTCTCATAACCGCTGAAGGCGTCCTGCCGTCCGCCGCCCTTCGGCCCCGCTTGCGGCGTGCCCCTGCGATCCCCGGACGGGCGTCCCGATCCGCCAGCCCCGCCCGCGCCGCCGGGCCGCTGCGCTGCGTTCGCGGGGAGCGTCGTCGGGCGACCCCCCGGCCGCTGGGCGCCGGAGCCGGGTCGGCTCCCCGCCCCGTCGCGATCGTAGCCACGCGCCAGGTCGCCGCTCGTGCGACCGGCCCCGGCCGTCCCTCCCTGCCCGCCGTAGCGTTTCGCGGTGCCCGGGTCCCGGTAGCCGACGTTCCGGCGGTGCTCGGGGTTGTGCTGCCACGTCTTCTGGCTTCGGTCGCTCTTGTTGATGGTGACGTTCTTGCTGTTGTCGATGTTGACGTTGTTGTTGCTCTTGTTCGTGCCTCCGCCCCCACCACCGCTCCCACCGTAGTAGTTGTTGTTGACGTGGACGTCGTTACTACCCCAGTTACAGCCGTTGCTGATCAGCGCCCCGACGCCGACCCCGACGCCGAACGAGAGCAGGCTGGCGGTGGCCATCTGTCCGCCCGTGTATCCGTACACCGCGGGGTAGTAAGGCTGCGGCGGGGCATAGCTCCCGTACACCGTCGGCGGATAGGTCGGCACGTAGACCACTTGCGGCTGGGCCGGCTGGATGATGATCGTCTCCTTCTCCTTGAAGACCTCCTTGGTGACCGTCTGCTCCTTCGTCGTCTGGAGGGTGCCGGCCTCCTCTGCCCGACGCCGCATGCGCTGAACCGCGTCGAGGACGTCGTCCTTCTGGCCGAGGAACGCGTCCCCCATGTCCTTCGTCCAGTCGAGATTGTCCGACATCCGCTTGAGCAGGTCCGGGAAGTGGGTGAGGCCCTCGACGCTCGGGTCCCAGTCCTTCGCCTCGAGCGCCTCGTCGAGCGCGTCGTCCTTCAGACTCGCGTTCTGGGCGCGCCAGCGTTCGGCCTCGACGATCTCGAGCGGATAGGTCGAGGCCATCAGGACCTGCATGAGCAGCGGGTCCGGATAGAGCGCGACCGGTGCCACCATCTGATCGATCTTGTCGGTCGAGAATCTCGGGGATTGCGCGGCAGGCGCCGCTGCGGGGGGCGGCGCGTTCTCTTCCACGGCGGCGCGAGCGCCCGGCGGACCGCCGAGCAGCAGGAGACCACCGAAGAGGCCTGCCATCACGAGTAGCCGGTTCATGCGTCCTCCTCCGACGAGCGTCCGGATCGAAATGAGCAACATGTCTGCCATCAGCTGCGCATCCCGTGTGGTCAGGCTGGCCGCCGGATACCGAGCTTTGCCATGCGCGTCTCGAGGGTCGTCGGCGGAAGCCCGAGGAGGGTCGCCGCGCCCTGCAGCCCGCGCACACGCCAACTGGCTTGTTCGAGCACCCGCACGATGTGCAGACGCTCCACGTCTTCCAGCGCCAGACTCTCCGCGGTTGCTGTTCCCCGACGCTCGGGCGGGTCGATCCGGAGCACCGGCTCGCCGCTCAGGATGATCGCCCGTTCGACGACGTTCCGCAGCTCGCGGACGTTGCCGGGCCACGTGTATCGCTGCAGGTCACGGAGGCTGCTCACGTCGATGGCCTCGAATCGCTTCCCCATCTTTCCCCCGATCTCGGTCACGATCGTGTGCACGAGTACCGGGATGTCCTCGGGACGCTCGCGCAACGGCGGAACCACGATGGGGAACACGGCCAGGCGGAAATAGAGATCGTTCCGGAAGCGGCCATCGGCGACGGCCTGCTCGAGATCGCGGTTCGTTGCCGCGATGACGCGGACGTCGACGCGGATCGTGCGCGGGCTCCCGAGTCGCTCGAACTCGCCTTCCTGCAAAACGCGCAGCAGCTTCGCCTGCAGCTCGAGCGGTAGCTCGCAGACTTCGTCGAGGAAGAGGGTGGAGCCGTGGGCGAGCTCGAAGCGTCCGACCTGGCGGGACAGGGCGCCGGTGTAGGCGCCCTTCTCTCGTCCGAACAGCTCCGCCTCGACCAGCGTCGCCGGCAGCGCAGCGCAATTGAGCTTGATTATCGGACGGTCCGCGCGGGTGCTCCTGGCGTGGATCGCTTCGGCGACGAGCTCCTTGCCCACGCCGGTCTCTCCCATGATGAGTGCCACCGCGTCGGTCGGCGCCACTCGTTCGACCAGGGAAAGCGTCCGCTGGATCGCGCGGCTCTGACCGACGATCCGGGGCATGCCGATGGCGCTCCGCGTCTGCTGGCGAAGGAACCTGTTCTCCCGTTCCAGACGCTCCCGCAGCTCCTGCACCTCGGCGAGGGCAGCGCGGAGCTGTTGATCCATGTGTCTGCGGGCGAGCACGGCGCAGACCATGTGCGCCACCGTGCAGAGCCGATCGAGCACCGCGGGGGACCAGGTCCGTTCCGTCCTCATCGAGCCGAAGGCGAGCGCGCCGAGAACCTCGCCACCGGCCACGAGCGGCATCGTGGCGTTCGACCTCGGCCCCAATCGCTGGATGAGGGCCTTGTCGACGGCGGCTTCCTCGGGGAGGTCGTCGAGCCGGGAGAAGACGATTTTCTCGCCGCTCATCACCTGCATGTAGCTCCACGGCAGATCGGCTCGTCCCCACACCTTCGGGAACGGGTCCTGCCCCGGCACGGCCCACGAGTGGGTCACGACCAGGTCCTCCCCCGATCGCTGGAACAGGGTGCTCCGGTCGAGACCCAGCGCCTCGACGATGCGCCGCAGGCTATCCTCGATCGCTTGATCGACGCGCTCGGGATCGATGCTGATGAACCCCGCCGCGAGATCGATGATCAATGACTCGAATCGGAGGCGTTCCCCGACCTCGACCCGGGGACGCCTACCTGTCGCGTCCGCGAGACCCGACGGCACCGCGGCAATGTCTCCGCCCAAGGTCAGCATCATTCAGATCCTCTTTCGGGCCATCCGTCTTGCCATTTGACGCCATGGCTCATCCCGGCTTCTTGCCCGATCGCGCCAGAGCCGACAGGGCCGCCGTCGCCGAATCCGAGACGGACGGATCAGCTCAGTCGCGTCGACCTCCACGACGCGACGGGATCGGGTCACCGCGCCTCGGTGCGCGCCTCGAGTCGCCTGCACACTCGCCCGGCCCAGAAGGCAAAGGCGTGATCCACGTCCACCCAGGTTTCCCAGGCCGGCGCCCCCTCCTTGCGGCGGTCGACGCCTTCGGCGAGGAGGGCGTTGGTCTTCGCGTCGCGGATCTCGCCTTCGATCACCGCGGCTTTGAGGAAGCGTTGCGTCTCGGGGTCGAGCGGACCGTCGCCCGCCGGGTGGGGGCGATCGCTGCCGCGCGACGTCCGGAGGATGTCCAGCACGGGGTCGGCGGCACGGGCCTCGGTGATCGCGAGGCGGATGCGCATCACACCGGGGCCCGGCTGGTTGACCAGCTGGAAGCCCTGCCCCAGCTGCGCCCGCACCGCGCCCTGCAGGTCGGTCACGAGCCGCAGCAGGTCCTCCCGCGGCACCGGCTTGAGCGACTTGCGCCCGCTGCGCCACAGCGTCACCGGCTCGAGCAGTACCTTGTGGTATGCGGGCCAGTCCGCCTTCGGATTGCGATACACCAGCCGCACCTCGTCAGGGCCGCCCTCGCGCAGAAGCGAGTAGTCGTCCAGGAAGCCGGACATCTCCGCCGGCGAAACGACCTGGCGGTGGGCACACCCTGCGGCGAGCAGCACCACCAGAAGA
>Ga0066710_100006488_pt1 | contig 10933 bp, 10 predicted proteins | sample GraSoiAngelo_159_FD_79666 | JGI IMG/M metagenome (GOLD analysis project Ga0066710, IMG submission 79666) | Grasslands soil microbial communities from the Angelo Coastal Reserve, California, USA - 14_1009_16_40cm | ecosystem: Environmental > Terrestrial > Soil > Grasslands | place: USA...
GCGCTCACGGACGCGTTGTCCCTGCTCTTTAAAGCAACGGGACACGACGAGACCGAAGCGAAAGCGCTCGTGGAGGACTCGACGGACGAGGAACTCGCGGACTACATCCGGACCACGTTCACTCCGGCGATTCAATCCCCCCTCATGTCGAAGGAAACCATGCAGCGAATTATCGAGGAACCTGGGCTGGAAGCCGCGATGGCCGAAGGTTGGACCGTGAAGCTCCAGCTCCGGGACGGACGCCTCGTCATGGAGCGATCGGCGTGACGCCAACCTCCGCCGCCTTGCGGACCGTCGAGCATTCCGGAATCGTCCAACTCTCGAAACGTCAAGCCGATCCAGACGGCGGTCCCTCGAAGACTCAAAGGGGAGCTTCGATTTTTGGTCGCTGGATCGTAATAGGATGCTCGGGACCGAGGCCAACGGAGAGTCAGGGTTTTGCCTCGTGCCCGGATCTTGACGTGCTCGATCTGGTCGACCAAGAAATCGGATCGAGTTCTGTCGCGGGGGTTGTTGTTGCTCTCCTAGAATGCTGCAGGTTGGACCGGAACCGCACCGGCACTTCCCAGAGGCGATGGGGGTTGGAATGACCGAGCCCGCGAGAGTCGTCCAAAGAGTGGTCGTCAGGAACCTGGAGCGTGTCCTAGATCGCGCAGCGGATTCTCCGAAGACAACCCCCTCCGAGGTGTCAGAGTTATGGTTGGAGGTGAGGGGAGCAAAAAGCGACGAATTCTTCGAGAGCCTCAAGCAAGATTCGGAGATCGCCAATCTACGACTCGCCGAGGACGTCGAGATCGAGCGAAGGAGGGCGGACGGGCTTGCCGCGCGCGGTGATGAACTCTCGAGGTCCAACACGGGATTGGCCCAACGCGTTCAGCAGGTCGCGGATGAGAACGAACAGATGGTGAGAACCGTGACCGCCCTGCGGGAGGAACTAGGGAAGACGAAAGCGGTTCTGGCTGCTGTAGCGCAAGAACGCGACGAGACGAAGGCCGAACGCGATGGACTTCAGGCAGAGCTGAAATCAATCAGGGCTCAGATCGCGGCGACAATTGCCGAGCACGGGACCAGGCTTAGGGACGTTGAAGCAAATCGGTCGCTGCTGGAGGAGGAGCTTGTCACTCTGAAACGGGAAAGGGCCGAGAACAAATCGGAGAAAACGATCCAAGAACTCGGCCGACTCCTGCTGAAACCGGAGCTGTTCGCGCGACACAGCGAACTAGGGACGCTCCACGAACCGGTGAGGTTCATCGTCGAGTTCCTTGCGGGGTTCTACCGGCGGGAAAGGGGAATCGTGGCCCTCAGGGAAAAGCTGGAACTCAGTTTGACCGCAGAGCAACGAGGATTCGTGGAAGCGGACAGAAGCCAACTCCGCGACAAGGCCTATCCCAAGTTCGTCAATCGACGGGACCTCGTCCGGCGACTCCGGCCAGCAGACACGGCGACCGTAGACGGTCTCTTGACGTATCGGCGTGAATGGGACCGAGGGCTCGCCGGTCAAACGGTGCGGCAGGACATCATCGACAAGCTGTTTGAAGGAATGGCCGGTTGGAAGGAGAGGCCCACGATCAACAGTCTCCACGCGCTCTCGAAGGCGTGCGGCGTTGACCGGGCAACCCTAAAGAAGTTCCACGACATGGGCCTCGTCGACTTAGGCTGGTGCATCAACGACGCGAAGGTTCGTGAGAAAAACCCCCGTCCGAACAAGAAGAGGCGGACCTAGGCGGACCGGCTTGAGGGGCAGGTTGATCCGACGGTCGAGCGAACCACTTACGGAGGCATGCGGACGTCACTGGCCAAGTGATTTGAGTCTAGCTGCCCAGGATCGGGTCGTCGGTCCTACCTCGCCGCCGAATCCTTCCACGGGTTGTCCCAAATCGCGTGGTCAGTCGGTGCCTACGTGTCCGCGAGAACCCCGCACCGTTGAACAACCCCTTCGATCCGAGGTCGACCGGAGCGCAGGGTGCCTCGTGTAGGCTTGGAACTGGGTCTCTCCCTAATTGCAGTCCGCGGCTGCCTTGCTGTCGAAGAACAGATGATTGATGGATGAACGGTGGACGAATGATTGGCGAATAGTGGCTGAAAACCGATCAAGTGCACGCCGGCCGTCGGCGTATCCGCTACACGTCCACTCCATACAACCTGTCTCAAACTTATCGCTCGGACACGTCCTCGGCCGAAAATCCCGCCGGTAGAGTACGAGTTCGACATAGTCTGCCAGTCCGGGTTCGGCTTAGAAATTCGGTAGACCATCGATCCGGCCCCAAAACTATTCTCCGAAAGTTCCCTCTACATGGCAGAATCGGCCGATAGGCGCTTCCGGAATCTTGTCTTCGCCCAAACTCTACGTGGGCCGGAAATCTCTCGGGTCTTCCTAACTCCTTCCAACATACCCGGTTTGCAGAGTGTGTTGTTCGAATCTCATCGGATTCGAAGCTCACCATGATTAGAAGAGTTCGGCGTCCAGGCCTTTCCTAGCAGCTGACGAAACTCGACCATCCGCGTCTAAACGGACGCGGATTTCCACGAGAATCGAGTCGCCAACATGCTTGTACGTGCTCCACGTTCTTCGAACCGCAATACCTGGATTCGACAAGTTTGGGAGAGCTGGGTCAGATTGTCTCTTCCGGTATCAGCGCGGATGTCCGTCGCCAGCCACTTCTGAAAGGTCTTAAAGGAAGTCGCTGTTTTGGCGAGGGGTAACGTGGATTGCGACTCGTATTTGTGCTGCTGATGTTCATTTCTTCGTACAGTCCTCTGTGGACAATACTCTACTGGAGACGATATGGCATTGACACGGTTACCTTCCTCGTCGGGCTTTCGATCCTCGCTACAGCAACAATCTCGGTCGGAATCCTTTACGCAGTGTCCAAAATACGCAACGCACAGCGGTTCCGTGTAGTGACGGTGACCGACCGTTCCCACGGAGCAATGACCTATCTTATCCCATATCTAACAAGCATACCCTTCTTTGACTTCAGCGACAGTGTGGCGATTGCTACGGTCATCATCATTCTGGTCATTACTTTCGCCGTATACGCCACGTCGAACCTCCTCTATTACAACCCGCTGGTGTCTATTTCGGGCTTGCACATTCTCGAACTGACGTTCGACGACGGCGGCCAAGGGATACTCTTGGCGCGCCATTCACCACGTCCCAACGCCGAGTACGAACTCAACCAGGTTTCAAAGGGTATATTTTGGGGGTGGCAAGCGACATGACCTATACGCGCCGCGCAATCCGCAACATACTTGAGAAAGTGCGGGATGCGCGGCCCGAGGGGATCGAGCTCTTCATGATCGTAGCCTCCCGAAATAATGGGATGCCCGGGCTCGTTCGCGCTTACATCGGCAAGGATGTCGGCAAGTTCTTCCAAGAAAACGTTCAGCACACCCTCGAACGGAAGCTCGCCCACGAAGATCTAAGTCTCCTCGAATACCAGCCATTGCTGCAACCTGACACTGAGTCGATACTCTACGACGAAATCGGGAATGTGCCTCGGCTTGGCTACGTCCTTGAACAGATGGGACGAAGCGATTTGCCTGCGTTCTCACTTGATGATGTAGACTCACTTCGGGCCTACGCCATTCGCGTCACCAAGGGTTTCGTAGCGTTTAAGAAGTATAGCGCTACCAAGCTGCTTCAACAAAGTAAGTTCATAGCTCTTCTCGGGGAGGACGGGACCTTCAACAAACTCAAGGGAACAGCCGCCGCGCTCGATAGGACAATTGACTGCCTGAGTTCCCCGACGGGAATCTTTATCCTCAGTTCCGCAGCAGCATTCGAATCGATTTTCGACCACGCTAACGTAATGATCTCCTTCGTGGAGGACCACGCCGATGATCTCCGCACACTCGGCCTGGTCGACGATACTGAGCCCTTGATGGCGCTTTGCATGAGTGACCCTTACAAAAGGAAGAAGCTGTTCAAGGTGCTCAGCCGGCCCGAACTCCTCAAGAGATTGAAGCCGAAGGACATCGCTGAGGCAGCGAAGCGGCACAAGCTTGATCTTGAGTTTGACTCGAGTGCGCACGCCATCGTCGACACACCTCAACGTGTCCGAGATTACCTCAAACTCCTGGATGAAGATTTTTTTAGCGGAGAATGGACCGGGCAGGAATATGGGGCTCACTCGAAAGAAGTGCGCTAGTCGTGGATTCCTGAAAGGCGAAAGCGACACCGGAGACCACAAGTAAGATAGGGACTCGGCCAATCAGACCCCCGCTTCATGCCCCGCCCTAAGCTCGCTGCGGCGAGAGTCGTCATGGAAGCCTACGTGGAGCCGGCGATGGCATACTATGAGGAAGTACTCGGCCGGATCGCACCGTACTTCTTCGCGCCCAATCTGGCCAGACTCGTGGGCTTTCAACAGCTGATCGTTTCTCGGTCCTACCAGATCAAGAGGGAGGATGCGCGGACGACCAAAGGCGTGGACTACGTGCGCGAATGCGTCTCGAGAATCGCCCGACCGCACGACCTCATCGATGTCATGCGGGCCTGGCTCGCCTTTGATCTAAACCTCACGTGTCCCGCGTTCCACGATCCGCTCGTGGCCACCTACATCCGGAAGAGCTATTGCCTAATCGGCACAAAGCACTGGGATTGCCACCGATGCCCACGGACCCCCTGCCGAGAGAACCTTCGGTGGGACCTCTCGTTGGTCGGACTCGACGTCGACGCGGAGGGCCGACTCGCGGAAACGTACCGCAAATACCTGGAATTCTTCGAGGATCGAGGCTGGAGCGCGGCGTTCAAGCTCTCGTCCCTCAAGGGCCTCCATGTCAACGTCGGACTGCCACGAGGACTCGGCAGCACGCCGTTCGACCGCAACGTGTTCCAATGGATCGTGGTCCGAGCTCTGAAAGACGCCAACCTCCCGGTCGATGACAACAGCCTGGACCCCGTGCCGATCCTCCGAGCGCCCTTTGCCCTGCACTATCGTCGGCTGACGCCTTCTCTGCCATTCACGGAAGATACGTTCAACGAAGCCGTCGAAACGTTGCGTCGTATCGAGAAAATTCCGGAAAGGGAACGCCTTGAAGAGGCTACACGGCTCGTCAAGTCTTGGACTGGCGAGTGGACGGCCAGCCAAGTCGCTCCTTCCGCATTCGAGGATGATCTGAACCGATGGAAGGAGGATGCGGAGGCTGCGATCTTCCGCGAAATTCGACCTACTGGCCAGAGGGCCACGGAGGCGTCCTCGATTCTGCGGAAGGGTCGGGAGATGAGCGAGGGCGAGGCCAGGCAGGCCTTCGCCATACTGAGAGGAGAGGGCAAACCCGAGCTTCTTGCCCGGCACATCGTCGAGAACGCCCGAAAACACGAGCCGAAGACCGAGAAGCCGAAGGCCGAGGACGAAGTCAAGCTTCGCGACCAGACGGATGTGCCCGAGGTCGTCCTGAACATCCCGCCGCCGCTCCTGTTCCTGCTCGTGGACAACGCGACGATCCGGGAGATGCGCGAGCTCGTCGGCGGTGACCCTGTCCCCGTCGGAGCGGTCTGCAAGACGACGAACGAGGGGATGGAGACGCTGTTTCGTGTTCCGCGGTTCTTCCGACGGTACGGGAGGAAGTGGAACACGAAGACGGCCTACATCGGAGGCTTGCACTCCGCCTACCAATATTGCGCCGCGGCAGACTACGTGCTTTCCGTAAAAGAGACGAGCCCGTGGGAACGTGACGCCAAGGTGGTCGACGAACTCGAACGGACTCTGGGGCGTGAGGAGTTTGGCGGCATCGTGGCACATCTCCTTGGACTGGACTACTGCAAAGACCAAGGGCTGCCGACCGACGGAGCCATGCTCGTCCTCCGACGTCTCATCCGTGCTGCGCTGGAGACCGACCGGAACATCGTGGTCACGACGGACCACTCCGGCGAGGAAGCCGTGCCTTTTTTTGCGTTGCTCACGACGAAAGCTGATACCCAAGGCGTGCATGGTTGAGGACGCGCACGGAGCCGAGACGGCAACGATGGTGGACGACCCAATACCGAAACTCATGGCCCTCCGATCCCGAGCCGAGGCGCTCGCCAAAGCTTTTCCCCCCGCGAAGAGCGGAGTCTCGCCGGGCACAGAATTGACCGCGGGCGTGGCGGGCAAAATCGCCTCGCATTTCGTGAGGAGCTATGGGCTCAATGCCTTAGTTCCATCACGCTCCGCAGGAGCCGCTGCGAGGAGCGCCATACGGGCGAGTAGCCGGGCCTCTGCGCGAGATGCAAATCTTGCTTGGCTGGAGCAACAATTGCAATCCGTGGCCCAATTGGTCCAGAAAACGAAGGCATTGCTGAAGACGCTCTCCATTCCGTCACCATCGTTGACTCCGAGCGGCAACAGCGACCGCCTCATGAAGAAGCTCGGGCGAGTTCGTCGGCTCACCATGCCGCAATCGAAGGCAAGAGCCCTGACTTCCGCCTTAGAGGAAATCGTATCTCTAAGTCCAATCCCAACTGACTCGGTGGCTGCATTATTGGCGCAGCGTGAGGCCAAAACCAGCGAGGGGGCAATCCAACTGGTTACGAACCTCGAGAAAGCACTGAGATTGTGCGTCCGTGACAGACTGAGCCGGACGTCCGGCGATTGGTGGTCAACCCGGGTCCCGATTAACGTGAGGACCCGGGCAGAGAAGTACCGGCATAGAGCTGATGCTGTATGCCCAAACGTCTCGGCTCCCGAGGACCCACTCTCGTACGTAAGCTTCGCCGACTATGACGATATCATCTTGGGGGACCGCAACTGGGAGGAGTCGTTTGCGATGGTATTTGGGGATCGGGCTTGGATATCGACGAAACTCCTAGATCTCGAGCCAATCAGGAATGCTCTGATGCATTCCAGGAACCTCACGCAACATGGACTGGAGAAGCTCCGTGTGACGTCCAGAGACATCATAGAACGCTTGAAGCGGGCTTGATCCATCCGCGCCCTCGTTGGCTAGTCCAGAGGGGCGGACTGGCCTCCAGATACGCCCGGGATTCTGGCGTAGTCGACATGAGGAGAGTGCATCCGCATCGAATTGGGAAGGTTCGAATCTCACAGGTCCGCCAATCGCCCATCCACCCTGTCCGAGGGACTGGTTTCCGAATGGCGGTTCTCACTATCGTTGCACGTACGGGAAGCCATCAGTCACCCGGTCATCCCCCTGCTTATTTAGCCAATCGAACGATGCCGACAAGCGTGGAGAGGGTCTACCTTCTAGGAGCAGGCTCATCCGCCTCTGCGGGGGCACCTTTGATCAAAGATTTCAAAGAGCGAGCGGAGGAGATAGTCCTGCGCGATGGCAGCCGCGTCAATCCTCTAATGGGTGACGCCATTGCGTCGTGGAACACAACAGCCTCGGCCGCTAATGTGGAGGAATACTACGTTCTCGTGGACCTACTCGCTCGCCTGAACGGAAGCGGCCAATCTCAAAGAGCCGTGGAAGGCGTGAGGTATCTAATTGCGAAGACCCTGGAACTGTCAATGGTCGGAGGAATTTCAGAAATCCACAAAAAGTTCGTTCACAAGGTTTGGGATATCTCCCAAGGTCGGAGAGATTTCGCGATCATTACACTGAACTGGGACATTGCCGTCGACAATGCTGCTTATACTCACAGCCAATTTTCACTGGACTACGGGTATGAGAAGGCACGCTCTTTCCATGGGGACCCTGACAGAGGCCGCCCCAAGCTTTTCAGTGTTCTCAAACTCCATGGCTCGCTCAACTGGTGGGTGTGTCAGAACGAAGAATGCCAGACTCTATGGTACACAGAGGGAGAGAAGGATGTACCTCTTTATTGGGAAAAGGAGGAAACCAGACTCTGTAGAACTTGCGGCAGCATCCTACAACCCCTGATGGTTCCACCCACGGCTCAGAAATTTGAAAGCTCCCAAAAGGCCCTCTCCCCAATGAGGTCAATCTGGAAGGAAACTCGCGAGGCTATGGTAAACTGTCGAGACCTAGCCATCATAGGATATTCCTTCCCACCGACCGACGTCCAATTCAGGTTTTTCCTTCTGGAGGCCCTCTCCAACAATCACAACCTCCGCAAGATCCTCGTCATTTCGAGCCCAAAAATCGGATCGCGAAGACTGGAATTCGAAGACTCCTATGATACCGCCTTCGTCCAATCGCCTCATCGACAGAAACTTGACTTTGCGTATGATGGCTTCGAGGCCTGGGTCGAAAGCGGCATGCCTTTCTGAGTCATTAAGCGGAAGGCCAAGTGTTCCTCGGAGCCCCGAGAAGCCGAAAACTCAATGGTTTGTTGGGACCGCGAAACTTGACGTTGTTGGCATCTTCGCGAGGTTCGGACCTCACGGGATTCGCACTCCACGACAGTTGAATCCTAAATTCCTTCTCGCAAGGAAGAACGTGAAGTGCCCGGTTAGTGCGAGAAGCCTGTGCCGTTCGTGATGGTGAGTAGTAGCAAGGGGAATGCAATAACTGCGGGCATCTGATGACTGCGGAGAAACCGACGCGATTTCTGAGGGGCCAACACGAATAGATTCGTGGATGTGCCGAACACCCTTAAATCCTTCAACAGCGAATATTCAGTCGATGGTGGAGAAAGCGAGGACCAGCCGAGCCCTTCTCGGTTTCATGGGGGAAGCAGAGGCTTTCAACTTCCTAAAGGGAAACTCCATCCTCGAGAACACGACCGAAGACAAGCTGCGCGAGATTGTGAAGACTTCGAGGACCGCGGCGGAGTCGCTAGCGAAGCCGGATCTCGGGGCCGAAATCCTTGAAATCGATGACAAGTACAAAGGAGATCTGGAGGCGGTAACGAAGAATCCCGTCTTTCCTGAAGCTATCGGACAGCGGAAGTGGTCGTTCAAACTCATCGAGATCGACAAGCTTGTGTGTTTCCAGATGTACGTCGACACCGAGTACTCGGACGAAATGGGGGAGAAGCTCGACAAGGCGAATTTGGAGTCGGTGATCGATTTTTGTCTGCCGACGAAACCCATGAGGAGGCAGGTTGGATCCTCGTACGACCCCTTTGAACGCGTTCACACGCTGTTTTCGTCCACGATGGACTTCCGAGTCATCGGCCCGGCGAAAGCGATCGATCCTGTGACGAAGCGCCAGTCCTTCGGTTTCACAATTGGATGGGGAGTGCCCTTTGTCCTGGTTACGAAATTCCAAGATCGCTATTTCCTGAGGAACGGGTATCATCGCGTGTACATGCTCCGGAAGAATGGCGTGAGGCATGCGGCTTGCATCCTAACCGAAGGTGAGACCTACGAGGACACCGGGGCGGCCAAACCAGGATTCTTCCCGCCGAATCTTCTGTTATCTGACAAACCGCCAACATTTGCGAGCTTCTTCTCGGACCAGGTAGCTCCTGAGATTCGCATGCACCCTCAGACCAAGATCATTCGTGTGAAGGTCGATGAGTTCGCTTTGCCCCTCTCCTCACCACTGCGCAAGGTCGCTGAGCAGGTCGAGCAGGTTACGAAAAAAGCCGGTCAAGCAGAGGATCCTCCGGCCAAGTTCGAAGATTTCACGATTCAGAAGGAAGATTGGAACGTCTACCGTCTAGCCGATGGAACGATCCTCAAGCTGAGGCAGCTTCTTGTCAAGCTACGAAGCGAGCCGACCGAAACCCCCGGAGAGACCACGATGCAAATGGACATGTCAAATCTGCTCATGGCGAGCTTTTCTCCCAAGGAAATGCAAGGTCCGCCGTCAACGCAGCAATACAGTCCTCAGGTTCTAGTCTCGTCAATCGTCGAAAAGGACATCAAGTACACGCCAACCCGCGAAGTCACAAACGAATACCTGACGAGCAGCGGAATCAAGCTCTTGCTACAGCTCGCGTCAGTCAACGTTGCGAAAACCGACAAGTTCGATGGATCCGGAGAGCCAGTCTACGTTGTCAACGCGCAGGTCGGAATTCAGATTGTGGGCCCTCAGCCATCTGGTTAGATGGGTTTTCCAGTTAGCAATTTGCGCCAGTTAGGCTGCGACCCAGTCCTTGGCTATTAGTCCTGCCTGTTCCAAGACAGTCTGAGTCGCCTTTTCCTGTTTGTCGGGAGGATAACCATACTTTCTCAGGATCTTCTTGACCTTCAGTCGCAGTTCGGCCTGCACGCTGTCCCTTTGTGTCCAGTCAATCGTTACGCTCTTCCGTATCATTTGGGTCAGTTCCAGGGCGATTTTCCTCAGGGTCTCGTTCCCCAAAACCTGTACGGCGCTATCGTTGACACCTAATGCATCATAGAACGCCAGTTCGTCGGCACTCATGTCTTGCTCTTCTGCTCTGCTTTTCTCCGCCCTCACTCTTCTAGCGAGCTCAATAAGCTCCTCGATTACCTGGGCGGCCTCGACGCTCTTGTTCGTATACCTCTTGATCGTCTTGTCCAGCATTTCCATGAAGGACTTTCACTGAACGAGGTTCTTCCTCGCGATCAATCTAATCTCGTCGTTCAGGGGCTTCTTCAGAGCCTCGAACGCAAGGTTTCTCTGTGGCATCTCCTTCACTTCAGCCAGGAAACCTTCGGACAAGATGGACAGCTCCGGTTTCTGTATCCCAGCGGCCTCAAAGATGTCTATGATCCTGTCAGATATCACTGCCTTGGACAGAATCTGTTTTATCGCGGTGTCGAACCTCTCCTCGCCGCCCGCCTGTGTTGCTGTCGTCTTCGATATGGCAGCCTGTATCGCCTGAAACAGGCCCACATCTTCCTTGATTTTCATTGCCTTTTCATTCGGAATAGCCAGAGAGAACGATTTCAGCGCTGGCGATTAATCATGAAGGGCGGGCAAGGTCAGTCTCAAACGAATCAGAAAGAAACCGTCGATTTGTCCTGGCTGGACACGGTTGATCCAGAAATCGAGCAACGTCTTCTCCCCATAGAACGCACAATCCTTGCGGCGTTGCGAAGGTACAGGACGATTGTCGCAGGGAATCCCACTCCGGCCGCCCGGGTTCCTCCCAAGAGTTGAAAGCCACATA
>Ga0066710_100006489_pt1 | contig 10933 bp, 10 predicted proteins | sample GraSoiAngelo_159_FD_79666 | JGI IMG/M metagenome (GOLD analysis project Ga0066710, IMG submission 79666) | Grasslands soil microbial communities from the Angelo Coastal Reserve, California, USA - 14_1009_16_40cm | ecosystem: Environmental > Terrestrial > Soil > Grasslands | place: USA...
CGCCGGCGCAGCCGGTGGCCGCAGTACGGGCACTCGGTGATGTACGGGCTGACCTCCGATCCGCACTGCTTGCAAACCACGAACAGATCCGCGCCCGAGGACATGTCGATCCATTCTAAGGACCTCCCGACCTCGCCCCGCACGGCTCTGGTAATACTCAGGCGATGACGCTTGGCTACGACGGCAAGCTCTACATCCTCGCCTTCGACCACCGCGGCTCGTTTCAGAAGAAGTTCTTCGGTATCGATGGCGAGCCCGATCCGGAGCAGACGGCGATCATCGCCGACGCCAAGCACCTGATCTTCGAGGGCCTGCTGCGGGCGGTTGCGGGCGGTGCCGAGCCCGCCGCGGCCGGGGTGCTGGTCGATGAGCAGTTCGGCTCAGACGTGCCCCAGCAGGCGCGCGAAACGGGGCTGAGGCTCGCGATGCCGGCGGAGCGCTCCGGACAGAACGTGTTCGACTTCCAGTACGCGGATGACTTCCCCGCACACATCGAGCGCTTCGATCCCGACTTCACCAAGGTGCTCGTACGCTTCAACCCCGACGGCGACGCCGACGCCAACCGGGTGCAGCTCGACCGGCTCAAGCGCCTGAGCGACTGGCTGAAGGCGCACGAGCGCAAGTTCCTGTTCGAGCTGCTCGTGCCCGCCGAGAGCGACCAGCTTCAGTCCGTGGCAGGTGACCCCGAGCGCTACGACGCCGAGCTGCGCCCGCAGCTGATGCTGCGCGCGATCGCCGCGATCCAGGCGGCGGGCATCGAGGTGGACGTGTGGAAGATCGAGGGCGTCGAGCAACGCTCGGACTGCGAGGCGCTGGTAGCCCAGGCCCGCTCCGGGGGGCGTGGCGGGGTCGCCTGCGTGGTGCTCGGGCGCGGCGCGGACGAGAACAAGGTCGATCACTGGCTCGCGCAGGCGGCGCCCGTGGAGGGCTTCGTCGGCTTCGCGATCGGCCGCTCCATCTGGTGGGATCCGCTGAAAGCCTACGTGGACGGGAAGATCGAGCGAGCCGCGGGGGCGCGCAAGATCGCGGAGAACTACCTGCGCTTCGTCAAGGTCTACGAAGCGGCCGAGGGCAAGGCACCGGTCGCCACCTAGCCGCTCGCCGCGCACGTGCCCGCGATGAAGATGCGTCAGAGCAACACCGACTGGGAGCGGGCGTTCGTCGAGGAGATCTCGCTGGACCGCCGGCGGCGCGCCTCACTGCGACGCACCGCGCAGCAGCGGATGCTCAAGCGCGAAGCCATCCGCCGTCACAAACAGGGCTCGGTGCGCTTCATCCTGCTGGTGCTGACCCTCATCATGACCGCCGCGATCGTGACGGCGGTCATGTTTCGCACGCTGTACCTGCTGCTCGGCTAGCGCTCGCTCTCGCCCAGCTCCTCCAGGGCGTCGTCGACCTCGCTGGGCGCACGCTCCTCGAGAGTGCCGTCGTCGCGATGTATCTCCAGGTAGATCTCCTTGCGGAAGACCGGGATCTCCTGCGGGGCCTGAATGCCGATGCGCACCTTCTCGCCCATGACCGACAGGACGGACACCTCGACATCATCCCCAATCATGATGCTCTGGTTGGACTTGCGCGTCAAAACCAGCATTCGGTAACCCTTCCTGTTGGCCGACAGTCGCCCGGCGCGACCCCCCACGACGGTCAGCCAAGCATAGTCACAGGACCGGGGGAAAGCGAACCCATCTCGCACGCCGGATTGCAGAGCGCCGAAGCGCCCTTCAGCGCTCGCAACCGGGCCCCCAGGCCGGCCCGAGCGGCGCTTCCCATGCGCTAGTCTCCCGGTCCGTCGATGCCCCGTAAGTCGCTGCGCCCCAATCTCAACCAGATCCGCACATGGGTGCGCCAAGGCCGTACCGACGCCTGGGTGGCCCACCAGCTCGACGTGAGCGTGCGCGACATCGAGCAGTTCAAGCGCCAGAACGAGCTGGTCAGCGACGAGGGCTCATCCGAAGGCACGATCGCCGCCGAGTACGCCGACGAGATCGACCTGCGCGCGGAGGACGACGCGCTGATCGCAGCCGAGCTCGAGGCGGCTGAAATCGAGGCCGAGCGCGCGCGGGCCGAAGCGCAGGAGCAGCAGGCGGCAGCTGAGGAGGAGTCCGGCGCGGAGGCACCCCGCGCGCGGACCCGCCGTCGTGGAGGTCGCGGCCGGCGCGGGTTGGCAGGTCGTGGTCGCGCGGCGGCGGCCTCCTCGCGCAACGTGGGCCCGCTCGAGGGCACGTTTGATCACGGCGAGGAGGGCTATGGCCTGTGGCTCGACCCGGCCATCCAGGACAACCCGATCTACGCCGAGCACTGGGCTGGGCACAGACCGGTGGAGGTGGACGTCGAGGAAGACCGCATCGTCATCCGCCGCGTGGGCGAGGATGACTAGCCTCAGCTAGCGCGATCCGCGCAGCTCCGGGCGGCCGCCCGCGTAGTCCGCGGCCTCGCGCAGGTAGCGGCCGAAGGCCGCATCCAGCACGACGCCGGACTCCCACGCCCATGGCTCTCCGGGGGCGACCTTCATCGCCACCGGCAGATACCAGCCGGTGCCGTCGCGGTAGAGCTCGACGAGTTCCTGCACGTAGAAGCGCCCGCCCAGACGCCGGCGAAGCTCGGCCACGAGCGCATCGGTGACCCGCTCCAGCAGCCGGCAACGCTCGGGCCGCTCGGCGCGCAGGCGCCGCTCGCCCTGCTGCCACTGGAAGATCGCGTTGTCGAACGACACCGGCCGAGGCTACCAGCGGCGCGGGGCCGCCAGCCGCCTCAGTTGTCAGGCAGACCGGTGGCGATGAACGGCTGCTCGCCGGGCTTGATCATCCCCAGCTGGCGCGCCTCCGCTTCGAGCGTGGCCTGCCGTGCAAGCACTTCGTGCTGGGCTAACAGCTGCGCGCGTTCGTGCTTCAGCGCCACCACTGCCGCGCTGGTGCGGCCGTCCTGGGACCACTTGGAGAGCATGTGGATACCGGCGCTCAGATACAGGTACAGCAGCGCGACGAGCAAGAACAGCAGGGCCAGGCGCCCGAGCCGATCCCAGCGCACTCCCGCGAGCGGAAGCGCCGCGCCGCCCGGCCCCGGTCGCCTGCGAGGCCGCGCTGGGCCAAGCCCTCGCGCGCGCGGCGCAGAAACGGTTCGAGCTGCCACGCTCGCCCATTCGCGCTCGACGGCCGAGCTCCTGCCTGGCGCTCAGCGAAACGCGGCTCGGCCAGGGAACTCGGCGTCGTCGCCGAGCTGCTCCTCGATGCGCAGCAACTGGTTGTACTTGGCCACCCTCTCCGAGCGCGAGGGCGCGCCGGTCTTGATCTGCCCGCACCCGGTCGCCACCGCCAGGTCGGCGATCGTCACATCCTCGGTCTCGCCCGAGCGATGGCTGATGACGGCCGTGTAGCCCGCCTGTCGGGCCGTCGTGATCGCCTGCAAGGTCTCCGTGAGCGTGCCGATCTGGTTCGGCTTGATCAGGACCGAGTTCGCCACCCCGCCGTCGATGCCCCGACGCAGGCGCTGCACGTTGGTGACGAACAGGTCATCGCCCACGAGCTGCAGGCGCCCGCCCAGCGCCGCGGTCAGCTGGCGCCAACCATCCCAGTCCTCCTGGTCCATGCCGTCCTCGATCGACACGATCGGGTAGTGCGCCGCCAGCCCCTCCCAGTAACGGCACAGCTCCTCGGGTCGAAGGCTGCGGCCCTCGTGCTCGAGCACGTACAGCCCCTCGCCGTAAAGCTCGCTCGCGGCCGGGTCAAGCGCGATCGCGATGTCCTCTCCAGGCTCGTACCCCGCTGCGCGGATGCCGGCGAGCAGCATCTCGAGCGCCTGCTCGTTGGAGCCCAGATCGGGCGCGAAGCCGCCCTCGTCGCCCGCCGCGGTGCTCAGTCCACGCTCGTGGAGGGTGCTGCGCAGGGCGTGAAACACCTCCGTGCCCATGCGCAGGCCGTCGGAGAACGTGCGCGCGCCGGTGGGCACGACCATGAACTCCTGGAAATCGACTTTGTTGTCGGCGTGGGCGCCGCCGTTGAGCACGTTCATCAACGGCACCGGGAGCACGCGCGCTGCGTCGCCGCCGAGATAGCGCCACAGCGCCATTCCCTCCTCAGCCGCCTGCGCGTGCGCCGCCGCGAGCGAGGCGCCGAGGATCGCGTTGGCTCCCAGACGCGACTTGTTGGCCGTACCGTCCAACTCGATCAGAACCCCGTCCAGCGCGCCCTGGTCGGCGGCGTCCGTGCCCGCCAGCGCCCGCGCGATCTCGCCGTTGACGTTGGCGACCGCTCGCTGTACCCCCTTGCCCCCCCAGCGCGCGCCGCCGTCGCGCAGCTCGGTCGCCTCGAACTCGCCCGTCGACGCGCCGGAGGGCACCGCCGCGTGGCCGTGCGCTCCCGAGCGAAGCCCGATCTCGACCTCCACCGTCGGGTTGCCGCGGCTGTCTAGGATCTGGCGCGCGTGCACGCGCTCGATCCTGCTCACGAGCGCCGGCCGCGCACGCCATATGCCAGCGCGCCGGTCCCCGTTCGCAGCATGCCTCGCGGGCGGGCTATTTGGAGACGCCCGGTTTGGGGGCCTTCGGGGGCTTGTACTGCTTGCAGTTCATCACGACGAAGCCCGCCCGGCAGTCGGTTTTGGCGGTCCACTTCTTTTTGAAGTTTTTGATGAAAGAGCTCAGCGCTGTCTGCTGCTGGGTGGCCACCAGCTGCGAGCGGACGGAGGCCTGGGCCTGCGCGAGCGGCTGGACGCTGCCCGGGGTCGCGCTCTTGACTTCGAAGACGTAGTAGCCAAAGGAGGTCTTCACGGGCCCGCTGAGCACGTTCTTCTTGGCGGCAAAGATCGCGCTGCTGAGAGCCTGCTCCTCCTGTCCCTTGACGACTTCCGGCAGCAGGCCCCCGTGCGCCTTGCTGACCGGATCGATCGAGACGCTCTTTGCCACGCTGGCGAAGCTCTTGCCCGAGGCGACTTCGCTTTTGGCTTTCTTCGCGGCCGCTTCTGTCTTGGTGAGAATGATGTTGACAGACCGCTTTTCAGGCACTTCGAAGCGCTGTTTGTGTTCGTTGTAGTACTTGGTGATCTGCGCCTGCGATACGTTGGACTTGGATTTGACGATCTTCTGCTGGATCTTCGAGGCCAGTAGGTTCCCCTTCACCCGGAACAGGAGATCAGAGACAGTCTGTCCGGAGCTGGCAAGGAATTTTTCAAATTCCGCTGGCTTGGGGAACTGCTGTTCCTTGATTTGCACGAAGCGTTTCTTGACTTCCTTGTCGGGAACCTTCACACCCAACTGGGAGGCTTCGCCTTCCACCCATGAGGCGGAGATCAAAAACCCGAGCACCTCCTGCTGCAGCGATTTGTACTGCTGTTCACACTGTGACTTCAGCTGCGCGCGGGTGGGCGCGGGCGCACCTTTGGCTGGCTTCGGCGTCGTGGCTTCGAGATGCGCGATGCACGCCGTGTACTTGGGCGGTTCGGGGATCACGGCCTGACCTCCCGTCGCCGTGGACGCCGCGGCAATCCCCATCCAGTGATTGAAGGTGGCCTTGGTGAGAGGTTTTCCGTCAACCTGAAGCACCGCGTTGCCGGGAATCCCGCCACACGCCGACAGGCCCGCAACGGCAAATAAAACGGCGCCTAGCGCCGAAATGCAGCGGAGCGATCTGGACACGACGCGCGCACTCTAGCGGAAGACATAGGCTCATGCTTAAGGACTTCCTAAGCGGCATCGCGTACGACCGCGAGCAGCACGTCGGCCGCCCTGACAACCGTCGGGAAGCGCTCGTCGCCATCGCTCGGAACGCGCATCGATACCTGCGAGCGCCCGGACTCATATAGCGCGTCGGGCAGCTCACTGCGCAGACGCTTGGCACGCGCCGAATCCAGGTCGATGGGCACGACCGCCAGGCGATCTCCGCGAAAGCTCACGGTCCGCGCGCCGGCCAGACCGAACTTGATGCGGGCGCGCTGCAAATCGAGCAGGTTCTCGAGCGCTCGCGGCACCGGGCCGAAGCGATCCTCGAGCTCCTCGCGCAGGGCTTCCACCTCGGCCACCTCCATCGCGCCCGCCACGCGCCGGTGAACGTCGATCTTGGCCTGCTCGTAGGCGATGTAGTCGGCCGGGACGTAGGCGTCGACGTTGACGTCGAGCCTGACCGGCTCCGGTTCCTCTGTCGCGCCCGCGTCGCCCTCGCCGGAAAGCCAGCCGGGGTCACGCCCGGCGGCCGAGCGCATCCCCTCCGCCACCGCCTGGTCGAGCATCTGCATGTATAGCTCGAAGCCGAGCGCCGCCACGTGCCCCGACTGCTCGTCGCCGAGCAGGTTGCCCGCGCCGCGGATCTCGAGATCTCGCATCGCGATCTTGAAGCCCGCGCCGAGCTCGGTGTAGTCCGACAGCGCCGCCAACCGCTGGGCGGCATCGGCGCCGAGGCCCTGAGCGGAGTCGTAGAACAGGTACGCGTAGGCGCGCTCGCGGCTGCGGCCCACGCGGCCGCGAATCTGGTACAGCTGCGCCAGCCCGAACGCGTCGGCGTGCTCCACGATCAGCGTGTTTGCCTGGGGGATGTCGATGCCCGACTCGATGATCGACGTGCAGACCAGCACGTCCGCCCCGCCGCGCAGATAATCGATCATCACCGCCTCGAGCTCTCCCTCGCTCATCTGGCCGTGGGCGACGGCGAAGCGCACGCCGGGGCACAGCGCCCGCAGCCGCTCGGCGGTCGCGGCGATCGTCTCGATCCGGTTGTGCATAAAGAACGCCTGCCCGCCCCGCTCGTGCTCGCGCACGATCGCGTGCCTGACGAGCTCCTCCTCGTACTCGCCCACGTATGTCCGCACAGGCCGCCGGCCCTCGGGCGGGGTCTCGATTACCGAGATGTCGCGCAAGCCGGCCAGCGACATCTGCAGCGTGCGCGGAATCGGGGTGGCCGACATCGAGATCACGTCCACCTTCAGCTTCAGCTGGCGCAGCAGCTCCTTCTGCTTGACCCCGAAGCGCTGCTCCTCGTCGACGATCAGCAGCCCGAGGTCCTTGGCCCGGACGTCGCGCGAAAGTACGCGGTGGGTTCCGATCAGGATGTCCACCCGTCCCTCGGCGAAGCCTTCGACCACGCTGCGCTGGTCGGCCGGCGAGCGAAAGCGCGACACGTGCTCGACCGTGATCGGGTAGTCGGCCAGACGTTCCGCGAAGGTGCCGTAGTGCTGGAGTGCGAGGATCGTGGTGGGCACGAGCATCAGCACCTGCTTGCCGTCATTTGCCGCCTTGAACGCCGCCCGCAGCGCCACCTCGGTCTTTCCGTAGCCGACATCCCCGCAGATCAGGCGGTCCATCGGGCGCGGCGCCTCCATGTCGGCCTTGACGAGCTCGATCGTGTCGCGCTGGTCCGGGGTCTCGTTGTACGGGAAGCGCTGCTCGAACTCCCGCTGCCAGTCTCCGTCGGGCTCGAAGGCGTGCCCCCGGCGGCGCAGGCGCTCGGCGTAAAGGCTCAGCAGCTCACCCGACAGCTGCTGCGCTGCGCGCCGCGCGCGTGCCTTCATCGCCTCCCAGCGCGAGCCGCCGAGCTTGCTCAGCGGTGGGTGCTCGCCGCCCGCGCCGACATAGCGCGAGATCTTCGCCAGTTGGTCGGTGGGAACGAACACGCGATCGTCGCCCTGGTATTCCAAGTACAGGTAGTCGCGCGTGACGCCCGCGACGGTGCGCGTGTCGAAGCCCGCGAAGCGGGCCACACCGTGGTCCTCGTGCACGACGATGTCGCCAGTTCGCAGCTCGCCGAACGAACGCAGCAGGCCCCTGCGCCCTGCACCCCCTCGACCTAGGCCCTCGCGCGGGCGCTCCACGCGGCGGCGCAGCAGACGGTGCGCCGGGATCACCGCGAGCTTCAGCTGGGGCGCCACAAAGCCCTCGCGCAGAGACGCATGCGCGAAGCTGAGCGCGGGTTGCCGTAGCGCGCCCGGCGCCGCCCCGCCCTCGCCGAGCCAGTCGGGGCGCAGGCGCGCAAGGTTGTAGGCGGTCCGCTCGCCCTCACCGCGACGGGGGAAGGCCACGACAGTGCGGTAGCCCGAGCGGAGCAGCTTCTCCAGCTCGGGCTCTGCCTCGGCCAGCGAGCGCGCCGCCGTGTCGGCAGCGGCGGCCCGCAGCTGGATCTCTTGCCCGCTCGAGATCGTGGACAGCCAGATGCGCGCGCGCGCCTGCAGCTGGCCCGTGATCGTGTCGGGTTTCACATACAGGTGGTGGGCGTCCTCGTCGGCGAACGCCGCGACCACGTCGCTCCAGTGGTCGTTGAGCGCGGGCTCGAGCTCCTCCTCGGCGGCGACCACGATCTCGGTCTGCGGCGCGATGAGCTCGAGCAGCGCGCCGAACCGGTCGACCGGCAGCAGCTCGGCGATGTCGGGCCGCCCGCCGTCGCCGTCGCCGTCGGCGTCGGCGCCGGGCGCGGCGAGGGCGCCGCCGGGCGACGCGACTTTCGCACCCCGCGAGGCCTCGGCGGCCAGCGCCGGCGCGCGGTGCTCGTGCGCCAACTCGGCAGCTGGGGCGATCTCGACCTCCTCGGCCTGCCCGAGCGAGCGCTGCGTGAACGTCGAGAACCAGCGCAACGACTCGATCTCCACGTCGAACATGTCCACCCGCACCGGGCGTTCCTCGGTCGCGGCAAACACGTCCAGAAGCCCTCCCCGCAGGGCGAACTGCCCCCGCTCCTCCACCTGGTCGACCCGCTCATAGCCGAGCGCCACGAGCTCGTCGGCGCACTCCTCGAGGTCCAACAGGCCACCGACGCGGAGGGTGAACGAACGCGGGCGCAACGCGGGGTCGGGCACCTTCTCCGACAGCGCGACCGCGCTCACGACCACGACCGGAGCGCCAGCGCCCGAGGCGTGGCTGTCGCCGCCCGCCGACAGCAGCGCGTCCAGCGCGGCCATGCGCAGCCCCACCAGGTGCGCGGGCGGGCGCAGGTGGGACTCGTAGGTGACGCCGCGCGAGGGGTAATAGCGCACCAGTCGGGGCGCGAGCCAGGCGCGCAGGTCGGTCGCCAGATCACGCGCGGCACGGTCATCGCCGACGACGATCAGGTGCGCTCGCGCGCGTGCCGGCTCGTCGAGATCGGCCAGCGCCGCGATCAGGTACGGCCGCAGCGAGGCCGACACGAAAGCATGGCCGCCACCGCGCTGCAGCGCGGGCGCGGCCTGCTCATCGGCGATCTGGGCGAGCAGTTCTCGAAGGGCCATGCGCAGCTGCGATCACACGATAGGAGCGCGCGTCCGCACTCACGCAGCCAAGACAGGGCCGAACACGATCCCTTCGACCTCCCCGCACGCGCGCGCGATCAGCTGTGCGACCTCCGTCGGCGGCTCGCCGAAGCGCCCGAGCACATACGCCGCCACGATCTCCGGATCGGTCGAGGCGGGGCGGCCCACGCCGACGCGTACGCGCCTGAAACCGGGGCCCCCCAGCGCGCGTGAGACAGACTTCAGTCCGTTGTGGCCGGCCAGCCCGCCGCCGGTTCGCGCGCGCACCTCGCCAAACTGCAGGTCGATCTCGTCGTGCACGACGATCACCTGCTCCAGCTGCAGCCGCAGCTCGCCGCGAGCGGGGCCCACCGAGCGACCGGCGTCGTTCATGTAGGTCAGCGGGCACAGCACCGCGACCTGCCGCCGCGGGCGCTCGGCCTCGGTTCCGGTGCCGGCGCCGCCCGCGCGGCCCTGCGCGATTCGGCCGCGAAAGCGCTCCCTCACCGGTCCCAGCGACCACCGCTCGATCAGCTCGCCGGCCACCATGAAGCCCACGTTGTGGCGGCCCTTGGCGTGCTCGCGCCCAGGGTTGCCGAGGCCCACGATCAGCCAGTCGACGGCCGGGCCGCGCCTGGCAGGAAAGATGCGGCGCAGAAGCCGCTACTCCTCGCTTGAGGAAACCTCGCCGCCGGCCTCCTCGGCGCCCTCTGCGCCCTCGGCCGCCTCGGCCGCCTCGCCGACAAGCTCTGTCTCGGCCTCCACCTCGGGCTCCTCCTCAACCTGCAGCCGCGGCGGAGACAGCGTCGCGACGATCGCCTCCTCAACATCGTCCAGCAGCACCACGCCCTCGGGCATCGACACGGCCGCGAGCCCGATCGTGTCGCCGATCTGCATCTCGCCGACCGCGTGCACGATCGACTCGGGGATGGCCGTGGGCAGCGCTTCGACGTTCAGCTCGCGGGTGATCTGCTCGAGCACGCCGCCTTCCTTGACACCCGGGGCGTCCTCGGTGCCGGTGAGCTCCAGCGGCACCGTCGCATGGATCGCCTGGTCCAACCGCACGCGCAGGAGGTCCACGTGGATGGTGTGGCCGCGCACGGGGTCTCGCTGGGCCTCCTTCAGCACCACCGGGGCCGGCTTCGCCCCATCGATGCTGAGGTCGAGGACCGCTCCGGAGGAGGCGAGCGCGACGCGCAGCTCGCGCGCGTCGACGTCGAACCCGAGCGCCTGGTCCTGCCCGCCGTAGAGCACGCCGGGGACGCGGCCTGAGCGGCGCAGCCTGCGGGCCGCGCGCGAGCCGTTGGCGGTGCGGCTCCTCACATCGAGCTTGGTCGCGGTGTCGGGCACGAGGCTCGAAGACTCTAGCAATCGGCTTCGTTCGGGATCGGCGCACTGAGCGACAACAGCGCGACGTGAATGCCGAAGAAAAAGCTCCCCGTGCGGCGCACCTCCACGCATTGAACGACGGGCAGCCTGCCGATCACCGTCCATGCGAGGCGCGTCTTGCCGGTGGCGCCGGCGAGCGAGTAAGCGGTGGCCGATTTCAGCGACAGGATCTTCACCGCGCCGGACCTGCGCAGGCGGCTCGCGTCCGCTCGTACGGTGGCCACGCACGTGGCGCTCTGGCGGCAGCCGGTGAGCTGCGCGAGCATCGCGTTGACGTCGCCCCTGGCCTGCGCCTGCAGCAGCGTCTCCTCCTTGTCGCGCTCGGCGTTCTCAGCCGTGAGGAAGCGCGCGAGCATGCCGCTGA
>Ga0066710_100006492_pt1 | contig 10932 bp, 7 predicted proteins | sample GraSoiAngelo_159_FD_79666 | JGI IMG/M metagenome (GOLD analysis project Ga0066710, IMG submission 79666) | Grasslands soil microbial communities from the Angelo Coastal Reserve, California, USA - 14_1009_16_40cm | ecosystem: Environmental > Terrestrial > Soil > Grasslands | place: USA...
CCATCGTGTAATCGCAGAGAAGCATACGAGCCAGAGCTACTTCTTAGATACTAGGAGAGACGCCAACGGAGGAGCCTGCAATTGTGCTCTGGCGAACGACCCTTGGGATTCGATGGACGGGGTTCCTGCTGCTAACGTGGTTGGAGTGTACCAGTACACGATTCCAGTCCCTTACCTTGGCTCAACCATACTGTCAATTCGTGGCTTCATGTATGACGATCAAACAGGTCAGCCCAGACCTCAGGGTCTCGCAATCATCATATTGTTGATAGTCGCACTGTTTGCGTTTGAAGTCGTTGAGCCATCGAAAAAAAAGAAACCTACTCCTCCTCCGCCACGCCCATCCTTAGAGCTCCCACCAAAAGGGGCCCGAAGTTCAGGACGAAAATAGGGGTGAGCGGGATGATTCGCGCAATCGATGCGTGTACGGTTTTTGGAACAGAGAGCGGACCTACGATCCCGGCACGGGAGATCTCCAAAGCTACTTTATTGATTTGGGAATAGCGACAGGTAAAAAAAAAGCTCATCGCTCCGTGTGCAAAAGTAGTACGCGCGCAATGCCCTTGATCCTTCTAGGGTTTTTATCGAGCGGACACTAGTCAGTCGTGTATTATTGTCAACAGTCTTTGACCTTCTGGCCAAACCGCTGCTAGAAGCCGCCCGGGAAAAAGGGTTCCAAAAACCCACCGAGGCCCAGGAGAGAGCGATTCCTCCTATACTCGAGGGCAAGAACGTCCTCCTGATCTCTCCCACGGCCAGCGGGAAAACAGAGGCAGCAATGCTGCCGATTCTCACCCGTCTGGTTCGCGATCCTGAAACGGCGCCAGGCGTCAAGATCAAGTACATCACACCTCGGTGACCCGCGAACCGAGATCTCTTGGACCGGCTTCGGTTCTGGGGAAACAAGCTTGACCTCAAAGTAGCAGTGCGACATGGAGATACTGAGACCCGGGAACGCTCGGTGCAGGCGAAAAACCCTCCGGATATGCTGATCACGACGCCAGAAACCCTCCAAGCCATTCTCCCAGGAAGACTAATGCGCCGGCATCTCAGAGACATTCGTTTCCTCGTCATCGATGAGGTCCATGAACTGGCTGAGGACAAACGAGGAAGCCAACTCTCGCTTGGAATTGAACGATTACGAGGGGTCGCAGAGAGAGAGTTCCAAGTGGTAGGGCTGTCCGCAACTATTGGTTCACCCGAGAAAGTTGGCAGGTTTTTGGTAGGAAACACTCGCCAGGTGGACGTGATTCACGTACCAGTCGCTCGCAAAATGAGACTGCAGATTCTCTTTCCAGAGGCCAAGGCTTCAGACCACCAACTTGCCGGGAAGATCTTCACTCATCCCGAAGTGGCTGCGAGGCTTCGGGTGATGAAGGAGATGATAAAGAATCATAAATCGGTCATCCTGTTCACGAATACCCGCTCCGTAGCCGAGATTCTCGCTAGCAGATTCAAAATCTGGGACGTTGACTTTCCAGTCTCAATCCATCATGGGAGCCTGGCCAAAATTGCCAGAATCACCGCTGAACGCGCATTAAAGGGAGGAGAGATCAAAGGCCTCGTTGCAACATCCAGCCTCGAACTAGGAATAGACGTTGGAAGAATTGACTATGTGATCCAATACATGAGCCCGCATCAAGTTACACGGCTCATTCAAAGAGTTGGACGATCCGGGCACAGCGTCGGAGAAATGGCCGATGGTGTAATCATAACCCTCGACTCGGATGACACGCTAGAAGCCCTCGTCGTCGCCAAGCGAGCAATGGAGGAAAACCTCGAAGAGGTCATCATCCCGGAAAAGCCACTGGACGCACTGTCACATCAGATCGCTGGACTGCTGATACAGAACCGGAAATGGTACTTCAACGAGATCGTCGAGCTTGCGGCCAAGACATACCCGTACCGCGACTTGACGGAAAAGGAGGTCGAAGCGGTCACCGGCTATATGCACTCTCGCTTTCCCCGGCTAGCCTGGGTCTCGAAACAGGACAGACTTGTGATGAGACCTCAACGGTTGAAGGACCTTTACCGTTACTACTTCAACAAACTATCTATGATTCCAGACCAGAAACAGTACTTGGTGATTGACCAGGAAACGGATTCTGCTGTAGGGGTGCTGGACGAAGCATTCGTCGCAGAATACGGCCAACCCGGTACCAAGTTCATCGTCCGAGGAACGCCCTGGCAAATGGTGAGTGTCAGAGGAGACAAAATAGGTGTCAAGCCGATTTCTGACCCGACCGGCGCGATTCCTAGCTGGGTAGGAGAGGAGATACCTGTCCCGTTTGCTGTCGCGGCGGAGGTTGGTAGGATTCGTAGGGTCGTCGAAGAAATGTACAAGAACAGTAGGACTCCAGACGAGATCTCTGAGAAACTTAGCCAGGAGTATCCTGCGGATTCCGTTACGGCTGGAAGAGCTCTGGCTGAGACCATTAGTCAATGCGAAGAGGGGATTCCTGTTCCCCATGACCGCCAGCTGACTATTGAACAGTGGGATGATTTCATCATAGTCAATTCACATCTTGGGACCTTGGTTAATCGAACTCTGGCCAGGTTGGTCGGGCATTTGTTGTCGGACGAGTCAGGAGTGAGTGTGGGAATACAGCAAGACCCGTACCGTTTCGTGTTCCAGTCCGTCGGTACGATTAGTGCGGAAGATGTGATGAACGCCTTACGACGGCTGGGAGCTGCGGACGTGGACGAGGTTTCCGTAACCGCTTCCAAGAGAACCGGCCTGTTCAAAAGAAGATTGGTACACGTAGCCCGGAGATTTGGAGCGATATCAAAATGGGTGGATTTGAGCAGTATGACACTACGACAGTTAGCGAGGAGCTTTGAGGATACGGTGATCATGGATGAGGCCGTTCGTGAGACCTTGGAGAAAGACTTGGACGTTGCTAATACTAAACTTGTCCTGAAGTCGATTAGCGCAGGGCAAATTCTCCTCACGGTTGTGAAGGCTAGAGTCGTATCACCTATTGCAAGAATCGGTCTTGAGAGGATTAGCCGACGGACAGACTTGATTCCAACTGAGAAGTTGAACCTGATTCTGGTAGAGTCAGCAAGAGCCAGAGTTCTGAACGATGTCAAAACGCTCGTCTGTACCTCATGTTGGACCTATGAAGCGATGCGTCGAGTGAAGGATCTTTCAGACCCGTTGAAATGTCCCAAATGTGGAGCGAAGGCTCTTGGAGTTCTCAATGTACCAGACGAAGAATTGCGGAAGGTTTTGGCGAAAAAAGGGTTGAGACTTTCAGAACGGGAGAAGGGCATGATCGCGAGAGCCGAAGAGACTGGAAAACTCGTGAGCAGGCATGGTCGCCTTGCCGTCTACGCCCTCTCTGCTAGACAGATACCGATTCAAGCTGCAGACGAACTCCTGCGGAAACACCGGAAGCCAACGCCGGCCTTTTTCCAGGGACTGATTGAGGTGGAAAAGGAAGCCTTGAAGGACAGATTCTGGCGGTAGTTTGTCAGTTTTCCTTTGCTTCCAATCGAGCACGGCTAGGATGAATAGGAGGAAAAGCCCATTCTCCTCCTATCATAGTGCCTAGGACACGAACTTGGGCGAGCTCTCCCTCGGGGCAATCAAAGGGGTCTTGGTCGAGGACTACGAGGTCCGCAGCCCTTCCTCGTTCCAAGGTCCCTCGGTGCTGTTCCGCGAAAGACGCGAATGCAGAGCCCACGGTGTACGAGGCAAGCGTTTCTCCAACCGTTAGTTTTTCACTCGGGGCTAATCCCGGCCTCAGGACCGCCGACTTTACCCCTTGAAACGGGTTCGGGTCTTCAACGGGGCAGTCAGAGCCTGAGGCTAGCGAGACCCCGTTGCGAACAAAGGACCGGAAGGGATACAGATTGTTGCATCGGAGCGGTCCCAACCGCTTTTCGGCCCATACATCAGACTGGATGAAAGTCGGCTGCACGGAAGCAACAACCGCGTTTTTCCGCATCTTCAGGACGAGCTCCGGCGGGGTTAGAGAGGCGTGCTCGATGCGGTGCCTCAACTCGGCACCATTCTGGACAGCTCGTGCCTTCTCGATCATCGTCAAAGCCTCGCCAACAGCTCTATCCCCAATAGCATGGATTGAGAGTTGTAATCCTGAAGCACCTGCGTCTTCAGCGATCTCTGCTAGCTCTCCACGAGTCTTTGTCAACACCCCGGACGAAGGGTCGTCGCTATAGGGTTCGGTCAAAGCAGCTGTATGTCCTCCCAATGATCCGTCAATGTAAACCTTCACTCCCCCGATTCTAAACCGACTAGCCGCGCTCTTAGTGGCTGATCTCACCGGTTTCTTGACCAGGCCCATCGGTACGATTGCGTATATTGACTGGCGAATCTCGCCAGCTTCGGTCAATAGACGTAGAGCTTTGAGTTCATGGGCGCTCTCGACGATGCAGTGAAGAGATGTGAGGCCGAATTGCGAGAGTTTTTTCGCAGCCAATTTGAGCACTGTCATGGTCTGCCCCTCGTCCAGTGGGATCACGTTTTGAACCAGTCCAACTGCTTCCTCTTTCAACACTCCCGTCGGCTCACCTGATTCTAGGTCACGTTCTATGAATCCACCGGGAGGGTCAGGCGTTGTTCTACTGATTCCAGCAGCCCTCAAAGCTGATGCATTGGCTACCGCAATGTGACCGCAGACTCTTTTCAGCAAGACCGGATGGAGGACGAGGGAGAGATCGTGTCTGTTGGGATATCGGGCCTCCCGGAGTTTCTCTTGATCCCAACCTCTGCCCACCACCCACTTGTCCGATCTCTTACGCCTTGAAGCGTTTTGGACCGCCTTTTGGATATCTGACAGAGAACGAGCGAAACGGAGATCCAGGCTTTGAAGTAGCATCCCGTATCCGAGAAGATGAATGTGAGAATCAGAAAGCCCAGGAATAACGACCCTTCCCCTAAGGTCGACAGTTTCGACGGATCGGGCCTTTAACCTCAGGAGTTCCCGGTCAGACCCTATTCCTGTGACCTTGTCATTCCATATCGAAAGGGCCTGTACTGAACGATGAGTGCTAGCTTCGGGGAATATGCGTCCATTGTGGAATATGGTGTTGGGGTTAGGCATCGATACTCAAAGGGTCAGTCAAGAGTTGGTTTTGGTATGTGAGAAGCACCTAGGAAATGATCTGAGCGTTAGCCGGTTTGATTAGGGAGAACAGCGTTGGTCCAAGCTGAGACGGGTCTTTCACCGGTGGCCCGCATACCTTGCCAACGCACACATAAGCCTTCATTTCCACAGATGTATCGTATCCCAGTTGATTGATACGTTCAGAGTCTTTGGAAGGGTCGAGATATAGAACATCTCGGCGGCCCGCGAATAGTGTCAAGGCTCCCATTTTGAACGCTTCGAAATTCTTGCCCTTCTGTGGCCCCACGATAGTTACGCCGACAGGGCCGTTCACTTGGAGGTCGATGGAGATTCCGTACCCAGCGGCCATCAAACCCTGTCGTTCATAACTATTAGCGAACACTTCGAGGGTCTTGGATGCCATTGTTCCATACCGCTCGTTTCCAGTTATCCAGGAAAGACGGAGAAGAGCAAGTGCCATCGTGCTGTTTTCGTCCAGAGGCTTGTCGCGAGACCGTAGCTCTCCTACTTGTGATTCTGAGTCGGGAGTATCGTAGAATCCGGCCCCTTGTTCGTCGTAAAGTGCCTTAATCGAAAATTCCGCAAGGCCAATTGACTGCTCAACATACGATCGCTTGGCGGTGTACTCATAGGCGTCTATTAGCGCGTGTAGGAGCCAGGCGCAGTCGACCAAGAGTCCACGCAATTCCGAGTCTTCTGGCCCCCAATAATGAACGGGGCCCGCCTCCCTGCTGACGTGTTGTAACAATCTGTCGAGACTCCTAAGGCCGAACTTTGCTAGTTCCGGCTTGCCTAGGACTTCACTCGCGAGAAGATACGAGGAGACGAAAAGTGAATTGTAATTCGCGTAGAATGTCTTATCCACACTGGGATGTTGTAACTTGTCTCGGCCAGACGGGTCGAGCTTGTAATATTCCTCATCTGCATCCTGGCTACCGTAGAATCCGCCGTTTTGCTCGTCAGAGAGGTTAGCAGTTACGTAATTCAGAATCCCTTCTACAATGCCCCTGTAGCTAGTGTTCTCGGTGACTTGGTAGGCTCTGAGATAGACACCGAGCAGTCTGGCATTGTCCTCTGCCATTTTCTCGAAGTGGGGGATGCTCCAGTCCCTTGTAGTGGAGTATCGGAAGAAACCGCCTTCAACCTGATCATACATCCCTCCCTGGCTCATCTTCTCCAGAGTTCTATTTACCACGGTTAGCATTTCTTTTTCTCCATGGTACTTGAAGCGGAGAAGAGCTAGATCCAAAGCATCTGTATGGGGGAATTTTGGTTCGAAGCCGAACCCGCCGTAGTCGATATCGAAGTTGACTGCAATAGTTGTGGATATGTCCTTGGCAATCTTCTCTGTTACCGCGTCTCCCGTCGCCTTAGGGATCCGCACCGGTACAACTTTGCTACGAACCTTGCCCTTGTTCTTGCTGTAATAGTCAAGAACGGAGCGGAGGACATCTCTCAATTGTTGCGGAGGGATGTAGGTTGCCCCCGTGATTACTCGACCGTCAGAGTCCAGGAAGGCGGTCGTAGGCCATCCCCCCATGTTGTAGCGCCGGTTCACATCGGGGCGCTTGTCCGTGTTGACTCGGACAGGTATGAAGTGCTTGTTGACAGTATCGACAATAGGTGGATCCGAGTAAGATGTCTCCTCCATCACATGGCACCAGTGGCACCACGACCCGAATATGTCGAGCAGAATTGGCTTCCCAGTGGCCTGTGCTTTCTCGAAACTCTCTTTTCCCCAATCGAGCCACTGAATCTTGTTCAATGAACCTTCAAGCCCCCAAGGTGAGAGAGCCGCATAGATAACCCATTTTTTCAAGGCTGTTTCCGTGTCGGGTCTCGTGCTCATCCGGGGAGATGATTGGGTCAAGTCCGAAACAGTATAAGAGGCTGCCAGAAAGCCTGGTTCCTCAACAGAGTAGTGTTGCAGTGCTTGTCGAAATACAGGCGAGAAGATCCGGTTCCAATAGCCAAACACAAGCACTGTCTTGTCTGCGGGACGCCAATTGAGATCAACAAGGAATTGTGCAGTGACAAGTGCCGTTTGATGAACCGAAAAGTTGCCAGGTCACGCACTAGGAATCTTGTCGTGATAACAGGCGCGCTTCTATTCTTTCTCGTGTTGTTTGCACTGTTGCCGCGGTGAGTTTTCCTCAGTGAAAACTTGGCTTGTGGGCGATACCCGTGATCTCCTTGACTGAATGATACCCATTATCCGCCAGGAACTTTGAGACCCCACTTGTGATTTCCCGGAAAACCTCTACACCCCGATACATCACTGCAGTCCCGACCTGGACCACCGATGCTCCTGCCATCATCATCTCGACCGCTCCCTTCCAATCCGTGATTCCTCCCACTCCAATTACCGGTATCTTCACTGTCTCGCTGACTTGATAGACTGCCCGCACTGCGATCGAATGTAGAGCTGGTCCCGAGAGACCTCCATACGTTCCAGCTAGGATGGGTGAGGCAGAGTCAACGTCAATTGCCATGCCCAATGTTGTGTTGATTGCAGTGATAGCATCGGCTCCGGCTTGTTCTGCGGCAGACGCAACATCTTGTATGTTGGTCACGTTCGGCGTGAGTTTGACTATTACCGGCACCTTGACCCGGTCCTTGACCGCTCTCGTAACCTCAGCCACCATCGCCGGTCGTTGGCCAATCTCGACGCCTAGCTCCCTCACGTGAGGACAAGACACGTTTAGCTCAATTCCTGTTGCACCACCCTTCTCACCGATCGAGGCAGCGTCCGCGAACTCCTGAGCGTCGAAGCCGAAAACGCTGGCGATCACGGGAACCCCTGCTTTCTTCAAAGCCTCCACCTCTCCCATCATTTCCTCCATTCCAGGATTAGGAATACCTAGAGCGTTGAGAAACCCGCCTGGGACTTCTATGAATGAAGGGTTTCGATAGCCCTCGCGGCCTGACCGATTGAACGACTTTGTCACCACAGCACCAGCGCCCGCTCTAGCCGCCCGGATCATGATTTCGCTCGAAACTCCCAGAATTCCCGAAGCTAGCATTGTGGGATTAGGGAGCTTTATACCGGCCAGTTCCACGCCCATCTCAGGTTCCATTGCAACTCCTGAACCCTTGCGCATTCCCGTTTATCCTCTTCTCACACATGTCCCCGACCCCGAAACTGGGCCTGAGATACGTTAGGGAACATCTTTGAAAGCATACTTAGTAGATTCTCCGGCAGGACTCTTCCTGCTCGAAAAGACCGGTAAGATAGCGGAGAAACTTCTCTTCCCCAGAAATCCAAGAGACGCCGCGGACAGCGTTTCTCAGGTTAGGAAAGGGCTGCTACCGAAAACATCGACCTCGTTCTCTGAAGGACTCGCAAAATTCGAAATCGACTCGATCACGGTTGACAATGAGCCCCTTGCGAAGATCGCGCGTAGTCTTGGAGACTTTCAAGTCGTTCTCGACCAGGACGATAACACGATAGCGAAGCTTAGGAATCGCCTGCCCAGCATTCTGGTAAGATTGAGACTCGCAGCGTCAAAGGACGAGTACGAAAAGTTCACGCGAGATGTATCTATGGAACTTGCCAAAACGGCAATAACGGAAGCGGTTACGAAAAGGGATCTTTATGCGATTCAAACCGTACGCTGTATTGAAGACCTGGACAAGACGCTGAACCTCCTTGCTGGACGAATAAGGGAGTGGTACGGACTCCACTTTCCCGAACTTGACAGAATTGTAGAGAAGCATGACAGTTACATTCGGCTAGTCCAAAACTTGGGAACTCGGGACAATTTCACGTACGACGCCTTGGTGAAACAAGGTATGCCTCAGGACCGCTCTACGAGAATCTCAGAGGCAGCTCAAAGGTCCGCCGGCGCTGACATGCCAGTGCCCGACATGGAATGGCTGAGAGAGGTGTGCAGCGAGACTCTCCAGATGTACAAGTTGCGGGATACGGCTGAAAAATACACGGACAAGATTATGGAGGAGGTGGCGCCCAACATGACCGGCGTTGTGGGAGCAGTACTCTCCGCCAAACTCGTTTCCATGGCCGGTGGGCTGGAAAACGTTGCTAAGATGCCAGCTAGCACGTTGCAGGTATTGGGAGCGGAAAAAGCTCTGTTTCGAACCTTGACCACGGGAGCTCGACCCCCGAAGCATGGAATCATTTTCCAATACGCGGACATACACCAATCACCTAGATGGCTTAGGGGGAAGATAGCCCGGGCGGTTGCTGGAAAGTTGGCCATAGCTGCAAGGATGGACGCGTACGGAGGCGAAAACCAGGGACAGAAGTTCAGACAGAACTTGGACACCAAGATAAGAGAGTTGAAGGACCGGTACCGAGGACAACCTCCACGAAAGAAACATGCACCAGGTCGAAGTGAGCCCACACGAGAGGATAGAAGGCGTCTACTGGGTAAGCCCGCCTGGAGAAAAGAGGAGGCTGGCCACGCTGAGCTTGGCGCCAGGGACCACCGTTTACGCCGAGACCAGATACAAGCTCAAGGATAGCGAGTACAGGATCTGGGACCCTAATAGAAGCAAACTGGCGGCTGCGCTCATGAAAGGGCTTGCCAGTATGCCTATCAAGGCAGGGTCAAAGATTCTCTATCTCGGCGCGGCCAGCGGTACAACCGTTAGCCACGTCAGCGATATTGTAGGGAGGAAGGGTCAGGTCTACTGTGTTGAATTTGCTCAGCGCTCGTTCAGGGATTTGGTCAACAATGTCTGCAGGGAAAGGTCAAACACGACGCCCGTCTTTGAAGACGCTCGTTTTCCCGTGAAATATCGGAACATTGTTCCGGCGGTGGGAGTCGTTTATTCTGACATTGCTCAACCGGATCAGGCAAGGATTTTGGCAGACAACTTGGACATGTTCTTACGAGAGTCAGGAGAGTTTCTATTCTGTGTCAAGTCTCGGAGTATTGATGTGACTCGGAACCCTGGCGAGGTTTTCAAGGAGGAAGCCCGCCTTCTTGAACAGAGGGGATACGAGATTGTTCAGACTGTACGTCTGGACCCGTTTGAGATGGACCATGCCTTGATCATTGGAAGTAGGTAGTCACGCGAGTGGAGGACAGGGAGAGGTTTGCAGATACAGTTCTTAGGGATGAGATAAGGAGGCTGAATGCTCATCTTCCAAGGAAGAGACAGTCTGTCAGAGAGCTTCTGTCTATGGAGAGTCCGAGTGTACCGACGGTGGACGGGAATAGGATAGTGATGAAGAAGACCGAGGTCGAGGAGTTTTCGTGTTTGTTGCCGGAGGCCATGTGGGACAGGGTGAAACTGCCATTGGTCTTGATGAGAAGGACAGAGCTGGGAACAGGCGCTTTCACGTTGCTAGGTGATTCAAACGAGGAATACGCACTTTCAATTGTGCTGAATGGTTTTGGAGAGAGCTTGGACGAGTTTAAGCGGGCGAATAAGGGGCCTGTAGTGTTCTACAAGCCGGAGATAAGCGAGCTTCTGCGTCAGTTTCACTCGCTCACAGTAATCGGTTTCGGGGTTCCACCCGACGTGACAAAATAGCCGGTCATTCTTGTAAGAGAAGGGTTGGACAAACAAGCTTTACTGTTGTCTCCCACAGGGTCGTCTGCGTCGTCAAAGAAGAATTCTTGAGAAAGAGGGTACGAGCCTGTCTGCCCCTTGGGTTAGTAGGGTCGGTTGATACTCCACGCGATGCCTTCAATGCTTATTTAAGACGGAAGGGTCAGGAAGGCTCGGCCGATAGCCGTTTGCTCGGGGACACCGTCGCCAGGCGAGTCGTTCACGGCTCCCTGAAGATTCGCGAAGACGACATGGTTCTGATCGAGACGTGGCAGCACACGCTGGGTCTCGCGAGCGAGATCGCACTAGAATGTTACAA
>Ga0066710_100006493_pt1 | contig 10932 bp, 9 predicted proteins | sample GraSoiAngelo_159_FD_79666 | JGI IMG/M metagenome (GOLD analysis project Ga0066710, IMG submission 79666) | Grasslands soil microbial communities from the Angelo Coastal Reserve, California, USA - 14_1009_16_40cm | ecosystem: Environmental > Terrestrial > Soil > Grasslands | place: USA...
GATATTGCGAGTTTCAACATCGGAACGCCGAGCTTTTGCGCCATGAAGCGCGACGTTTCCTCCGGCTCGTACGGCTCATGCAGAATCGCCTTCACTTGTGACGTCCGCGCCAAGGAAATCAGACGCGCGAGATGGGCGGGGCTCGGTGCGACGCCCTCCTTGGGCTCTATGTAGCCAACCACATTCAGACGAAAACGGCGAGCGAAATAGGGCCACGAGTTGTGATAGGCGATGAATGTTGCACCCGCATACGGCGCCAGCGCTTCGCTCCACTTTTGAAGGCGCGTCCGGAGCTCCGCGAGAAATCGTTCACGGTTGGCGACGATGCGGTCGCGATGCTCGGGCGCTCGACGTACGAGAGCCTCCGCAATGCTCGCAGTGATGATGATTGCGTACTCGGGATCGAGCCAGTAGTGCGGGTTGCCCACGCCATGCGCGTGTCCTCCCTCGTTCACCACGCCCTGTCCGCGTATCTCGAGTAGTGGAATACCCGCTGAGGCATCCACATAGGCGTCGCCGCCGCGCATGATGCGCTTGTTCCCGACTCGAACGACGAGCGCGTCCAGCCAGAAATCGTAACCAAGACCGATGCACACGACGAGGTCGGCTTGTCGTAGCTTATCGAGATCGCCCGGACGCGACTCGAATGCCTCGGCATCGATTCCGGCGGGCACGATCGACTCCACGATCACGAGATCGCCACCAACTGCGGTGGTGAGGGCCGCAAGATCCGTTGTCGTCGCCACTACGCGAAGGGCCGCCGAAGCAGAAGCAGCGGCCAACAACGCCGCTGCGATCACCAGGCTGCGAAGCCCGGCCCGCACTACCGCGATGCTACCCAGGTGCTCTTTGGCACGAGACAGTGGACGGCTTTCTGCGAACCGGCGGGCGCAGCGAGACGGCAATCCATCACCATGCTGGCGAGGCCATACGCGTCGAGTCTGCTGAGCTTCTTGTCGTTCTGAAGCAGCTCGATCATCGCCCACGACGCGTCGTCCATTGCCTTATTGAGATCGGCATCTCGTCCCACGGTGACCAGGTACGTCTTGTTCTCTCGTTCCGGCAATGGCTCGATCTTGTGGGCGACCTTCGAATTTTTTGCGGTGAAGCAATGCAGCCCCTTGTTGACGTCGACCACCTGAGTGACGCGACAGTCCCACGACGCCATCATCGTTTTCTGCGCCTGATCTTTGGCCACCTTGCGTTGTTCCATCAGCAATTGCGTCGTTTCGCTTGTGAGGATTTCAAGCGCCTTGTTGAGATCGCGGTCGATGCCGACAGTGATCCACGCATCCCTGGTTTCGATGCGCGGCCATTCGAGCGGCATGTTCTTGATGACCTCGACCGTAACGTTCATTTCCTTGTACGCGGTTTCGAGAGCGGTCAAGTTGATCTCGCCATTGCCCTGTGCAGCATGCGAGTCGCCCGTCCATAGAAGTGCGCCCTTGACGAAGACCGGAACGTAGAGCGCGGCGCCCTCCATCAGATCACGGATGTCGAGGTTTCCTGCGTAGCGTCCCGGCGGCACGGAGCTGTATTGGCCAGGCTCGGCGCGTGCGACGCCGATGGTGCCGGGAAAGGGTGCCAATGGAATTTCGATGCCGGGTGCGAACTCGGCAACCTTGCGTTCGAGATCGAGGTAAAAGTATTTGACCTGTCCCTCGGGAAACTTGCCGGGAAACTCCCCGAACATGCCGGGCACATTGAAGTTGGTGCCGTAGGCGCGAGGCACGATCTTGTTGATCCGGACTTTGAGAACGTCGCTCGGTTCCGCACCCTCGATGTAGACCGGACCGGTCAACGTGTGCGGTCCTCGTCCGGGGAAATCGGTCCTCATTTTCTTGATTTGTTCGATCGTGGTCCCGGGCACCACCTGGTTATGTGAATGCATCATCGTCTCGAAGACAATCGAATCGCCCGAGTCGACATGCAGCACCGGGGGCTGTGCATTGTTGAACCAACCCCATTGTGTCGTTTCCATCGTCGCCGGCAGCAGATGAACCTTGCCGGGATACCGCTTGGCCGGGACGAGTCTCAGTTGCTCTTGCTCCGGCGTCGAAGCCGGAGAGGGCGGCGCGATCGCTGGCGGATTCTGCACCGCTGGCGCCGTCGAAGCGGGCGGCGCCGACGTCGCGGGTTGCTGTGCTGACGCGACTACGGACATAATCGTCGCGATTGAACACGTGATGAGAACGACGCTCGCTCGACGGATGATTGGGCAAGGTTGAATGAACATAGAAAATCTTCCTTCCGTCACGGGGACCACAGAAACCCCGTTTGTTGAGGATTGTTTTGGAACATATAGACAGCCAGTTCGAAAGCCCGGCGTGAGCTCGCGAGCGTAATGTTCGAAAAGCGGTTCCGATCTTAGCAAATGGTTTCGCGACAAAGTTCGCGATAATCGATGGCTGACAACCCGACGTGAATCGGATCGACCGCATGATGACCACCGGGGCAGTGGAGCTGCGCGTACGGCGGATCGGCTACCTCGTGCCGGGACCCTCGTTTGTCGGCACCGTGCACAGCGTCTATGCACGCGCCTGCAACGTCGCGTCGGGTGGATCGCTGCTGACGCTCGTCGCACCGGGGGTCGCCGACGGTCCGACCGCGCTCGTGCTGGGTGGGGATCGAGTCGTCGATTTGCGAACGTGCTTTCAGGTACGCGACCACGTCGTGCGTCGCGGCAGCCGTCTTGTCACAGCCGGCGCCAACATCGACCTCGCCGGTGCAGTCTCTTGGCAACCTGACGCGACGCCCGTCATCGCCGATCCCGCGCAAGTCACCGCTAATCTGCGTGCCGCGGCCGCACGGCGGGCGGCGCGGCTCGATCACAACAAAAGCGTCCTCCACCGCGAAGGACGCGCCGTCTGCGCGCGTGTCGCGCAAGCGTGCCGCGATTGTCGCGTCGACATCGCATTGCACGAAGCGGCCCGCCTGATCGGTTGGGGCGAAGGACTGACACCGGCCGGGGACGATTTCCTGGTCGGAATGCTGGCCGGGCTTGATGCGCTGACGACGGGATTCGCGGTACGCGAAAGCTTTCGAACGCACTTGAGCGCCGGGCTCATGGCGCACGCGGACCGCACGACCGAGATCGCGGCCCACTACTTGCGTCTCGCCGCGGGGGGGCATTTCAGCGCCGATCTGCACCGGCTGCGCAACGCGCTGCTGTCGTCGGGCGATATTGCGCGGGTCGGACAATTGGCGGACGATGCGCTGGCCGCCGGCGCCACGTCGGGTTCCGATCAGGTTGCCGGCCTGCTGGCGGGCATCTCGGCATGGCTTACCTCCGCTCGATGAGTGCTCGGCATGACGACTGATATCAGGTTTCGGGTCTTCGCCAATCTCTACAAGGACTCGGTCGCGCTGATGCAGGTCGGCGCCGCGCTGCGCAAGCGGCCCGGCGTCGTCGAGGCGTCGTGCATCATGGCCACACCGGCCAATCTCGCGCAGCTGCAGCACGCCGAGCTGTCGGTCGACGCCGATGTCCATCCATCTGATCTGCTGGTCGTGGTTCGTGGCGAGGCGCAAGCATGCGACGATGCGATCGACACAGCACAGACGCTGCTCCAGGGCGGCGGCGAAGCTCCGGCGGAACGGAGCGGCGACTTTTCGTTACCCCTGACGAGCATCGCCGCGGGCGTCGAGCAGTCCTCCGACGCCGATCTCGCTCTCATTTCGGTTCCGGGCGACTACGCGGCCGCGGAGGCGATGAAGGCGCTCTCGCTGGGGTTGCACGTCATGCTGTTCTCGGACAACGTCGACATCGATCGGGAACGCGTCATTAAGCGTCACGCGGAAGAATGCGGCCTGCTCGTAATGGGCCCTGATTGCGGGACGGCCATCATCAACGGCATCCCGCTCGGGTTCGCCAATGTCGTTCGGCGCGGCGACATCGGCCTCGTCGCAGCATCCGGCACAGGCTTGCAGGAGGTGACGTGCCGCATCCACAACCGCGGCGCCGGCGTAAGCCAGGCGATCGGCACCGGCGGTCGCGATCTGCGCGACGAGATCGGTGGCCTCACGATGCGCGCTGCACTGCGTGCGCTCGCCGACGATGACGCGACGCGCGTGATCGTATTGATCTCCAAACCCCCGTCGCCGACGGTCGCCTCGTACATCCTTTCGCTCGCCGCAGCTTCGGGCAAGCCGACGGTCGTGCATTTTCTCGGTGCGGCCGCTGACACTGTGCAAGGTGCGAACCTGCATGCGGCCGAATCGTTGGCGGACGCTGCGGACATCGCGGTGACGCTCACGCAGCGAAGCGCACACAAGGGTTCCCCCGCGCTGCCGTCGAACGATTCGCCCTCTGGCCACGAACACGCGCTCGAGGGCCTCGCGCGCACGCAGCGCGCGGTCCGCGGACTGTTTACCGGCGGGACGTTCTGCTTCGAGGCGCAGCTTGCGTTCCTGCGCCGCGGGCTGCGTTGCCGGTCGAATGCGCCCGCCGCTGGCGCGCTGCCGCTCGACGGCTCGGCCGATGATCACATCTTCGTCGATCTGGGCGACGACGAATACACGCGCGGGCGGCCGCATCCGATGATCGATCCGTCGCTGCGCAACACGGCGATTCGCGAAGCGTCTCGCGATCCCGCGGTCGCCATCCTTCTGTTCGATGTCGTCCTCGGCTTTGGGTCGCATTCGAGCCCCGCTGACGAGCTGGCCGACGCGCTGCGGGACGCGCAGCGCGCGGCGGCCGCGCAGGGACGCAAGCTCGCATCGATCGGTCACGTCTGCGGTACCGATGGCGATCCCCAGGATCGCGTGGCGCAGATACGCACGCTCGCGTCCGCCGGCGCGATCGTGACGGACAGCAACATCCAGGCTGCCTCGATCGCTGCGCAGCTCGCTCTGCAACTCGCAAAACGACACCCGGTGGACCCACGATGAAGCCGCTGTTCAAGGATACGTTGAAGGTCATCAACGTCGGCCTTGCCGGCTTCGGCGACAACGTCGTGGCCGCCGGCGGCGAATGCGTGATGACCGTGTGGCAGCCGCCCGCGCTGGGCGATCGCGATGCGGCCTGGGCGCTCGCGCAAGTATTCCATCATGCTGCCGTCGAGCATGCGAATCAGATTGCTTTCGCCCGCTTTCTCGAAGCCCATCCGGTGTTGATCGATGTCGCGCTCGCGCGCGACGTCATCCACGCGATGGCCTCTGGAGGCCGATTGATTCTCCACGCCGGACCGCCGATTGCGTGGTCGGCGATGTGCGGACCGATGCGCGGGGCGGTTCTGGGCGCCATCCTGTTCGAGCGCTGGGCCGATACGATCGATGCGGCCGCGCGTCTCGTGGATGCGGGCAGCGTCGCGCTCGAGCCCTGTCATCACCACGGCGCGGTCGGCCCGATGGCCGGCGTCATCAGCCCGTCGATGCCGCTCTGGGTCGTCGAAAACAGGGTGGGTGGCAACCGTGCCTACAGCAACTTCAACGAAGGGCTCGGCAAGGTACTGCGCTTCGGCGCGCACGATCGCGGTGTCATCGATCGCCTTCGCTTTATTGCAAGCGACGTCGCGCCGACGCTTCGCGCAGCACTCGCGCGGCTCGGAAGCATCGAGCTCAAGCCGCTGATGGCGCAGGCGCTGAACATGGGCGACGAAATCCACAACCGCAATTCCGCGGCCACGTCACTCTTGTTCAAGCAGCTCGCCCCGGTCATGCTCACAGCGGATGTTCGTCGCGAGCGTGCCGCCGCGACGCTGGATTTCATCGCCGGCAACGATCACTTCTTCCTCAATCTGTCGATGGCCGCGTGCAAATCGATGCTCGACGCCGCCGCGGGCGTGCCCGGGAGCTCGATGGTAACCGTGATGTCGAGGAACGGCGTCAACTTCGGCATTCGCCTCTCGGGCACCGGCGACCGATGGTTCGAAGCGCCCGCAAACCCGGTCGACGGTCTCTACTTCCCTGGCTATTCGCGAGCCGACGCCGCCGCTGATCTCGGCGACTCTTCGATCACGGAAACCGCCGGCGTTGGCGGATTCGCCATGGCTGCGGCGCCGGCGATCGTGAAGTTCGTCGGTGGCACCGCGGCCGACGCCCTGCATCACAGCCTGCGCATGCGCGCGATTACGCTCGGCGCGAACCCGTCGTTCACGCTGCCTGCGCTCGACTTCGCCGCGGTGGCCGCGGGCATCGACGCGCGGAAAGTTGTCGACCGCGGCATACTGCCGGTGATCAACAGCGGCATCGCTCATCGCGAGCCAGGCATCGGCCAGATCGGCGCGGGTATCACGTCGGCACCGATGGCCTGCTTCAGCGCCGCCGTGAAAGAGCTGGCGCGCAGCGTGCAAGCGGCCCGCGAACGAACATGAGCGACCCGATCGTCGTCGTCGCAGTGGGTGGCAACGCGCTGATCCGCGACGACCAGCACACCGCGCTCAGCGATCAGTACGCTGCCGTATGCGCGACTGCGACGCACGTGGTCGACATGGTCGCGGCCGGCTGGAATGTCGTGGTGACGCACGGCAACGGGCCGCAGGTCGGTTTCATCCTGCGCCGATCCGAGATCGCGGATGGGCAGGTGCCGACGGTGCCGATCCGTTATGCGGTCGGCGACACGCAGGGTGCGATCGGCTTCATGTTCCAGAACGCATTGGGAAACGAGCTTCGAAACCGCGGAATAGTCAAGCCGGTTGTCGCGCTGGTGACACAGACGCTCGTCGACCGTGATGATCCGGCGTTCGCCCATCCCGACAAGCCGATTGGGTCGTTCATGAAAGAGGGCGTCGCACGTCATTTCGCGCGCGAGCTCGGCTGGTCGATCATGCAGGATTCCAATCGCGGATGGCGGCGGTGCATTGCCTCGCCGCAGCCATTGCGTATCGTCGAGGCGCCGATCATTGGGAAGCTCGCGCGCCAGGGCGTGCTGGTCATCGCGTGCGGCGGCGGCGGCATCGCAGTCCGGGAAACCGGCAGCGGCGAGCTCGAGGGCGTCGAGGCGGTCGTCGACAAAGATCGCGCGTCGGCGCTGCTCGCGATCGAAATGGACGCCGATCTGTTGATGATTCCCACCGGCGTCGAGCGCGTCGCGATCCGGTTCGGCCGCCCCGATCAGCAATGGCTCGATCGCATCAGCATCGAACAAGCGAAGCGCTACGCTGCGGAAGGTGAATTCGGCGAAGGCAGCATGCGGCCCAAGATCGAAGCGCTGCTGACGTACGTCATCGGACGACCCGGTGGACGCGGCGTGATCACGAATCCGGAGAGCATCGCGCGCGCGCTGCGCGGTGAGACGGGCACGTGGATCGACGGATGACGACACGCCGGACGCAACGATGAACGACGTGCTGCTCGCCGTGAACGGCACGCTGATGCGGGGGCTCGAGCTCAATGCAAACCTCGTCCGCGCCGGCGCGAAGTTCGTGCGCGAAGATGCGACGGATACGTGCTATCGGATCTGGTCGATCGACGACCGGCATCCGGCGATGCTGCGAACACCTGGCGAAGGAACGAACGTCGCCGTCGAAGTGTGGGAAGTCCCCGTCGAGGGACTCGCGAACCTACTGCTTGCCGAACCGCCGGGGCTGGCGATCGGCAAAGTCGTGCTCCGTGATGGATCGATCGTGCTCGGGGTGCTGGGCGAGCCGTTTCTTTGCCAGGGAAAGCAGGAGATCACGGCGTACGGTGGCTGGCGCGCGTTCATCGCGTCGAAAACCCCATAACGAAGGGAGACATGAGCATGGCAACACTCGGTGCGGCAGTTGCAAATCCCCGGCTGTGGGTCGCCGGGGACCTGAACGGCTTCTTCGGGCTGTTCACGAACGTGTTGCTGAACGTCATCGTGCTCACCGGATTGTGCCTCGGCGTCGTGCAGCTGCCGGCCGATACGGTGTTCGGCCGCATCCTGCCGGCGCTCGGCATCGCGCTGCCCCTCGGCAACCTCTTCTATGCCTATCTCGCCTGGCAACTCAGCAAGCAGGAGGGGCGCAGCGACGTGACCGCGATGCCGTACGGGCCCAGCGTGCCGCACATGTTCATCGTCGTGTTCCTGATCATGCTGCCGACGTACCTCACGACAAAGGACCCGATGATCGCGTGGCGCGCCGGTCTCGCGTGGTGCTTCATCATCGGCATCATCGTGCTGATCGGGGCGTTCGTGGGGCCGAAGATCCGCGCGCTCACACCGCGCGCCGCGATGCTCGGCACGCTCGCCGGCATCTCGATCGCGTTCATCTCGATGCGCCCCGCTTTCCAGATCTGGGAAGTACCGTGGATCGGCCTCGTGTGCTTTGCAATTGTGTTCATCGCGTGGACGGCCAGCATCCGCCTTCCCGGCGGCGTCCCGGGCGGCCTCGCCGCCGTGATCGTTGGCTCGGTGATCGGCTGGGCCGTCTCGCTGATCGGATGGAGCGACTACATGCAGCCATCGGCCGTCGCGAAGTCGTTCGAGCAGTTCGGATTTCGCGTGCCGCTGTTCTCGTCCGATGTTTGGCAGGGGTTGTCGCAGGTGGCGCCGCTGCTCGTCACCGCCATCCCGCTCGGCATTTACAACTTCACCGAGGCGATGAACAACGTCGAAAGCGCCTCGGCCGCCGGCGACAACTACAACCTGCGCAAGATCCTGCTTGCGGACGGCGCCGGGGCCATCGTCGGTTCGATGCTAGGAAGTCCGTTCCCGCCGGCCGTCTACATCGGTCATCCGGGCTGGAAAGCGGTCGGCGGCCGTATCGGTTATTCGCTTGCCACCGGCATTGCAATTGCGATCGTGTGCTTCCTCGGGCTCACCGCGCTGCTGCTCGCCGTTATTCCGCTGGTCGCCATTCTGCCGATCCTGCTGTACATCGGGCTCGTGATCGGCGCGCAGGCGTTCCAGGTCACGCCGAAAAGTCATGCACCCGCGGTCGTGCTGGCATTGATTCCGAATATCGCCGAGTGGGCGAAGACGCAGATCGACGGTGCGCTCGCAGCGGCTGGCACGTCGGCGGCGCAGCTTGGCCCCGCCAAGCTCGCGGCGACCGGTGTGCTCTACCGCGGACTCGAATCGCTCGGCGGTGGCTCGGTGCTCGCGGGCATGATGCTTGGCGCGATCGCCGCGTTCATCATCGACGGTCGTTTACGCAGCGCCGCGGTCTGGGCGTTCGCCGGGGCGATCCTCGCGTTCGTCGGGCTGATCCACGGCGCGCAACTCGGCTGGGCGGTATCTCCGCTCGTTGCACTCGGCTACGCGCTCTTCGGCGCGACATGCCTCGCGCTCGGCGCGCGCGAGGCGAACGCAGCGGCAAATACTTGAATCGGAGTCACCATGGGTCTTACCAGGATGTTCGCGGAGCCATACGAGTTCGATTTCGATCCGCGCACCACTGCGTTGATCGTCATCGACATGCAGCGCGATTTCGTCGAGCCGGGCGGATTCGGCGAAGCGCTCGGCAATGACGTCACACCACTGCAGGCGGTCATCGCGCCGTGCAGGCGCGTGCTCGACGCGGCGCGCGCCCGCGCGATGATGATTATCCATACGCGCGAGGGACACAGCCCCGACCTCGCCGACTGCCCGCCGACCAAGATCGTGCGCGGCCGCAGCGAGAAGCGCATCGGCGATCCCGGTCCGATGGGGCGCATCCTCGTTCGCGGAGAGCGCGGCCACGACATCGTGCCCGAGCTCTACCCGAGGCCGGGTGAAGTGGTCGTCGACAAGCCGGGCAAAGGCGCGTTTTGCGCGACCCACCTCGATCTGATCCTACATAACCGCGGCATCCGCTCGCTGATCGTTTGCGGCGTCACCACCGAGGTGTGCGTGAACACGACGGTGCGCGAAGCGAATGACCGCGGCTACGAATGCGTGGTCCTGTCCGATTGTGTCGGCTCGTACTTCCCGGAGTTCCAGCGTGTGGCGCTCGAGATGATCAAGGCGCAGGGCGGAATTTTCGGCTGGGTGTCCGATTCGACGCGCGCGCTGGAGGCGCTCGGCACGATGTGACGCGTCCGAGGGGCGCGAGCCACTGCTATTCGCTCGTCGCCTGCCTTGTGAGTGCCGCGCATCCGATGCGCGCCCCTTTCGCGTTACTTATTGGAAACGATACGAGGCGCGATCTCTTGAAAGGTGTACGCAGATTTCGGACACTTCACGTCCGGGTTCGTCGGCGAGAACAGGCCGGCAGGATTCGTCTTCCAGAGCCACACGTGAAGATCGTAATGATTGAGCCCATGCGGCATGAGCGGATGATGGCCTTCCATCGGTCCGTCGAACGGGTGGCCGAACAGTTGAGGCCGCTCCTTGACGTCGGGCGACAACGGCAAGAAGTACTCGGCGGCCACCAGTCGCAACTTGTCGCCGACCGGTTGATAGACCAGCACTTGAGGGGTTAGCGGGTCCAGCTTTCCCATCAGGGTCACATTGAAAAAATGCACGCCCATTCCGCCGGCGGGATACGGCACCTGTCCCGCTGCTCCCGGCTTCGGATACTCGATGCAACCCACTGTCGAGAAGTATCCGTCATGCACAGCCACGATGGGGTCCTGATACTTGTCCAGGGCCGCGCGCAACTTTTGCAGTTCGGGCGTCATCTCTTCCGATTTCTGAGCGGCGACGAGGCCGCTCGCAAGAGAAGACAAAGCGAGCGCGAGCCCGATGATGCGAAGCGCCGGCGATCTCGTAATCAAGACGTGCATGAAGCTTTCTCCCTTTGATGGATTTTGCAATTAGGCACTTGCGTTGGGGCGCGCTCGGTGAAGCGTCAGATCCGCACGAATTCCTTTTCCTTGTTGGGTTCGACGACGTACTGGTAAAACGCCTCGTTCACTTTCGCCCAGCTCTTCAAAGCCTTCATGTTGCCGAGCCAGCGGCAGATATTCGGATACGTTTCGAACTTGCAGCGAATGACTTCACCACCAAGGACCATCATCGAGCCAAGATAGTCGGCAAGCGTGATGTCGTCGCCGCAGAGAAACGCATTGCGCGGGCCGATCAGGCTCTCGTCCAGCACCTTGAGC
>Ga0066710_100006494_pt1 | contig 10931 bp, 10 predicted proteins | sample GraSoiAngelo_159_FD_79666 | JGI IMG/M metagenome (GOLD analysis project Ga0066710, IMG submission 79666) | Grasslands soil microbial communities from the Angelo Coastal Reserve, California, USA - 14_1009_16_40cm | ecosystem: Environmental > Terrestrial > Soil > Grasslands | place: USA...
CTCTTGCGCCGCTCCTCCGTCACTGGACCTTCACCACGATCAGGGTGATGTCGTCGGCGGGCGACGCCGCGCCCTCGAACCGGCCCACGTCGGAGAGGATCTGCTCCCCGATCCGGCCCGCGGGCTCCGTGGCGTGGGCCTCCACCTGTCGCATGAGCCGCTCCGTGCCGTACTCCTCGGTGCCGCTCCAGGCCTCGGTCACCCCGTCGGTGTAGAAGACGAACACGTCGCCCGGAGACAGCTCCACCGTCATCTCCTCGTAGGTCGAGCCGTCGAAGGTGCCCAGGGGCAGGCCCGGCAGCTCGAGCGGCTCGCAGCGCGCGTGGGCGGCCTGGTAATGGAGGGGATAGGGCAGGCCGGAGTTGGCCAGCACCAGCCGGCGGGCCGCGAAGTCGAAGCGGGCGTACGTCAGCGTGCAGAAGAGCCCGTCCATTCCCCGCCGCCGCAGTGTGTTGTTCACGTGGCGCAGCAGCTCGGCCGGAGCGTGGCGCTCGAAGGCCCGGGCGCGCACGTTGCCGGAGGCGAAGGCGCCGTAGAGGGCGGCCGACACGCCCTTGCCGGCCACGTCGCCGATCGCCACCGCATGGACGCGCTCCCCGAGGTCGAAGAAGTCGTAGAGGTCGCCCCCCAGCACCTGGGCGGGGACGAAATGGGCGGAGGCCTCCCAGCCCGGACCCCCCGGGCACTTCTCGGGGAAGAGGCCGCCCTGGATGCGGCGCGCCACGTCGAGGTCCTTCTCCAGGCGCGCCTCCTTCGCGCGGAGCGACTCGTAGAGGCGCGCGTTCTCGATCGCTACCGCCACCTGGCTGGCGAGCGGGGTCAGGATCTTCACGTGCTCGTCGGTGAAGCGGTTCAGCACCGGGGACTCGAGGTCGAACACCCCGAGCACCTTCTCCTTGTGGACGAGGGGCACCACCAGCTCGGAGCGGGTCTGGGGGATGAGGTTCAGGTAGCGCGGGTCCGCTCGCACGTCGCCGACCAGGATCGGCTCCTTGGTGAGGGCGGCCGTCCCGGTGAGCCCCTGCCCGAGAGGGATGCGGGGCTTCTCGGGCGCGTCCGCGTAGGCGACCGCCTTGCGCACGACGAGCTCCTGCGTCTGCTCGTCGAGGAGCAGGATGCCGAATGTCTCGTAGTCGATCACCCGCTTGACGACCTCCGCCACGCGCTGCAGCAGCTCGTCGAGGTCGAGGATCGAGGCGGTCTCCTTGCCGATCTCGTAGAGCGTGGCGAGCAGGCCCGCGTACCAGCGGGCCTCGCGGTAGAACGTGGCGTTCTCGATCGCCACCGCCAGGTGGCGGGCCAGCACCTGGAGCGCGGTGCGCGCCTCGGGGGTGAAGGCGCCCAGGTCGGGGCCCTCGATGTTCAGCACGCCCACCAGGCGGTCGCGGTTGAGGAGGGGGATGGCCATCTCGGCCAGGACCCCGGGCACGACCGCCAGGTAGCGCGGGTCCCGGGTCACGTCGGGGACGAAGACGGGCTCCCGCGACTGCGCGGCGGCGCCGACGATCCCCTCCCCGGGCCGGATCCGCATGCGGGAGCCCGCCTCGGACTGGTAGCCCTCGACGAAGGCCGGCACCAGCGCGCCCTCCCGGTCGACCAGGAAGATGTCCAGGATCTTGTAGTCCACGATGCGCCGCAGCTGGCGGGCGATGGTGGGCAGCAGGGCGTCCGGGTCCAGGACGGCCCCGATCTCGCCCACGATGGGGAGGAGCTCGGTGAGCAGGGCGCCCGGCAGTGGTGGACCCTTCTCCACGGACTCCCAGCTCCGCAAGACTGGAGATGTTAACACGTATAAACTCCGGGCCATGTCCGCCGTGAGCGCGCTCCGCCTGCCCATGGAGATCGAGGACATCAAGGCCGTGCTGCCCCACCGCCATCCCTTCCTGCTGATCGACCGGGTGCTCGAGCTGGAGGAGGACCGTCGCATCGTGGCGGTGAAGAACGTCGCCTCCGACGAGCGCTACTTCATCGCCGGCCCGGGGGGGCGGCCGACCCTGCCCGCTTCCATCCTGACCGAGGCCATGGCCCAGGCCGGCGCGGTCCTGATCCTCAGCAAGCCCGAGAACCGCTCCCGCCTGATCTACTTCATGGGCATCGACCGCGTGCGCTACCGCCGGCCGGTGGTGGCGGGCGATTCCGTGATGCTGGAAGGGATCGTGGTGCGCCTGCGGGCCAGGATGGGCAGCCTGCGGGGGATCGCCCGCGTGGACGGCCACGTGGTGTGCGAGGGCCAGATGACCTTCGCCCTGGCCGACCGCCCGCCTGAGCGGTGAGCCCCGGCCCCCTTTCGCTGGCGCGGGCGCTCTCCAAGTTCGGGGTGTGCTCGCGGGCGGAGGCCGAGCGCTGGATCGCGGACGGCCGGGTGGAGGTGGACGGGGAGGTCGTGCGCTGGCCGGCCCGCCGGATCGAGCCCCGCCGCCAGCGCGTCACCGTGGACGGTCGGCGGGTGGGGGACGACACCGAGCGCGTGGCGCTCGCCTTCCACAAGCCGGCCGGCTACATCACGACCCGGGCCGAGCCGGGCGGCCGGCCGACGGTCTACGACCTCCTCGGCGACGTCGGGCGATGGGTCTTTCCGGTGGGACGCCTCGACCGCGACAGCTCCGGGCTGCTCATCCTCACCAACGACCACCGCCTGGGCCAGCGGCTGACCGATCCCGGCCACGCGGTGCCCAAGACCTACCATGTCCTGGTCGAGGGAGTGCCGTCGGCGGCGGCGCTCTCGGTCCTGCGCGAGGGGGTGAGCCTGCCCGGCGGGACCCTGACCCGGCCGGCCCGGGTCCGCTCGCTCGGCCGCGGGCGCGAAGGCGCCTGGCTCGAGATCGTCATCGCCGAGGGCAAGAACCGCCAGGTGCGGCGGATGTGCGCCGCGGTGGGCCACGAGGTGCAGGCGCTGGTGCGCGTCAGGATCGGCGCCCTCGAGCTGGGGGACCTGGCGCCGGGCCGGTGGCGTCGGCTGGACGCCGGCGAGCTGGCTCGCCTGCAGACGCGCACCGCGTCACGGGGAGAAAGGAGCATGCGATGAAGCCGAGGCAGATCCTGGCCGTGCTTCTCATCGTGGGCGGGGTGCTCGCCCTCGCGTATCGGGGGTTCAGCTATACGAAGGAGACCCACGAGGCGAAGATCGGCCCGCTCGAGGTGCAGGTCCAGGAGAAGAAGTACGTCGATCTGCCGGTGTGGCTCGGCGCGGGAGCCGTCGTCGTCGGCGCCGTGCTGCTGGTGACCGGGAAGAAAGGCTAGGCGGGCAGCTCGGCCTCGCCGCCCGCCAGCACCTCCTGGTCCTTGTACTGGAGCTGGTAGAGCCTCCAGTAGATCCCCCGCTGGGCGAGCAGCTGCTGGTGGGTGCCGCGCTCGCGGATGCGGCCCTTGTGCATGACCAGGATCTCGTCCACGTTCTGGATGGTGGACAGCCGGTGGGCGATGACGATGGCGGTCCGGCCGCGCAGCAGCACCTTGAGCGCGTCCTGGATGAGGGCCTCGGTCTCGGTGTCGACCGAGGACGTGGCCTCGTCGAGGATCAGCACGCGGGGGTCGTGGGCGAGCGCGCGGGCGAAGGAGAGGAGCTGCTTCTGGCCCACCGACAGCGTCGCGCCCCGCTCCCGGACCTCCGTCTGGTAACCCTCGGGCAGGGCCTCGATGAAGCGGTGGGCGTGCACGGCCCGGGCCGCTTCGCGCACCTTCTCGTCGGGGATGGGCGAGCCGAGGCGGATGTTGGAGGCGATCGTCCCGCTGAACAGGTGCACGTCCTGCAGCACGAGGGCGAGCGAGGAGCGCAGCTGGGCGGGGTCGAGGTCCTTGACGTCGATCCCGTCCAGGCTGACCCGTCCCGCCTGCACGTCGTAGAAGCGGGCGAGCAGGCTGATGATCGTCGTCTTGCCGGCGCCGGTCGCGCCGACGAGGGCCACGCTCCGTCCCGCCTCCACCGTGAAGTCCACGTCGCGGAGCACCCACTGGGACGGGACATAGGCGAAGGACACGTCCTCGAAAGCCACCCGCCCGCGCACCTGGGCCAGGAGGGCGGGCCGGGGCGGAGAGACGACCTCGGCCGGGCTGTCGAGGAGGGTGAAGATGCGCTCCGAGGAGGCCATGGCCGCCTGCAGGATGTTGAACTTCTCGGACAGGTCGGAGATGGGCCGCCAGAATCGCTCCGAGTACTGGACGAAGGCGACGAGCGCGCCGAGGGTCAGCGTGCCGGCCAGGACCCGCGCGCCCCCGTAGAGAAGGATCATGGCCACCGCGACCGCCGCCAGCAGGTCGATGGCCGGGTAGAACACCGCGTAGTAGAAGATCTGGGACACGTTCGCGTCGGCGTGGGCGCGGTTGATGGCGGCGAAGGCGTCGCGGTTGCGCCCCTCGCGGCGGAAGAGCTGCACCACCGACATACCGGTCAGGTTCTCCTGCAGGAACGCGTTGATGCGGGCCACCCACTTGCGCACCTCGCGGAACGACTGCCGCGAGCCCTGGCGGAACCAGTTCGTGATCACGAAGAAGAACGGGATCACGGAGAAGGTGACGAGGGCCAGCTTGGGGTTCATGGCGGTCATGACGCCCATGATGCCGAGCAGGGTGAACAGGTCGCCGAAGACGGTCACCACCCCGGAGGTGAACAGCTCGTTCACGGCGTCGACGTCGGTGGTGACCCGGGTCATAAGCCGGCCGACCGGGTTGCGGTCGAAGAAGCCCACGTGCAGCCGCTGGAGGTGGCCGAAGATCTGCCGGCGCATGTCCAGCATCACCTTCTGGCCGGTCATCTGCAGGATGTAGACCTGGCCGTAGCGCACCGCGAAGGCGCCCAGCAGCGTCAGCAGGTACAGGGCGGCCACCCGGGCCAGCCCCGGGGCGTCGCCCTTCGTGATGTAACGGTCGATGGCGACCTTGGTGAGGTAGGGGCCGACGAGGTCGAGGCCGGCCATGACCACGATGAGGAGGAAGGAGACGGCGACCGCCGCCTGGTACGGGCGGAGGTAGGTAAGCAGCCTCCGCAGCAGCGTGCGGTCGTAGCTCTTGGCGACCAGGTCCTCCGTGAAGGCGGCCGTGCTCACTCGGTGCGCTCCAACGCCCTCACGCTGTGCGCTCCACTTCCTCTTCCAGCAGTTGCCGGCGGTGCAGGTCCGCGTAGAAGCCGCCGCGGGAGACCAGCTCGTCGTGGGTCCCCCGCTCCACGATCCGACCGTCGCGCAGCACGACGATCAGGTCGGCGTCCTTCACCGTGGAGACCCGGTGGGAGACGAGGAAGGTCGTGCGGCCCGAGCGGACCTGCTTCAGCCCCTTCAGGATCCCTTCTTCGGTGTAGGTGTCGACCGCGCTCAGCGCGTCGTCGAGGACCAGGATGCGGGGGAGGACGGCCAGGGCGCGGGCGAGCGCGGTGCGCTGCTTCTGGCCGCCGGAGAGCGTGATGCCCCGCTCGCCCACGAACGTGTCGTAGCCCTGCGGGAAGTCGGCCACGTCCGGGGCGAGCTGGGCCACCCCCGCCGCCCAGGCGACGCGCTCCTCCACTTCCTGCCCGTCGGGGGAGAGGCCGAAGGCCACGTTCTCGCGCACGGTGTCCGAGAAGAGGAACGTCTCCTGGGGCACGAAGCCCACCGCGCCGCGCAGGGTGGCCAGCGGGATGCGGCGCACGTCGTGCCCGTCCACGTACACCGTCCCCGGCGGCGCCTCGTAGAGGCGCGGGATGAGGCTCACCAGGGTCGACTTGCCGGAGCCGGTCGGGCCGACCACCGCCACCGTCGCACCGGCGGGCACCTTGAGGTCGATGTCGCGCAGCACCGGCACGCCGTCGTAGGCGAAGGTCAGCGAGCGGAACTCCACCTCGCCCTGCAGCCGGGCCACCGGCTCCGGCTGGTCGTCGCGGATCTCGGGCGGCGCGTCCAGCATCTCCGCGATGCGGCCCATCGACGCCTCGCCGCGCTCGAAGATGTTCACCACCCAGCCGAGGGCGATCTTCGGCCAGTGGAGCATGGCCAGGTAGGCGCCGAAGGCCACGAACTCGCCGAGGGTGATCCGCCCCGCCACCGCCATGCGCCCGCCCAGCCATAACACCAGGACCGCGCCGGTGCCCATCAGGAGCTGGATCCCGGGGTAGAGGGCGCCGAACATGTGGATGAGGCCGCGGTTCCGGCGGACGTACTCCTGGTTGGCGGCCTCGAACCGGGCCACCTCGTGCGGCTCCTGCGCGTAGGCGCGCACGACGCGCGCGCCGGACAGGCTCTCCTGGACGATGACGTTCATCTCCGCGAGCTGGGCCTGCACCGACTCGAAGCGGTCGTGGATCCGCTGTCCGAAGTAGCGGACCAGGATCGACACCAGGGCCAGCGGGACCAGGGCCAGGCCCAGCAGCCGGGGGCTGATGCGCAGCATGAGCGCGACCGTGCCCACGAAGGTGGCCACCGTGTTGGCGGTGTACATGATCCCCGGTCCCAGCACGTTGCGCACCGCCGACATGTCGTTGGTCGCGCGGCTCATGATGTCGCCGACGCGGTGGGACTGGTAGTAGCGGGCCGAGAGCCGCGTCAGGTGGGCGAAGAGGTCCCCCCGCAGCTCGTACTCGATCTCGCGGCTGACGCTGATGAGCACCATGCGCATGTAGTAGCGGAAGACGCCCTCCAGCAGCACCAGGCCGACGATGAGGCCGGAATAGAGCCACAGCTTCTCGCGGGTCACCCGCAGGGTGAGGTCGTCCACCGCGTAGCGGAGCACCCAGGGCGAGGCGACCGACAGCGCGGTGGTGAGGACGAGGCAGAGCAGGCCTCCCGCGATGCGCGCGCGGTGGCGGCGGACGTAGGGAAGGAGGCGGCGGAGGTAACGCACGCGAACCCCTATTCTAAGCGGTGCCGCGGCGAGCGGAGATCCGAGGCCGGCTCAGCGTCGGAAGGCGGCCGTCTCGGCCTTGCGCCTCCGGTCCAGCTCCTGGCTGGCCCTCAACAGGTGGGGCAGGTTCTCCTTCTCCCAGGCCAGCGCCTGCCGGTGCCACGGGTAGCGCGCTTCGGCCTCGCGGAAGGGCCGGGAGTGGTAGACGGTCCGCCCCGCGCCGTCGGAGACGCCGCCCAGGTGGTGGTGCAGCATCTCGTGGTAGACGACACTCTCCAGGAAGTAGCTCGGGACCTCGCGCCGGTCGAGGACGGGATGGATGCGGATGAGGGCCAGGACCGGGTCGTAGCTGCCGAAGGTGAGCCCGCCCCGGCGCGCGCGGCCGCCCCCGCGGCCCCAGGTGAGCGGCACGTGCAGGCCGCCCGCGAAGAAGCGCGCGTTCAGGCGGTCGTAGACCAGGCGCAGGTCGTAGTACCTCCCGCTCGTGACCAGCGGGGGCAGCGGGCGGGGCATCTTCCGCACGCGGTGCAGGTTCTCGTTCATGAAGCGGCGGACCTCGCCGTCGGCGCTGCGGCTCGTGCGCCGCAGGCTGCGCGACACCGCCCGCACCACGCCGAGGGGAGCGTGGAGGAACATCCGGTGCAGCCGCAGCAGCACCGCCCCGCCCCGCCGGCGGAACGAGAGGAGCACCGAGCGATTGTCGGTGAGGGTGAGCCGGACCTCGCGCCCGGTCTCGCGGAGGATGGCCGCCTCGAGGCTGGCCTGGTCCCAGAACGGAGTCTCGTCGAAGCTGAGGGAGAGCTGGCGCGATCGGGTCCGGGGCGCGAAAGCCATCGGGTTCCTGAGGGAGGAAGCATGGACCAGCACCGTGCGCACGTCAAGCCGCCGGGAGCGCGTGGTGGGCCCGCTCAACCCTTGTTGGCCATCGGCACGTAGTACTGGGTCCCCTTGCCCATCTGCCGCACCTGCCTCAGGAGGTCGTCCACGTCCTCGGCCCGCTTCACGAAGTCCACCTCGGCCGTGTTCACCACCAGCAGCGGCGTCTGCGCGTAGTGGAAGAAGTAATGGTTGTACGCTCGGTTCACCTCGGCCAGGTACTCCTCGGAGAGCCGGGTCTCCTCGGGCCGACCGCGCTGGCGGATCCGGCGCACCAGCACCTCGGTGGGCGCCTGCAGGTAGATGACGAGGTCGGGCCGGGGCACTCCCTCCGCGAGCAGCGCGTAGAGCTTGTCGTAGATGATCAGTTCGCTGTCCTCGAGGTTCAGGTAGGCGAAGAGCTTGCTCTTCTCGAAGGCGTAGTCGCAGATGGTGGCTGCGGCGAAGAGCCGGCGCTGGACCAGCTCCTGCTGCTGGCGGTAGCGCGACAGCAGGAAGAACAGCTCCACCTGGAACGCGGCGCCCGCGCCGCCGTCATAGAAGGACTTGAGGAACGGGTTCTGTCCCCACTCCTCGAGCACGGTGTGGGCTTCGAGCTTCTGGGCGAGGCGCTCGACGACCGCGGTCTTCCCCACCCCGATCGGCCCCTCCACCGCCACGTACTGGAACTTCACCGGCGACAGCTCCGCTCGTGGAGCAGCACCGCGGAGCGGTCGGGGCAACGGCGCAGCATCTCCGCCGCCGTGAGGCCGAGCACCGGATGGCGGGCGAGGGGGGCGATCTCGGCCAGCGGCACGAGCACGAAGCGGCGGCCGGCCATCCGGGGGTGGGGGAGGACCAGTCCGGGCCCGGGGCGGACCTCGCCGCCGTGGAGCAGCAGGTCGAGGTCGATCGCCCGCGGACCCCGCGGCGCGTCCCGCACCCGGCCCAGCTCGCGCTCGGTGTCGAGGCAGGCCTGCAGGAGCGCCTCGGGCGAGAGCGCGGTCTCGCCCCCGGCCACCGCGTTCAGGAACCACTCCTGGGGCGGCGCGTCGAGCGGCTCGGTGAGGTAGAGCGAGCTCATCGCCGTGACCCGGAAGCCGCGCGCCTCCAGGCCTTGCCGGGCCCGGAGCAGGCTCCGCTCGCGGTCGCCGAGGTTCGCGCCGAGGCCGACGAAGACGGCGGGAGCAGCGGCCATGGGAGCGGCCAGATTACCACCCCCGCGGCCGGGGTTGACAGGCCCGTCGCCCGGCGCCCATAATGAATGGCGGTTCATTCATAACATGGCGCGCCGGCGCAGCGACGACAAGCGCTCCCGCATCCTGCACGCGGCGGTGAAGGTCTTCGCCCGCCGGGGCTACTTCGCCTCCCGGGTCTCCGACGTCGCCCGCCGGGCCGGAGTGGCCGACGGCACGATCTACCTCTACTTCCGCAACAAGGAGGACATCCTGGTCAGCCTGTTCGACGAGGTGATGTCCGAGCACCTGGAGGGCCGGCGGCGGCAGGTGGAGCCGGAAGCGCCCGCCCCCGCGCGGCTGCGCGCGATCGCCGAACGCCACCTGGGCCTGCTGGGAAGCAACCGCGACCTGGCGGTCGTGTTCCAGGTCGAGCTGCGGCAGTCGACTAAGTTCATGGAGCGCTTCACGGCCTCCTGGCTCCAGGACTACCTGGCGCTCATCGGGGAGGTGATCGAGCAGGGCCAGCGCGAGGGCTCGCTGCGGGCGGACCTCCCGGTGAAGGTGGCGACCAAGGCGTTCTTCGGCGTGCTCGACGAGATGGTCACGTCGTGGATCCTCAGCCGGAAGCCGTACGACCTCGCCGCGCTGGCCGGCCCGGTGGTGGACCTCTTCCTGCGGGGGGCGGCCGGGTCGCACCCGGCGCGGGAGGCCCGCCCGCTCCTGCGGGCGGTGGCGGCGGGGAGGAAGCGGTGAGCGATCCGGCGTCCCTGTGCGACCTGTTCTACCGGTCGGTCGACACGTTCCGCAAGCCGAAGCACCTCGAGTACAAGCGCGGCGGGGGGTGGCGGGCGGTCAGCTCGGAGGAGTTCCGGCGCGCGGTCGAGGAGCTGTCGCTGGGGCTGGCGGCCCTGGGCGTGGAGGCGGGGGACCGCGTGGCGCTGCTCTCGGAGAACCGGCCGGAGTGGGCCTACACGGACATGGCGGCCCTGGCGGCGCGGGCGGCCGACGTGCCCATCTACCCGACGCTCACCGCGCCCCAGGTGCTCTACGTGCTGAAGGACAGCGAGGCGAAGGTGGTCGTCGTCTCGACCCCGGACCAGGCGGCCAAGGTCGCGGCGGTGAGGGACCAGGCGCCGCACCTGCGCCACGTCGTCGGCATGGAGGAGGGAGCCTCCTTCCCCCCCGGCGTGCTGAGGCTGGAGGAGGTGCGGGAGACGGGCCGCGCCCGGCTCGCCGAGCGCCCGGACGCGGTGCGGCAGCGCTCGGCGGAGGTCCGGCCGGACGACCTGGCCACCATCATCTACACCTCGGGCACCACCGGCGATCCCAAGGGCGTGATGCTCACCCACGCCAACATCGTGTTCGACGTGAAGGCCTCCACGGCCGCCTTCGCCGGCCTGCACCAGGACGACGTCGCCCTCTCGTTCCTGCCCCTCTGCCACATCTTCGAGCGCATGGCCGAGTACCTGATGCTCCACCACGGGGTGACGATCGCCTATGCCGAGGGCGTCGACCAGGTGGTCGGCAACATGGCCGAGGTGCGGCCCACGCTCATGTGCTCGGTGCCGCGCTTCTACGAGAAGGTCCACGCCCGCGTCCTGGAGAAGGTCGCCGGCGACCCGGCCTGGCGGCGGCGCCTCTTCCGGTGGGCGCTGAGGGTGGGGAGCGACGCCTTCTGGCACCGCGTCCGGAAGACGCGGCCGGGCGCGGCGCTCCGGCTCCAGCACGCGGTGGCCGACCGCCTCGTCTTCAAGAAGATCCGGGCCCGGGTCGGGGGGCGCATCCGCATCTTCATCTCCGGCGGGGCGCCGCTGGCCAAGGAGGTGGCGGAGTTCTTCGGCGCGGCCGGCCTGCTGATCCTGGAGGGCTACGGGCTGTCCGAGACGAGCCCGGTCATCGCCCTCAACCTGCCCGACGCGATGAAGCCGGGCACGGTGGGCCGGCCCATCCCGGGGGTGGAGGTCAAGATCGCCCCCGACGGCGAGATCCTGACCCGCGGCCCCCACGTGATGAAGGGCTACTTCCGCAAGCCGGAGGCCACCGCGGAGGCGATCGACGCCGAGGGCTGGTTCCACACCGGCGACATCGGCC
>Ga0066710_100006497_pt1 | contig 10930 bp, 6 predicted proteins | sample GraSoiAngelo_159_FD_79666 | JGI IMG/M metagenome (GOLD analysis project Ga0066710, IMG submission 79666) | Grasslands soil microbial communities from the Angelo Coastal Reserve, California, USA - 14_1009_16_40cm | ecosystem: Environmental > Terrestrial > Soil > Grasslands | place: USA...
GCCAACTGCAAATGTTACATCAAATGTTACTACTCCAGCACCAGCGCCAACTGCAAATGTTACATCAAATGTTACTACTCCAGCACCAGCGCCAGAAGAAAATCCAATTCTTGAGATATTGAAGAAGCTGTTTGCATTGGGCAAGTAAAAATGTTTTTTTCTCTAATGAAATTACGAAAACGACAAAATGTACGTCAGAAGTAAGGTAATACAAAGGACAACTAATTCGGTGAGCTAAGGGTTGAAAAATACCGTCTAGGTGTAAACCGCTCAACCGCCCTTAGGATCTTTCAAGTCCTCCTTTACTACTTGGGAAGGTATCTTTCCAAACTTCTCAAAGTTATTAATGTTTGAATTTATTACGTTTTGCAGAATTTTTGCGATCTAAGCATCCATTAGACCTGCATTCAAGAGTTCTCCTTCCTTTTACTTTTTCGGTTAAAATTTTTTATCCGAAAGTGCAGCGACATAATTTAGCTCTTCGGAGTACATTATAAATTGAAAACTCAGTAGTTGATGTCCAGCAATTATTCACGATGCATTAATAGTCCTATAATTAGGATGCTCCACACAACATCTATGTTAAATGACATTTAATTCTCTAAAGTTTGATTGATGATATAACCATTAACCAATAAAAATTACAATGTGATTTGGCTTGACAAATCATCTGTGCATAAGGATTCAATTTCTAGAGCTCTACTGTAGAGATGATGTTGTTTATATTCCCAAAAAGAAATTATTCACAATATCTCTGGCTATACCATAGTCAAAATCTACAAATTCAGATATCATTTCTCCATACGACATTTTATATCAGAGTCATGATGGAAGATTAACTTGCGAAATACGCTATCTCAAGGGATTATACTTTCATCAATCATATAATACAAGATTTTTGGCCAGTATCAAAATATAGATACCACAGTATATAAGAACAAATGTACTTTAAAACGTTGATGTCCTAAATGAGGAGTTCAATTCATTCTATGTTAGACAGCAATAGTGACAATTATGACTTGGCATGCATTGAGATAAGTAATAAATTAAGCCAATTCCGGGAACTTTCATTAAAAGACATTTATTCATTTATCAGAGCAAGTTCCTCTAAATATAACCTGTCAAAAATTCCCAAATTTTATGATATAATGAAATATTTACCAGCTGACAGTAATATAAGGAAATTGATGATGGTTAAACCTATTAAGACTGCTTCAGGTGTTCTCGTCATAACAGTCATGGCAAAACCGTATGATTGTCCTCATGGAAAATGTATCTACTGTCCCGGAGGCAAAGAATTTAATGTTCCTTTAAGTTATACAGGAAAAGAACCTGTAACGAAATTAGCGCAAAAATCAAATTTTGAACCAAAATACCAGATAACTTCAAAATTAAAACAAGAATACTCTAGAGGACATAATATATCAAAGGTCGAAATAGTTATTGTTGGAGGAACGTTTCCTTTTATGCCTGACGAATATCAGCGTAGCTTTATAAAAAAATGTTTTGACGCTTTAAATGGTATAGAATCTAACTCGCTGCAGGAAGCACAGAAAAGTAATGAAGCAAACAGTATACGTTGCGTTGGTTTTACTGTCGAAACAAAACCTGATTATTGCAAAGAAAAACATATAGATTTGATGCTTGAAATGGGGATAACTCGTATCGAGATAGGTGTTCAAACATTAAGCGAGGAAGTTTATAGGAATATTAACAGAGGTCATAATATTCAAGATGTTTACGAGTCGTTTCAAATTGCAAAGGATGCAGGCTATAAAGTAGTAGCTCATATGATGCCTGGATTGCCAGGTTCTTCACCACAAAAAGATCTAGAAGATTTTAATAAACTATTTGAAGATTCACGTCTAAAACCTGACATGCTAAAAATATATCCAACGTTACTGTTAAGAGGGACTGGTCTTGCCAAATTATACGAAAAAGGAATTTATAAGCCATATCCGGACGAAGTTTTCACAGATTTGCTACTTAAAATAAAAAAAATAGTGCCTCCTTGGGTAAGAATAATGAGAATTCAGAGAGAGATTGAATCAAATGACATTCTTTATGGTTACAAGAGTAGTAATATTAGGCAAATACTACAACAAAAATTAAGAGAAGAAGGATTAGAATGTAGTTGCATTAGATGTAGAGAAGTAGGAATAAGAAAATTAGCGAATTGTGAGAATATCGATATAAGTATCAAAAGAAGAGATTATGATTCTTCCAATGGTAAGGAAGTATTTTTAAGTTTAGAAGACGATGACAATAAAATCTTATTTGGATTCTTGAGACTGAGAAAATTAGCTAAACCCTATAGAACTGAATTGAAAGAAAAAAATGGTAATCCGTCTGCAATTGTCCGTGAACTACACGTTTTTGGCCAAATGGTGGATATAGGAAGCGATAATAATTCTCTACCTAGTTCCTCTCAGCATAAGGGCTATGGTGCTAAATTACTTGAAATTGCCGAAAATATAGTCAAGGATGAATTAGGATTGAATACTATTTCTATAATAAGTGCAATAGGAACTAGACAATATTATGAGAAATTTGGATACTCGTTGAACGGCCCATATGTTACCAAGGAAATATGAGGTTATATGAAACGAGAAATTATAGGGAAAGGCACTTGGATTGACAAGATTGCTTCAAGTATAATTAATAGAGAAATCGATATTGGAAGACCATTAAAGTTTCTTTCAGTTGAGAGTGGATTGGGCGCATCTGGTTTTCCACATATTGGCAGCCTTGGAGATGCAGTCAGGGCATATGGAGTTTCACTTGCCATTAAAAATTTAGGTTATGACTCAAAGTTAATTGCGTATTCTGACGATCTGGATGGATTGAGAAAAATACCTTCAGGTCTCCCTGAATGGTTGGTTGATTATATCGGTAAACCAGTATCTAACATTCCAGATCCTGTAGGCCAGTGTCATGACTCATATGGAGCACATATGAGTAGCTTGTTACTTGATGCATTAGATAGACTAGAAATAAAGTATGAGTTTAGTAATGCAGCAAAAGTATATGGTAATGGAACACTAACAAAACAGATTGATACAATTTTGATAAACGCTCCAAATCTTGGTGACAAGATTGAAGAAATAGTAGGTCAATCAAAATATAAAGAGTCACTTCCGTATTTTCCTATATGCGAGTCATGTGGCAGGCTTTATGTTGCCCACGCGGAAAAATATATCGAAGAAGAACGAAAAGTAACTTATTCCTGTAACGGAACTCGACTGGGTAACAATGACGTAAAAGGTTGTGGCCATACCGGTGAAGTTCCGATATCAACAGCCAAAGGAAAACTTGCATGGAAGGTAGAATTTGCGGCAAGATGGAATGCCCTTGACATAAGATTTGAGGCCTATGGTAAGGACATAATGGACTCCGTAAGAGTAAACGACTGGGTATCGGACGCAATACTGCATTATCCTCATCCTCTGCATGTAAAATATGAGATGTTTCTTGACAAAGGTGGCAAGAAAATAAGCAAATCTACGGGAAATGTTTTTACTCCTCAATTATGGTTACGTTATGGAACGCCACAATCTCTTTTATTACTTTTATTTAAACGAATTTCTGGAACAAGACAAATTGGACACGATGACATTGCTTCTTTGATGGAAGAATATGATACCTGTGAGGATATTTATTTTGGTAAAAAGAAAGAAGAAAATGAAGATAAATTAATTAAAATAAGAGGAGTATATGAATATGTTAATCACCTAAAGCCGATTGATAAGCCAACACAACATGTTCCCTATATGCTCATTGTCCAACAAGCACATTTTTTTTCAGGAGAGGATAGAATAAAAAAGATCTATGATAGACTCTTAAAATATAAAGTTGTGACATCTCTAACACCTGATTTGGAACAAAGAATACAACTAGCATGTAACTGGGCAGATGACCATATGACTGAAGAAAAATTCTATGTTATTATGACTGAAAGAGAAAAGATAATCATAAACAGGATAGCAAATAGTATTCAAACAGCTCTGAATGAAAACTCGACCTTGGGTCCAGAAGAAATACAGCAATTAATTTATGAAAGATCTAGACAAAACGATGAACAACCAAAGAAGATATTCAAATTGATGTATAGAATGTTAATCAATTCAGATAGCGGTCCGAGACTAGGTGGATATATTGCTGACCTTGGCATCCAAAGAACTCTTTCTATATTGCATTCTTACCTCTCATAACAAGATATTTACAGCATATGTTTGCTTAGATACGAAATTTATTTAATATGTATTCCTACATCACTATCCAAAACCACTCTTTTTCATATCCTTTACGCTCATTTCATTATCTTTATGTTTACTATTAATTCTCAAAACATATAGGCAAGATAATGAATTCCATATTTGGAGGTCGCACTAAGTTTGTCATTAGACTTTAAAAAAATGATTGACATATTATTAGAGCAAAAACCAGACATTAATTTAGAACAGCTAAAGGAACTCATAGAAGAAAAAAAGAGAAAAATAGGTGCTGGTTACTTGACTGATCAAGGAGCTCTTTTCCTTGTCGCAGCTGATTTGGGAGCGTCGTTTGATAATGTTCAACGTACAAAACGTGGAATTAAAGATCTTTACATCGGAGCCAGAGATCTAGATCTAACAGTACGACTGCTCAGTACTTATCCTATACGGGTCTTTACAAAAAAAGATTCGAATGAAAGAATTGAGAATAGAACCATTTCTGTCTATGATGCTGGCGGAAGCATAAAAGTAAGGTTGTGGGACAATCTAACCCATGTAATCGAGGAAAATGCGTTAAAACCAGGGGATCTAATCCAAATAAAAAATTGCTATGTAAAAAGTGCTCTTAATGGAAAACCTATAATAAATATTGGTGAGGGTGGTACTATTTATCCTTCAGAAGGTAACGATACTACCATTCCAGATTTGGACGGTATTACCTCAAACATTGATAATATTAGATCAGAAAAAGAGAACGCTATAGTATCTGGACTGATTAGTTCAATACCTAGAATAATAGAATTTTCTGATTCACGAGGAGAAAGAAAAAAATCATTACACACAATGATATCAAACGATTCAGGTGATAGAAAATTAAGGGTCGCTCTGTGGAATATCGACGAGGACAGTCTGCCTAAATTCTTCCAGATCAATTATCCCATTAGAATAATTGGTGCTCGGATTAAGGAAGGAAATTTGCAGTATGGAAATGGGGATTTTGAGATTCATGGAGATGAAGGCACGTTGATTGAATTGAAAGAGAAGCCACAAGATTACGAAGTCATTTCATTCCGAATAATTTCTGATGGAAGAACTGATAATGATAGCATCAATTATGTTGGTATTGACAAAGACAAAAACATAGTTTATCTCAACTTTCATGGAGTAGCGAAGTCGGACAAGATAAAGTTGAATTCTGTAATAGACTGTATTCCTAGTAGAATATTTGGCAATATGGTATTTTTAAAGGAAGATTCGTATTTAGAATTAGTAGAAAGTAACTCCTTTTCCAGTATTGAAGAATGTATTTCCAAAATTAAGGACATTCAAACAGTTGGAAATTCCTACATTATAGAATCAATTATTTTGCAACAACCAAATTCTACACAGGTTAATACTAAAAATGGAGAGCTGGTATCGGTTACTGATACTTTAATAGGAGACGACACGGGTGAAATTAGGTTAGTTGGTTGGCGCGATAGTAGCACTGACCTAGAAAAGGTAAAAGTTGGTGACAGGATAAGGATTATAGGAGCCATTTTAAATACTGGAAGGGAAGGAAAACCAGAACTGACACTAAGAAAAGATTCTTCAATTAACATCCTGTTGTGATAGCATAAAACAATAACTGCAAATTCTTGCAAACAATAAATATGAGGATTAGGCCTTAATCCTAATTAACATAAGTTCATTGGTTTGTGGATTTATCTGAATACAATAACCAAGATGTTCATTATCAATGCTATAAATGGTAAATATGATTATCTCACAGTAAGGAACAATTCATTTGGATAATTATATCGTACATAAGAGTCAAAAATCATTGCAACAAATATCCAATCAAAGAAATAAAATTCTTGAGTTGTTTTGAATCGTTTCCATCAACTTTCACAACCTATGCTATCCCCATCAGAATCAAATTCGTGAGGGTCAGGCGCCAAGACCTTGAAATTTCTGTAAGGAATATCTAAGCAAGTTAATTTTGCCGAATTAGTGGTAATACAAACATCCGGGTATGACGAATCGCAATTATTACCTGAATTATCTCCTTGAGATTCAGGATTTGTCTGACTAACATCACTCTGATTCTGAATCTGTTTATCATCCTGTTGTTGTTTCACATCACTCTGATTCTGATTTCCTTTATCGCTAGAATATTTTTCACTAAAATAATTTGCATTTTTAAAACAGCGCACAACTTCATAATCACCCAATTTCTCCCCTACTTTATTTGCGAAGTCTATGCAATCCCTTACATTTTTATCTTCATTTTTGTAAACGGCAGAATTTTTAAATTTATGCCAATCCATGTTATCATCATCCTTGTCACCATTTTTAATTGCCTTGATTAGGTCCTTCATATTTTTATAATCTCTCCATATTGCTTGTGTAGCATATACCTGAGAATTGGCGACTAGAATACCTGAGAATCCAATACTGGTTATCATAATTAAAAGAAAGAAAATATTAATAAATACTCTCATATCCATTCATAGAAAGCATATCATCCCAAATAAACATTTTAGTAATATTTTTATCATGGCAAAGTTTTGGTATTAAAAATAAATCGTCGAATTTTTCATATCTTGGTTGAAAAGTTGGTATAGTTGTATCTGGTGGCTGAATATTCTTGAACTACGTCAATTCTCAAAATTGTGATGTTTCTATACCCTACCTTGGCTCATGAGCAATATGCTACACATATCATGTCGTTCCATTAGATGTTTGGTTTGGAAATTCAAAATTATTTTTATCAAAACGGTATTGTTAAATTTAACTATCTCTTTATCGGTAATTAACTGTCATTCCAAAATCCTCTATTTGTAATGTATTGTCTTTCTGCATCATAAATATTCTTGTATAAGTTTTCCTCATCGACATAATTGCGGAGGATACGTGCAGCAGTTTCAACCCCTATGCCATAACCAGAAAGTACTGTCAAAGCCTTTCTACCAAAATTATTAATCAAGGATGCCGTTTTCCATGCTCTTTCAAATTTATGATTTTGTTCGGTATTAATTTCTGTCCCCTTTAATTTACTTAAAATAATTTTTGAAAGTTCATAATCGGAGGAAAATGTAGTGGTAATTAATCTTGAACCACAGAGCTTACAAGAGATAGACTCCATTATTTCTCTGGTTTCTACCAACCTTTCCCATTTGCCACATCTTATGCAGATTAAGCGATGTTTGGTTTTATCTAATCTCTCCTTGATAAGTTCGAGAACACCGCGTTCAATACTTAAGGGCGAAGATGATGATTTTGAATGGTGTTCTAAAATGTTCTGAGCCAGAGGTGAAAAAAGTGACAAATCAAACCAATGTATCAGGATTTCTTTATTTCTTATCTTTTCAAGCAATTTTTGTGTAGCTTCAATATCGTATTTATCATGAATTAACTCTCTTATGGACTCTTTGCTTATTGGTGTTTTGTAATATTTATCGTAAATAAAACGAGCCAATCGTTTGTCATAAATTGCATTTTTTTCAACAAGACCAAATTTTTTTGATACCATCCAAACTCTCCAATTAAGATTATAAGTACTAGTCAAAGATGTAATTAAAATTGCTTCAACGTCATATTCGTCATAAAATATTTTTTCAATGTTTGTTCTGGATAATCTTACCGATGAGCTCAGCAAAATTCGATAAGGATCTGACTTTGTTTCCACTAGATGTCCTACGTATGACGCCAAAAATGTTGAAAAAAGTGATGACAAAGTATTGTTTATCTTTGTACCAAAAGTTGAATGTATTACAACTGCATTCTTATTGATAACGCTTTCTATCACAATGTTTTTAGAATCGGGAATTACAGTAATATTTTGTAATAGGTTTTTGATATTAGATTCACATTTAAAATTACTATCATTGAGGGCTTTATTTCTGAGTCTCCCTACTTCTACGGCAGTTTCATAGTCAACTGGAATCATCTCACCAACCCAATGTGGGATGTTTATTGGAGATCCAAAGACCTGTTCTACATTTACTTGGAGTTTATTTTCATCAACACTTATAATTCTCCATTGTGTTCCTTTCAAAATGAACACATTACCTCTTTCTCCAAATTCTCCAATAAATTGTTGATCTAGTGTACCTATCCTCTTTTTTCTTATGACATCAATGACTTCAAACTTTACTATGTTTGGAATAGTTGAAACATTTTCAAAATAATATTTATATGACTTTATCCTCCGGGCATATGTTTGAGTTTTTGGATCGTATTTTATTATTCTGAAACTATCAAGAAGAATTGCACATTGTTCCAGATCAGAGAACGACAGGTTTCTAAATGGATAGGCCTTTGTAATTATTTGATAAACTTCCTTCAATTTCTTAGATTCTGAAGAGGATATTACAAAACCAACTAGATGGTGGGCAACGACGTCTAAAGAATCAAAATGTGGCTTCTGTACTTCGATGGATCTTTTCTTCATTCTATTAATTATAGACATGCATTCTATCTCATCGTCGTAAGTGTTTGCTATGATCAACCCTTTGGCCGATTTAAAATTGGCATGTCTACTCCTTCCAATCCTTTGCACAAGTTTTGAGACTTGTTTAGAGGAACCATAATGAATTACTAATTCAACGGAACCTATATCAAGACCCAATTCTAGTGAAGAGGTGCATACTACTATACCAGTTAGACCTTCACGTAGCTTAATTTCTGTCTCTTCTCGCGTTTCTCTTGATAGGGAACCATGATGTAACTCTATAGGAATCTCATTCTGATTTCTTATTGTAGTACCTATGTATTCAGCTTCGTCTCTAGTATTTGTGAATAAGAGTATAGAGCCGGTGATTTTATTATTCTTCACATACTCTATTACAAATTTGGACACGTTACTTATAGAACCTTGTAGATACTTTAGATCAATATCGTATTTTCTAATTGTGTTATCAACTAGGATGGCACATTTTCTTCCATTTCCACCAATAAAATTTGCAGCGTCCTTTAAATTTCCAACTGTTGCAGACAATCCTATCCTAACTATATTATGAGAACTAATGTTCTCTAGTCGCTCCAAACTAACCGCTAGGTGAGTTCCTCTTTCGTTACCAATTAATTCATGAACTTCATCTATTATGACCCACCTTAGATGTTTTAGATATGCCTTCAATTTTTCATGTACGAGTATTATTCCAAGAGATTCTGGGGTAGTTATGAGGATATGAGGTGGATTTTTTATTAATTTCTGTCTTGCTGTTCTCGTTGTATCTCCATGTCTTATTTGAGCATCAAGATTCCTTTTTTTTGCATAATTAATTATTCTTCTAAGGACATCATTATTTAGCGCCCTTAAAGGAGTGATATATAATACAATAATTTCATCGTTGTCGTTCAAAGTATTCTTAGCAGCTCTTTTATTTTCTAAAAGTGAAAATATTGGGATCATAGATGCTTCTGTTTTTCCAGAACCGGTAGGAGCGACCAAGAGACAATTTTTCATACGAGCGATTACTGGAATCGAAATCTTTTGTATCTTTGTTAAATTTTGGAATCCTTCATTTTGGAAAGATTCTATGATCTGTTTTTCAATAACATTCATTCAGCTTCGAGATTTTTCTATGTCTGAATCTTGTTTAGCCTTGACGCTCATTTTTTCATACAATATAGTTGTAAAGAGCCCAACAATGAATAAGCCAACTGCAATTCCAACTAAAATATCAAAGTTCATCGATAATTATCCTAAACACACATTTCTCATTTATAAACCGATTGAAATATGATACAAATTGGAGGCGTGATTTGGTTGTTCATTCTGTATGACACCAAACCAAAAATACCATGCCTTCGTTTCATTAAATGCTGACTCATTCTCATCCTCCTCACGTCATGGTTTTAGAGAATAACGTTTTAAAGTTGCATACCTTTAACTATAAGAAATTACCCAAGTTACAATAAAATATTTTTCCCACCAATATAGATGCTTTGAAAAATAATGTACTAAACGTCATCTCGATATACGTTAGTTTCATATCTATTATTTGATTGATAAAAAAATCATCAATATCTCTCCCTTTACACTATGGTCATCCTCCACAATACCTTCTCCATAGGATGAAAAAACTTGCCTTTTCCATTTCAAAAATTCTCATTGAACAACATGGCACAAAAGAATTTTTGGAAAGAATGCCTGACCCATTTTGGTTTCAATCATTTGGATGTGTGCTAGGGTTTGATTGGCATTCATCAGGTTTAACAACAGTCGTAACTGGTGTGCTAAAAACACTCTATTACTCCTGAATTTTATGGTATTGTGTTTTCTGGCGGTAAGGGAAAAAATTCGTAATTACCTGATGGAGAAATTCCACAATTAGCTCAGGGTACGAATATTCCAGATAAGAAAGTATCGGCTCTTGTATACGCAAGCAAAGTGACTGCAAAAGTAGACACTGCAGCTATCCAAGATGAGTACAATCTCTATCACCATACTGTTTTTTTGAAGAATTAGGGAATTGGACTGTAGTTCAACAAGGAATGAATTCTGATGTCAAAATGGCTAGAAGATATTATTGGATTTCTGATTATGTACACTCTACGTTTCTTTCTAAACCCCATTCAGGAATAATATGTGATAAAACACATCATAACGAATTGGATATTACGGCACGTGATTCTGTTGAAACGCAAAAAACAAGTCTAGATCTAGTAAAGGGCAATCCTCAGAATCTAATTTCTTCGATTAAGAAATTACAATTTTGTAGTAAAAC
>Ga0066710_100006498_pt1 | contig 10929 bp, 7 predicted proteins | sample GraSoiAngelo_159_FD_79666 | JGI IMG/M metagenome (GOLD analysis project Ga0066710, IMG submission 79666) | Grasslands soil microbial communities from the Angelo Coastal Reserve, California, USA - 14_1009_16_40cm | ecosystem: Environmental > Terrestrial > Soil > Grasslands | place: USA...
CGAACGCGCGCTGTTTGTCGGCGCCCTCGAGGCCGACGTGGAAGTCGTCGATGCTCGCCACCGAGATCATGTAGACACCGCGTTGCAGCAGCGCTGCGACGATCTCGTCCGTCAGGATGTCGCCGGTCGTCTGCACGGCGATCTTCACTCCGCCGGCGCCGCGGTAGCGCGCAGCGAGGCGCTCGACCAGCGGGTAGCTCAGCCGCTCGCGCAGCGCCTCGAGCAGGAACTCGCCGCCGGAGAGGATGATGCGTCCCTGCTTCTCGGTCGGCGATCCGTCCGCGCGCAGGTCGCCTCGGTCGAGATAGGTCATCCGCTCGGGCAGATGATCGACGATCCGCGGCATGTTCTCGGTGGCCTCGCGCACCACGCTCTCGAGCTCGCCGCGCGCGTAGGGGCGGAAGCGATCCTCGTAGCAGTGGCGGCAGCGCCGATGGCACGCCCACGCCGCGACGTAGTAGATCGATTCCATCGCACCCTACTCTTCCCCCGGTAGCGCGGCCATGCCACCCTGCGCGCGTGAGCCGGGAAGACTGGAGCGCCGAGGTCGAGGGGATCCGCGCGCGCCGCGCGCTCGCGAAGGAGCACGGCGGCCGCGACGCGGTGGCGGCGCAGCACGCGCAGGGGCGGCTCGCGATCCGCGAGCGGATCGACGCACTGCTCGACGCCGGCAGCTTCCGCGAGATCGGCCCGATCGCCGGCGCGAGCGAGCTCGACGAGAGCGGCGCGCTGCGCGCGTTCGCGCCCGCCAACTACGTGCTCGGCACCGGCCGGATCGACGGCCGGCCGTGCGCCGTCGGCGGCGAGGACGGAACGTTGCGCGGCGGCTCGCCCTCGCCGGCCGGCCTGCGCAAGAGCGTGTTCGCGGAGGATCTGTGCCTGCAGCTTCGCGTTCCGCTCGTACGCCTCCTGCAGGGCGCAGGCGGCAGCGTGACCGCCGCCGACGGCAAGAGCCCAAAGCGCGGCGGTGGAGAGGGAGCCGCGATCACGCGACACCGCTTCGCGTCGATCGCCGACGCGATGGCCACCGTGCCGGTCGCGTCGGCTGCGCTCGGCGCGGTGGCGGGGTTGCCGGCCGCGCGGCTGGTCGCCTCGCACTTCGCGGTGATGACGCGCGATACCTCGCAGGTGATGGTGGCCGGCCCGGCGCTGGTCGAGCGCGCGCTCGGCGAACGGGTTTCGAAGGAGGAGCTCGGCGGCGCCGCGCTGCACGAGAAGAGCGGCATCGTCGACGCGGTGGCGCGCGACGAGCGCGATGCGTTCGCGCAGATCCGCCACTTCCTCTCCTATCTGCCCACGAACGTCTGGCAGGCCGCGCCGCGCGCGGATTGCAGCGACCCGCGCGACCGCGCCGAGCCCGCGCTGCTCGACCTCGTGCCGCGCGACCGCCGCAAGGTCTACGACGCGCGCAAGCTCTTGCGCTTCGTGCTCGACCGCGACTCGCTATTCGAGCTGGGCCGCGGCTACGGCCGGCCCCAGATCACCGCGCTCGCGCGCCTCGGCGGTCAGCCGGTGGGCGTGTGGGCGAACGACCCGCGCTTCTACGCGGGCGCGATGACCGCCGCCGCCGCGCGCAAGGTGCGCCGCTTCGTCGAGCTCTGCGACACCTTCCACCTGCCGCTCGTCGCGTTCGTCGACGAGCCCGGCTTCATGATCGGGCGCGCGGCGGAGCAGGAGGCGACGATCCGGTTCGGCACCGAGGCGATCTTTGCGGTGGTGCAGGCGACCGTGCCGTGGGCGTCGGTGATCGTGCGCAAGAGCTACGGCGTCGCGGCGGCGGCGCACTTCGCGCCCGACGCGGCGGTGTTCGCGTGGCCGTCGGCCGAGGGCGGCGCGCTGCCGATCGAGGGCGGCGTCGCGGTGGCGTTCCGGCGCGAGATCGCGAGCGCGCCCGACCCGGACGCGCGCCGCCGCGAGCTCGAGGCGCAGTTCGCGGGCGCGCGCTCGCCGTTCGCGCGCGCTGAGGCGTTCGGCGTGCACGACCTGCTCGACCCGCGCGAGACGCGCGCGCGGCTGTGCGACTGGGTCGACGAGATCCAGCCTGCGCTCGCGGGGCAGGTCGGACCGCGGAGTTATGCGCTGCGCCCGTGAGCCGATCGCACGGTCGGCTGCGCCGGACCCTCCACGAGCAGCACGACACGCTGGTAGATCACGAGCTCCTCGAACGACGCGAACGGGCGCCCGAGCGCGCGCTCCACGTCGGGCAGCGCGATCGCCTCCGAGCGGTCGATCACGGTCTTCACGAACGCGCGCAGTGCCTCGATCGCCGAAGACTGTCCCGGGCGCAGTCGGCGCGGATCGAACTGATCGCCGCGCATCCGGATCACGCGCAGCGTCTCGTTCTTCGGCGTCATCCAGTTGAGGACGAGGTCGATCACGATCACGGGCTTCGGCGCCATTCCGTGCACCGCCGCGACCGACACCGCCTCGATCCGCTCGTAGCGCACGAGCTTCTTCTGGCCCTGGCTGGTCTGGATCTCCACTCCGTCGTCTTTGAGCTCGAGCGGCACCGCGAGCACCGCGTCGAGCACGCGGTCGTTCCTCTCGATTTCGATCGCGGCCGGGCGCGTGCTCGCCGCGATCGGCGCGAGGTCCGGGGCAGCCGCGGGCGGCGCGATCGCTGCGGGCCGGCGGGCCGCCGCTGCGCTCGCGTCGCCGCCGCTGGCGCGCGCCCGCCAGGCGCCTCCGCTGGCGCTCGCCAGCCAGGCAGCGCGCGCGTCGGGTGTTGCGAGCAGCTCGCCGATCAGACTCTCGAGCGCCTGCCGGTCCTTCAGCGAGAGCTCGACGCTCCCGAGCGCGCGCCAGGCCGCGGTCTCGCTCGTGCCGGGATCGAGACCGCGCGCGGCGCGCGCAATGCGCATCGCGATCACGTGGTTCTCGCGCTCCTCGGAGTGCTCGAGCGCGAAGCGCAGCGCGCGCACCGCCTCGGGCTTGTGATCGTGCTCGCGCAGCAGCAGCGCGATGTGGATCAAGAGCGACGCCTCCGTGTGTTCGGGGATCCCGCCGCGCACGAGGTCGAGCCAGTGATCCATCGCGGCCGCTGCGAGCCCGCGCCGCAGCTCGATCCGGATCACGCGCAGCTGCGACGCGGTGATCTCGCTGTCGCGCCCGAGCTCGCGCGCCACCTCCCATGCGGCGACCGCCGCCTCGTAGGAGTCGGGCTCGTCGGCGAGGTACTTCCCGAGCAGCTCGAGCGCCTCGCGCGGACGCCCGGCCTCGCGCGCGCGCAGTGCGCGCCGCAGGCGCGGGTCGCGCGCCCCGGCCGGCGATTCGGACGCGGCGGCCTCGCCGTCGATCCCGGTCAGCCACGCGAGCGTGCAGCCGATCGCCGCCGCGACGACCGCTGACAGGCACGGGAGGTACACCGCCGTGGGCGCGGGCGGCGGCTGCGTGGCGACGAGCTCGAGCGGCGCGAACGACCAGCCCGCCGACGCCCACGGCGGCAGCGCGAGCCACAGGATGCTCGCGAGCAGCCCGGCGAGGTAGAAGCCCTCTTCGCGGCGGTCGAAGAACCGGGTCGCGAACGCGGCCGCGAGGCCCGCGAGCAGCGGCGTGCTGCCGACGAGCCCATGCCCTGCATCGGCCGGCGCGTTGACCACCCAGCCCGCGGCACCGGCCAGTGTCAGCCAGACGAGCAGCCCCGCGTACGCGCCGCGTCCGAACGAGCGCTCGAGGTAGACCCCGAAGAACAGCACCAGGAGGCCGTTGCCGATCAGCGCGGCGTTGCCGACGTGCAGCAGACAGTAGGCGAGCCACGTGTGCGGAGGGCTGGTGCCCGGCGCGAACGCGACCCGCTGCGCGGGCAGCGCGCTCACGCTCGCAATCGCGGCGGCGACCTGCTGGTCGAGCTCGCTCTGCTGACGCCGCACGACGCCGGGCGGCGTCGGAATCGAGCCCGCCCGCAGCTGCTGCTCGTAGTCCGAGCGCGCGCGCTGGACGATGCCTGCGCCGACGCGTGCGGTGAGCGCGGGGCCCGGCTGGAGATAGGGGTGCTCGAGGTAGTAGGCGCGCGCGGCGTCGAGCGCCACCATCCCGTCGCGCTCGAGCTGCTCGCTGCGCAGGCGCGCGTGCACGCTGAACGCCACGAACGCGAGCAGCAGCGCTGCGGAGAGCCACGGGATCGGGGTGGAGATCGGTGCGCGGTCGGTCTTCGACATGGGTCCCCGGCCCGCCGGCGGGGCCCGCGGGTGCGCTCCGACTGAACGACGATCCGGAGCCCACACTTGAGCAAACTCGCGGGGCTATCCTGCGCGCCTGCATGCGACACGCGCTCGTGACGCGAGCGATCCGGCTCGCGGCCGCCTTCGTCGCGGCCGCCGGCCTGCCCGGCTGCGATCGCGCCGAGCCCGCCGCCAGCGAAGCTCCGCCTTCCGCGCCGCCGCCGCCCGTGCGCCCCGGGCCGCCGACCGCGCGCTGGGACGTGCTCGACCTGATGCGCGAGGCGGCCCCGGCGCCACACCATCCGGCGGACGGCGGCGGCCGCGCCTGGCTCGTGCGCGATCCGGACCAGCCCGCCTACACCACGCGCGCCACACCCGACCGGTTCCGGATCGTCTACGAGGTGGGCCCGCTCGGCATCGCGACGGGTGGCTCGGTGCAGCTTCAGGTATCGCCGTTCTGGGGCTGGAGCACGCCGCAGGTCACCGACCGCGACGCGCCTGGCTTCACCGAGATCCACCCCTCGTCGCCCGACATCGCGATGAGCGCGAAGACGCTCGACGAGCAGCTGCTGGGCATCGAGATCACCGGCCGGCCACTCGTTGCGCGCGACCGGCTCGAGATCGTGTACGGCGCCGGTCCCGCGCGCGCGCTGACCGACCGCTATGCCGAGCGCGGCTCGCGGTTCTGGATCGCCGTCGACGGCGACGGCGACGGCGTGCGCACGTTCCTGCCCGACTCGCCCGCGATCGACGTGCGCCCCGGTCCAGCGGCCGTGCTGCTCGTGACGGTGCCGAGCGTGGTGCGGCCCGGGGAGAAGGTGCGCGTGGCGCTCGCCGTGCTCGACAGCGCTCTCGACACCGGCGTGCCGTTCGCGGGCGACGCCGAGTTCGTCGATCCTCCCGCCGGCCTCGCGCTGCCGCGATCGGTGCACTTCGACGGCAACGAGGGCGGCCGCCGCGCGACCTTTGCGGTCGCGCGCGAGCCCGGCACTTATCGCCTCGACGTGAAGGCGGGCGAGCTGCGCGCGCAGAGCAATCCGCTGATCGTCTCGGCGGAGGGGCCGCGCGTGCTGTGGGGCGATCTGCACGGGCACTCGGCGTTCTCCGACGGCACGGGCCTGCCCGAGGACTACTTCGTCTACGCGCGCGACGTCTCCGCACTCGACGTGGTGGCGCTGACCGATCACGACCACTGGGGGATCCAGCCGCTCGCGGAACACCCCGAGCTCTGGCGCGAGATCCGCGCGCAGACGAAGCGCTTCCACGCGCCGGGCCGCTTCGTGACGCTGCTCGGCTTCGAGTGGACGAGCTGGATCCACGGCCACCGCCACGTGCTCTACTTCGGCGACGACGGGCCGGTGATCGACTCGGTCGCCGAGGCCACCGATACGCCGGCCGAGCTGTGGCAGGCGTTAGGCGACCGCCCCGCGCTCACGATCCCCCACCATCCGGCGGGCGGGCCGATCGCGATCGACTGGGACGTCGCACCCGACCCGCGCTTCGAGCCGGTGGCCGAGATCGTCTCGATCCACGGCAGCAGCGAGGCGCCCGACTCGCCGGCCGTGATCCACGAGCCGGTCGCAGGTCATTTCGCGCGCGACGCGCTCGCGCGCGGCTATCGGCTCGGCTTCGTCGGCAGCGGTGACCGCCACGACGGTCACCCGGGTGCGTTCGCGCGCGAGCCGGCCGAGGGCGGACTCGCGGCGATCCTGTCCGAGCAGCGCACTCGCGAGGGCGTGCTGCGCGCGCTGCGCGAGCGGCGCGCCTACGCAACCAACGGCGCGCGGATCGTGCTGCGCGTGGCGCTCGGCGGCACGCCGATCGGCGGCGTCGTGCCGATCGCGGCGAATGCGAAGCTGCGCGAGACGCTGTTCGTGCGCGTGGTCGGCAGCGCGCCGCTCGAGCGGCTCGAGGTGGTGCGCAGCGGGGCGGTGGTGGATGGGATCGCACTCGAAGGCCGGCTCGAGGCGACACTCGCGAGCGACATCGCCGACCTGGCCTCGGGCGAATGGGTGTACGTGCGCGTCGCACAGAGCGACGGCGGCGCGGCGTGGTCGAGTCCGATCTTCATTGGCGAGAGCGGCGCGCGATGATTCCGCGTGCTTCCGTGCTGCTTCCCGTGCGCGACGCCGCCGCGACACTCGCCGCGAGCCTGCGCAGCGTGTCGCGCCAGCGCCTGACCGAGCTCGAGTGCATCGTGGTCGACGACGGCTCGCGCGACGCGAGCCTCGCGATCGCGCGCGATCACGCGCGCGGTGATCCGCGCTTCCGTGTGTTTGCGGAACCCGCGCTCGGGCTCGTGCCCGCGCTCTTGCGAGGCCTTGCAGAATGCCGCGCGCCATTCGTGGCGCGGCACGACGCGGACGATTGGATGCACCGCGATCGGCTCGCGCTCCAAGTCGCCGCACTCGACGGCGACCCGCATCTCGCAGGCGTCGGCTGCCACGTGCGCCTGTTCCCGCGCTCGGCGCTCGGCCCGGGCATGCGCGCCTACGAGCGCTGGCTCGCGGGCGTGTGCACGCCCGCCGACGTGCGGCGCGAGGCGTTCGTCGAGTGCCCGCTCGCGCACCCGGCGCTCGTGCTGCGCAGCGAGGTGCTGCGCGCGCACACCTACTGCGATCTCGGCTGGCCCGAGGACTACGACCTCGTGCTGCGATTGCTCGCTGCGGGGCACGAGCTGGGCGTCGTGCCGCGGCGCCTGCTCGCGTGGCGCCACACGCCGGAACGCCTCTCGCAGCGCAGCGCCGTCTACGGGCCCGATCGCTTCACTGCGTGCAAGGCGCACCACCTCGCGCGCGGCCCGCTCGCGCACTCACCGCGCTACTGGCTCTGGGGCTACGGCGGCACCGGCCGCGCCCTTGCCAAGGCCCTGCGCGCGCATGGCCGCCACCCCGACGCGATCGTCGAGCTGCACCCGCGCCGGATCGGCCAGCGCATCCAGGGCGCGCCCGTGATCGCGCCGCACGAGCTGGGCCCGCCCGGCAAACTTCCGCTGATCGTCTCCGTCGCCGGCGCCGAGGCGCGCGCGCGGATTCGCGCGGAGCTCGCGCGCCGCGGCTGGCGCGAGGGCGCCGACTACGTGTGCGCTGCGTGAGCCTCGCGTTATTTCCGTTTCTCTTCAGGTGGCCAGCACTGCAACCGATTCGAGATCGACCGGATCTGTCGATCGAAGACGTGGTTGCACACCTTGTAACATGCATTCCCCATACCGTCGTTGGAACGCTGCGCGGCGGTTCGACGGTCGCGCCGTCACTGACACGAAGTCGGGCCAATCCCTTTCCCTCAAAGCCAGTCTGCGTTAGCGCCTAGCACGCGTGCTCGTTCAATAAGGGGCCGCGAGTCTCTCGAAGCGCAGCGGATTGAAGTCGTACAGCTGCGCCGTGTCCTCGAGGCCATCGGGACTGAGCTGTCCGGAGAACAACCTGCCCTCCGCGGCCCAAACCAGACGCCCGCCGTCGACGTCGGCCCACTCCCATTCCGGCAGATCGATCCTCGTCTCGGTGCGGGCGTTCCAGAGCTCGTGCTCGTCGAAATAGCAGCCGCGCCCGGGGCGGCGGACGATCGATGCATACGCGCGCTTGCGGAGCTTCCAGTGGCCGCTCGCGCGCTTCTCGAAGCGCGTCACCTCGTCTCCGTCTTCGCGACCGCGCTGGGTCATCGCCCGTCCGTCGTGCTGCAGGCGAATGTAGTAGACGCCGGGGCATTCGCCGCCGTAGCTCTCGTGCCACGGGTAGTCCGTCGAGCGGACCAGGCGCGACTCGTCCTGGAGCACCTCGTGGCACGCTCCTCCGTTGACCCAGTATTCGCGCGACGACAGGAACAAGCCGCCGCCGTTCCAGCAGTCGCCCTTCGGGAGCAGCGTCAGCGCCTTCAGGTAGGGCGCTCTCGAGATCGCGGTCCACGATCCCCGCGCTCTCGATCGCGAGCGACCGTTCATGGTGAAGTAGAGGAGATGCCTGCCGTCGGGAGAGAGGTCGCAGCGCCGCTCGTAGATGCGACCGTAGAGCCATTGCCCGAGCTCGAATTCGTCGGTCGCGCGGTCCCACCCGATCACGGCCACGTGCCGCGCGGGGCCGCGGCGGAGCACGACGGCCGTCGCGGCGTCTCGCGCGAGGAGCACGAGCAGGCGCGCCGGGAAGGTGCTCAACGGGTGCCCATCAGGGCGCGACGTCCGCGCCGCGCCCGGCGAGCAGCTCGCGCAGCAGCGACCGGTGGCAGCGCGATTCGTCTTCGCAATAACAGCCGACCGAGAAGTTCGCCTGGTGGGAGAGCGCGGCGAGGAGATCGAGCGTGCGCCGGTTCTCTGGGGACTTCATCTCGCTTCGGTACGCCCTCGCGAACGCGCGCCACTCGCGCTCGGTCTCGGCGCGCAGCCCGCGCTTCAGCAGCTCCTCGCTCGGCGCGAGGTTCGGGAACCAGACGTCGTAGAAGTTGCGCGCTGCGAGCTCCGACTTCGGAACACCGCGCGGCGGCCGGCGCACGGTGCCGATCCGCAGGCCCTCACCCTCGCTGCGATCGGCGCCGAGCCGGACGATTCGCGCGACCACTAGAACTCCGCGTAACCCGGCACGCGCGGGAACGGGATCACGTCGCGGATGTTCTTCATGCCGGTCATGAACTGCACGATCCGCTCGAAGCCGAGCCCGAAGCCGGCGTGCGGCGCGCTGCCGAAGCGGCGCAGGTCGAGGTACCAGCCGTAGTCGGCGGGGTCGAGGCCCGCCGCGGCGATCCGGCGCCGCAGTACGTCCTCGCGGTGCTCGCGCTGCGAGCCGCCGATGATCTCGCCGACCTTCGGCACCAGCACGTCCATCGCGCGCACCGTGCGCTCGTCGTCGTTCAGGTACATGTAGAACGCCTTGATCGCGGCGGGATAGTCGGTGACGATCACCGGCCGGCCGACGTGCTCTTCGGCGAGATAGCGCTCGTGCTCGCTCTGCAGGTCGGCGCCCCACTGCACGGGGAACTCGAACGCGCGGCCGCTCTTCTCGAGGATCGCGATCGCCTCGCGGTAGCGGATCCGCTCGAACGGCGCGGTCACGATGTGCTCGAGTGTCGCGATCACGCTGTCGTCGATCCGCTCGTTGAAGAACGCGAGGTCGTCGGGGCAGCGCGCGAGCACCGCCGCGAACAGCGACTTGAGGAACGCCTCGGCGACTTCCATGTTGCCGTCGAGGTCGCAGAACGCCATCTCGGGCTCGATCATCCAGAACTCGGCGAGGTGGCGGCTCGTGTTCGAGTTCTCGGCGCGGAAGGTGGGCCCGAACGTGTACACGTTCGTGACCGCGAGCGCGCCGATCTCCGCCTCGAGCTGGCCCGACACGGAGAGGAACGCCTCGCGCCCGAAGAAGTCGGCGCCCCAGTCGATCTGACCGCTGGCGTCGCGCGGCGGATGGTTCGGGTCGATCGCCGTGACGCGGAACAGCTCGCCCGCGCCCTCGGCGTCGGACGCGGTGATCACGGGCGTCTGCAACAGCAGGAAGCCGCGCTCCTGGAAGAACTGGTGGATCGCCTGCGACGCGGCGTTGCGCACGCGCAGCACCGCGCCGATCGTGTTGGTGCGCGGCCGCAGGTGCGCAATCGTGCGCAGGAACTCGAACGAGTGCCGCTTCTTCTGGAGCGGATAGTCGGCCGCAACGCCGCCCACCACCTCGACGCGCGTGGCGCGCAGCTCGTAGCGCTGCCCCTTGCCCGGTGAATCGACCACTTCACCGGTGATCGAGACCGCGCACCCGGTGCCGAGGGAGGCGACCTCACCCTCGTAGTTGGCGAGCGAAGGCTCGGCGACCACCTGGAGCCCTGCGAAGCACGAGCCATCGGAGAGCTCGAGGAACGACACGCCCTTCGAGTGGCGCGTCGTGCGCAGCCAGCCGCGCACCGTGACGCTGCCGCCTGCGCGCGCGCGCGCGAGCACCTCGCGAACCGAGACCCCTCCATCCACGGCGTTCACGGCGCTCGCGCCCCCTGTTTGGCGCTCAGCGTATCCGCCTCGCCACGCCGCCGCGACCCGCTTGCGCGCGACACCGCCGCCGCCGACATTCGGGCGTCCAGACCGATGCCCGCTTCCCGAGCCGCCCGCCGCCGCCCGCCGACCCACGCCCGACCCGCGGCGCACGCGCGCGGCGCAAGCGCGTGGGTTGCGCTCGCGATCGCGCTGCTCGTGGCGCTGGTGTATGCACCGGTCGTCGGGCACGAGTTCGTGAGCCTCGACGACGCGCTGTACTTCGTCTCGAACCCGAACCTCGACGGCCACCTCGGCCTCGACGACGCGATCGGCGCGTTCCGGCCCTACGCGGCCAACTGGAGCCCGCTGACCTCTTTCTCGGTGGCGATCGACAACGCGCTCTACGGGGTCGATCCGACGGGCCCGCTGGTCACGAACGCCGTGCTTCACGCGACCGCCTCGCTGCTCATTTTCTTCGCGCTGCGCGCACTGGCGCTAGGCGTCCCCGTCTCTGCGTTCGTTGCCGCGGTATTCGCGGTACACCCGCTGCACGTCGAGTCGGTGGCGTGGGCCGCAGAGCGCAAGGACGTATTGATGGGCGTCGGCTTCGGTGCCGCGCTCCTCGCCTACGCGCGCTACCGCGCACGGCCCGGCGCCGCACGGTATGCGGGGCTGATCGCGGCCTCGGCATTCGCGCTGCTCGCGAAGCCGGCGGCGGTGACGCTGCCCTTCGCGCTGCTGCTGCTCGACTACTGGCCGCTGCGGCGCCCGCGCTCGGAGGCCCGCACCGCCGTGATCGAGAAGCTGCCGATCTTCGCGCTCGCCGCG
>Ga0066710_100006499_pt1 | contig 10928 bp, 10 predicted proteins | sample GraSoiAngelo_159_FD_79666 | JGI IMG/M metagenome (GOLD analysis project Ga0066710, IMG submission 79666) | Grasslands soil microbial communities from the Angelo Coastal Reserve, California, USA - 14_1009_16_40cm | ecosystem: Environmental > Terrestrial > Soil > Grasslands | place: USA...
AAAAATGAACTGCTCACGGGCCGCCACACGCGCCCGGTTGGGGCGGTGACTTTCTCTCCGGACAGCGGCACGCTGATCAGCGGCGGTCTTGAAGGCATGATCAAGGTCTGGGATGTGGCCCGTCGGCAATGCACGGCTTCATTTACCGCTCATACTCTGCGCGTTATCAGTCTCGCCATTTCCCCTGATGGCAAAACGCTCGCGTCCGGCAGCACTGACAACACGATCAAGCTTTGGGATCTGAAATCGAAAAGGCTTTTGGCAACGTTGAGTGGACATAAGCGGCTGGTTTGCGCACTGGCATTTGCTCCCGACGGCACAACTCTAGCCAGTGGCAGTGCGGATCGCACGGTCAGGCTGTGGAGCGTTCCTCGTCAGCGCGAAATGGCGACCCTCAATCTTTACCCAGGCAGCCTCAAGGGCGAACTGGCGGAAATCACCTTCGTGGAATTCTCTCCCGATGGAAACAACCTCGCGACGATCATCCACAACGGAACACTAAAGTTGCTTCGCGCTTCTCCGTTTTCCGAAACCGATACTCGCACGATCTCGCGGCATTGAAACGGGGTTCTTCGACAACCCGATTGGAATTCCGCCTGACCTAGCCCGCAGGGCCAAAGAGTATAGCCCAGCGATTCATCGCTGGGTGCGATGAAGTTCAGACCGAGTCCCGCAGGGACGGAAGAGCGTGGGAGATCGCGCGCTCGCTGTTTTCTGCCGTCCCTGCGGGACTTCCTAAGTTCGGAACGCGACCTAGCGATAAATCGCTGTATGTGTATAGCGCGGCACCCAAGAATTGGCCAGGGGCGCGGGATTTATCCCGCAGGAACGCCGGCACGCCAGATCCGCGCTGGGAAATCTCAAGGCCATTTCGCCAATCAACCTTCTGCGGACTAAAGTCCGCGCTCCGTTCGCTCGCGGCGCGATCACGCTAAACAGATACAAATCGCTGGGCTCTTGTCGGTCGTCCCATACGGGACTGGGGGATAGCAGCTCTTGCGAAAGTCCCACCTGCCAGCGACGCCTGAACCACTTGAATTATCGAAGAACCAAAAACACTCACATTTGTTGTAACAGCATCGCGCATTTCCTTTAGGAAGCAGTGAACCGAAAAGTAACAAGATCGGTTATGCCAAAAAAACCAAGACAAACCAGTCAGGCGCGAACCGCCTGACAACAAACAAATAAACATACAACGATCGGAAAACTTATGAAAATAAAACAAAACTACTTGAAAGTCGGCCTCGTGCTGACCGCTTTGACTCTGCTACCCCTTGCCCATCCGGCGATAGCTGGCGACGAAGTCCCGTACAAAGGCAAAGAGGTGGGGGCCGTCACCAGGGGGGCGTTTCAATTCCCGTTCTCATACAACAGTACGGTCGCAGAGGGCGAGGCAACTTATATCGGGCATTACACGCTGACCGGGAATTTTGTGGTCGATGTGAGATTTGGGACCGCGACGGGAGTTTTTACGCTTATCGCAGCCAATGGGGACATGCTTTTCCTCGACATGGAAGGACATACCGTTCCAACGGATCTTACCAAAACGGTCGCGAACTTCACGGTCACGGGCGGCACCGGCCGCTTTGAAGGGGCGACGGGAAGCTTCACCGCGGATAACCAGTTTGGCTTCGCCGTCAATCTGCCTGTTTCCCCCAATCCGTATGTCGCCGAGATCGAGGGGACCATCTCCACTCCCGGCGCGAACGAGCAATAACGCGTCGCTAAACAAAGAAAGAACAAATCGTATGAAAAACCCGAAAACGACTTCCGTGTTGGTGGGCTTGGGGCTGGTGTTAGTCCTCGCCTTTGGTTATAAAACGAGTTTGACCACCACGTTCATAAACAACACTGGGCAGGCCGTCGGTGGCCTCCACATTCAATACAACAGCAATGGATTCATCTACTTAATTAATCAAAACCCGGCCACATTTGGAAACGTACAGCTTGACGGCACGGCCATCAATCTGAGTTCCGGCACGTTGGCAGCCGGCGGTAGTGTCCAAATCGCTGCCGGCACATTTGGAGGCATAGTCCGCGGAAACGTCCAGAAGTGGTGGTGGACAGACGGTAGTGGCATCCTTGTAGGCCAGACACACACTGGTTGCAGGAATCCCGACTGCACAGATCCATAGGCCCTGCGTCCAGCCAGTCCGGAAATTCGCACCAGGTTCCTTCGGTCTCAGTCTGACCGGGGAGCCTGGAATGTTTTTGGCCATCGGCCTCGCGCAGGTCTCAGGATAGTTTCACATACATTTTAAGCTCTCCACGGCTGGGTTCTAGGAACCGGTGAACAGTTAAACAGTCAGTCGCGAACCGCCTGCCCACTGAAAAATTGAGAATCAGCAACTAACAGTAAACTCAAAATGAAAACGAGAAATCTATTCCTCCTGCCCGCGCTGATCGCCAGTGTCGGCTTGATACTGGCTGGCCGGGTAACGGCGCAGACCTTCACGACCCTGCATAGTTTCACTGGCGGCGACGGAGCCGGGCCGGAAGTCCGATTGATTTTATCTGGCAACACCCTGTATGGGACGACGCGGGGTGGCACGGTCTTCGCCATCAACACCGATGGCACGGGTTTTACGACCCTGTATCGGTTCACTGCTGGCGCCAGCGGCGGAATTGAGCCTAATGATTTGATTTTATCGGGCAACACCCTGTATGGGACGGCAAAGAATGGCGGCAGTTCGGACAATGGCACAGTCTTCTTCGTCAACACCGATGGCACGGATTTTACGACCCTGCATAGTTTCACTGGCGGCAGAGACGGAAGTCGTCCGTTTGCCGGTTTGATCATATCGGGCAACACCCTATTCGGGACGGCGATTCAGGGCGGCAGTTCGGGCTTTGGCACGGTGTTCAAGATCAACACCAATGGCACGGGCTTTACGACCCTGCATACTTTCACTGCCGGCGACGACGGATCTAGTCCGATTGCCGGATTGACTTTATCGGGCAACACCCTCTATGGGACGGCATCAAGTGGTGGCAGTTCGGGTTCGGGCAGAGGTACGGTCTTCTCCGTCAACACCGATGGCACAGGTTTTACGATCCTGCATAGTTTCACGGAAGCTCCTCTTGATACCAACAGTGACGGAGCTCTTCCTTATGCGGGATTGGTTTTATCGGGCAACACCTTGTATGGGACGGCAAGGAATGGCGGCAGTTCCGACCAGGGCACGGTGTTCGCGGTCAATACCGATGGCACGGACTTTACGACCCTGCATAGTTTCACGGCAACCTCTGGTTCTAATCCATTTGGTAATGGTACCAACAGCGACGGAGCTCAACCGTTTGCCGCATTGATTTTTTCGGGAAACACCCTGTATGGGACGGCAACAGGTGGCGGCAGTTCGGGCAGTGGCACGGTGTTCGGCGTCAACACCGATGGCAAGGGCTTTACGACATTGCATAGTTTTACGGCACCCTCCAGTTCTTCTCCTTATACCAACAGCGACGGAGGTGGTCCGTCTGGCGAATTGATTTTATCTGGCAACACCCTCTATGGGACGGCGTCGTATGGCGGCAGTTCGGGCTCGGGCGTGGTGTTCAGTCTTTCGTTCAGGCCGCAACTGTCAATCACTCCTTCCGGAGCATACGTTATTTTCACGTGGCCGACCAATGTCGCCGGGTTCGAGTATACCGGGTACACTCTGCAATCCACCACGAACCTTGTTGCACCGGCGACATGGACGTCCGTTTTTCCGGGGCCGGTCGTCATTGATGGCCAGAACGCAGTCACCAATCTTATCTCCGGCAGAAAGCAGTTTTACCGGTTAAGCCAGTAATCAAAAGAACCAGCCATGAACACGTCCATTAAAAATCCGAGACCTCGGCAAAACAAGTCATTCATTGTAGCGGCGGTCTGTGACCGCCGTCGTTTTCCTGCGAATCCAGCAGTCATCGGCGCTCGCAGAGCGCCGCTACAGTTGTTCTGGAGCGGTCTCTATCTATTCCTCCTGCCCGCGCTGATCGCCAGTGTCGGCTTGATACTGGCTGGCCGGGTAACGGCGCAGACCTTCACGACCCTGCATAGTTTCACGGAACTCGCTGATTTCACGGAACTCGCTGGTACCAACAGCGACGGAGCTTATCCGCGTCCCGGATTGATTTTATCGGGCAACTGCCTGTATGGGACGACCTATTATGGGGGCAGTTCGGGCAACGGCACGGTCTTCAAGGTCCAGACCGATGGCACGGGTTTTACGAACCTGCATAGTTTCACGGCAAGGTTTGGGCCTCTTGCTACCAACAGCGACGGTGGTGGTCCGAATGATTTGGTTTTATCGGGCAACACCCTGTATGGGACGGCGTTTTCTGGCGGCAGTTCGGGCGTTGGCACGGTGTTCGCCATCAACACCGACGGCACGGGTTTTACGACTCTGCATAATTTCACTCGCGGCGCAGACGCAAGTTTTCCGGTTGCCGGTTTGATCATATCGGGCAACACGCTGTATGGGACGGCATACGATGTCGAAGGCCCTGGTGGCGCGGTGTTCGCCGTCAACACCGATGGCACAGGTTTTAGGACCCTGCATAGGTTCACAGGCGGCGACGACGGAGCTAATCCGTCTGCCGGGTTGATTTTATCGGACAACACCCTGTATGGGACGGCAAGGTTTGGCGGCAGCTCGGGCGTTGGCACGGTGTTCGCCGTCAACACCGATGGCACAGGCTTTACGACCGTGCATGGTTTCACGGCACCGGCACTTCCTCTTGGCAATAACGGCCCCAACAGTGACGGAGCTGAACCGTTTGCCGGTTTGATTATATCGGGCAACACCCTGTATGGGACGGCGTCCTCTGGCGGCAGTTCGGGCTGGGGCACGGTGTTCGCCCTCAACACTGATGGCACGGATTTTACGACCCTGCATAGTTTCACGGCACCGGCACCTCCTGATCTCAGTACCGGCACCAACAGCGACGGAGCTACACCGCATGTCGGGTTGATTATATCGGGCAACACCCTGTATGGGACGGCGTCCTCTGGCGGCAATTCGGGCTCGGGCACGGTGTTCGCCCTCAACACCGATGGCACGGGTTTTACGATCCTGCATAGTTTTATGGCAGGCTCTGGTGCTCTTCATACCAACAGCGACGGAGGTGGTCCGGGAGGTTTGTTTTTATCGGGCAACACCCTCTATGGGACGGCGGCTGGTGGCGGCAGTTCGGGCGTGGGCACGGTGTTCAGTCTTTCGTTCAGGCCGCAACTGACAATCACTCCTTCCGGAGCATACGTTATTTTCACGTGGCCGACCAATGTCGCCGGGTTCGATTATACCGGGTACACTCTGCAATCCACCACGAACCTTGTTTCACCGGCGGTCTGGACCGCCGTTTCTCCGGGGCCAGTCGTCATCGACGGCCAGAACGCAGTCACCAATCTTATCTCCGGCACACAACAGTTTTACCGGTTAAGCCAGTGATCAAAGGAATCACGCATGAACGCGTTCATTGAAAATCTGAGGCCTCTGAAAAACAGGTTATTCATTGTAGCGGCGGTCTGTGACGGGTGCATCTTGACACTACCAGCAATCGGGAAAAAGACTGGCGGAGCGCCGGCCTCTGGCACGGCGGCCCTGCTTAAGGGCTAATGCAAAGGCGCCGTGCCGGAGGCTGGCGTTCCGGTGGTAGTGTCGAGACGTGCCGGTCTGTGACTGCCGCCGGCTTCCGGCCATCTTCAAGGATCGACGGCGGTCGCGTATGTGTTTAGCCTGGTCGTCGCGCGAGCGACGGAGCGCGGACTTCGGTCCGCAGGGGTGTTGGTGAGCGAAGGAGGCTTTGGAATTTTACCGTCTGTGACGTGCTCACGTTCCTGCGGGATAAATCCCGCGCCCCGCCACGATCCTGGTTGGGGCGCTAAACACGCGGGAGTTTTCAACATTGCTATCATCTTCCTCGCAGGTCAATGTCATGATTCGGCCGTGAGAAGCGAAGGGCGCATCTTGATACCACCACTGGAACGCAGCCTTCAGGCTGCCGCGGCGTGAGCATCGCCCGTTGCTGCAGCGTAAACGCTGCGTTCCTTTTCGCCGAGCCGCGTATGTTGGTGGTGGTATCAAGCATGCGTATCCGGTTTGCTGACATTTCGCAGATGCTGCGGGTCACAGACCCGCGCTCCGGAGCGCGCCTCTGTGAGGCGCAGCACGTCCAGTCAATGCGAATGCCAATAAACCGGATAGGCATGGTATCAACATGCGCCCAGAAGCGAAAGCGAACAGAAAATGAAAACAAAATGCAGCGGACGTTCGATCCATGCCGGTGGCAACTCGGCTGCGGTTGAATGCGGCGCACGAAACGCGTTCACACTTATTGAGCTGTTGGTCGTCATCGCGATCATCGCGATCCTGGCCGGCCTGCTTTTGCCCGCGCTCGCGCGGGCGAAGACCAGGGCGCAAGGAATCAAGTGCCTGGTGAACCTGACACAGCTCCAGCTTGGTTGGCTGATGTATCCCGACGAGAATGGCGGCCTATTGCCGCCCCAGATCGTCGAATTGGCCGGCGGCCATGGTCAGAGCGACCGCCCAGGCTCCTGGGTGTTCCGCAACGCCGTGGACGATCTGACCACGAGTAACATAGCCCTTGGAGTCTTGTTCCCCTATACTCGATCGGCTGCAATTTATCATTGTCCGGCAGACAAATCGACCGTGACAGACCATAAGGGTCTCCTACGCACCCGGAGCTATTCGTTAAATTGGTATCTGGCCTCGGACCCGAAAGTACATTATGATCCAAGAATAAAGCTCCGCTACTCGGAGATCGTGAGCCCGGGGCCTTCTCAGGTCTATGCCTTCATCGACGAGGACGACCGCACGATCAACGACGGCACCTTCTTTTCTCCCGAGGAGTTTGCTAAGTGGGGCGATTTGCCCGCGGTCCGACATGCATTGGGAAGCAACTTGTCGTTTGCCGACGGTCATGCGGAGCACTGGCGATGGCGGTGGCCCAAAAAGTGGCCCAAAACGAGAAGCGAACTGCCCGTGAATTCAGACGACAGTCAAGACCTGCAACGGCTGTGGCTCGCCAGCCCAGGCCCAAGACCATGAAGGGGCTCGCTGCGCCGAATTAAGTCATGTAACCGCCGAGGTGACGAGTCGGATTTTTGAGGCGAACCCGCGTCTCTTCTCCGCCTCCTCACGTCAGCAGCTACTACTTTAACACGCAGTTACTGGTCATGGGCGTAAATGCGCTTAGGGTTCGTGCAAAAACAAGCACCGGACAGGAGGCGTATTTCGAACAAAACGACCCTCACCCTGACCCTCCCGTCCGACGGGAGAGGGAACAGGCAGCCCCGTCTCTCACAGCTTCCAAAGCGGTTGGATACGCCGACCGACGGAGGACAATTCTCCCTCTCCCATCCGATGGGAGAGGGCCCGGGTGAGGGTGAGCGCGCCTCAAAATCCGAAGTTGTTTTTGCACGAGTCCTTAGATCCGACAGGCATTCTCCGCGACCACCTACCGGACATCATGGGGACTGTCCTGACCCCTCAATGACCCTCAACAAAGCAGGAATGGGCTAGGGGCGCGGGATTTATCCCGCTGGAACGCCGGCACTGGAGATCCGCGCTGGGAAATTTCAATGCCCCTTCGCTAACCAACCTTCCTGCGGACTAAAGTCCACGCTCCGTTCGCTCCCGCAGCGACCACGCTAAACACATGCCTGACTAGGCTCAGGGGCGGTCGCTTGCTTGACAGTTGAGTATCAGATTCCTAGAGTCCGTTCAGGCCAATGAAAATGCCTTTATCAAAACCGGGAAAAGCAAAAGCTGCGGTCATGACCCAATTGCTGACAGGATTGTTGGCAACTCATTGCTTTGGTGTAGATTATTTCATCGGAGTCAATTTCGCGGGGGGCACCGAAGACGTCGCTCCCACTCCATTGGACCCCGGCGATTCAGCCGGTGTGGTCCCTCAGGTTGGCTGGAATAACTTCTCATCCTACTCCGTAAACAAAGGCATCCTCAGCGATGCCGCTGGTAATCTTACAGGGGTTACTATCTCATATCTAACGGGAGAAATGTCCGGCAGTGGTACATGGAACGTTGAGTTGGGGTTTACCAATGGTAACGACAAGCTCTTCAATGGCTACCTGAATTCCTTGGACCCCGCTAATAGCCCTACGGGAACAAACATCATCACGTTTACAAATCTGTCGCCTGCGAACACTTACACAATAATTGCTTACACACTCCGGGACACTGCTGGTGCTCAGGCCGCCTATTGGGTTAACGAAAATTACCCGCAGGCCATCGTGATCTTGACCGAGGACGAAATCCTTTGGCAGTCAGATCCGACGTTCCGACGAGGGACTGACACTGTGCGGCCAGCTTCTCAATTTGCGAACTATGTTCGATGGGACGGCGTTGCTCCACGCCCGAACGGGACGATCTCGGTCAATGTAGCATCAGAGTACGATGCTCCATCCAGTTCCTATCGTGGGCCGATTAACGGGCTTCAGTTGATCAGCACAAACGCCTGGCCCTCCAACTCCACGCCAGTGGCAATAAACTTGCAGCCAGCGAACCAACGCGTGCCCCAAGGCCAATCGGGAGCATTCCAGGTTGTCATCAACGGACCTTGGCGATTGCAGTGGTATAGCAACAGCGTTCAGGTAATTGGAGCGACATCGACCAGCTTCACGACGGCTCCCCTGGTTGATTTCGCCGGAACGACGAACAAGTATTACGTCGTGGTGAACAACAACGTAAATTCAGTAACCAGTTCCATCGTCGACCTGGTTCTGCTTCCGCCGCTTCCTCCGGGCGGCATTTTCTATGACCCGTTTGATTATCCGCCGGGCCCATTGCAGAACCTCGGCGACTACACACCTCTGAACACTGCCTTGGTTCATTCCAATGGTTTGTCTTACACCGATGCCGATGGTCTCGCCTTGGAGGTGGGTGGCAACTCAATGAGGCCACAAATTGATTGGGTTCCATTCTCGAACTTGCCGATCAAGCCATTTGGAACGAATGTTTACGGCGGGCTTAATTCCACCAGTTACGTGAGCTTCCTTTTTGATTTCACATATCTTTCGACTAACAATTCGGGATTTGTTGGGGTGACAGGTTATCTGAACGAGAACGTGTCCCCCAATTGGGACTTTGCTGATGAGCAGTTCTTTATCGGTAAGCTCTGGTATAATGACTTCTTGGGCTATGCAGGAAGCGGGGTTGGTGACAGCTCCATTCCCTATAGAACGAACGGCTTCCTGGTTGTGCGAATTGCAAACGATGGCACGACCACCACCATGGACATGTACCACAATCCGCCGTTGTCAGGTCTCCCCGCCACGCCGGATTTGACCGTCTCTCCCGGTTTACCACGGTCATTCAATGCTCTGGCCGTGAATGCAGGTGAGTGGGACGGACCGGTGGGTGCTCATCGCAATGACTTCACTCCGCCTGGGCCACTGGTGGATGAGTTCCGCTTCGGTACAACTTATGCCTCGGTTGCTCCTGTCCATCTCAACCTGGCGATTCAGTTGGTTGGCTCGAACGTGCAAATCGGTTGGCCGACATTTGCGACATTTGCGTTGGGCTACACCCTGCAACAAAGTGACAGTTTGAGTTCTCCAAACTGGGGTCCAGGACCGTCTGGCAATCCCGTCACGATCTCGGCATCTCAAGCGGCGCGCTACTACCGTCTCGGCAAATAATGCGCTGCGGTCAGTGTCATCAGAAACGGAAACGGGACTGTCCTTGCATTTTGTGTAGCTGATACATCTTCGCACGCCCCGGTTGTGCTGAACTGGCCCTATGAGCACGACCGCGACTCTGACTCCGAAGCCCGGCAATCAACTCTGGGGCATCTACTACACTGACCGGGAGTATGCACATCTCCTCGGCGATCCACTGCGCACCGTAATTGAAGCCCCCACCAAAAGCGCCGCGGAGGAAGCTGCCGGCAAACTCGGCTTTGAATCTCCATGGGCGCACTCGGTCACTGCCGAACAAGCCAAACAGGCGCTATGGCTTCCTCAACGTAAAAGAGCACAGCGACAATCCTCCACGCGCAAGCATTCACAAGGCATCCACGTTTGACCATGCAAACACCGACTACCGCTCAACTGCGCACCGCGATCGAAGTGCTGAAGAAGCTCGGAGAGCGCATTGATAGCCACGCTAACCACTCCCTGATGCAATTGCCGGACACGCGATTGGGTGACGAACATGCCGCGCGGATCGAGTGGCAAACCATTGAACAAATTGCTCGCCTCAAGACCGTAATGGCCCAACTGAAAAGCTGGCGAGACGAGTTGAAGCAGGAGAGGAGGCAGTGTGTTACGCACCATGTTTAACAGAGGGCACGCGTTACCCCTTGATCTGACAAGGTTTCTGCGTCCGCGAATGAGTCGCGGAAGACACGCGGAACGTCCGCGAGAAATCTCTGTTCCATGGCCAGAACCCTGGCATGTCCACGACCACAGTCCAGTCGGAAACAGTCCACGGACTCGATTTATCCGTGTCCGCGAACAGTCCATGTCCGCGCTCAGTCCGCGCCCACAGGCGCGGTCACAAACTGTCCGCATCCGCAAACACATCACAGTTTCGACAGTCCGTGCGCACGCATTGGCAGCGGACACAAACTGTCCGCAGACAGTCCGCAGTCTCGCACTGTCCATGTCCGCGAACTCGTCGCGGACGCGCATTCGCCGTGACCCTCGGTTGGCAAGGAATTGTCCACGCCATCGTATTCTGGTTTCCATATCGTCGCCAGCACGTTTCCCGGTCCGTCTCCGATTTATTCTCTCCTTTCCCTCCTATGTCCTCCTTTGATCCCAGCACAGTCCGCAAGGCGGTCGAAGAATTTACTCCCATCCGTCCGCAGAAATTCCAGGACTTGTTCCCGGCGAAGGATGTCATCGCGGAGTTGCGACAGAAGCGGGCATCCTATCGGGCCATCGCCGACTTGCTCACGAAGCA
>Ga0066710_100006502_pt1 | contig 10928 bp, 7 predicted proteins | sample GraSoiAngelo_159_FD_79666 | JGI IMG/M metagenome (GOLD analysis project Ga0066710, IMG submission 79666) | Grasslands soil microbial communities from the Angelo Coastal Reserve, California, USA - 14_1009_16_40cm | ecosystem: Environmental > Terrestrial > Soil > Grasslands | place: USA...
CTGAGACGGATCTCGCTGGCATGGACCACTTGACGCTGGAACTCGACGCGTCGGAACTCCCAGCCGAAGTGACGGCCCGCCTCCGAGCGGCGCAGGTGATTGCTGATGAACCTCCACCAACTCCGACGCCGCCACTAGCAGAACCGGGGGCGATCACTCTGCCTGGACACGTCACCTTCGAAATAGAGCCTGAAAATATTTCGCGTGATCTCCCGACTGCGAGACTCCAGAATATCGTGCCATTCGAACCCCCGCCGCCCCAGAATGCGCCAGAATCACTCGAAACGCGGGATGTCTCCTCTCTGCAGCTTGATGTGAGTCACATTGACTTGGCAAACTTCACATCTGCCGATACTTCTGAGGCCAAGAGTATCGACGAGGCGGCGACTGAAAGCGTTGACGAAGCTGTCAGCGTGGCAGACTTCTCGGGAACTCTCGTGTCGTTGCCACTCCAGGACGTGGTGCTCGCTGAGGATACCCCGATAGCATCAGCGGAGCCAGAACCCGATGCCGCAAGGCCCTCTGCCCCGGAAGAGCCTGAGGAGGCTACGGGCCTAGTCCGCGATAACGTTGCGCTCTCCATGGATGACCCGGTGTTGTCTCTAGCCTCCGATGCGCCAGCGGGAAGTCATCGGGCGGATATTGTCGAGCCTGCCATCACGACCCTCGATACGCCTCCGGCGGAGGATATGGAACTCCCCCCGTCTTTTGAGTTCGAGCTCTCGACGCTGTCAGAAGCCGAAGCAACGCTGCCGGATCTCGTTGTGCCAACACTCGATGAGGCACCCCTCACGCTTGCAGACGAGGCTATGCCTCGTCCGCCGTCGGTCGGTGCAAGGACGTCCACTGCCGCGGAGTCTCCGCCCGAAGGTCTACTGACCTCTTCGGACATGTTTGCGTTAGAAAACCTAGAAGACCCTATCCCCCTGGAGCACCTCACCTTGGAACTGGATCCACCCGTGCTGCCGGCGGACCTAGCATCGAGCCCCCTCGAAGATGCGCCACATACGCCATTACCCGCCACCCCTGAAATACCTGAGACGCTCACCAGCCCTGGCTCAGAGCCTGGCTTGCCTGGTGTAGAGGCTGTATCTTTCGAAGACCTCGATGATATCGCCTTGCCAGGCCATCTAACCCTCGAATTGGATAGTTCCGAAATGGCCTCGGAGGTTTCATCTATCAACCTGGACAACCTGCAGCTAGAAAATCCGCCTGGCGATAGACAGTCGAAACTGCCGCCTCGCGACGATCAGGCAGACGATGAGGAAGAGCTGTTACTCGATCTGGATGGTTTGGAATTGGACGACGATGAACCAGCGTAAAACTGTGCGGCGTTTTCACCAGGGCTAGAATCCATGGAACGTTCGAGACGTGGCGAGGGCGACGAGAAGACGGCACAATTATTACCTCCGGTGGGCAAGTTGAATCAACACGTGACGACTGAGCCACCCGTGCCGGAAGCCTCTAGAGAGGAGCCGGCTGAACGGGAGAACTCAGAGCCGCCGACGCTCCCAGGCTACCTGACGTTGGAGATCGACCTCAACGCGTTGGGGGATATGGCTCCCTGGAGATCATCTCATAACGCGACATCTGATGAGCCCCGGGGGAAGGCGTAGAGGAACAGTGCTATGCATACGGGTGGGATTTTGTTGACGTTTGCTGCTGTCTGCATTGGCGCCAGTGTCATTATTGCCCTGCTCTTTCGTTTCTGGCCACAATACGGTTCCGTAGCCGCGGCGGTCGAGCACTCAGACCATCTCCTCGAGCAGATGGAGGCGCCGCCGGCGCAACATTAGCGTACGGCTGTTGCTCTCTGGCACACGCAAGGAAGATCTTATGGCAACCGTGTCACGCTCTATGCACGATCTGACTGGTTTGACGCCGCCCCAGCTCCGTCAGCGTATTCGTGCCGGCCAGTGGCGCCGCCCAACGGCTGGCCTGGCCCCGGGCTACACACAGGCCAACTTGGCAGTGGTGCCGCGCGCCTTGGCCTATGATTTTCTGCTCTTTTGCCAGCGCAACCCCCAACCCTGTCCACTCCTTGAAGTGCTCGACCCTGGTGATCCCGAACCGCGGGAATTCGCACCAGGCGCCGACATCCGTACGGACATTCCACGTTATCGGGTATATCGGGATGGTGTACTCATCGAGGAGGTCGACGATCTCAGGTCCCACTGGCAAGACGATCTCGTCGGTTTCCTCCTCGGGTGTAGTTTTACCTTCGAACATCCCCTCATGGATGCCGGTATGCGCATGCGGCACATCGAACTGGGCGTGAATGTTCCCATGTTCATTACTAATCGTCCGTGCAAACCCGCCGGTGTGTTCCATGGCCCTCTGGTAGTCAGTATGCGCCCTCTGCCAGCAGACGATGTCGTGCGCGCCGTGCAAATCACCAGTCGCTTTCCAGCAGTGCACGGGGCTCCCATCCATGTAGGTGACCCCGCCGTTCTTGGCATTCGTAACGTGCAACGCCCCGACTTTGGCGATGCGGTCCCCGTGGCCCCAGGAGAAGTGCCGGTGTTTTGGGCCTGCGGCGTTACACCGCAAGCAGTGATGATGCAGGCGAAACCTGCGCTAGCCCTGACGCACGCCCCGGGGCACATGTTCATCAGCGATCGACGTGATAGCACGTTGGCGGTATTGTAACACCATGTTTCCCACCCACACGAGGTGCTCGCCCGGCTGAGTGAGGGTGCAGCGGGACAGTGCCTTGCCCAAATGAAGGCTTGTATGTTTCCACTGCGTGATACGATTCCTTCCATGCGTTTCCCCGCCGTGACCATAGGGCTCATCGTGGTGAACGCTTGCGTGTTTCTCTTCGAGCTCGGCAACACGCGAGGACTTGACGCCGTCTTTTATCAGTGGGGCATTGTGCCGTGCGCATTTACCGGCACATGTCCTGGACGCCTGCGCCTCCTTTTGCATCCAAACTACCTCACCTTGCTGTCGTCCATGTTTCTGCATGGTGGCTGGATGCACATCATCGGGAATATGTGGTCCCTCTGGATCTTTGGTGATAACGTCGAAGACCGCATGGGCCGGGCTGGCTTCCTCTGTTTTTATCTGCTCAGTGGGCTGACCGCTGGCGTCTTGCATATTGCCTTCAATGCCTCCTCACGCGTCCCCACGGTGGGCGCAAGTGGCGCCATTGCTGGCGTCATGGGCGCCTACTTGTTGCTCTTTCCCTATGCCAGAGTGCTGACGCTGGTGCCGATTTTTATCTTCTTGCAAACAATTGAGCTCCCGGCGGTGTTCTTCCTAGGGTTCTGGTTTTTGACCAACCTCTTGAGTGGCATTGGGTCTCTCGCCGCCCACACGGGAGCTGGTGGCGTGGCCTGGTGGGCACATATTGGTGGATTTCTGGTCGGTCTCTTGTGGGCACTCCCTCTGCGTCGCCGAGAGGCCAGGCGTTATCGGCGGTCTTACTATGCCGACGATGACTATAGCCGTTGGTGAGTAGGCCACGTGCCACGCCACTTAACCTTTCCCCGCTTTCGACCGATACGTATACACGTTACCCCTGGCTGGCTGGAAGGGAAAGGTGCGGACGTATGGGTCTCTTGGATACATACAGAATCAATAAAGCCCTTGCGGTACTGCTTACGTCCCAGGACGCGGCAAGCGCCGAGACGATGCAGGCCGTGGCGACACTGAAGCGCCTCGGGCAGTCCGCTATGCCGAAGCTTATTGAAGCCTTAGGCAAGGTACGCACACCGCACACCGTTGTGGCGCTCCTGACGACCCTTGTCCACAACGCCACCCTCCCTCTCTTTGGGGATGGCTTGGCGAGTTCCAAGCCACGTGTGGCCGCAGGTGTTGTGGAGGTGCTGACGCAGGCCACTACCTACGACCCGAATCGGCTGCTCGATTTTTGCACGGATCCCCGTATTGCCAAATCGACGCTCGGTATGCTGCTGAACGCCCGCAAAGCGATGCTGCAGCCTGAACTCTTGCTGCAGCGTCTCGACACCGTGCGGGCTGAACACCGTCCGCTGCTCTTGGGTCTGGTGCGTCAGGTTGCGACCGGGGCGACTGTGCCAGCGCTCATCCGCCACACGACAAGTACAGATGAGACCGTACGTCTGGCTATGGTCCGTACACTGACGCGCTTTCGTAGCGAGGAGGTGCGGGAGGCGTTCATGGGTTTGCTAACCGACACGCATGCCCCCATACGTGAGGCAGCGCTTGCAGGGCTCGCGAGCCTGCCATTACCCCAGGACGTGCGACCGATCTGTCAACTGCTCAGGGATCCAGAGAAAAGCATACGGCGCCAGGCCAGCACCATTTTGGCCCAATGGCAAGTCCCGCAGACAGTAGCGTATCTCTTCGACGTCTTGCAGGATCCCTCTCCAGAAATACAACAGGAGGCTGTGGAACTCCTGTCCGTGGTGGGGGATACGAGTAGCATCAAGGCTGCGGTGACGCCACAGACTGACACACCGGTTCTACGCGATACCCTCATGCGGCTCCTCGATGCCCCCCATATACGTATACGCCAACTGGCTCTTGAGGGGTTGACGAGTCTCCAGGTCCCTCTAGACTTTGAAGCCTTGTGTCGCCTGTTATGGGATCCGGATCGCACGATACGGCAACAGGCGGCGACACTCCTCACGCAATTCAATAATCCACAAACGCTCCCCATCCTCATTGAGACCCTGCAGGCCGAAGCGCCCGACGTACGCCAGGGAGCCGTAGCAATCCTGAACACGATTGCGGACGTCTCCCTCCTCAAGCATCTCCTAAGCGCTTTGGCCGATAAGGAGTGGTGGGTGACCATGCGGGTCACGGATGCCCTTGGACGAGGCGGTGGGACGAAAATCGTTGATGCAGCCCTGAAGCTGAGCCTGGAGACAGATGCCGGCCTGCGTCGTAGCGCCATTGAGATCTTGAAACTGACTCAGGATCCGCAAGTGCTCAACTTTCTGATAGAGGCCCTGGACGCTGAGGACTCCTGGCTCCAGACCTGCGCTGCAGAGGTGGCAAGAGCCTTAGGCGAGAAACGTGTAGTCCCAGCCCTGCTGCGTCTCGCGCAGACCGGGTCTATGGACATGTGTCTGGTCGCCCTACGTACCCTCACCAGCCTGGGAGATGCACGTGCGATCCCCCTCCTGCTCACCCATCTGCACCAGGACACCCCTGTCCTGCAACGCGAAGCGTTACAGGCCCTGGCGACCCTGACAGACGCCGAACACTCCGAAGCGGTCCTGCAAGCGGTGATGGCAGTGCGCAGCACCGATGATGCGGACCTCAAAGCCCTCGCGAATAGCACAGCGAGTGCAATCATTCGGCGTTTTGGTGTACGGGCTGTAGGACGCAGTAGCACACGGGACATCAGTATGAACCGCCCAGCGCCCCAGTCGCTCCTCTACGAGTCGACGCCAAATAGCAGCCTCCAGTCGGCCCTGGCAAGCACGCCAGGGCTTGAGAGTAGTGGGCCTGACCCAGAGTCCGATACCCCGGTTGCCGAGGCCATTGTGGATGCAACCGCACTGGTCCCTGGCACGGTATTAGCAAAGCGCTATCGCGTCGTCTGCCAGATTGGCCAGGGGGGCTTTGGCACCGTCATGCTCGTGGAAGATACCATGGTCGGTGAACAACTCATCCTGAAATTCCTCAATCCCCACATGGCTGCAGATACCCGTATGATCAAAAGGTTTATCCGCGAACTGCGCTACGCCAGACGCGTCACCCATGAGAACGTTATTCGCATTCACGACTTCCTGCGCGTCGAGAAAGCCTACGCCATTTCCATGGAGTACTTTCCCAGCCACAGCCTCAGCGCTGAGATGCCCAGGCGCACCCCCATGGATCCCCAACGCGCTCTGCGCATCCTCTGGTACATCTGCCGCGGCATGCACGCTGCCCATCAGGTCAAGATTATTCACCGTGACCTGAAGCCACCGAATGTGCTAATCAGCGACGCCGGGGTGGTGAAGATCGTTGACTTTGGCCTGGCCGCGGCAGTGAGCGACACCGCGACACGGCTCACCAGGACCGGCGCGCTGCTCGGCACACCGCTGTACATGGCGCCAGAACAGGTCCAGAATCGTAAGATCGATGTCCGTACAGACATCTATAGCCTGGGGATCATGATGTATGAGATGCTCACGGGTCGGCCGCCCTACTGTGGCAATAATCCCATGGCCATCCTGTACCAGCACCTCGAAGGGAAAGCGACCCCACCGCGTGAGTTGAACGCGGCCCTAGCACCGGAACTCGAGGCCATCGTCCTGAAGGCCATGGCCGTTGATCCGGCGCAGCGCTTTCAAAGCATGGAGGCATTAGGTAAGAGCCTGGTTCCGCTGCTCAAACAGTCGACGCGATGAGGGTACGCGGGTGGTCTCCTCTAGGTGACGGCCCCCTCCTCTCCTCGGCTAATCTATACGTTTTTGACTTGCGAAGCCTGGTGAGCTTTCCTACAATGCCTTAAGTAACATAAAAGGTTTTTTCAGTTATAAGGTAATCAGGGTTAAGGCTGTAATCCGTCCCCGCTTCTCGCAGGTTGTCACACTGGCAGAGTAAGCCAGAAGGTACGTAGGTATGGGCTTCCTGGATGGCTACAAAATTAAAAAAGCTCTTGCTGTGCTACTCGCCTCGCAGAACCCTGCCAGTCCCCAGACAGTGCAGGCCCTCTCGAGACTAAAGGAAATCGGGCGGCCGGCGCTCGCCAAGTTCGTGGAAGCACTGGGCAATGCAAGACATCCTGAGAGTATTGAAGAGCTGTTGGCGGCTTTTTTGGACAACGAAAGCTTCGCTTTTTTCCTGAGCCACCTGACGCATCCGAATGCTCAGGTCGCGACAAGGGTTGCCAGAGTGTTTGTCAAAAGCACGCAATACGACCCCAATCGGCTGCTCACGCTGTTGACCGATGCCAAGGCGCCCAAAGCAGCCCTGGGGAAGATTTTGACGCAGCGCAAGGATCATTTGAATGTCAAGTCTCTGATCGCGCTGCTCGGCACTGCCGATCGTGAAAGCCGTGCTGTGCTCTTGCGTTTGATCGAACGGTCTGCGACCGGGGCCGTACTGCCTGACCTCATGCGGGCGGCACGGAACGAGGATGTGACGATCCGTGCGAATATGGCACGCATCCTGGCACGCTTTAATACGGAAGCGGTGCGCGACACCTTGTCGAGCCTCCTCAATGATCCGCGCAAAGAGGTCCGGCAGGTGGCTCTAGAGGGTCTGGCGAGCTTGAAGATGCCGCTGGAAGTGGGCTCGATCTGCCAGATGTTGCGAGATCCTGACCCTGCTATCCAAACGAAGGCAAAGGACATCCTCATCCAGGTGCGTGATCCACAGGCGGCGCGCTATCTCGTCGAGTTCCTGCAGGATGAAGCTGAAGACGTGCAGCAGCGCGCCGTGGAGGTGCTGAATACGGTACAGGATAGTGCGCCTATTCGCGTGCTCTTGGACGCTCTCAGAAGCAAGGAGTGGTGGGTGAAGGTGCGGGCCTTTGAGGCGCTGCGTACTTCCGGTAGGTCGAAACTGTTTGAGGCCGTTTTGACCCTCCTCCAGGATGCAGATGAGTATATCCGCAGCAGCGCTGTAGAGATTTTGAAGAAGCAGCAACACGCCTTTAACCATTTGGTCAAGGCTCTCGACGACACGGACCCGGGGGTGCGGGCGCGCGCAGTGGAGGCGCTCGTGACGCTAGAGGACAAACGGGCTGTACCCGTGTTCCTGCGCCTGCTGCGTGAGATGCCGACGCTAGGCACTCTCGTCATCCCAGCGTTGGCGAAGCTCGAGGGGCGCCAGGCTATTCCACCCCTTATCGAGTGTCTGCAAGGCACCGACAAGGCTATGCGTATCGCAGTTCTCCGGGCGCTCTCGTCCCTGGCAGATGCGGCTCACGCTGAACAGATCTGGAAGGCGGTCATGGCAGTCCGCGAGACGGCTGACGATGCCGACCTCAAGGAGGCTGCCAATGCCACAGCGAACGCGCTGGTGAGCAGAGGGGTGTTGGTGCGGCCTTCTACCAATTCGACGGTGGGACAGTTACAGCCGGCACTGCCCGATCTGCACGGCCTTGAAGCCTTAAGTATATTGACCTCTGAATCCCACGATCACGATATGGAAGTGATCATCACGGATGACCATGCGACGGATCATTACATTGATGCCGACACACTTGAGTCAGGTGATATGTTGGTTGAGCGCTATCGCGTCGTGCGCCGCGTGGGTAAAGGGGGATTTGGCGCGGTTATCCTCGTGGAAGATACCGTCGTTGGTGAGGAGATTATTCTCAAATTCTTGAATCGTGAAATCGCGGCAGATGACAATATGATTGAACGTTTCAAGCATGAATTGCGGTATGCCAGACGGATCACGCACGAAAACGTCATTCGCATTCACGATTTTTTAACGCTGAAGAAATCCTATGCGATCTCGATGGAGTACTTCCCCAGCCACAGCCTATCTGATGAACTCAAACAGGGGCCTATCAGCCTCAAGCGCGGCCTCAAGATAGTGTGGGACATCTGCCGTGGGTTGAGCGTTGCCCATCAGGTCGGGGTGGTGCATCGTGATATCAAACCACCCAATATTTTGATTAACGATAGCGGTTTGGTGAAGGTGGTCGATTTCGGTCTGGCGGCGCTGAGTCATGCGGACACACGCCTGACACGCACTGGCGTGCTGCTGGGGACGCCGACCTATATGGCCCCGGAGCAAGTGCGGGCGCGCACCATCGATGCGCGGACGGATATCTACAGTCTCGGCGTCATCATGTATGAAATATTCGCTGGGAGGCCGCCCTATGTGGCGGACGATCCTATGGCCATCTTGTTCCAACATGTCGAAGGTAATCCCACTCCACCGCGGCAGCTCAAGCCGGATCTTCCTGCCGCGGTGGAGGCCATCATTCTCAAGGCAATGTGGGTTGACCCTGCCAAGCGCTTCCAGAGCATGGATGACTTGCGCAGGAGTATCTTCGCTCTGTCAAAACAGGAAACACGCTAATGGCAGAACGTATGAGCACCGATCACGCGCTCCATCAGATCGTTGTCTTCGGCCTCTCCGACCGGGGGTTACAGCGCGACAACAACGAGGACCATTTCATGGTGGCCGATCTGGGCCGTAAAGTAATTGGTGTCCATGATAACCAATTGCGTCCAGAGTTGTTCCACCACGACATTGGCACGCGTGGGACTCTCCTGCTGGTGGCCGATGGTCTTGGCGGCCATGAAGGCGGGGAGGTTGCCAGCCAATTGGCAGTCGATATCGTGGCCGAAGCGCTCGTCAATGCGGCAGAGCCAGCCTTGCCGATGTCTGAACAGATCATGCACGCTGTCGACATGGCACATGCAGCGATCTGTCAGCATCATGGGGCCAGTGGACGGACACGCCATATGGCGTCGACACTGACCGTGGTGCATGTGGGGCATGGCGTTATGACCATTGCGCAGGTAGGTGACAGTCGCGCGTATCGGTTCAGTGGGGGGAAGCTCACGCTCCTGACCGAGGACCAGACCGTCGTGCACATGATGCAAAAGAAAGGCATGCTGACGCCCGAAGAAGCGCAAAATCATCCGCACCGCAACATCATTCTGCAAGCCTTGGGCCAAGACAAATCTGTCTTGCCGGAGCTCCAGACCCTGCCGTTCTCTCATAATGATTACCTGCTGTTATGCTCGGATGGCTTGTCGTCCTATATCGCGCACGAACGCATCGAAGCGATTCTGTCCTCGGGTGAGGACGAGCATGTGCGGTGTCGCCGTCTGGTCGAGGCGGCAAACGCAGCGGGGGGAGCCGACAATGTGACCGTGTTGCTGGCACGCCTAATCGTCAAGGAGAATGGACGTTCTGAGGCCCCCGATAAGCCGCCATTGCGTAGTGCTCCACATGGGGCAGCACACGCACCTACGAGCCTCCGGGCCACAGAGGCGTCTGTGCCGCGGCCGGCGTACACAGCCCCCGCCACGCCAGCTAGTGAGCCAGCCAAACTGCCGATCTGGAAGCGGGAACTTAAGTGGCCGTGGGGGCACAAAACCGCAAGTTCGGCAGCACCGCGTCCTCCTAAGCCTGAATCAGCAGAAGCCCTGCCCCAGGATGCAGGCGAAGAGGCACACACCTCGGCAAAGCCTGGGTACGCGACTTCTACAGCGCCGTGGGATCCTCGTGTGCTCAAGGCCGTCGAAGATAGCCTGGCCGAACACATTGGTCCAGTCGCCAAAATTTTGGTGGGGAGAGCTGCACATCACACCAAAGATCTGCATGAACTCTGCCAGGCACTCGCCGCCCAGTTGTCGACAGAGCAGCAGCGCACAAGCTTCCTGCACAATGCCTTGCATCAGAAGCAAACACACTCCCCACACCCCTAGTGCTCGTGCCCTGTCTCGCCCGCGCTCCTCACTTCTTGACATGGCTTGAGTCGTACCTGCGTATGGAGTCAGATCATGGCGTATGAATCCTAGAGGGCAACTGGGAGGACGCCCACCCCGCGCCCACTCCTATCCCCCATCAGACTGCGCTAACTAGACCCGGATAAACGCGGATAGGAGGAGCAGGGCAAGGATCCCATCCGCGTCCGTCTCGGCACTACCTGGTGGCAGCCATCTGTGGGGCCAGTTCCTCATCCCAGGGGCCAGGGAAAAGGCCCTTGGACCGGCCTTCGCCAGAAAACACTTTGTCGTGGCGCGCCCATTGATTTCTGGGAAGTTCATAGGATACTTCAATACCATTGCCATCAGGATCACGGAAATAAATGCCAATAGAGATCCCATGATCGGACACGTGCTCGATAGGAACATTCAGCTCTTTGAGCCGCTTATAAGCGTCCTTCAGATCGTCCAGGCTGTGCATCATCCAGGCCATATGATTCAGGCCCACCTGCCGCTTCTGTTGCAGGAGAGCGTCGTCACCCACCTGCATCAGCGCCACCTCATGCGACTGTTCCTGATCCGCTGACATGAAGGCAGCGCGGCCAG
>Ga0066710_100006503_pt1 | contig 10927 bp, 5 predicted proteins | sample GraSoiAngelo_159_FD_79666 | JGI IMG/M metagenome (GOLD analysis project Ga0066710, IMG submission 79666) | Grasslands soil microbial communities from the Angelo Coastal Reserve, California, USA - 14_1009_16_40cm | ecosystem: Environmental > Terrestrial > Soil > Grasslands | place: USA...
CGGCCCGCCCCCCCCCCCCCCCCCCCCCCCGGGTGCGGGGGTGGATGAGGTCGTAGCTGGTGCCCTGCTCCACCGCCTGCATGAAAGCGTCGGTAACGGCCACGGAGATGTTGAAGTTCGTCACCTGCGTCAGGTCGTCCTTGCAGGTGATGAACTCCAGGATGTCCGGGTGATCGACACGCAGGATGCCCATGTTGGCGCCGCGGCGTGTGCCGCCCTGCTTGACGACATCGGTCGAGGCATCGTAGAGCTTCATGAACGAGACGGGACCCGAGGCGACGCCCATGGTGGAGCGCACCACGTCGTTCTTGGGCCGCAGCCGCGAGAAGGCGAAGCCCGTGCCGCCGCCCGACTGGTGCACTAAGGCCATGGCGCGCAGCGTGTCGTAGATGCCGCTCTTGCCGTTGGACAGCGCGTCCTCGACGGGGAGCACGAAGCAGGCCGACAGCTGGCCCAGTGGCCGGCCGGCGTTCATGAGGGTGGGCGAATTCGGCATCCACACCCGCGAGGCCATCAGGTCGAAAAAGGTCTCCCCCAGACCCTTGACGGCCTTGTCCGACGCCCCATAGGCCGCGTCCGGGGCCGCGACCGTGCGCGCCACCCGCCAGAACAAGTCCTCGGGCCGCTCGGCCGGACGGCCGGTCTCGTCCTTGACGAGATAGCGCCGCTCGAGCACGGTGATGGCATTGGGGCTCAGATCGAGCGTCCCGTGGCGGGTGGAAGCAGTCATGCTGGCTCGTCCCTCGCGGAGAGCTGGTGACAACCGTCGGTGCTTGGGTTGAAGGCCTACACTGCCCGCAGACCTGCCAAACGCCAGGCAAAAAACGCGGAGGGGCAAGGTAGGTAACTCAACAACCCCAGGCAAGACTCGGGCGGAAGGCCGTGGTAGTGCGCGCTCTCGCCAATCAACATCACAAACGTTGCTTCGCCTGCTCGTCGCCGTCGGCGGGGTCGACGGCGTGGCCCGCCGGGGGTAAAGCACCCTATCTAGGAATATAACACCGGGCCCACCGTTCCTCGGTTCCGGGCAATTCACATCACAAAGTTGGCCGGGCGAGCGGGAAGGCGCCGCCACGGTGCCGCGCCGCCTCCGTCACGTAGTGCTCCCAGGTGCCGCGGATCCGCGCCCGCAGTCCCTCGTCCACCGCACGCGTCACCCGCGCCGGCACGCCCATCACCAGTGAGCCCGGCGGCACCACCATCCCCTCCCGCACTACGGCCCCGGCAGCCACCACGCTGCCTGCCCCGATCACCACGTCGTTGAGCAGGATGCTGCCCATGCCGATGAGGCAGTCGTCGGCGACGGTGCAGCCGTGCAGGATGGCGCGGTGCCCGACCCCGACGCGGGCACCGATGCGGGCCGGCTTGCCCGCGTCCACATGCACGATGGTGCCGTCCTGCAGGTTGGAGGCCTCGCCCACCACGATCGCCGCCATGTCTCCCCGGAGGACCGCCCCGTACCACACGCTGGCGCGCGGGCCGAGGGTCACGTCCCCCAGCACCACGGCGCCGGGGGCGATGAACGCCGTGGGATCGATGTTCGTGTTACTGCCTCACGGGCTGGAACGGCCACTGCACCCACGCGTCCACCGCTTCGCCGTTCTTCTGGGCGGGGTTCCAGCGCAGGATCTTGGCCATGTCGACGGCCTGGTCGTTGAAGGTCTGAACGTTGGACTGGGAGAAGACCCGCGTCTCGAGCGTGCTCCCCGTAGACGACACTTTGATGAGCAGGATCGCCTGCCGCGGGAAGATCGGCGCGTCGGCGGGCACGGGGATGAAGGTTGCGGACAGGGGGGTGGGCGGAGTATCGAAGCAGATGTGGTTCTGGTTGTAGGCGGGCCCGGGCTGGTCGCAGGGACCACCGCCCGAATCCTGCGACGCCTCCATCTCCACCTGGACGGTGCTCGGGTTGCCCGGGGTGATGATGACCTCCTGCTCGAATTGATCGTAGCCCGGCGCCTTCACGACCAGCCGGTAGTTTCCCGGCGGGACGTCCACCTGGCGGCCGGTCACGGGGCGGCCGTCGAGCGTGACCCGCGCCCCGGGAGGGAGGCCCTTCAGGACGAGCTTCCCCGACGCGCCGGAGGGAAGTGAGGGAGGCGCGACATGGGAGGTGTCGCGCGGCTGATGGGACGTCGCCGAAGTGGTGTCGGTGGCGGCGGGCGCGGTGCTGTCGCTGCCGGCGGCGGCCACGTGGGTCGTCGTGTCGGAGCGTGCGCCCGGAACGAGCCCGGCAGCCGCCAGGAGGCCCTTCTTGTAGGCGTAGAAGCCGCCGCCGCCGAAGACCACGCCGACGATCGCGAGCCACAGCAGGATGGCCGCCGCGGCCGAGCGCTTGTGATGGACCGGCGGGGCGCCAGGAGGCGGAGCGCCGGTAGCGCGCGGCAGCGGGGTCGTCGGCGCGGTGGCGATCCGCGGCGTCGCGGCGAGCGACGGGATCGCCCGCGTGGCGGCGGTCGAGATCCCCGAGGCCACATAGCCGCCCGCTTCCAGGACTCCGACGAGATCGTCGGCGGTCTGGAAGCGCTCGTCGGGCGCCTTGGCCATCATCTTCTTGACGATCTCGAAGAGTTCTCGCTTCTCCATCGAGTCGAGCCTGGGAGTGGGCAGCTCCTCCATGATGTGCTTGTAGCCGATGGAGAAGGAGTCTTCGCCGTCGAAGGGCACCTGGCCCGTCAGGCACTGGTAGGCGACCACGCCGAGCGAGTAGATGTCGCTGCGCCCGTCGAGGTTCTGGGCGCGCGCCTGCTCGGGGCTCATGTAGTGCGGCGTGCCGATCGCCATGCCGGTGCCGGTGAGCTTGCCGCCGGTGGCCGCCTTGGCGATGCCGAAGTCGGTCACCACCGCCTGCCCATGCTCGTCGAACATGATGTTGTCGGGCTTGACGTCGCGGTGGACGATGCCGCTGCGATGCGCGTAGGCGAGCGCGCGGCCGACGTCGACGAGGATCTTGCGAATCTCCGCCGGGGGGAGCGCCCCACGCCCGGCGAGCACGCTGGAGAGCGGCTTACCGCGCAGGAACTTCATGACGAAGTAGATGACCCGCCCGTTCTTGCCGACGCGGTAGATGGGGATGATGCTCGGATGCTCGAGCTTGGCGGAGGTGCGGGCTTCCCGCTGGAAGCGCTCGACGAACTCCTTGTCGAACGCGAGCGAGAAGGGGAGGACCTTGATGGCGACGTCGCGTTCGAGCTGCCGCTCGCGCGCCTTGAAGACGATCGCCATGCCCCCGCGGCCGAGCTCATCGAGGATGTCGTACTCCTCTTTGAGCTGCTCCCGGACCATGTCGATTTCCGTCAGTTCCTGCTGGCCGGTCTTGACGGCGCCGACGGGAGTCGTTGCGGTCAGATCCAGCCCGCAGGACCGGCAGAACTTACTGCTGTCGTCGTTCGGCGTGCCGCAACGCGAGCAATACATCCGGTCTCCGAGGGAACGCGGAAACTTAGGGATCAGTCCGCGCGGGTGCAACTTACGGGGATGACACCACCTGAAACCGGCGCGCGCGCGCGAGCGTGCGGCCATTGGTGGGATCGGTGACGACGATCGACAGTAGGTAGTCGCCCTTGGCGACGTCGCGCAGCTCGACGCTCCGGTGCACACGGGTCACCGGGCCGTCGGCCGGGACGTCGAACTCGAGGAGCAGCGGCGGACGGCGGCCGCCGAACAGCCGCCGGATGGCGCCGAAGAACGAGCGGCCGCCGAGCGGGTCGAGTCGCACGACGGTGTGGTAGGTCGTCCCGCGCGCGAGCCCGTACACCTCGTAGTAGAGCTCGACCGTGCTGCCCTGCGGGAAGCGGCCCAGGGGATTGAGGACCACGGTGTCGGCCCCCGCGGGCCAGATGAGCCCACCGCCCGTACGGCCGATCACCAGGTCGCTCGCCGCGAAGCGCCGGCCGCTCAAGGCGCCGACCTCGAGCGTATCACGCTCCACCACCTCGCCGGCGAAGTTGTCGCCCGTGGCGACGAGGAGGCGGTAGCGGTAGCGGCCAGGAGGCACCGGCACCTCGAGCAGTCCGGTCAAGTACGCCGCGCCGCGCAGCGGCGCCCGTGCGGCGAACACCCGCACCGTGTCGAGCTGCGTCACCAGGCTGTCCGCGACGTCGGTCACGAAGAGCCGAAACCGCAGCGGGTAGAGTACGCCGGCCGGCCCCGGCTCCGGGGTGATCCGCTCCGCCGGAACGGCGAAGACCACGTGCAGCACTTGCCCACCGGTGGAATCCGCGCGCGCACCGACGACGAAGTCGGAGGTCACGAGGTCGAGCGGCACGTCGAAGCGCTGGCGGTAGCTATCGGTGGTCGTCCCCACCTTGATCGCATGGTCGCCGAGGGCGCGCTCGTCGGTGAGCCGCACGCCGCTCGGCGGCCGCTGGTAGATGGGATCGAGGTTGGCGCGCGAGTCCCACAGCTCGAGCGCCAGGGCGTCGAGCCCGCCCCGTTGTGCTGGCCCAAACCGCGCTTGGAACCCGAGCGCGTCGAGCGCGCTCTCGACCAGCTTGAAGTCCTGCACGTCCCCGCGCGACACGAAGTGGAAGATCAGGTTGCCGTCGGTGCGGCGGTACAGCCAGCTCTCGTTCGGCTCGAGGCCGCTTCCCAGCACCGTGCCCGCGCTGGAGTACTGGGCGCGGCGGTCCGGATCGCCATGACGGATGTAGATGACCCCGCGATCATCGAACTCCGTCTGGGCCGTACGGTAGCGCTCCGTGATGTCGTAGTGTCGATGGCGGCTCACCAGCCGGAAGTTGCGCCGTGCGTAGAACCAGCGCCGGTAGTGCTCGGCGAGCCGCTCCCCGGGCTCGCGCGCTTCGGTGACGTCACGTCGGATCCAGAAACGCTCGAGCCACGCCGCGCGGGCCGCCGGTGCCGCGAGCGAGTCGAACGAGGCGAGCTCCGCCGCGGTCGCCAGGTAGCTCAGCTCCGTGCGGTACAGACCTAACGCCGCGGCCGACGTCGCCGCCCGCGCGCCAGCGCCATAGGCAGCCGCCCCCTCCCGGGGCCGCCGCGCGAAGTACGCCGTGCGCGCGAGCTCGAGCAGGCCCACGCCCGAGTCCCCGCCCACGGCGAGATAGGCTTGGAATGCCGCGACGGCCGAATCCGCTTCCCCGACCTCGCGCTCCACCCGGCCGCGGGCGAGCTGCACGTCGGGGATTCGCCCCGCCGGCGAGGCCGCGGCTAGGCGCACGGCCTCGAGCGCCACCTGCAGGCGCGGCTGGATCCGCTGTTGCAGCGCCGCGTTGGCGAGGTCGATGCCGGCCTGCGCGAAGCTGGGGTCGGCCTGGGTCGCGCGCGCGAACGCGCGGGCCGCCTTGGAGAGGTAGTCCTTGCCCAGCTGCTGCCGGAGGTTCTCGATCGCGATGATCGCGTGCTCGCCCTGCGCGAGCTCGGCGAGGCCGAGGCCGTACCACGCGTACGGCCAATCCGGCTTCAGCTCCCCCGCCCACTCGAACTCGCCCGCGGCGTCGTCGTAGTGCGCCTTCGAGCCGGCGAGCTCCCCCGACCGATAGGCGATGAACCCCAGGCGCAAGTGGATGAGCGGGTCGTCCCGGTGACGCTTGGCGACCTCGACGGTCGCGGCCTCGAGCCGGCGCAGTGCGGTGGAGTCCGTGACGCCGGCGAGCGAATCGCGCAGCCGCTCCAGGGCCGCGCGGTCGGCGGCGTCCTGCGCGGACAGCGCGAGCGGCACGGCCCAGGTAGCGTGCAGCAGCGCGAACGCAAAGAGGAGACGGCCCAGGCAGGTGGGAAGGATCATAGCCAATGCAATTATACGCGGTCTTGCAGGCGGGGTTCAGCGCTCTGCCATCCCGGTGGCGCTAAAAGTCCGATCCCACCGCGACGTACGCCCGCGGCCGCGGCCGTCCGCCCGCCGGCAGGTCGGCGAGCGGCTGGGCCAGGCCGAGGCGCAGGCCAAGCGGCAGGTCGTAGCTCACCGTGAGGTCGGCCACGAACTCGACACCGGCCGAGCGCAGGCGGTGCAGCCGGGCCGCCGCGCCGGGCTCCCAGGCATCGCCCACGTCCCCGAAGACGCTGAGCCACAGCCGGTCGACGCCGAACGGCAGATGACCCACCGCCTGCCCGACCAGCGCGAGCGGGAGGCGGTATTCCACGCTCGCGGTAGCAGCCCGCTGGCCGAACAGTACCCCGACCGGGTAGCCGCGCACGGGGAAGTCGCGGGCACCGCCCGCAGTCGCGCCGAATCCCAGGGCGACGACGCCCGCCGACACGCCGCCCACGCCGAACGACGTGGCGATCGGACCGGAAGCGCTCCCGACGGTGAGGCGCAGAGCGACTACGGGATGCGCGTGCCCTTCCGGCCCCGGTGCGCGCTGATAGACGGCGATTCGCGAGCGGACCTCGTCCGACCAACCCGGAGCGCCCTGCTGTTCCCGGCGCCGGTACCGTCCGGTCCAGACGATCCCGCCGACGGGAGAGATCGCGAGCGGCCCGCCGGCGAGATGCGCCAGGCGGAGCGTGACCGACCCACCGACCCGATCCCGGCTACTGCAGCCATTACACACGCTGGCGAGCGCGGTGTCGGGAATGGCGACGAAGCGCCGGCCCTCGTATTCGGCCGCGACGCGCAAGGTCGCCAATGAGCGCCAGCGCCGCGCGACGAGCGTGGCGCCGAGCGCGGCGGCTCCGGCCCGCTCCGACACCACCGTGCCACCGCGCGTGACCCCGACGAGGCTCCACTCGCTCGCGCTCGAGAGGTCAAGGCTGGGGTTGCCGAGGGCATGGGAGACCAGCGCGAAGTATCCGTCGGCCCGCAGAGGCGCGACCGAGATCAGGGCGTCGGCGACGTAGCTATACCGGCCCACGGCGTCGGCGCCGCCGGTCAGTGCGCCGAAGAAACGGCCGGCCGCGCCGGCGTCGAGGCCGAGCGGCAGCCAGAAGTGCGGTCGCAGCGATGGCCACAGAGCGTAACCGGTCTCGCGCATCGGCACGAGCGGCGCGGAGTCGAAGCCCGCCCGCGGCGCCGGCTCGGCCACAGTGTCGGCCGGCGTGGCGGGGGGCGTGAGGCGTGCCAGGGTCCAGCCCTCCGAGCCCAACGTCGTGTAGAGCAGCGTGCCATCGGGCAGCGGCGCCGGGGCCCGCGCACCGAGCGGGACGGCGGTCAGGGGCCGGACGCCGGAGTCGGCCGACCAACGGTACACCTGGGGCAGTCCGGTGCGCTCAGAGACGAACAGGACTGCGTCTCCCTGCCACACCGGATCGGCGACGAGGCCCGTTCCCGCAAACAGCGTCACGACCGAATCCGGGGCCGCATCCGGCCAGCGCACGAGCGCCCAGGCGCCGTTGCGAAGGCGGTTCGCGACCACCCAGCGGCCGTCAGGCGAGGGTACCACGTCCCCCCACATCGCGCCGGCGGTGTCCACTCCGGCGAGCGAGGGGCGGTTGCGCGCTGCGGCGAGGACGATCGCCGCGAGCTTCCCCCCGCCGCTACGGGGCTTCGTCACGCGGGCGGCGTGCGTGAGGCGCCGCCAGCGGTCGTCCGGCAGCCAGGCGTAGCGGTCGCTGCGGATATGCCAGCGATCGGTGAAGTCGAGTTGCGTGACCGCCAGCGTATCACCGAGCCAGTCGTAGCGGGCGAGGCCGTTCACGCGGTGGCGACGCAGCACCTGCCACGCGCGGGCCTCCACGATCCGCAGCTCCGCCGGGCTTTCGCCGTCGTCATGCACGTACGCGACGCGGCGACCGTCGGGCGAGACGCGCGGTACGGGTTCGGTCCACAGGGCCGCGTCGAGGGCGCGCCCGGAATCGCCGGTCGCGACGCCAGTCGCGTGAAGGGCGTCGTCCCACACGCTCCCCAGGTCGCGACCGGTGGCGCGCCGGACCTGGCGCCCCACCCGGTAGGGGATCAGCTGACCCGACGTCCGCTCCACGAAGCGCGGCACCGCGGAATCCCCCGCGACGGCGGCGAGTTGCGCGAAGAACCGGCTGCCGTAGGCGTAGGGCGCGGTGCCGTCGGGCCAGCGGGTGAAGTACACGGCATTCCATGGCGAGCGCGAGTCTCCGGCCGCGGCGTCGGCCGCGAGTACCTGAGTGTGGAAGCCGCCGTGGAGCCGGCCCCCTTCCGTGAGCCGCGATTCGTAGTAGACCGCCAGCCCCTCCACCACCCAGCTCGGCTGATACTCGTTCGGGAAAAAGCCCGGCACCCGGCCGAAAACGGCCTGCACGCCACGCCACCAGCCCGTGGTGCGGTCGAGATGGAAGACGTGCGTCAGCTCGTGCGTGGTCACGAGCCGCAGCCAGTCGTCGAAATCCGTCAGTTCGGGGAGCGGCGCAGCCAGCACCGTGATGCGGCTGGAGGGGAAGACCGTCGTGAAGCCGTTGGAGACGTCGATGTCGTCGCTCAGGGTCACGTCCACCATGCCACGCGGCGGGCGCAGCTCCGCCGCCAGCAGCCCCCAGGCCCGCTCCGCCTCGCGGGCCGTCCGTTGCGCCGGCTCGCGATCGGCCGGCCGGAAGTGAACGAGGAAGTGCGGCGTGTGCAGGGTGCGCCACTGCCCGGACGGGTCCACTTGAGCCTCGACCCGCCCGCCGCACAGCAGTAGCGCGAGCAGGGTCGCACGGTGCCAAGGGCGTGTGGCGGTCATGTGACGGTCGCGCAAGCTAGCATCGCCCCTTTCGACGAGTCAATTTGCCGAATAGATTGGCGAGCCATAACTTAAGCCCCCTGTGGAGATGCGCCCTCGGTGACCACCTGCACCTACTGCGGCCGCGCCAACGAAGCCAGCGCGCAGTTCTGCATGGACTGCGGCAAGCCGCTCACGGCGGCAGGGGCCGTGGCCAAGCGCACGAGCGCCGCGGAAGGGGGTAGAGGGGGGAGCGCCGCCGGCCCCCCGCGCCAGGCATCGAACATCCCCGCCACCCAGGTTGCCGGCCCCGCGCCCTCCTCTCGCGCGGACCCTGGCCCGTGCCCCTTCTGCGGCGGCCCCACAAGCGAACTGCTGCCGTTCTGCCCCAACTGCGGCCGGCGGCTCACCGCACCGGGCTCCGGGCCGGCCTGCGCGCGCTGCGGCTCCGCGGTGCAATCGGGCACCAAGTTTTGCGCCACGTGCGGCGCGCCGCTCGGCGACTGGAGCCCGCTGGTGCGCACCTCGGGCAAGCCCGCTCCCCGCACCGATTTCCGCATCACGCTAACCGTGCTCGATGAAGCCGGCACGGCGGGCCAGCGCTTCGAGCGCAAGACGATGGACACGACGATCGGGCGCCTGGACGGGGACATCCGGTTTCCCGACGATCCATTCCTCTCGCCGCTGCACGCCAAGATCTCCTGGGAGGATGACCTGCTGGTGGTGCGCGACCTGGGCAGCCGCAACGGCACCTGGGTGTTCCTGGAGGAGCCGCACCGGTTGGCGGACGGCGACCTGCTGCTCATCGGCTCGCAGGTGATCCGGTTCCGTCGGCTAGGCTATCCCGGCCCCCATTCGCCCGAGGCAGACGCGACCAGGCGGATGGGCAGCCTGATCCCGAGCGCGGACATCGCCTCACTCACGCAGCTGCGCTCGGACGGTAGCTCGCGAGACGTGGTGCAGCTCTCGCCCGGCCGCGACATCCACATCGGACGCGAGAACGGCGATTGGGTGTTCCCTTACGATCCATCGATGAGCGCCCAGCACGCCGTGGTCCGCTCCGAAGACGCCGACTTCGTCGTCCTGGACGAAGGCAGCCGGAACGGGATCGCGTTGGCCGCGCGCGGCGACATGCCGCTGCGACACCGGTCGCGCATCCTGGTCGGGGACAAACTGCTGCGCATCGAGCTGCCCACGTGAAGATCTGCCCCGTCTGCTCGACCGAGTATCCGGACGACATCAGGTTCTGCCAGAACGATGGCACGACGCTGCGCGCCGCCGCGCCCGCGACCAGCCTGGTGGGCCAGGTGATCGCCGACCGCTATCACGTGGTGAAGAAGCTGGGCGAGGGCGGCATGGGACAGGTGTACCTCGCCGAGCACGTCAAGATGGGACGGCGCAGCGCCATCAAGGTGATGAACCCGTCGCTGACGCACGACCCCGACGCGGTCGCCCGCTTCAACCGCGAGGCGGCGAACGCGAGCCGCATCACCCATCCGAACGTGTGCGCCGTGTACGACTTCGGCGAGACGCCCGACGGGCTGATCTACCTCGCCATGGAGTTCGTCGAGGGCGAGCCGCTCACCGCCCTGCTGGGGCGCGACGGGGCGCTGCCCTACCCGCGGGCCACCCGCATCTTCCACCAGGTGGCCGACGCCTTACAGGCCGCGCACGATCTCGGCATCGTGCACCGCGACCTGAAGCCCGACAACATCATGCTCACCAAGGGTCGCGACGGCGCGGACGTAGTGAAGGTGGTGGACTTCGGGATCGCCAAGGCGGTCGGCGGCGACGAGGCTGGGCAGAAAGTCACCAAGACCGGCCTCGTGGTCGGGACACCCGAGTTCATGAGCCCCGAGCAGCTCTCCGGAGACAAGCTCGACGGGCGCAGCGACCTGTACTCACTGGGGCTGGTGTTGTTCCGGATGCTGACGGGCAAGCTGCCCTTCGAGGCGACCAGCGTACAGGAGACGATGATCAAGCGCCTCACCGACGAGCCGATAACGCTGGCGGTGTCGCGCCCCGATCTCGCATTCCCGCCGGGTTTGCAAGAGGTGCTGGACGCCGCGCTGACCCGCAGCCCGCTGGATCGCTACCAGAGCGCGGCCAAGTTCGCGACGGATGTGACGGCGGTGGTGGGCACCACGCCACGAGGGAGGGAAGCGGCGGTGCCGGCGACGCGGGCCGACGCCGATGGCGAGACGGAGCTGTTGGACCCGCCCCAGGCACCCGCTCGGGGGCGGGGCGACTCGGCCACCAAGGGGATGGCGCCCGCGAAGAAGCGCTCGCGCCTGCCCGTCCTGGTCGGGGCCGTAATCGTCCTCGGGAGTGGCGGAGCGGCGGTGGCGGTGCTGGAG
>Ga0066710_100006504_pt1 | contig 10927 bp, 8 predicted proteins | sample GraSoiAngelo_159_FD_79666 | JGI IMG/M metagenome (GOLD analysis project Ga0066710, IMG submission 79666) | Grasslands soil microbial communities from the Angelo Coastal Reserve, California, USA - 14_1009_16_40cm | ecosystem: Environmental > Terrestrial > Soil > Grasslands | place: USA...
CCCGGCCCGCAGCACTGCGCGCCCGTCGTCACAGCCTTCTGACCGTACCGCTCTCGAACCCGCTCGTGAATCGCCTCGTTCCCTGCGTTCATGATATCTACTACTGTCATGTAGTAGAGAATCTTAAATACGCTTCCTTCCATCGTCTCCGGAGATGACGGAAGTCCGTCGCCGGGCGAACGTCCTTTTCGAGGAGGCCGCGCGCCCCTCGATGGAGGAGATCGGCGCGTCCTTGCGGGACCTCGGCGTCGGCGGGTACGCGGCCAACGCCTTCTGCGCCCTCGTGCGGACGACGGGGGCGACGGCGGGGGACCTCGTCTCCAAGACCGGGATCCCGGACTCCAAGATCTACTATGCACTTGCGGAACTCGCGGAGAAAGGCCTCATCGAGGTCCAGGCCGGGAAGCCGAAGACGTACCGCGCCGTCCCCCCGAAGGAGGCGGAGGCCCGCCTTGGCCGGATCCTCGAGGCGAAGCACGAGCGGGAGCGCGGGGCCGTGAAGCGCATCACCGGCTTGCTGGAACCCCTGCGCGCGGCCACAAAGTCCCCGGCGACCGATCTCGCGTACATCGTGAAGGGGCTGCCAAACGTGATTGCCCGGGCCCAGGCACTCATCGCGTCCGCCCGGAAGGAGGTCGTCGTCCTCGCTTCGGACGAGCGTTTCTTCCGGAAGATCGAGCCCGACCTCATTCGGGCTGCCCGCCGGAAGGTCAAGCTGCGGGTCGCCGTCCCGGGGATCCCGGTGGATAAGGAGCTCGCCAAGATCGCCGAGCTCCGTGCGATCGTGTGCACGTGCATGATCCTGGTCGTCGATGGCCAGCAGGTCCTCACGGTCACGAGGACGTCGGAGGACGACGCGTACGGGATCACCTCGACGGACGAGACCCTGGTGCGGCTCGGGATGGAGTACTGGGAGAGCCCGCGGTGTTGCGTCGCATGCTGAGCGTGGTCAGGGGAACGCGAAGGGTGCGCTTCACGCCGGCAATCCTGGGATGGCCGCGCGGTCCGCCCGTTTGGCGCCTGCCGCGTTGACCTTGCCTAACGGGCAGGTCGGGGGTATCATCGCGAGTGGAGGGACTCCGCTAACCGCTGAATCCCCTCTGTGATCCGGCGCACGAATCTTTCCCAATGTGCCAGAACAAGGGGCCCGGGGGCCATTGCTGCGAGGCGGCGCCGGTAATCCTCGGCCTCCGCATCTTGCCCCAGCGTGCGCAGGACAACCAGGAAACAGATGTAGACCTTGCTCGCCAAGAGCGGGGTTGTCCAGGACTCCCGCGGTAGGGCTTCTACCGCGCGAAGGGGCTCAGCCAGTATGGCGAGCGACCGTTCTCCATCGCCGCGGATCAAGCAGTCGAGCGCTTCGAGCAGGTCAACATACACATGCGATCCAACGGGAGTCCGCGGCTTCGCCTGCTTTGACGCGGCCAAGAGTCGCCTGAATTCCCCGAGATTCCCCTCAATCAGGCTGTACACGCTAGCCCAGTAAAGCAGGTTGTGCGTAAGGTGTCCAAGTTTCATCCGATCCCCGGCGGCCTCAACCATGAGCGCACGGGCCTCACTCCACTTTCCCTCCTCGCCAGCAACGATGGAAAGCCAATACTTCGCATCGGATGCTCCCTCGTCATCGCGAACTCCTTTCGACAGCCGGAGGAGTTCGACGAAGTCTTCCTTTGCAGCCGACAGGTCCCCCCTCCATACCTGCATCTCCCCGCGGGACCAGAGGAACCCCCTTTTGGTAGTGTCGTCTTCAAGTGCTCCGGGAATCGACTCAATGGCGGCGATGTGACGACCGGCCCCATCGAAGTCCCCCTTCACCGCAAGCAGGTGAACCAAGGGGCGGTGGATTTCCACTAGGAGAAATGGATCGGTTTTTGGGTCCGCATGTTCGGCGGCGGCTTGCATGTGATGCTCGACAACGCCGACACGATCTTGACGGATTCCCGACCGTCCCAGGTCTGCCAACTTGAAGTGTGCGCGCGCGAGCCCCTCGTGGTCCGCTGCCCCTTCGAAGATCTCGAGGGCCTTCTGTCCATGGGTCCATGCTCCCTCCTCGTCGCCCCCTTTGTCCAAGGCACGAGATCGTGCCAGTTCGAGCCATCCACGCTCGGGGCCGCCAACGTCGCCAAGGGCCTGAAATCCCTCTTCTACCTCCGCGGACCCGAGGGTCAGTTCCCCGCGATCCAAGAGCGCGTGGGCTGCTCTTCGGTGCATGCGCGCCCGTGCTTCCGGACCAGAAGCAGCCTTGGCCGCCTCGCGGTAGGCAATCAACGCCGCGCTCAGATCCCCCTGATGGCGGTCCGCCTCCCCCAGCGCCTCCCACAGCACCGTGCGGTCGGCGGCGGACTCGGCGAACCTGAGGGCGTTCGACAGGTATCCGGCGCAGGCGGAGAATTTCCGATTCTCCGAGGCTTCGGAGGCCAGCCGTCGCAACTGCTCCGCCGCGAAGGAGCCGAACCGCTGTCGCTCTGCGGGGGAGGCGAGTTCGGTGAAGAGGTCCCGGATCGTGTCGTGGACCTCGTATCGATCCTCGCCCACAGGTCGGACGAGGGACCGGTTCACGAGCGACAAGCGCACGTCCGGCCCGGAATCCGGGTCGGCGAAAAGGGCGGCCTCGGGGACCGGAACCCGGTACAGCGCCGCGACCTTCATGGTCCTGCGCTCGGGGTCCGACAGCTCCGCATACACCTCTTCCTCAAGAAAGCGGCGGACGTCTCGAACGGCCGCGGACGGCACCGTGCCGTGAGCCCGGACCAGTTCCAGGAAGAGGGGAAGGCCGAGAAATCCGCCGGAGTGCGGGATCGCTGCGACCGACTGCGGGTCGGCGGCGAGGTGCGCCGCGGCCTCCTCCGGGGTGAGGCCCGCCAAGTCGAATTCCACGACCAGCCCCTTGAGGACGACGTCCCGGCGGTTGTAGAAGCTGAGCCTCTCCCGCGTGAGGAGGAGGACCCGAGCGTCGGGGACTTCCACGACCGCCTCCGTCAGCAACCGGAAAAACGGCAGCGCTTCAGGACTCGCCTCGTGGACGTCGTCAAAGACGAGCAGGGACCGAGTGCCGCCAAGGTCTTCTCGGAGAACCTCGGATGCCCTCTCCACGCTGCCCCTCTGGAGGATCGCCCGGAGCCCGGGTTTCCCCAGTGCGGCGAGAAACTCACCGACGCCCACGAGCAACGAGACGCGGCTGTCCCAGGGTCGGACATCGTGCCAGTATAGATTTCGCGTGCCTCGCAGGAGGTCACACGCTTTCGCCGCCAACGTCGACTTCCCGATGCCCGCGACCCCCCGAACGACGAAGATTTGAGGCCCCGAGTCCTCGGCGGTAATCGTCCCCAACTCCGTGCGCCGGCCCACGAAATGGTCCACCTTCGGAGCGTCCGCGAGCGTCTCCACGAACTGCGGTGGCTTGGTCTCGGTCACGATCGTCAGGTCCACGACGCCGGCGGCCGCGTGCTCGCGAAGGATGCGGAGGATCGATGCCTTTCCGGCGAGTTCCTGGACGACCTGCGAAATCGTGGCCTCGCGCTCTCCGCTCGCATCGCGGACGCGGACCGTCTCCCCCTTCAGCGAATCGCGGAGCCGAATCGCGGCCAGCCTTCCCGTCTCCGTGAGGTCGTACACCTTCCGCCGCTGGCGGACGCCCTTCACGTGGGCCATCCGTTCGCGGAGCAGGCCATTCCGGAGGAGAGGTCGCACGTATTCGGAGAAGTGCGGGAGGTCGAACCAGGAGGCCTCGGCAATCCCTTCTTGGGCCATGGCGGGCGGGACCTCGACCGAGTCCGCGTACCTCACGTAGTCCAGGAGATCGAGGAGCACCCTCTCCTTGGCGGCGAGCTGAAGCATGCTCCTTCCCGCCGCCAGGAGGCCCCGTTCGCATCAAGAAGGTTTGGGGCGGGCGCGCCGTGACTCCGCCGGGATTCCGGCGCGTGGGTGATGCCTCCCTGGCGTCCTGCATCCGATCGTGAGCGACGTAAGGGCGCACACAGGAAGGTGAACGAAATGCAGGGAATGGTTCCGATGTGGGACACGCGGGTCGCGAGGGCGTACAACAGGGACGAGGTGCAGGACGTTACGGCGGAGATGATCCCGCCGACGGGCCGGGCGGCTCAAGGCGGGCGGGGTTCGGCCGTCGAGCCCCAGAGGTCCTTCGGACGCGGGCTCGTGCGGCTCGTGAGGATCGTGCTTTTCGACCTGCGACGGGTCAAGCCCGTCCCCGCTCCCGAGTGAGGCGACGCGCGGCGCGACCGAGGAGGGGCGCGATAGAAGTACCCAACCAAAGGGAGGTGACCTCGACATGCTCTGGGCCGTTATCCTTGCCGTGATCGCACGGCTGATCCTCGCCCATCACGGCGCTTGGATCCTGTAACCGAACGATTTCCGGACCCGGCGCCAGGCGGACGGGTCGCCTCCTCTTTCCCCACCCTGCCGCCGGGTCCGATTTCCGTCCCTCGGCGTGTCGGGCGGTGAACGGAGGGGAAAGCCCCGCGGTTGGCCGCGAGGCTTTCGACGTCCGTTTTGCACCTATAGCGGGGGCGGCGGGGGGATTTCACGCTGCATCGGCGGGGCTTGCATGGGGGCCATCGGTGGCTTCTCCTTCCGGCGCCACACCGTGAACGCGAGGAGGGCGACGATCGCCAGGGCGACGCCGAGGAGGGCCACGATCCAGTCCAACGTCTGGATCATCCCGAGGAGTTCGCCGGTCTTCGGCGAGACCGCCCGCACGGTCACCGTGAACAGCACGGTCTGGGAGTTCCCCTCCGCATCCGTCACCCTGAGGGATGCCGAGTACGACCCGGGGGTCGTGTACACGTGGGTGACCGCGGGTTGCGCGGAGGTCGTGTTGTCCCCGAAGTTCCACAGGTACGAGGCCACGCCGACGTTGTCCGAGGACGCGGTGGCGTCGAAGTAGAGGGGCTGGCCCTCGTCGACCGTCCGGTCGCCCGCCCCGCGCGCGGTGGGGGCCATCGTGTCCCGGACGGTGACCGTCAGGGACGACGTGCCCGTGTTTCCGGAACGGTCCGTGACCGTAAGGATCGCGGTATAGGTTCCGGGGGTGGGGTACGCATGGGTCGCGGAGGCCCCGGTGCCCAGGGCCCCGTCGCCGAAGTCCCAGGAATAGGAGGCGAGGCCGATGTTGTCCCTAGAGGCGGACCCGTCGAGCAGGAGGTTCGTGTCCTGGTCCACGGCCCGGTCCGGCCCCGCGTTCGCCAGCGGGGCGACGACGTCCAAGGTGCCCGCGTACACGTCCTGCCCGGAGGTCCGGCTGTCGAACCACGCGGCGTACACGTTCCCGCCGGCGTCCACCGCGATCGTCGAGGTGTCCTGCAGGTTGAACGGGATCGAGTCGTCGTTCACCCGGAGGTTCGCGCCCCACGTGAGCCCGTCCGTGGACGAGGCGCTGTAGATGTCCCGCCACGTCGAGCCGCGCGTCCGCTCGTCCGACCACGACGCGTGGACCCACCCCGCGTTCACCGCGAGGCTCGGGGTCCCCTGGTAGATCGCGCCCGTGTCGTCGTTCACCCGCACGTTCGCGGCGAACGTCGCCCCGCCGTTCGAGGAGCGGGTCGCGTAGATGTCCGGGCCCGTGTTCGCGTCCCGGCTGTCCGACCACGCCACGTAGACGATGCCCGAGGAGTCGACCGCGATGTCCGCGGCGCCCTGCGCGCGGTTCGTCGCGTCGTCGTTGAGGATGAAGTTCGGGGTCCACGTCCCGCCGAGGGTCGTGGACCGGGAGAAGTAGATGTCCGTCGCCCGCGCGGCGTTCCGCGGGTCCGTCCACACCGCGTACACGGAGCGGTCCGGAGCGACCGCGATCGCGGGCTCGCCCTGCTCCGCCGCCACGGCGTCGTTGTTCAGGCGCTGGCTGGGGTTGAAGCTCAGCCCGCCGTCCGTGGAGTTCGCGTAGTAGATGTCCGGCCCGGTGGTGGCGGCGTTCCGGACGTCCGTCCACACGACGTGGATCAGGCCCTGGGCGTCGACCGCGAGGTCGGGCTCCCGCTGCGCGTTCACCGTGACGTCGTTCACCCGCACGTTCGCGGAAAAGCTGAGCCCGCTGTCCGTGGACTTCGAGAAGTACACGTCGGCGGCACCGTTCCGGTAGTCCGACCACGCGAGGTAGATGTTCGCGTTGTGGTCCACGAAGAGTGACGGTTCGGCCTGGACCGCACCGCCCGCGTCGTTGTTCACGCGATACGGGGCGGACCACGTCCACCCGCCGTCCACGGACTTCGTGAAGAAGATGTCCGCCTGCGTCGTCGACCCGCCCCAGCCTCCGTAGGCGAGGTACACGACACGCGCCGCGTCGACCGCGATCGAGGGCTGGTACCCCGTGTATGCGGGGAGGGCGTTCACGAGGACGTTCGGTCCGAACCACGGGGCCGTCGCGCCGACGGCCGCCGGCACGGGCACCGCGAGCGCGAGGGCGCCGGCGACCGAGAGGGTCGCGATCAGGGCGGCCACGAGCGCGCGGGAGGCCCGACGGGCACGAAGAATGGGGGTGGGTGACATGGTCACGCGTCTCCGACTTGGAGCCGCCCGTTTTCCCTAAGTTGCCTTAAGGAGAACGGTCTGATTATCGAACTGGAAACGGACCCGCGGCGGGAAGGTGGAAGAGCCCGCCCCACCATCGCCCGATCGTGGCGGAGAACCCGGACATCGCGTGCGCGATCTCCGACATCGGCGGGCGGGACGCGATGGAGGACGAGCACGTCCTCGGCGTCGAGTCCGTGCGGCCCCTGCGGGCCCTCGGCGCGGTGTTCGACGGGCACGGCGGGAGCGCGGTCGCCCGGCTCGCGCGGGACCGGTTCCCCGCGTTGTTCCTCGCCTCCCGGGCGTCCGGGCCCGAGGCTGCCCTTCGGAGCGCGTTCGCGGGGATTCATCGCGAGTCGCGGGGGCTCCAAGGCGGGGCCGTCGCAGCGGCCTTCTATGCGGATGGACCGCGGGTCTCCGTGGCGAACGCGGGGGACGCCCACGTCGTTGCGGTCTCCGGAGAAACGGCGACGAGGCTCACGGAGGAGCACCGGATCACGAACGAGGTGGAGCTCCGGCGGGTGGTGGCCGCGGGTGCGAAGATCTGGGGGCCCTACGTATGCCTCCCGGACGGCACGGGGATCATGCCCACGCGGACGCTGGGCGACCATGGGTTCGAGACCATCGGCATCCTCTCCGAGCCCGCGGTCTCGACGCACCCGGTCCCGGCGGACTTTCTCGTCGCCGCGTGCGACGGGCTGTGGGACGTGATGGAGCCGGACGAGGTCCCGCGCATCCTTGTGGGCGTGGATACCGCCAAGGAGGCCGCCGAACGCCTCGCGCACGAGGCCCTCCACGTCCGGTCGACGAGCGACAACCTCACGGTCCTCGTGGTCCGGACCCGCTAGGGCCTTTGCGCCACGAGCACGACGCTCTCCGCGCCGAAGGTCTTCGTGATCCGCCTCGTGCTGTCGGAGGAGGAACTCGCGAAGTAGTCCAGCCGCTTCACGACCTGGACGTCCCGGAACCCCGCCCCATGAATCGTCTTCAGGTACTCCGCCTCGACTGCGGCCCCTCCGATGCAGTCCGCCCACAGTTGCGGGTTCAGTCCGCAGACGGCGCCGACGTCTTGCTGGACAACGATGTCCGCGAGCTGGAGCCGCCCGCCGGGTTTCAGCACCCTGTGGATCTCGCGGAACGCGCCCGGCTTGTCGGGGACGAGGTTCAGCACCCCGTTGCTTGTCACGACGTCGACGCTCGCGTCGGGCAGAGGGATTTTCGTTGCGTTGCCTTCCAGAATCTCGACATTCCGCGCGCCCATCCTTGCGATGTTCCCGCGGGCCTTTTCAATCATCGCGGGAGTGATGTCGAGGCCGAACACCTTGCCCCCCGGACCGGTCTTCAAGCTCGCGAACAGGACGTCCGTCCCTGAGCCCGAACCAATGTCGAGGACGGTGACCCCCGGCCGGATCACGTCGGCGGCGAACGGGTACCCGACCCCGGCGAACGACTCCACGGCCGTCGGCGGGAGTCTCGCGATCTCTTCCGCAGGGTACCCTACGAACGCCACCGCCCGCCCCCCGAGGGGAAAATGGTACTCCTTGTCTGGGCGGGTCGCGACCTCGGTGTACAGGTTCCTCACCGCATTCGTGACGATTGGCGTGAGGTCGGTCGCGGTCTCGACCTGCACTTCCGGAGGGACATGGGAGGCCCGCACGGCGTCCATCGGTAGCCGATCGAGGTTCTCCCCTTTCCACCGGTATAGGTCGATGTCGTTGAGGTCGCGGAGTTCAAGGAGGCCGGCGCCCTTGAGTCGGTCCAGCCTCACTTCCGCGTCGTCGATAGAGATTCGGAAGACACCCGCAATCTCATTCGCGGTCGTGAGGCCCCCGTGGTGTTCCATATACTCCAGGATATCCGAAGGGCTCCGCTTTGGCAGCCCCGGGGCGAGTCGGTCGATGACTTCCTCGAACGGTTTGGCGGTGAACGTCTCCCCCTTCACCACGGTCTCTCCTTGGGGGTTCCGGATCAGGAGGGAGAGGAAGTTCGCGCCCGAGCGGGCCATCTCCTCCCGGTCCGTTGCGAACGCTTTCTCGACGGCGGGGGAGCGGAACTCGCGTTGGAGGCGGTCCGCGTCGAGACCGACCTCCTTCGCAACGGACATGAGGGTCTCCGTCGTCGCGGGTCGGCATTCGAGGGCGAACGCCTCCATCATTCGGCGGAAATACCGGACCGCAAGTTCCTCAGACTGGAGCTGAGCTGCCTTGAACGCCTGGCACGCCGGGTACGAGGTCTTCACCCCCGTCCGGAAGTAGTAGTCCGGCTGCAGGGGCATGCTCGTCATCCCGACGGACTCGAGGATCCAGTCGACCGTCCCCCGCTCGTCGACCCCGTATTCCTTCATCCACTCCTCGAGACTCTCGAATTCTCCGCCCATCCGATACGTGACTTTCACATTGTCCCCATACACCTCTCGGAGCCGCTGGAGGACGGGTTCGAGGCCCCAGGACCACCAGCACCACGGGTCCGCGAAGTGGACGATCTCAATGGGTGGCGGAGCCACCCCGTGCTTCTGGTTCGCCAAGGATCTCACGGGGGTGGGATTCGGACGGGCCGCAAAAAGGTTGGCGTGGGCTCCACCTATTTGACCCGCCTTGCGTTCCCGCCACGGATATGGGGGCGACCTTCGCGGTGCTTGGTGCGGGTCGGCAGGGCACCGCCGCCGCCTACGACTTCGCCCTCCGTGGCGGGGCAAACGAGGTCGTCCTCGCGGACTTGGACCTGACGCGGGCACGGGCAGCGGCAGCGCGCGTGAACGCGCTCACCCGCGACCGTGTCGCCCACGCGGCTCGCGTCGACGTCACCAAGGCGGACTCCATGCTCCGGGTCCTCAAGGGAGTGGACGTGTTCCTTAGCGCGGTCCCGTACCCTCTTAACCTCGGCATCGCCCGGGCCGCGCTTCGCGCCAGGGCGTCCATGGTCGACCTCGGGGGCCACACCGGAACCGCCAAGAAACAGCTCGCCTTGGACGGGCAGGCCCGGAACGCGGGAATCGCGATCATCCCGGAGTGCGGGATGGGCCCGGGCGCGAACGTCACCCTCGCGGTTCACGCGATCAACCTCCTCGACCGGGCGGAGGAGGTGCGGGTGTACGACGGAGGCCTCCCGCAGCGGCCGAGGCCCCCGTGGTTCTACGAGCTCACGTTCCACATCGGGGGGCTCACGAACGAGTACACGGGAACCGCGACGTTCCTCCGCGACGGCGAGCTCGTCGAGGTCCCGGCCCTGTCGGAGCCCGAGACCCTCGTCGTGCCGCCGGTGGGGCCTCTGGAGGCCGCGGTGACCTCCGGCGGGCTCTCGACGATGCCGTGGACGTACTGCGGGCGCCTGCGGGTCCTCGAAAACAAGACCCTGCGGTATCCGGGCCACTGGGCCCAGATCCGAGCGTTCGCGGACCTCGGCCTGCTCTCCGGTCGACCCGTGCCCGTGCGCGGGAAGACGGTCGTCCCGCGGGAGGTCTTCGAGACCCTGTTCGAGCCCCAGGTGACGCCCCGGGAGATCCGGGACATCGCCGTGACCCACGTCGTGGCCCGCGGGGAGAAGGGCGGTCGGGCCGCGGAGGCGGTCGTGGACATGGTGGACACGTACGACACGCGGACGGGGTTCCGGGCGATGGAGCGGGTGACCGGGTTCCACGCGGCGATCGCGGCGGAGATGATCGCGCGCGGGGAAGTCCCGCCAGGAGCGCACAGCGTCGAGACAGGGATCCCGCCCGCGAGGTTCGTCGAGGAAGCCCGCACGCGGGGGTTCGCGATCGGGACGAGGTCCCGCTCGATTCGATAAGTCGCGAGGCCTTTTCCCCCGCCCTGCCATCGCGGACCCGTGCCGTCGGACCCGGAGAGGGAGGCGTTCGTGGAGCGCGTGAAGGCGATCGACCCGGTGTTCAAGTCGGGGGACGTCGAGGGGATGTTCCCCCTCCTGTCCGGATTGATGGCGATGGGCCCGGAGCGACGGGATCTCTCCCAGAAGAAGTCCCACTACCTCGCGAGCCTCGCGATCCGCTCCCTCCAGCGGGGCGACCCGGGGGCCGCGCTCCGGTTCCTCGAGTTCGCGGACGCGTACGTGCTCGACGACCACCTGACCCCGTTCCTCCGGGGCGAGCGGCGGGAGTTGCGGAAGCAGGCGGAGGCCGCCCACCAGGAGGCGGGGGCGCCGTGACCCCCCGCTACGGGGCCTGGACCTGTGCCGTGTACGGCTCGGTGAACCCGGTCTCGCCCGCCTCGAGGAAGTTCTTGAGGCCGACGAGGAGGTCGGACCACGCGCAGCGCAGCCCGACGGCCGCGGCCTCCGCGACGCCCTCCTGGAGGAAGTACAGACCCGACCGGTCCCCGCCCTTCGACTCGAGGGAGACCGTGACGTGCGTCGGACGACCGGACATGGGCCAGGACAGGGCGAGCCGGTTCCC
>Ga0066710_100006505_pt1 | contig 10927 bp, 12 predicted proteins | sample GraSoiAngelo_159_FD_79666 | JGI IMG/M metagenome (GOLD analysis project Ga0066710, IMG submission 79666) | Grasslands soil microbial communities from the Angelo Coastal Reserve, California, USA - 14_1009_16_40cm | ecosystem: Environmental > Terrestrial > Soil > Grasslands | place: USA...
GCGGGTGTTTGCCAATTATCGCGAGCTGCGCAACAGCTTTGTCCCGCAGGTAAGGGCGGGGGCGGGGCTGGGATAGTCTTACGGATTTCCGGGTAGCCTGGAAGGGGGGGCGCCGCCGTTGTTCAATATTAATGGCCAGTCTCCCCTGTGGCCTTTCGGGATGCACGATTTTCTGGGAGCCCCTCGCGCCGCGGCGGCCGGGGCGGTGCAGCGGGCCAGAGCTGAGCGGCACCCGGTGATCCAGGACACGGTGTTGACTTATGCCGAGCTCGCGAAGTGGGAGCAGCGGCTGGCTCGACTGCGCGAGGCGCAGGCGGCTTCGGAAAAGATGGAAGCGGCGGTGATGCAACGTGTAAAGGAAGGCGTGGACAGCGAAATGGATGGAACCAGGGCACGCCTGTCGTCGGCACGGGTGCGGCTGCGGCTGGCGGAGGCTGCGGGTGCGGCGGACGTGCTGCGGGAACGCCTGTCGAAGCTTACGGGGCTGGTGGCGTCGGGGATTCAAACGGATACGGATTCGCTGCCGGCGCTTCCGGCGGCTTCCGATCCGGACGCAGCTGCTAAGGCCGCCGACTCGAACCCTGCGGTGCAGGCAGCGGTGGAGCATGCTCGGGCGCAATATCTGCGGGCGCGGGGGGAGCATAAGTCCTGGTTGCCCAGCATTGATTTTGCGGCGCAGTACGCAGTGCTCTCCAAGTTCAACAACTATCAGGATTTTTTTCAGAGGGGAAGCTTTGTGCGAAATAATGCGACCATTGGGGCGGTCATTCGATTTCCGTTTCTGAATGCGCCGCAGAAAGCGCGCGCGGAAGCTGCGGACGCGGAGGCTCGCAGGGCGGACAAGCAGACGGAGGCGGCGCGCAACCAGGTGTCGGAGGAGACTCTGCGACTGCAGCGGACGGTGGCGCAGATGCAGGCGGCGCGGGATGTGTCGGAATTGGAATATGAAATTGCGCAGAAAGGTCTGGACGTAGTTCAGACTCGCATGGACGCGGGGACGGCGACCCTGCATGATCTCGACGACGCGCGCAGCCAGGCAAGCGAGCGGTTCATCGCGCTGCAGGACGTCAGTTTCGAACTAGAGCGGAGTCAGGTTGGATTGATGCGGGCTACGGGAGAGTTGGAACGGTGGGCGATCGGGGGGCGCTGAGACGTGGCCTCAGCGGCTAAAGCCGACCTAGGTTTTGCGATACTTACGGCGCGGCTGGAAAGCCGCGCCCTTTCAAAAAAAAGATCCAAGCCAGGTTCGTACGTGCCTCGTAAAAGCGTCCTAAAACTGGGTGCTGTCGGAGCGGCGGGCGGGGACGCTCGCCGGACAGCCGCCGGGACGGCGGCGCTACTTGTCCCGACCTATTTCGCGTCCCAGTCGGCGCGTCTTTGCGGCCGTTCACTGCATCCAGACTCCCCTTCGACCGAAGCGGGTTCCCTTCTCGGACGGCGGTTAGTACATTGAAAGCACGTCATTTAGTGTTTGGAAGTGCTTGCCCTTTCGGTGTCGGGGAACCTGCAGAAACAAGGGGTCGTCCCCGGAGACTCCGGCGCTCAATGCTAAAATAACAAGATACCCATATGCCTTTGAAAACACTGTTTCTGAACCCCCCTTCGTTTGAGAACTTTGACGGAGGCGCTGGCTCCCGTTGGCCCGCCACCCGCGAAATCGAAAGTTATTGGTATCCCGTGTGGTTGGCTTATCCGGCTGGGTTGCTGGAGGGATCTCGGCTGCTTGACGCGCCTTCTCATCATGTTTCGGCGGAGCAGACGATTCAGATTGCGAAGGAGTACGAGTTTCTTGTGCTCTTCACCTCTACGCCGGGGTTTCCGGGGGATATTCGGCTGTCGCAGGCGATCAAGAATGTGAATCCGAGGATGAAGATCGCTTTCGTAGGGCCGCATGTTACGGTGCTGCCGGAGAAATCGCTGAAGGATTGTCCGGCGATTGATTTCATTTGCCGGAAGGAATTTGATTACGCCGTCGTCGACTACGCCAATGGGAAGCCGCTGGCGGAGATTCCGGGTGTGTCGTTTTTGAAGGATAGACAAGTTGTGCACAATCCGGATGCGCCGCAGATTCAGGATCTGGATGCGCTGCCGCGTGTGACCGACGTTTACCGGCGGGATCTGGATGTGACGCGGTACAACGTGCCGTTCCTGCTGAATCCTTACGTTTCGCTTTATACGACGCGGGGATGTCCAGCGCAGTGTACGTTCTGCTTGTGGCCGCAGACGTTGAGCGGGCATCCGTGGCGGAAGCGGTCTACGGACGACGTGGCTAGCGAGATGGCGAAGGCCAAGGAATATTGGCCGGATGTCAAGGAATTCTTCTTTGATGACGACACATTCAACATCCAGAAGGCTCGGACGATCGAGCTTTGCTCGAAGTTGAAGCCGCTAGGGCTGACGTGGTCTTGCACATCGCGCGTCACGACCGACTTCGAGACGCTGAAGGCGATGAAGGAAGCTGGGTGCCGGCTGCTCATCGTGGGGTACGAGTCGGGAGATCAGCAGATTCTGAAGAACATCAAGAAGGGTGCGACGGTGGAGCGGGCGCGGCAGTTTACCAAGGACTGCCACAAACTGGGGCTGGTCATCCACGGGGACTTCATCATGGGGCTTCCGGGCGAGACCCACGAAACGATCAACAACACGATTGCGTTCGCCAAGGAGTTGGACGTAGAGACCATCCAGGTTTCGGTGGCGCACGCCTATCCGGGCACAGAGCTTTACGATTACGCGGTGAAGAACGGGTTTATGGTCAAGGACAGTCAGATGGTGGACGATGGCGGACACCAGTTGGCGCACATCCAGTATCCGGGGCTTCCGGCGGATGAAATTCTTTCGGCGGTGCATCGCTTCTACGACGAATATTACTTCCGGCCAAAGGCCGTGTTCCGCATTTTGAAGAAGGCGGCGTTTGACGGCTCGGAACGCAAGCGGCTTTACAAGGAAGCGAAGGCGTTCATGAAGGTGCGCTCGATGCGGAACAAACTTGTGAAGCAGCACAGCGACGAGGCGGCGGCTGCTGCGACGGCGGGAGCCAGTTAGGGCGGGCAGTACACTCAAGATCTCTCGTTGCGCCTGAAGTGCAGCCATTCTCGGGATGACGGCTGCAGGATTTCAGGGAGCCCGCTAGAGTTTCTAAGTGACCTTTCGCAAGTATCTGGTTATGGCGGGAGTGACCGTCTTCGGGGCGGCGGGTGACTCCATGCTCTCGCATGGGATGAAGCAGGCGGGCAACGTCTCGCTGCACCATCTGTCGACCCTCTTCGTGGCCTTGCTGAATCCGTGGGTGGCGGTTGGAATTTTGCTTCTGCTGGCGTTCTTCGCCTCCTACATGAACGCCCTTTCCTGGGCGGATCTTACCTACGTGCTGCCGGCGACTTCGCTGGGATATGTGTTGCTGGCGCTGGTGGCGAAGTTTGCGCTGCACGAGCAGGTCAGCCCGCTACGCTGGCTGGGGATCGCGTTGATTTCCGGGGGTGTGGGATTTGTGGCGGGAGGGGAGGCTCTGACGTCGCATGGGCATCATGAGTCCCCACTTCTCACAAAAGACGCGAGAAATGGGGCACCCACCTCTGTACCGGCAGGCACGTCTGTTGCCACGGGAGTGGAAAGATGAAGCACTTGTATACCTGGGGGGCGATTTTCGCGATTGTGTTTGCCTCAGTGGTGGGCGATGTGCTATTGGCGCACGCCATGAAGCAGGTGGGAGACGTTCATGCCCTCTTGCGTCGTTCTGGGGTGTGGACGGTGGTGGGGCGCATCCTGAGCAATCAGAATTTTGTGTTGGGCGTGGCGGCGATGGCGGTCGCGTTCTTCAGCCTGCTGTTTGCCTTGTCCTGGGGAGATGTCAGCCTGGTCGCGCCCGCGGCGGCTTCGCTGACGTTCATCGGCAATGCCTTTGCCGCCAGGATTTTTCTGCATGAGCGCGTGGATCGACGGAGATGGATTGCGGCGGTGCTGGTGGCGGCGGGAGTGGCGCTGCTGGCTGGGTAGTTTCGAGAGCCGCAGCACCAGTCGCCCCACTTCTCGCAAAGGAAGCGAGAAATGGGGCACCCGGCATCCAACCCAACGAACATTGCGTAGTCTTCAGCCGGATCACCACCCTGCACGCAGCGAGTCGGCGATGCCTTTGAGTTCGGCGAGGGCTTTCAGATGGAGTTCCGCCGTGACCTGGGAATGGTGCCGGTAGGCCACTTCGTAGACGGCATGAGCATCGGGATGGATGTTGTCGAGGGTGTCCTTCAGCGCCACGGAGATCAATTTCATCTCGTGCATACGGGTCTCAATTTCGACAAGTTTGTCATACACCGCCGCCAGGAGCGGGCCGAGCTCGGAACTGGGAGTCGCAAGTTTCATGTCCGCCTCCGGCTTTGCATACGAGTAGGAGTACAAACCTTGGAGAACACTGGGCATCAAAGGTTTGCTTCTAGACTTGCAAAAAGAACGGGGAGGCGCCGTTTTATGATCAATCAGAGACTTTTGGCGCAGGCAATCTCGATGCTGTCCGCCGCCGCGCTGGGCGCGGCTCTGCTGTTTGCCAGTGTGCCGCGGCTTCACGCCGAAAATGCCGACCGGTGCCAGCGGCGAGTTCAGCATGCTGAACACGAACTGCATGAGGCGATCGAGAAACACGGTCGACACAGCCGGCAGGCCAATCACGAGCGCCGCGAGTTACACGCGGCCCGCGAGCGCTGCTGGCGCGAGCAGCATCGCTGGTGGGATGAGCACGAGCATCGCTGGCGCCAAGAACGCGATTGGGATGAACACGACCACGACCGCGACTAGACCGCCTCGGCCGGTTCGTGGAGAAATCCTATTCCATCAGTGCTCGATTCGCTTCAGCGCTTCCCGCGCGCGCGTGAATTCGTGAGCCAGAGCGAGAGCTGCGCGGTACTCTTCGGCGGCGGCGGGGCGGTCTCCTTGCTTCTCCAGCAACTGGCCCAAGAGGTAGTGGGCCTTGAAGGCAGGCTCAACCTCGACTGGCGCGGACAGATATCGTTTGAGCAACTGGATGGCGAAACGGAAATTGCGCCCGGTGCGGAACAGGATGCTGGCGCCGTCCATTAAAGATTCGGGACGGTCCATGGGCCGCGACTCCATGGTGTGCAATGCCTGTTCCATTTCGTCGAAGCGGCCGGTGTGGCGGTAGAACAGCGCGAGGTTGAGCCAGGCGTGAGCGCCGCCCCGGCTGGCATCGATGGCGGCGCGGTATGCGCGCTCGGCAGTGGGGTTGTCTTTATTTTTCTCGGCGATGCGGGCGCGGATATAGTAAGCCATCGCGGGCTTTAGCATCGCCAGAGCATCGGCCTGGGCGCGGGCTTTGTCTTTGCCTCCGCCGACGATTCCGGGAGCCTCGAGATAAAACTCGGCTAGATCGGTGCGGGCTTCCCAACTGTTTGGATCGAGTTGAACAGCGCGCTCGAACTCGTTGCGGACTTTCTTCGCCATACCAGCGGCGCTGAGGAATCCAGCGCGGTCGGCTTTTTCTCCGTAAATGCGTCCCAGCCAGAGATGATAGAAACTTTTTCCGGGATCAAGCGTGACAGAGCGCTCGCAAGCCGAGATGCCGCGGTCCCACTCCTCGAGTTGGAAATAGGCGCGGCAGAGCAGGTTGTGGGCTTCGGCGTCGGTGGTAGCGCGGGTGACCGGTTGTTGCAGAGTCTGGATGGCTTCGTCGACGTGGCCGGCTGCGAGGAGATCCTGGGGAGAGGCTCCGGCAGCGGCGTTTGCGAGCAGTGGGAGAACCGCGAGTCCCACGAGTAATCTGAGATGTAGCTTGGCCCTTGACCCAAGCGATGCTGCATGCGAAGTCCCTTCGGCTTCGCTCAGGATGACGCCCCACAAAAATCTGACGTCCCACAAAGATCTGCGACGCATCGCTACGGCACTACCTTCACGGTCGCGCCGTCGTAGAGGGGCTTGGTGTCCTGAGCGGAGAGGGCGATGACGGCTTTGTCTTTGAGGCCGGAGGCGATCTCAACGCGAGTGAGATTCTGTAACGCGATCTCGATGTCCTGACGCTTCAGTTTGTCGTCGACGACCTCGTAGACGTAGGGCCTCGAATCGTCGAGGCGAATGGCGTCGCGCTGCACGGTGAGAACGTTGTTGTGTTCTGCAGTAATGATGGTCACGCTGACGTTGACGTTGGGAAGCAGACGGAGATCCTGGTTGTCGACTTTGCAGGTGGCTTCGCCGACATTCCTGGCGCCGCGCAGACGCACCGTGGAAGGGACTGAGTAGACCGGCGCATTCCAGACGCGGCCGGGGATGGCGTCCCAGGTGATCTCGGTTTTCTGTCCGGGAACGAGCCGGCCTACGTCGGGCTCGTCGATGAAGGCTCGGACCAGCACTTTGGAGAGGTCAGCTTCCTGCAAAAGCAGATCGCCGGCTTGCACGAAGGTGCCTTGCTTTACCGGAAGAGAATAGACGGTGCCGTCAAATGGGGCGCGAATGTTGGAGTGCAGGAGCGCGTTCTGGGCGGCGTCGTATGCGGCTTGAGCTTCGGTGCCCTGGGCCTGGACTTTGGCTACTTCGGGTTGAGAGTAGCGGTCTTTTTTCTTCTGTTCGAGCAAGGTGACGTCGGCTTGGGTGCGCTGGAGAGCGTCCTCGGCCTGCTTGACCTCGGCGGGCGAAGCGGCGCCTTGTTGCTGGAGACGGCGGAAGGCATCGAGGTTGCGCTTGGCCGCATCGAGAGCGCTGCGGGCTTTGATGAGCTGGGCGTCGACCGTCAGGACTTCTTCCTGCGTGCCTCCTGTCTGCAATGCGCTCTGGTCGGCTGCGGCGGAGGAAATCTGTGCGTGAGCTTTGGCAGCCTGGGCGCGAATGTCGGCGTCGTCGAGTTGAAGAAGAAGCTGTCCCTTGCGCACATGATCGCCTTCTTTGACCAGCAGGCGTTTCACGGTTGTGGCAATGGGAGCGTGCGCTTCGAAATTGACCACCGGCTCGACTTTCCCGTTGGTGGAGATGACGGCGCGAATGGGAGCACGTTCGACAGTGGTGGTGCGGACCCGGATCGGGCTCTTGCCGGAGAAGACGGGAACCAACACAGCGGCGGCAATAACACTGGCAGCGAGCCAGGTCCAGCGCTTGCGCGGCGCTCTGCACGAATTGTGGTTCGACGATGCCAAACCTTTTTCTTTCAGGGTGCGGCAGGAATTACTGTAAGTAGCAATTTACCACCCCGGAGCTTGGAGGATGAACTGGAAGTCCAAGCCCCGGTGTTTAGTTAGATGCTTGGGGATGGCTCGGGGCCGCACGGATGTCCTCATCCGGCACCCGCTACAATATCAGGATGGCTAAACCCCGCTACAAGCCCGAACATGCCGCGGCCGGACTGGATGCGAAGTTTCCGGAGATCGAGACGTGGCCGAACCAGTTTCCGGGTTACGAGATCGTGATTGATGACCCGGAGTTTACGTCGGTGTGCCCGAAGACGGGGCTGCCGGATTTTGGAGTGCTGACCATCCGGTACATGCCGGAACGGAGTTGCCTGGAGCTGAAATCGCTGAAGGAGTATCTGCACTGCTACCGCAACCTAGGGATTTTCCAGGAGAACATCGTGAACTGCGTACTGCGCGATGTCGTGCGTTGGGCGAAGCCGGTATGGGCGGAGGTGAAGGGAGATTTCAGGCCGCGCGGCGGCATCTCGACCACGGTAGTGGCTCGCTGGCCGCGGGTGAAGAGCAGCAAGCGAGGCTAGTTGTAGCGCCGTCGTCCCGGCGGCTGTCGCGGGACGTCCCGTCGCCGCGTTGCGAGGGCAAGGTGCCGGCGCGCCACGAGGACACTGACCGCGGCTTGTGATTTGGATCACTCCCGGGTATACTCTGTTCGAACGAACGTTCGAATTATTCACTCGATTGTTTCAGGACTATGGGGAGTCCTTCCACGGCAACGCGAAGTTCGGGACGGCGACAGCGCTCTGCGACTGCGCTTGCTCCTGTGCCGCCGACGCGGTTTGACCAACGGCTGAAGGAAATCCTTGCGCACGCCACGGACGTTTTCTGCCAAAAAGGATACGAAGGCGCTTCGATGCGCGACCTGTCACGGGCGAGTGGGATGTCGCTGGCGGGGCTGTATTACTACTTCGAGTCCAAAGAGCGCTTGCTCTTCCTCATCCAGAAGCATACGTTTTCGACCATCGTGCGGCGGTTGAAGGCGCGGTTGGAGGGCGTGGACGACGCCGAGGAGCGCGTACGCATCTTCATCCTCAATCACCTGGAATATTTTCTTGCCAACCAGCAGGCCATGAAAGTGCTCTCGCACGAGGCGGAGGCGCTGAAGAACGGGTTTGCTTCGGAGCTGGCGGCAATCAAGCGTGAGTATTATCGCATCTGCGTGGGACTGCTGGACGATTTGAAGCGAGAGCGAGAGCTGCAGTTCTCGACTCGAATAGCGGTGTTGAGTCTGTTCGGGATGATGAACTGGATTTATACCTGGCACAATCCACGGGTGGATGCGGACGCGGAGGCGATCGCGCGCGAGATGGGTGACATTTTCTTGCAAGGGGTGATGACTGGCGGGAGGGGCCGAGGACGCTGAGGCGAGAGTTGTTTGGGCGTTGGAGAAACTGAGATTCCTCACTTCGTTCGGAATGACAAAGTAGTTTTATGAAATCTCGGAGACAGAGTAATTTGATGGATAAGGAGCTATGAACATGGCGACCACGATGCAACCGTCGGGTACAAGCGAAAGCACGAAGAAACTGATCAACTACCGCACGGACGGCGGCGTGGCCGTCCTCGAGATGTTTGATCCGCCGGCCAATACTTACACCTACGAGATGAACCGGCAGATGGATGAGGCCATCCTTAAAGCGCGCATGGATAATGACGTGTATGTCATCGTGCTGACGGGGTCGGGCGAGAAGTTTTTCTCGGCGGGCGCGAACATCAAGATGCTGGCGAGCGTCGATCCCACGTTCAAGTATTACTTCTGTCTGCACGCCAACGAGATGTTGTTGCGGCTGGAGCACACGCCGAAGTTGGTGATCGCTGCGATCAACGGGCACTGCGTGGGTGGAGGACTGGAGATCGCGATGGCGGCCGATATCCGCATCGCGCGCAAAGAAGCTGGCAAGATTGGGTTGCCGGAAGTGAACCTGGGAGTACTGCCGGGCACGGGCGGAACCCAGCGGCTTTCGCGCCTGGTAGGAAAAAGCAAGGCGATTGAACTGATGGTTACTGGTAACACGTTCTCGTTCGAAGAGGCGCAGGAGCTGGGAATCATTAACGACATTTACGAGAAGGACGGCTTCATGGAAAACATCATGGAGTACGCCAAGCAGTTCTGTCCCCCGAACAAGGCTGCGAAGGCGGTCGGGGGCATCAAGCGGGCGGTGCAGACGGGTTGGGAGATTCCCATGGAGTCGGCGCTGGCGGTGGAGCGCGAGAACCAGCAGTTGCTGTTCCAGAGTGAAGACGCGAAGGAAGGGCTGGCGGCGTACGTGGAGAAGCGGCCCGCGAACTTCAAAGCGAAGTAGGGTGCATGTGTGGGGACGGCCGCCCTCGGCCGTCCGCTGAGCGAAGCTCGGCAGGCAGTGCTGGGAGGACGCTTTGGGCTGGCACTCAGTTCGCCTGTTGATACGTTGCACCGGGAAGGGCCAGCCCAAGCGAATTCCTCTGTATGAAGACCGCATCGTCGTAGTGCGGGCCAAGAGCCATGATCAGGCACAACAAAAGGCGCGCCGGATCGCTAACAAGCACGAAGTGCCGTACAAGAATCCGTTCGGCAACACGATTTGTTGGCGCGTCACAAAAGTGTACGAATCAGTAGAACTCTTTGCAGATGAGGTCAAGGACGGCAAATTCAAGGACGGAGCGCAAATCTACGGGCGCTTTATTCGTTCCTCTAATCCGGTCAATAGACTTAAGCGTGAAGGGACAATGAACGCGCTGTTCTAGGGATACGATGATTGCGGCGACGAAAACCAAGATCGCCCCTGGGCGCCTGCTGATCGACGGGCAGTGGTTCGATGGCGCAACAGAGTTCGACACCATCAATCCAGCGACGGGTGACGTTCTGACGCAGATTGCCTCGGCGTCCGCCGAAGATGTGGATCGCGCGGTGGTGGCGGCACGTCGTGCGTTTGAAGATCGCAGCGGGGCCTGGCGCAAGCTGTCCGCCAGCGAGCGGGGACGCCTCATCTGGAAACTCGCTGATCTGGTCGAGAAAAATATCGACGAGCTGGCGGAGCTGGAGACGCTCGACAACGGCAAGCCGATTTTCGAGTCGCGCTACGTCGACATGCCGATGGTGATCGACGTTCTGCGGTATTACGCGGGATGGGCGACGAAGATTCACGGGGAGACGGTCAACACGTTCGAGACGGCGTTCACTTACACGCTGCGGGAGCCGGTGGGCGTGGTGGGCATGATTGTTCCGTGGAACTTTCCGCTGCTGCTCGCTTCGTGGAAGCTGGGTCCGGCGCTGGCTTGCGGGAACACAGTTGTGTGGAAACCGGCGAGCCAAACTTCTTTGACCACGCTTCGCTTTGGGGAACTGGCGGTCGAGGCGGGTGTGCCCGCGGGCGTGCTCAACATCGTTACCGGCCCGGGAGAGGTTGGGCGGGCGATGGTGAGGCACCCGGGCATCGAGAAGATTGCGTTTACGGGGTCGACTGAAGTCGGTAAGGAAATCATGCGAGGCGCGGCCGACAGCTTGAAGCGGATCACGCTTGAGCTCGGTGGGAAGTCGCCGAATATTGTTTTCGCCGATTCCGATATCGACAACGCTGTGAAGGGCGCCATCACGGGAATTTTTTACGGTAAGGGCGAGGTCTGCAATGCGGGCTCGCGGTTGTTTGTCGAGAGCAAAGTGCAGGATGAGTTTCTGGAGAAGCTGGCAGGGCGGGCAGCCAAGATGCGTCCGGCGCATCCACTGGATCCGAAGACGCGTATGGGCGCGATCGTCAGCCAGGAACAGATGCAGA
>Ga0066710_100006506_pt1 | contig 10927 bp, 5 predicted proteins | sample GraSoiAngelo_159_FD_79666 | JGI IMG/M metagenome (GOLD analysis project Ga0066710, IMG submission 79666) | Grasslands soil microbial communities from the Angelo Coastal Reserve, California, USA - 14_1009_16_40cm | ecosystem: Environmental > Terrestrial > Soil > Grasslands | place: USA...
TTGCAACTGCACGTTGACGACCGTGATCGAGGCATTCGTTTGTCCCGCCAGCATGCTGCCGTTGCGATACCATTGGTAAGACAAGTCGCCGGTGCCGAATGCAGACACAGTGATCGTCACGGTCGCGTTCGTGCCGGTTTTCACCTGTGTGAAGAGAGGCGCGATGGAGCTGATGGTGAGCGGCGCGGCAGCCACCCAATTCGCCGGATCGTCGCCATAAGCAGCGAGATCGATGCGTTGCAATGCCGAGCCGCTGCCATCCGGACCCGCGGGCCACGGGGCGGAGTCCTTGTAGTCCACAGCGTCCATGTCGATGTAGGGGACACCATTCGTATCGGGCACGTCGGGGCGCTTGAGTTTAATCGTGTCGCTGGAATTATCGAGCTTGCCACCGTAGGGGCCGAACAGAGGCACGCCAGCGAATGAGCCGTATTTGCCCAGGAAGTTGTTACGCGCGGTGGTGTCGTTCGGATCGAAATTGACGAGCACGAGCGATTGGGTGGGCCCGATGGTCACGTTCTGCGGAAAGTCGTAATTGATCCCACCGCGCAGGTGCCAGGTATTCGTGGGAATGAGCGAGTCGTAAAGCTGCACCGGATTCAGCGTTCGGTTCCGAAGCTCGACGTATTCGTCCGCCGTGTTGTCCACATCGCCGGGCAAATCCGGCGGATGATACATGATTTGCCGAATGACGACGGGACTGACGAGCGGCGCTCCATTTGGCGCATTGAGCGTCGTCGAGTTCTGCAGCACGAAATGTTCGTCTCCTGTGCTCAGCACGTGGCGCCCGAATGACACTCCGCTGGGCGCGGTATCGAAACTGAAGCCGTGACTGTAGCCGGTGAGATTTGTGTTAGCATCGCCGGAGAACAGATAAACCTGGTCGCCCGCCGAATTGAGCGCGAAGCTGTTGTTGGTCCCGGGCGTCGGATTAAACTGGGTTTCGTCGAACACCAGGTATCCACCCGCGGCGATAATCGTGCCGTTCGGGATTCTGAACTTTGTGGGCAACGCCGCATCATCGGTCAAAAACCAGCCGCCGATGTCCACTGCGGCAGCGGTGGGATTATACAATTCAATTGCGTCCACCGCGGGCGGGTCGCTGTGGGTCAATGCCTCGTTGATGACGATCCCGGCAATCACCGGATCAGGATCGTCGGCGCCCGGTGAACCGCCGGGGTTCGTGCTCGCGCGCCAGCTCGAGGGATTACTCGGGTAGGGGTTCGCATTCGGGTTCCGGCTGACTAACGAGAAGCCTCGCCCGTCCGGTGTCAACGGCCAGCGGCCACTGTCTTTGTAATCCACCGAGAAGATCCGCGCGCCGAGACTGTTAGTCAGCGCGAGTTCTTCACCGCCGTTATCGAGGCGCCCGCTGTAAACGCCATTGACGATCAGGCCGGGGTAGCGGATTTGCAGGTTGCCGCGGTTGCGCCCGAGGACAAAGAACTCTCCCGGGCCGAGCCGCGTGCCGTTCGTAAACGAAAATGTGACGCCCGTGCTGAATCCAACAGTGGTGAAATCCAGAGTGTTTGTGCCGACGTTTTTAAATTCCAGAAACTCGAAGTCATCGGCACCCGCCGGCACAGGATTGTACATAATTTCGGTGATGATCAGCTTTCCGAAATCCTGTGGAGTATAGAATGTTGCTTGTGTGAGTGGACTCCAGGTAGTCCCGCTCCGAACGCGCGCGCGGACGATGGTGGGGAAGGTGATCACGATAGGTGTTCCCGGCGTGTACGCGACCGCGCTGGCCGCCACGGCGCCTCCGCGCACGCGGGGATCGAGGCCATCCACACTGTAATAAATCGTGCTGCCGGGATTGCTGTTCGTCATGAAAAGCCGAAAGCCGCTCGGCACCACACCGCCCGCGGAGTTGAATACTGGGGCAGTGACCGTGGGCCACATGTTGTCCGCGCGCATCTGGTTCAGGAACACAGCCGTGCGACCAGCGATGAAATTCTGGTTCACATTATTCATCGCGGTCACCCAATTCGCGCGGCCCAAAGGTGTTGCCACCCGGGCGTCGCCCCAGCGGGCCGACTCGCCGACGATCGCGCGCTGGATTTCATTGCTGCGCGCAAAGAACATCGAGCGGAAGCCTTCGACTGAAAGCGCACCGCCATTGAAACAATGCTTCTGCAGATGGTCGGCGACACGCATGCGAAACTCGGCGTTCGACTGCAAGCGTGTCCAAACGTATTGCGGCTGACTTTTTTGCAGCGCCGTTGCCGCGCCTTGTTGCACCGGATCACCGGCAGGGAAGGGCCCTGTGCGATCGGCGTTCACATCCAACAGGGTGTGTTCGGCATCGTGACTGACAAAACGAAAGCCGCCATTGGTGCCGCTGCGGTCGCGGAAGCCAAACCAGTTGTTGGGCGATTGGTTGCTCAGGAAGTTCGAAATCGGCGCGTCGAGATTTCCGCCGTAAAGGATCACGAACATGTAGTCGATCAGGTTGTCGACATCGAGCAGGTTCTCATAAGCGGGATTCGGCGTGCCATCCACATTCAGCCCCTGGACCTTGTAATAATCATCGTCCGCCGTGAACCCGTTCGTCGCGGTCTGCCATAGGCGAGTCCACGCGGCCATATTGCCGTCGGTGGGGCCGGTCACATAACCGTCGAGGACTTTGATGACATCATAATTTTCCGCCACGCCTCCGATGTAAGATTCAGCGAAAGCGGCCTCCGGGCGTTCGTCGCTGTTATAGAGCCCCCAGTATTGACCGTCGACGTATAGGTGAAAAAAATTGCCGTGGCTGCTCGGCCGACCCATTGCCAGTTGCGCATCGCGCGACATGACGTCGCGCAGGCAAATCATGTTCGGGTCGCCGCCGAAACTCCACGAGTAATTCTGCATGGTCCGCATGTCAAATTTGTCGAACTCCTTCGCGCCGGTCGGTCCGAACATGGGATAAACGAGCTTTGAGGCGCCGTATTCCTGCCGGAAGAAAAAGCGGAACGCGTGCTTGGCGTTATCAGTCGAGCGACTATATCCGCCACGCATGCGAATCCCGCAGTTGATTTGAAAGCCCTGCGTATCATCGGGATAGATCAGTTCAAGCGAGCATGCCCGCTCCCAATCAATCGTATCACCTCCTGGATTTGCATAGATACCGCGGCTGGCGCCAAACATATCGTCCACGAGCATCACAATCGAAACCGTCGGGATGGCTTTCAAATCGTCCTTAATCGTGCCGATGTTCGGGCCGACAACATCCGGATCCATGCCGTAATCAACACGATTGGCCCCCCAGGTCGCCGGCCAACCCGGAGGCGCCGCGCCGTTCGTGGACTGATAAATCACGTCGCCCAGGAAGATATAGGTGTGGCAGTCAATGTCCGATGGCAGCATTCCGGTCTTGAACGCCGCGGCACGCAGGACTGTGGTCTTCGATATCGGGACCGGCGCCGAATAGATCGTGCCCACGGTGTTGCTCGGCGCACTTCCGTCAATGGTGTAGCGGATTGTCACCCCTGGAGTTGCGCAAGTGATCGACAGCGAAAATGGAGTGTCATAAAACCCACGGTCATGGCTGAACTTTGTGTCCGCCACGATGCCCGTGATGCTGCTGGCGGGGTTGGCTGCGCCGGGGGTAGCGGGCTGGAAGTATTTTAACTGGTCCACATTGTCGTAGCCGTAGGAATAATCGCGCCGCTGGTTCGGATAGGGCGCAAATACAGATATTGCCTGGCGCGGCACCTCGGCGTTGTAAAGCGCGAGATATTCGCCATCTGGATCCAGTTTGAAGTTGGTGTGCAACTTCGCGGTGCCGCCCACCACTCGGCGGTCTTTGCCGGAACAGAAAACCACCAGGAATCCGTGCCCTGCAATTGACACCGGCGGGAACACCCATTTCTCGGGCTGCTGTTCGTCATCCGTGAGTGACCAACCCGCCAGGCTCACCGTGCTGGAGCTGGTGTTGTAGAGCTCGACCCAATCCTGCGGCTGATTATCTTCATCGCGCAACCCGGTAATGTTCGCGGCCATGAGTTCATTGATGCGCACAGCGGCGATCACAGCGTTCGGGTCGAGCGTGTACGACCAATTACCGCCGGCAAAGTTGTTGGGTGACGCTGCGAGATCACGGATACCGTGGTTAGCGGCGAATTGCACCTGGACGATTCCCGGCGGCGGCTCGGGAAAAGTGAATGTGTAATTGCTCGAGCTGTTCGCGGAGACATTTGCGGCCGGAGTGCCATTGATCAGCAAGTCCGATGCGTTCACGCCGCTCACCGGCTCGCTGAATACGGTTTGGATCTGGCTGAGCGAACGCACGGTAACACCGGCGAAAGGCAATTGATACAAGAGCGTTGGCGGCGTGTTGTCGATCAGGCTGTAAGCCCATGTGGCGCCTGACCCCGATGCGTTGAAGGCGTTCGGCGGAATACCAAAATCAGTAATCCCGTGGTTGCCCGCCCACGAAATACTTACAATTCCGTAAGAGGGTTGGCTGAAAGTGAACGTGTAGGTATCGTTACCTCCGGATAGGCCGGTCGCCGGCACTCCGTTGATTAAAAGGTCGGACGCGTTCACGCCGCCGACAGGTTCGCTAAAAAAGACCGTTATTTGCGGGAGCGCGTTTACCACGCCAGGCGCCGGCGTTTTGGATGCGACGGTCGGCGGGACGAGATCAGGGGCCAGAGAGTTCAGGGCAAAGTCGATGCCCAGATCGCTGCTCGTGAGAGCGGCGTTGATTACGTGGGCGGCAAAGATATTCGTGCCTTGTACGATATAATTAGTGGCGGTAGTCAGGTCGACTTCCGTCCACGGCGGCGGCTCGGCCACGGCACTGGATGCGGTCGCGTTGAAAGCCAGATTGCCCGCCGGAACATTGTAGCGGTACGCTTCAACACCATTGATCCATACGACAAACCCGTCGTCGCAGCGGAAACCCAAGCGCAGGCCACTCACCTGCGAAACATCGTCGATCTTGAACGTTCGGCGCATGTAGATCGTCGTGTATGTGTTCAACATATCGGTGATCTGCGTGCCGCCGGGGAGCACGTCGCCATACCAGAAGGGGGCGGGGGCAGTCGCGAACGCGGAATCATCGAAATTCAATTGTCGCCAGGCGGTCGTGTCGGGCGTGGATGCTTCTGTGCGTCCCTTGAACCATTTCCAACTTGGGGCGTTGGTGTTAAAGAGAAGCGCCGCGGAACCAACGATTTGAAACCCAAACACCAGCGCCAGAACGAAAGCCAATTTCTTTGCCATAAATCAGAGTCCGCCCGTCCCGTAAATTGCAAAAACCAGCCGGCTACGCACTGCGCGGAGCCAAAGCTGGTTCCTACGGACGCACGGGTAATGTGGCGGGATTGTTACAGAAATTCCGCCTCGCCGCAATCCTTAAGATCGGAACATCAGGTCTGCGTAGTCCAAGTCCCTCTAGCCCACGGAGAATGTCTAAGATAGCAACACCGTTCCTTAGCCCCTTCCGCTTCCTGTTTACAGGCCGAGGCAAAAGGGCTAAACTTGTCTCATGAGCACGGTTGAACAGATAGCCGAAAAAGCGAAGGCTTTGCCCGAACCCTTGCAAGCCGAAGCGCTGCTTCGTGAACTATCTGCTCTCAATAAAGGACGCCAAAGCCGAAGCCGCGGACTGGACGGCGTTCGCAGGTGCTCAGCTTGCAAAACAATACGGTCGGGGTGACGAGATTTACGACAAGGATTGATCTCGCGTGAGCTTCATCAGGGGGGACGTTTTGTGGCCGAGTTGGTTTTCAGCACACACGCAGGTACAAAACGCCGGCCGGTCGTGGTTGTTTACGACGGCGGCGACGACGACCTTCTCGTTGTTCCAGTTACGACTCATGCTAGTCGTACGACCTATGATATTCCGCTTGCCGAATGGCAACAAGCCGGCTTGCGCGGCGCCTCAGTCGTTCGTATGGAAAAACTGGCCACGATTGCCAAGACAACTGTCGTTCATGAGATCGGGAGGTTGTCTGCAAAGGACTGGCCAGTCGCAGAAGCCGCTTTGCAGCAACTGTTCAGCGCAATTCTCGATCAATGAACTCGGCTATTCGGGGTTGGATTAGCTGCCTGCCTTCAAGACCGCCCGGCCATAATCGCGGTTCATGCGGGCAATGAATTCGAGACGGATTTCCTTCGGGCACACGGCTTCACAAGAGCCCGTCACGGTGCAGTTCCCAAATCCCTCCGCATCCATTTGGCGGACCATGCTCAGGGCGCGTCGTTCGCGTTCGGGCTGGCCTTGCGGCAGGATTCCAAGGTGCGAAACTTTGGCAGCCACAAACAGCATGGCGGAAGCGTTTTTGCACGCTGCAACGCACGCCCCGCACCCAATACAAGCCGCGGCGTCCATCGCGTGATCGCTCGAATCCTTGGAAACCGGGAGCGCATTGCCATCTGGCGTGCCGCCCGTGTTCACAGAGACAAAACCGCCAGCCTGGATAATGCGGTCGAAAGCAGCGCGATTGACGATCAGGTCTTTGATGATCGGGAATGCTTTGGCACGCCACGGCTCGATCGTGATGGTCTGGCCTTCCTCGAAGTGACGCATGTGCAACTGGCAAGTCGCCGTGCCGCGGAACCCGCCATGCGCTACGCCATTGATGACCAAACTGCACATGCCGCAGATGCCTTCGCGACAATCGGAATCAAATGCCACCGGGTCTTCTCCGCGCCCGATCAGCTGCTCGTTCAACACGTCAAGCATCTCGAGGAATGACATGTCCGGGTTCACCTCGGCAATGGGATACTCCACGAGGCATCCGGGGTCAGACGTGTTCTTCTGCCGCCAGATACGGAGGGTCAGGTTCATTTGTACACCCTCGTCGTCATGTGCACTTCATCGTAGTGCAGCGGTTCTTTGTGCAATGCCGGTTCCTTGTCCGCGCCCTGATATTCCCAAGCGGACACGAACGCGTAATTAGCGTCGTCGCGCTTCGCTTCACCGTCGGGTGTTTGATACTCCTCGCGAAAATGCCCGCCACACGACTCATTGCGTATCAGGGCATCCCGCACGAGCAACTCGGCGAATTCCATGAAATCCGCAACGCGTCCGGCGGCTTCGAGGTTCTGGTTGAGCGAGCCAGACTCGCCGGTGACCTTGACGTTCTTCCAAAATTCCTCCCGGAGCGCCGGAATCTTCTTCAGTAGGTCCTGAAGGCCGGCGGCATTCCGCGCCATGCCGCACTTGTCCCACATCAGTTTGCCGAGCTCCCGGTGAAACGATGTCACGGTCCGCCTGCCATTGATCGACAGAAACTTTTTCGTGCGTGAGGCGATGTCCTGCTCAACCTTCTTGAACTCGGGATTGCCGAGCGACGGTTTGGCTTGTTTCGAGGACGCCAGATAATCCGCCAGCGTATACGGCAGAATGAAATACCCGTCCGCAAGACCCTGCATCAGTGCGCTCGCGCCCAGCCGGTTCGCGCCGTGATCCGAAAAGTTCGCCTCGCCGATTATGAAGAGCCCCGGGACATTGCTCATCAGGTTGTAATCCACCCAAAGGCCGCCCATCGTGTAATGCACCGCCGGATAAATGCGCATCGGGACCTTGTACGCATTCTCGCCGGTGATGCGCTCATACATGTCGAACAGATTTCCGTAGCGCTCGCGAATCCCATCCTCGCCAATGCGGTTGATCGCATCCGCAAAATCCAGATACACGCCGAGTCCGCCGGGGCCAACGCCGCGTCCCTCATCGCAAACTTCCTTTGCCGCGCGCGAAGCAATGTCGCGTGGCGCGAGGTTCCCGAAGCTCGGATATTTGCGCTCGAGAAAGTAATCGCGCTGAGGCTCCGGGATTTCATCCGCCGCACGCTTGTCGCCTTTGTTCTTAGGTACCCAGACCCGGCCGTCATTGCGCAAAGACTCAGACATTAGCGTGAGCTTAGACTGATGATCGCCGCTTACCGGGATGCAAGTCGGGTGGATTTGGGTGAAGCATGGATTGGCGAACAACGCGCCTTTCTTGTAGGCGCGGTACGTGGCCGTGACGTTGCAGCCTTTCGCGTTAGTAGAGAGGAAGAACACGTTGCCATACCCGCCCGTTGCGAGCACCACGGCATCGCCGGCGTGCGATGAAATTTCACCGGTCACTAAGTCACGAACGACGATTCCTTTTGCATGTCCATCGATCACCACCAGGTCAAGCATCTCCGTGCGCGGATACATTCTCACGCTGCCGCGACCGATCTGACGGCATAACGCCTGGTAAGCGCCGAGCAGGAGCTGCTGTCCAGTCTGTCCGCGTGCGTAAAACGTGCGGGAGACTTGCGCGCCGCCGAAGGAGCGCGTCGAGAGGAGTCCGCCATATTCGCGCGCGAAGGGAACGCCTTGCGCAACGCATTGGTCGATGATGTTGACGCTGATCTGCGCCAGACGATACACGTTCGCTTCGCGCGAGCGGAAATCGCCGCCCTTGATCGTGTCGTAGAAGAGACGGTAAATGCTGTCGCCGTCGTTCGCGTAATTTTTCGCGGCGTTGATCCCGCCTTGGGCGGCGATACTGTGGGCGCGACGCGGACTGTCCTGAAAACAGAAGCACTTCACGTTGTAGCCGAGCTCGCCCAGCGAAGCCGCGGCCGAACCGCCCGCCAACCCGCTGCCTACAACGATGACGTCAAACTTCCTGCGATTGGCGGGATTCACCAGCTTCAGATTGAAGCGGTGGTGGTCCCATTTTTGGACGATTGGGCCGGAAGGTATTCTTGCGTCCAACGTCATTTTACCACCCCGATCAATACCGCGGCTGGAATGGAAACGTAGCCGACGAAAATGACTATCGCGGCCGCTATCGCAAGCTTATCCAGAAATTGCCCGTAGGCGCGATTGCTTAACCCGAGCGATTGAAACATGCTGCTGATCCCGTGGCTCAGGTGCAGGCAAAGCAAAGCTATCCCGAGGACATAAAAGCCGGAGACGAATGGATTGCGAAAGCCGGTCACCATCATTCCGTAAACATCGTGCCGCTGTTTGACATCTTCCAGGGTTCGGAAATCTTGGCCAGTCAAATTAATCTGCGGCATCTGAACCGTGAAGTGCAGCAGGTGATAGATGATGAAGATCAGGATGATCAAGCCGCTCATAAACATCGTACGCGAAGCGTAGGAAGCGGCCACGACTTCAAAATGGGCGTACGGAATCGGACGCGCAGCGCGATTTTCGCGCGTGAGCGCGATCGCGGCGACGATGTGGAGAACGACCATGACCAAAAGAGAGATGCGGGCAGGCCAAAGCAGCTCAGGAGTGGTCTGAAGAAAATTGCCGTAACGGTTCAACACCTCCGGACCGAGAAAGATCTGCAAGTTCCCGAGGAGGTGTGCGATGACGAAGCCGACCAGCACAAGTCCCGTGAGAGCCATGATATACTTCTTACCGAGGGAAGAGTTCCATGTTCGGGTGAGCACATTCACGGCTGCCGAACACTACCGATTGCCGTCGAAGCCCGTCAACGGGTCGGCCAAAGGTATAAGGGGCGGCACGAGGTAGATAAGTCACGCTTATTCGTTAAATGGAAATCGCGAAGTTTGTCTTATGACTGCCCGCATCCCGACTTTGGTAGCGCCGACGATGTCTTCCGCCTCGCTGTCGCCTACATGCAAAACCTGGCCGGCAGGAAGCTTGAGAAGGCGGAGAGTGTCGCGAAAAATTTCGGGCGCAGGTTTGCAGCATCCCACTTCGGTGGAGACGACGATCACGTCAAAAAATGGCGTGAGTTCCAGTTGATCTAACAGTGGGCGCAACCGTTCGTCCCAGTTCGAAATGATCCCGAGCTTCATGCCTTGCGCCTTGAGTTTCACCAATGCGGGCCGCACATCATCAAAGACGCGCCACACCTTGGCCGAGGCAAAGCGCTCATATAGTTCCGGGAAGAATGCGTCGCAGGCGCCGGTGCCGAACGTCGCCCGAACCAGCGCCGCCCAGTCGGCGCGCGAATGTCGGAAATTGCGCTTGGCTTTCCATGCCGCGCGGAAACGTTGGTTGACATCATCAGGCGTGAAGTGCAATCCATGGCGTTCCGCGACCTCGGTGTAAACGTGTCCAACCGACGGCCATGGCTCGATGAGCGTGCCCCCGACATCGAACGTCACCGCTTTGATCTCAGCGTTCATTCAATATTCGTTCGTCGTGATACGGGGCCGACGCGACGCCAAGCAATTCCATTGCTTCGCCCACGAGAAAAAGCGAACCCGTGATAACCACCTGGGTATCGCGTTCCGTTTGCTCCAGCGCATCGGCGAGCGAATCACAGACTGTGCCGGAAGCAACGGTGAGCAGTTCCTCCGGGGACAAACCGCGTTTGCTTTTCACAGGGACAAACAAGAGCCGATTCGCTCGTTGCGCGAGGACGCGCAGCATTGCCGGCCAATCCTTGTCGCGCAAAACGCCGAAGATGATCGTGGGCCGGCCGGTGAGTTCACGATCCAGCGTTTCGATACCAGGCAGGTTATGAGCGCCATCGAGAATAAATTTTCCAACTCTTTGCAAACGACCCGGCCATGACACGGCACCAAGAGACGAAACAGGCAGAGTCTTCTTGAGGATGCGTGTGGTTTCCAGGGCGACTGCGGCGTTCATCCGCTGGTGTTTGCCCGGAAGGGGTTCAACGTCCGCCTCTCGCGTAACGATCGATAGCGGGCTGCGTAATTCTTCGGCGACTTCTCTAATGGCGTCCAAAGCTTCGCCGGTCGAGGCCGTAATTACTGGCACGCCTGGCTTGATGATTCCCGCCTTCTCCAGCGCGATCTTCCTGATCGTGTCCCCCAACCATTGCTGATGATCGAACTGCACATTGGTGATCACGCTTGCCAGTGGTGTGACGATGTTGGTCGCGTCCAGGCGGCCGCCCATGCCTGTCTCCCAGATTACGAGTTCGCAGCGTTGCTCGGCGAAGTAGCGCAAGGCGATGACGGTGACCGTTTCAAAAAATGTAGGATGATCCTCGGGTGAGAAA
>Ga0066710_100006507_pt1 | contig 10927 bp, 10 predicted proteins | sample GraSoiAngelo_159_FD_79666 | JGI IMG/M metagenome (GOLD analysis project Ga0066710, IMG submission 79666) | Grasslands soil microbial communities from the Angelo Coastal Reserve, California, USA - 14_1009_16_40cm | ecosystem: Environmental > Terrestrial > Soil > Grasslands | place: USA...
AGATTATATCGTAATAACGGCCAAAAATTCAACCTTCAGATAATCCGCCAACTTTTACTATCGACATATTGAATTTGACTGTCTCATGTTGGAAAACAAAGTAAAGATTGCTAAAAATAGACAAGTAAACCTTAAACCATAGAATTCTACTCTGTGACTTAATCGTGGGGAATACGAAAAAAGACTCGAAAGCACCTAGGTGTGATAGATTTTCTATTTGATCATCCAAAATTAGAATAATTGCTTATAGATGAAGCAGACAAGATAAACAAGAAGGATCAAACCGTTCTCTATAAAGTAATGGAAACGGATATACTTACTGAAACAAAATCTAGTAGGCCAAAAGGATCTAGACAACAAAAAATGAAATTGAAAATATTTGCTACAGCAAACGATCTTGAAAAATTACAAAGACCATTCAAATCAAGATTCATGGATGTTGGGAATGGCATGACTTTTATCTATTGATCCTCTGATCTTTTCATTATCTATTAGACTATTAATAATCTTTTTATATTCTTCATCTGGCATTTCTTCAAGTTCATCAATTGCTTTAAGTTTCCAGTAATCATGCAACGCCTGTTCCATTATCCTTTGACCATCATATACAATCTTACCCAAGCTAGTTAGAATATATTTTCCATTCCTTCTAGTCACCAAATTAGCTTTCACTAATTCAGATATCCTTGAAGAATACTGCTTTCTTGTGAGCCTTAATTTACTTAATAGAATATCCCTACCACTTTCTGAACTGGAAACGGCAACAGCAGTAAAAAGTAGTAAAGACTTGTCATCAGATATTGCTCTTAGAATGTCAGCTACACATACCGCTTCTTGATTCTTTTGTAGATTAATGGTCAACTTTTGAACCTAATTAATGTTAATTCTACGTTGCTATTTTGGTTCGATATCATTTATTTATGATTTCTTAAGGGCGCTGCTTAGTTTATCGCAAATTGAGCTACGTTACAGGTGCTCTAAGAAAATGACCTCCCGACTGTTTACATCTTCTAAGGATCAAACGCCAGTCATGAAGCAGACTTTAACATTGATATCTAATAGTAATATCTTTTCGCATAATTCAAAGCCATTCATAAGAGGCATAGTAAGTAATATCAATTAGTAATCGATCATAAGTTTGGTTTGAAGTCTGATAATGCCTCTACAGGGTCGGTGTATGAAGTTACGTCGAACTTAATTTTCTGCTTGTCGTCGTCGTTGCTGCTTTCTAAACCCATTTTTAGACTTATGGCAATATTAGGTTCATCATCCACAATGAGAATTCTTTTGTAGGTAGATGAGGAGGATTTGCTTAATTCAAATTCCTCTTCTTTGCGTGTCTGTTTGTGACCTACTTCTATCCCATTCCTATTCTTAATGTGGTTCTTATTTGGAAGAACCAATAATATGGCCTCTGTTACTTATCATAATAGTGACTACTAGTTATCTAGATGTGACCAACGTCTTGACGTATGAAAATTCTACTTATGGCGTAAAGATGCAATATCCTGATGACTGGACTGTGGTGGCAGTTAATACAACAGACACGACAGGAAACTTCGCTAACTTTTTTTCGCCCAACTCTGAGGTTGTTCAGATATCTATTGATGGCTTAGGTAGTTCTGGATTTCCATTAAACGATTATCTTAATCAATCTATTGATGGTTACAAATCCTATCCCCAAACTTTTCCTAATTTCCAACTAATTTCATCTGATACGAATACTGTTGCGGCCGGTCACTCAGCCTATTCTTTGGTTGGTACATATTATGATCTTGACCACGGAACACAAAAGGTATTGGAGACTGGCACTGTAATCGACGATAAGGGATACTATATTCGAGACATTGCTGATGAAGCAAAATATTCTGCACTATTGCCAACTGTTCAAAATATGATTAATTCTTTTGAGATAAGCCGATGAGGTAATCCTATACTAAAGTGAAAACGAAGTCTTGAATAAGTATGTGTTAGTATGCTGGTTGAGTACAAAAGTTTAGTGATTTCAGATATAAGAAAAGAGGTTCAGAGGACCCACCCACAATAAATTTACTTTAAAGGATCAGCGAAGTAAACACGTTGAAACCTTATATATAAAGGTCAAGAAATAAGGTTGTTGGTTTGGAACGTTGACTATTTACTATCAGAGCTAGGCATTGATTATCCATCTGAAAAGAAAGGGGAACTATGCATTCCAATGACTATAAAAGGTGTGGCTCCAATTGACGAAGCAACTCCAGAAGAGCTTGCCTTTTGTTCATCAGAGGGAAACGATGCAGTTCTAGCGATCTCTAGGTCAAGAGCAGGCGTTATCCTTTGTAAGAAATCTGTGGAGCAGCTTCAATATCATTCAGAAAAAAAAAAAGAACAGCAAATCCTAATCTTTTTGGAAAATCCGAGGTTGGCTGCTATACGTATTATAAAGATGATCCACAAAGAACAAAAGAAGGATTCAATTGGGATTTCGCCGAGGGCAATAATATCAAAATCGGCTAAAATAGGTAAAAACTGCTCTGTAGGTGATTTCAGTGCTATTGGCGATAATTGTGAAATCGGTGATAATACAATAATATATGACAGAGTTAGCATTTTAGACAATAGTAATATTGGTAGGAATTGCATTATTCAGCCGGGCGTAGTAATAGGTGCTGACGGCTTCGCCTACGAGAGACTGCACGAAACACTCGAACTTGAAAGGTTCCCACATATAGGTGGAGTGAAAATAGGAAACAATGTTGAAATATGTTCTAACTGCTCCATAGCGCGTGGCTCTCTCTCAGATACTATCGTAGGTAATGGCACAAAGTTAGATGCTTTAGTTCATGTGGCTCATAATGTACAGATTGGGAAAAATTGTGCCCTGACTGCCGGAGTGATCATTGGAGGCAGCACTATTATAGGAGATACGTGTTGGTTTGGACTAAATTCTACCTTAAAGCATAAAATAAAGATAGGTTACAAGGTTATTGTTGGTTCAGGGGCATCAGTTATTGATGATATACAAGATGAAGATATCGTTGCTGGAGTTCCAGCAAAATCAATAAAACATAAGGTAAAATCCAATCAATTGTTTCTTATGGGAGGACAGTCAAAACACGAAAAACACAAAAACATCACTATCCTAAAGGAACAATTCAAAATGGATTGCCTTCTAATTGGAAGTGCAGTATTGATGGTACCTTTACTCTGTAGTTAAAATATACATAAATGTACATGAGGACTTTTTTTAGCTAATCATTACCTTGAAATGCGAAAAGCGTTAATATATTTCCTTAGAACAGTGAAAAATATTTGAAACTTACCTTGATAATAGGGTTGATATTAATAATAATGATTTTTTTAAGTAGCAGCGGTACTGAGTTTAGAGATATACAGGGACAGCGGACAACTAAATCGATACCCTCGACACCTTCTAATACTGCTACCTTATCAAAAGCATCTCCCCCACCAGCATCGCCAAAAGGTAAGGACCCAACCATAGTAAATAAAAAAGATAGTCAATATTTAACCATAGAGCGCGTTTTTAGGGGTATTAGATATCCTACAAGTATGGCATTTTTAGGTCCTAACGACATTTTAGTTTTGGAAAAAACCAATGGTACAGTAAAGAGAATTGTAAATGGTACGATGCTAAAGAAACCTCTGCTTGATGTCAATGTTGCGGTAAGCGACGAAAGAGGTATGTTGGGAATTGCTGTCTCTAAAGAGAGCAAACTTCCTAGATATGTATTCCTATACTTTACCGAGTCACAAACAAAAGATGGTGATGATTTACAAGGTAAAAAACCAATTGGTAACCGTTTATACCGATACGAGTTAGAGAATAATATACTAGTAAAAGGAAAATTACTTCTTGATTTACCAGCTGTTCCAGGGCCTCATCATAATGCTGGCAGAGTCTTGATTGGTCCTGATAGTAACGTATACCTCGTTGTTGGGGATGTGGAAGGCAGTAGAACATACACGCAAAATGTAGGTAATGGTCCATCATCAGATGGCACCAGTGTAATATATAGAATTACTCAAGATGCTAAGCCAGTAGGCAATGGGATACTCGGAACAACTAGTCTCGTAAACAAGTATTATGCCTACGGTATTCGCAATAGTTTTGGTATGGACTTTGATCCTTTGACTAAAAAATTGTGGGATACCGAAAATGGCCCTGGATTCGGTGATGAGATAAATCTAGTTGAACCTGGGTTTAATAGTGGCTGGGTCAAGGTTCAAGGGATTTGGATTCCTCAAACGTATTTTGGTGGGCCGGTTGCTTCAACACCTCCAGCAGGCTTGGTTGATTTTGGGGGAAAAGGAAAGTATAGTCCCCCTGAATTTACCTGGAAGCAGACGGTAGGGGTTACAGCTTTAAAATTCTTAAATTCAGACAAATTTGGAAAACAATATCAAAATACAATGTTTGTAGGTGATATTAATTATGGGAATATTTACCATTTTGAGTTCAACAAGAATAGAACATCGTTACTCCTCAAAGGTTCACTTGCTGATAAAATAGCGGATACTGAAGAGGAACGTAATAAAGTAGTGTTTGCTAATGGATTTGCTGGTATTACGGACATAGAAGTCGGGCCGTACGATGGTTATCTCTACATTCTTACATTTCACAAAACTCAAGGTTCCATATACAGAATTGTACCACATACAACTGTCCAAAAATGATAATTAAAATGAATAAACCGCTTTCCTGGAGAAACCTTGATGCTACTAGTAGGATAATCTGAAGGACATACCAAATATTTATTAATAAATGGGGGTATTGCGTAATTAGTCTAACAGACTGTAAATTTGATTACCTGGTCTTCGATTCAGCTAAGAATGGACCTACTCACCCCTATCAAAAATATAGCCTCGTGGTTCAATAAAATTCCTCTTAATCCACAATTAGGAATAAGGACACAACATCCAAATGATTGGATAACAGAAGAAAGACAGGGCGATAGTGAAAATTCTCATATAGTCGCATTCCTATCACAATCAGACGATTCATTTGAAGATAGAATTATTATAGAAATCACGGATTTGTCAGCGGAGCGTAATATTGTCCTTGACAATTATGTGCATAATCACGTTGAAGATCTAATAAGGAAAACGCCCAAATCCTTGAATTTTACACTCATAGAATCGCTACCCATATTGATTTCAGGCACGCCAGGGAAAAGGATAATTTATAAGATAGAATCCGAGCCTGGATTGGAACGAAAAACATCTGAAGTAATTCTAATAAGTAATCATAAACTCTATGGTATTGTATATCTTGCTGAAACAACTAAATACAACGATTATTTGCAGACTGCGCAAAAAATAATAGACTCATTTCGGATATAAATTGCCTTTAAAATTGACCTAAGATTACTTCCATATTGTCCGTGTTATTATGCTGATTCAGTACAAAAAAGTCAACGAAGCTCTAATTAATTCTGAGGTTGGCTGGGCCTTTATAATTCGTTTTACAAAAAGACTCCTACTAGCTCACCATCGTTCTAACCCAATGTTAATTTTCTATATACAATATCACTGAGAATCGCCATCAAGTAAATGCCGCTAATTTCCCTTACCTTAACTGTGAAAAAAGCAAAAGTAGCATTTTCAGTTTTATTCAAAAAATCAGCTAAATCATCATCACTTAAGGTTGTTGTTCCAGCTCTAACGCATCTAGTGGCCCAATGACTTTCATCGTCAATATCAAGTTCAATATTTTTCTCTGAGGAATATTCTAACGAGATAGATCGTTTATTACCTTCTTGTAATAATCTAACGGAATTGCCGTGAAATCCTTCGGGTATTTTTATCACAACCAGTCCGGGGTTTTTTACTAGTCCATGTTTGTACGCAATATTTCAACTTGTCTTGTACTTTTTGCTTCAGCTCTTTATTATCATTCCAGTCTTTTTGATCTAGTTTCTTTAAATCGCCTGAACCACAACAAGTGGCCCGATTCATTTTTGATCCTCCTTCTTGGCCGTCACTAAAAGATATAATGATCGGTTCTATAGATGAGCATTTTTTGCAAACGTATATTTCGAATCCAAATATGTCTTCAGGCCTTGGAATAATATGCAAAGGCTCAAAAAATTGACTAGGATAAAAGTAAGGGGCTCCATTAGTACGAAAATTAAATTGATGGTTTTGTATTGGCGAGGAAGATAGGGCCTTATTGACTGCTTTAGAAGCAAATCCCTTCAAAAGTTCATCTTTAAATGTATCCATCACTGTGACCGTTTTGGTTGCATTCTTTTTTACAAAAATAGGTCTAAATTTTGGTTGCAATCGTGAACTTCCATAAAGTGACGATCAGCCCCATTCATCAGAATTTCTTATACGATAGATTGGTTTTGATATGTCTTCTGCTGAAGACGCTGAAGGCTCTATAGAAGCACTACTCCTATCATCTGTCTCTTTTATGACATTATTCCCTAGGGAATTATGATTATTTTTGACATTTTTAGACTGGGGTTCGTCAGGGGTTAGATTGAGAATACCCAGCAATTCAATGGAATTACGTAGCATTAAGGGATCATAAGGAAGACTGGATGTTCCTTCATTCTCATCCCAATCATCAGGCAGAAATACATAAACTAGGCCTTCGCCATTATTTCCTAACTTCCCATATCTATTCACTCTGCCTGCTCTTTGTACTAATGAATCTGGATAGCATACTTCAGTGAAAAGAACATCATAATCTATATCTAAAGAGACTTCAATGACTTGAGTTGCGACTACGATTCTAGGATATTCAAAAATCCTTTTTTCCAATCTTCGTCTATCCAAAAAAGTGAATCTGCTATGTATCAACATTACATCCTGTGGCTGATAATCATTTTTCCCCATTAAGCGTTGAAGTTGGATAAAAATATCTTGAGCTCTTCTCACAGTGTTCAGTACGATCAGAATTTTCATTCCGTTGACATAAAGCGAGATTATCTTCTCAAGATTTTGTTTAATGCTACTGCAATTGCTAGGATGTTAGTGAAAGATACATTGCAAAATCAGATCCAGTACATTGGATTGTTGTCTTCGAGTAAAGAAAAAGAAGGAATGATTCGAACCTAGATGCTCAGCCTACATTAACTTTTCCTACCATAGATGGATGAAGTTCGCAGTAGTATTGAAAAGTACCTGTTTTTTCAAACGTATGGCTAAAAGACTGGCCCTTTTCAATAATACCTGAATCGAATCCGGAGCTTGATGTTACTGTATGTGATTCACGATGATCATTAGTCCAGGTTACTGTATCTCCAACTCTGACATCTATTGGATTAGGACTAAATGACCTTGCATGCTTTACTCCTACTATTGCAACATGGTCAGTTCCTGTTCCTGTTCCATCATTTTCTGTCGTAGGCTTAGCAACAGTTTCAGCAGAAGTATTTTTATCACTCTGACTGCTCTTCGCAAATGCTTGATATTGATTAGTTGTTGGTGTTATGGCAATATTTGATATCATAAATATCAAAGTTGTTGTTAGAAGTATCGTAGATACTGCTGCAACAGCCATAAATCTACCGAAGTTATTATTCCTTAACATTTCAAAATGAACTAACTGCTAGAGAATATTAGTGATTTCAATAAATAACAGATAGCAAATAGATAGAAGTCAGTATGTAATATTTTTAGTATCAATTCTAATAATAGTAAAGGAATGTCTATAAAAGGCCTGGACTGTTGTTATCATGGATACCTGCTGCCTTAGTGCCTATGGAGATAAAGCATCCAACTAGAATAAAACGTCAGTATGAACTAGAAACAAAAGGAATCATATCATTCTTTTAATGGTTATCTAACTTATTACGGAACAACTTCATTGGTATTATGATATTTATGCTAAAGTAATCCCATCAGTCCCTACTCAAAGTTTCTAGATTTCCGAAATCAATTGTACTTCACCATCATTAATTCTTCTTTAATCAGAGATCAGAAAACTACTTCGAGATTGACCGCGAAGTTGCTATTTGTAATTCAGTTTTTGGAACGTAGCTATTTTCAGGCCGCATTTAGCTAGCTAACGATATAGATTTTGTTACTTTTGAGGCATTATTTCAAATATTTTCTTAAGAATCGAGAATTTCTCCTCACTAGTTCGCTATTGGGATGAGTTTATTGGTAGTTTAGCGTCCATAACGAAGAGGAACTGGAATATTAGAAACAGCCCCCATAATATTATAGTACTTTTTGAGTTTATTATCGATTATTACCTAATAACTATAAGATATAATTGCATATTATTATTGATATTGTGAACTTAACGAAAATAATAGCTAACCTTTAAGTTCTAGACTAGTTAGATGAGAGCAAGTGAAAAAATATGTCTTCAGAAGATATAGACGACAATGATTCTAATAATAAAAATAATAGTAGTAGTAATATTAATGCCAACAATACCAAAGTAGCAACGCTAAAAGTTGCAGAAGTAGCGGAGCAACATGATGTAGGGAGAAAAATTGCACGTGTAGATCCTGACGTAGCTGAACGTATGGGTATTTCCACTGGCGATGCTCTAGAATTGTCATCACTTGGAAAGAAAAGCATTGTTCTAAGTTGGCCGGCAAAGGAGAGAGATAGAGGAAAGGGTTTGGTTCGCATTGATGGCTATACAAGGAATAAGCTTGATGTAGGTATTAACGACACAGTAGATGTTAGAAAAGTAGAATCAAAGGTTGCCAGAAGCATAACATTTGCGCCGACGGAACCACTCAGAATAGTAGGTGCCGAACAGTATCTTGTAGAGTACCTGAATGGGACACTAATGACCAAAGGCGATACAGTGCCTATAAACGTAATGGGTCAAAGAATAGACCTTGTCGTAATTTCTACTAATCCTTCAGGACCAGTTATCGTTAGCAACTCAACTAAGATTACAGTTTCTGAAGAAAGCGCAAAGGCAGTACAATTAACAAAAGAGGGTGGAGTTCCCTCCATTACCTATGAGGACATTGGTGGAATAAGAAATGAGGTAACTCGGGTCAGAGAAATGATAGAGCTGCCTTTGAGGCATCCCGAATTATTTAGGAGATTAGGAGTAGAAGCACCTAAAGGAGTCCTTCTTCATGGACCACCTGGAACTGGTAAGACATTATTGGCAAAGGCAGTAGCTAATGAAACAAATGCCAACTTTTACACGATAGGAGGGCCTGAAATAATGAGCAAATTTTACGGAGAATCAGAAGAGAAACTACGAAATATATTTGAACAGGCAGAAAAAAATGCTCCTTCTATTATATTCATAGATGAGATTGATTCTATTGCTCCAAAGCGAGAGGAAGTATCAGGAGAGGTTGAGAGAAGGATCGTTTCACAATTGTTATCATTAATGGACGGCATGTCTACCCGTGGCAAAGTGGTTGTTATAGGAGCTACAAACCGAGTAAATGCAATTGATCCAGCACTGAGACGTCCTGGTAGATTTGACAAGGAAATTGAGATAGGCGTTCCTGATAGAGATGGTAGATTAGAAATATTACAAATTCACACACGAGGAATGCCCCTTGATAAAGATGTCAATTTAGAAAAGCTTGCTGATATTTCTCATGGTTTTGTTGGAGCTGATCTACAAGCGTTGTCTAAAGAAGCAGCAATGAGAGCGTTAAGAAAAGTGCTGCCAGAAATTGATTTATCATCTGAGAGCATACCTGCAGATACATTAAAGAAAATCATCGTCAATATGCAAGATTTTATGGAGGTAATTAAAGAAATGGAGCCATCTGCAATGAGAGAAGTGTTTGTAGAGGTTCCAAATGTAAAATGGGAAGATATCGGTGGATTACCATCCATAAAGCAAGAATTGCAAGAAGCTGTAGAATGGCCTCTCAAATATCAAGGAGTATTTACATATGCTGATGCTACTCCTCCAAAAGGAATATTGCTTTACGGTCCACCGGGAACAGGAAAGACTTTGATGGCCAAAGCTGCAGCAAATGAAAGTGAAGCTAATTTTATTAGTATTAAAGGTCCTGAGCTTCTTTCAAAATGGGTAGGAGAATCAGAAAAAGGAGTGAGAGAAGTATTTAGAAAAGCAAGACAGGCGGCTCCTTGCATCATATTCTTTGATGAATTGGATGCGATAGCTCCCAGCAGGGGAGCTGATTTTGGCGATTCCCATGTTACTGAAAGGGTAATAAGCCAACTATTAACTGAGTTAGATGGACTTGAGATATTAACCAACGTGATAGTGATAGGCGCTACTAATAGGCCTGATATTATAGATCTTGCATTGTTAAGGCCAGGCAGGTTTGATAGATTGCTCTATGTACCTCCTCCAGATCGTGACTCCAGGATAGAGATAATAAAAATCCATACAACAAAGAAACCATTAGCTGAGGATGTTAAGGTTGAAGAATTGGCAGATCACACAGATAGTTACACAGGCGCTGATATCGCATCACTATCATCAGCAGCAGTTATGCTTGCATTGCGGGAACATGTATCAAAATATCAAGATCCAAAGGAAGCAAACAAACACGTACAAGAACTTAAGATCCATATGCGTCACTTTGAAGAGGCAATGAAGAAGATTAGGCCATTATCAACCCAAGAGCTAAACATGTACAAGCGAGTATCAGAAGAATTTGGAAGACCTGAGATTGCAACCAGAGTACGAAGTGGTATGGATACAAGCGATGCTGGTATTCCTTCTTCTTCTTCTCCTGCTGAAACTTGATTTTTTTATGGTAGGCTTTACACTTCCAATATGACAATATGCAATAATGCGTGCAGGATGTAATGTCAATCGCTCTAGTCTTATTGCTAGCATTTATACTTGAGTCACAGTCTAAAACAGACTGATAGATTACGACTGCTACTGCAAATCCAACTGATAATAAAAATAAAGGATACTTAACGCTTAGAGAGATCACACCAGAATGGTTTGATAGGTTGAATAAAATATTAAATGTAAATGATGAGGACATCATATATA
>Ga0066710_100006509_pt1 | contig 10926 bp, 7 predicted proteins | sample GraSoiAngelo_159_FD_79666 | JGI IMG/M metagenome (GOLD analysis project Ga0066710, IMG submission 79666) | Grasslands soil microbial communities from the Angelo Coastal Reserve, California, USA - 14_1009_16_40cm | ecosystem: Environmental > Terrestrial > Soil > Grasslands | place: USA...
CTCGCGGGCAAAGTCGCTGCGGCCGGATACGAGGTCGCGCTCGTCGAGGAGCACCGGGAGATCGGGGAGCCGATTCAGTGCGGGGGCCTCGTGACTCCCCGCGTGTTCGATATCGTGTCCTGCAAGGAGACGATCATCGGGAAGGTCCACGGAGCGGAGATCTTTTCGCCCTCCGGCCGGCGCATCGTCATCGATGGCGGGGAGACGGAGGCCGTCGTTGTCGACCGCGCGATGTTCGACCGCGCCATCGCCACCCAGGCGTTGCGGGACGGCGCGCATTCGTTCCTCGGCGCACAGGCCGCGGCCGCGAAGCGGGCGGACGGTCACGTCGAGGTGCTCGTGGACGTCGACGGGGAGAGCCGCCGGATGCGGTGCAAGATCCTGATCGGCGCGGACGGGGTCCGGTCGAGCGTGGCGAAATGGTTCAACATCCTCCGACCGAAGAAGATCCTGCCCGGTTTCGAGGTCGACATGGTCGGCGTGGAGAGCGATCCTGAACTCGTCCAGCTCTTCGTCGGCTCGAACTACGCCCCCGGGTTCTTCGGATGGATCATCCCGAGCGCGGACACGGCGCGCGTCGGCCTCTGCGTGGGATCGGGGAACGCGTACGCGTACCTGGAGAAGATGCTCCAACAGCCCGCCGTGCGGGGATTCTTGAAGCGGGCCCAGCCGATCCTCTACATCGCGGGCGGGATTCCGTTCGGCTTCCCGAAGCGGAGCCATGCCGACAACGTGATGATCGTCGGAGACGCAGCCTGCCAGGCGAAGGCGACGAGCGGGGGTGGGATTTTCACGAGCCTCCTGTGCTCGACGTTCTGTGCCCAGACGGCGATCGACGCCCTCGAGAGGCGGGACTACAGTGCAAAGATGCTCCACCGATATCACAAGGCGTGGACCGGGAGCATGGGGAAGGAACTCCGCAAGGACCTTGCCATCCACGAGTCGTTTGCCCGGCTGACCGACCCACAGATCGAGGAGATCTTCGACATCCTCGACAATCCGACTGTGCTTCGATTGATCCGCCAGATGGGGGACATCGACTTCCCGTCCAAGGTCGGATGGGCTCTCCTCCGGGAGGAACCGAGGCTCCTGAAGTACCTGGGGAAGGCTCTGCGGGCGATGGTGGCGAGGACGGTCGGGATCTAGATCGTGTACCATTGGCCCTCGACCGGGAGAAGAACCTCCCGGCCGTCGAGGGCCTCCGCGAGCGCCTCCCGATGGTCCCCGTGCATCAGGACGACCCGCCGCGGGTCACACCCCTCGATGAATCGCACGAGGTCGTCGTGGCCCGCGTGCGCGGAGAAATCGAACTTCTGCCACTCGCACCGGACCTTCACGTCGGCGCCGCCGAGCTCGATCACGCCCTCGTCCATCAGCCGCCGGCCGTTCGAGCCCTCCACCTGGTACCCCGTGAGAAGAATTGCGGACCGCGGGTCGTCTCGGGCCGCCTCAAGGTAGCGGATCACGGGCCCGCCGTCGAGCATGCCGCTCGTCGTCACGATCACGTCCGCCTCGAGCGCCTGGCGGGCGCCTCGCTCGGATCGGACGACCTGGACGCGGTTCATCGCGTCCCGCAGCTTCCGCGCGGATTTCAAGTACTCGGGGTAGTTCATGTAGATGTTGTTCACCTTCTTGCCCATCCCGTCGAGCCACACCTCGAACTTCCCCGACGCGAGGGTCAGGAGCATGTCCTGCGTGCGGCCGACGGCGAACGCGGGCACGATCGCGAGCCCTCCCCGGTTGTTCACGGCGCGGATCTTCTCCAGGAACTGATACTGCGTCTTCAGGCGGTCCGGATGGTTCCGCCCGGCGTACGTGGATTCAATCACCAGGTTGTCACAGGGGACGGGGCGGGCCCCCTTCACGAGGTCCGTCGTGAGCGTGTGGATGTCCCCGGTGAACACCGTCGTCTCGTTCCCGTTCACCTCGAACATCGTCGCACCCGGGATGTGGCCGGCGGAGTGGAGGGTGACCTCCATCGACCCCGTGTCCACGGCGTCCCCGAAGTCGACGGCCCGGATGTTGCGGCGGGTCGCGTCGATGTCGGAGTCGTCGAAAGGCGGGTCGTAGCCCTCCGCGTCCGCGACCTTGAGGCTGTCCACGAGCAGGAGGTCGGCGACCTCCGAGGTGGGCGGCGTGAGCACGACCTCCGTGTCGTGCCGCCCGCACAACCACGGGACCATCCCCGAGTGATCGAGGTGGGCGTGGCTGACGAACACGCGGTCGACGGGAGGGGCCTTCATCGGATACTGGGGCGGGTCCTTCGGGAGCATCCCGTAGTCGAAGAGGAGGGTGTCGGCCCCCTGGCGGAGCAGCATCCCGAGGCGGCCGACCTCCGTGGCCCCGCCGAGGAACTGGATTTCCATTGCGTCCGCCGTGCGCGAGGGGCCCCGCCCAATTAAGGATTACGAGCGTCAGATCCCGACGAACAGGGGCTGGCATCGGATCGCGCGCGCCATCCGTCGCGTCCCGAGCAGGATCATCGCCATCTCGAGGAGCCGGTCGCTCCCGAAGAACCGGTCCGCGAGGTGCTTGATCCGGCGGCCCCGGTCGAGGGGTGTGCCGACGGCGGCCCGCCACACGGTCTCGTACCGTTCGAGGGGCATCCCTTGCAAGACGTGGTCCGCCGCGGCCTCCGCCGCGAACCGCCCGCAGATCATCGCAACGTTGATCCCGCCGCCGTTCGTCGCCATCACGTGCCCGGCCGCGTCGCCGGCCAGGAGGACGTTCTCCTTCGCGGTCCGCGCGACGGGCCCTTCGACGGGGACGTACCCGCCGGTCCCGCGGAAGTGCGGGAGGCCGCGCCGGTCGAGGAACTTGTGGAACAGGGTGTCGAGGCGTCCCTGGAAGTGCTGCCAGGTCCCGAGCCCCACGTTCGCGCACGGCCCCTTCGGGATCACCCACGCGTACCCGCCCGGGGCGAGGTTCCCGAAGTACAGGTCCGTGGTCGCGTCGAAGTCCCCGTCGATGGTGCAGCTCATCGCAGGCCCCGCCACGGGCCAGGGGAGCCCGACGCTCCGCGCGACCGTGGAACGGGGGCCGTCCGCGCCGATCACGACCGTCCCGGAGACGGAGCCGTGGCTCGTGGTCACCTCCGACCCGCGCACCCGGTGGACCGTGGTCTCCGTCCGGAGCTCCGCGCCTTCCGCGACCGCCTGATTCGCGATCCCCTGGTCCATCTTGTCCCGCCGGACCGTGTACCCGCGGAACGGCACGTCCCAGTGACGGCCGTCGGGGCTCCAGAGCCGGATCACCGGCGTGTCGATCTGCCGCACCCTCCGGGGGGCCTGCATGAGGTCCTCGAGCCCATCGACCATCGGGAAGATCGTCCGGACCTCCTCGTCGGCCGCGACGTATTCGCCGCACTGGACGGGGACCCCGATTTCCTTCCGGCGGTCCAACAGGAGGACCTTGAGCCCCCGCCGCGCGGCATACCGGGCGGCGGTGGAGCCTGCAGGTCCTGCCCCGACCACGACGACGTCGTACACGCGCGTCCCTCACGTCTGGCGGGAGAGCACGAACTTCACGAGATCCCGCAGCTTGCTCCGCGCCTCGACGTCCGGGAGACCCTCCAGGGCTTTCACGGCCCGGTCCCCGTAGGATCGCGCATCCGCCAGCGCCTTCTCCACGGCCCCGGACTCCTGGATCATCCGCAGGGCGCTCCGGACCTCACCCCAGTCCTTCGACCGCTTCCGGAGGATCCGGATCAGCTCGGACCGGTCCGAGACGCTCCCGTCCTCGAGGGCGTGGATCGCGAGGATCGTGACGTTCCCCTCCTTGATGTCCATGCCCGGACGCTTCCCGAGGGTGGACGCGTCTCCGACGACGTCGAGGACGTCGTCCACAATCTGGAACGCGATCCCGAGGTTCCGGCCGTAGATTCCCGCCGCATCGATCTGAGCGACCGACCCCTCGCCCAGGAGGGCCCCGACTCGGGCGCCGGTTGCCATCGGCATCGCGGTTTTTCGGGTGACGATGTTCAGGTACTCCTCCCGGTCCATGTCCACGTCCCCGAGGTGCCGCTTCTGGCGGATCTCGCCCTCCGCGAGGGCGGTCGCCACGAGGGCGGTCATGTCGACGATGTCCTCGTCGAACTTGCCCCCGATTCGGAACGCCTTCGTGAAGAGGAAGTCTCCCGTCACGAGGGCCTCCTGCATCCCGTACTTGAGGTACGCGGCCGGGCGCCCCCGGCGCTCGGTCCCGCCATCGTTGATATCGTCGTGGATCAGGCTCGCGCTGTGGATCAGCTCCAAGGCTGCCGCGATATCGACCGCCCTGCCGACCGCCTTGCCCCCCACGGACTTGAAGGCAAGGAGTGTGACCGTAGGACGGATCCTCTTGCCCCCGGCGGCAATCACGTATTCCGCGATTTCCGTGAGAAGGGGCTCCTCCGAAACGAGGGATTCCCGGATCCGCCGCTCGACCAGATCGAGCTCGTGAGAGACGCCGAAATCCCACGTCGTCGTCATCCCGAGCCCAGCCAATTCGACTTACGGTCCCTCGTTATATAACTGTTTGGTAAGGGAGGCGGACCGAGGTATGTTCCGAGCTCGGCGCCATCAACTCAGGGGATGTCGTGAGCACAATTTGATCACGCGGTGCGGGCCGCGACCCGCTCCGCGACGCGCGCGACGTCGACGCCCCGCTCCCGGACCGATTCCCGGATCGCGGGCGAGATCGAGCGGAGGTATGCGTGGATCATGTTGTCGCGGTTCCCGATCCACTCCGCCATCATCACGACGGGGATCATGATCGTGACGAACGGGTAGAACATCGACCGGTCCTCGAGTCCCTTCGTCGCCTGGGTGAGCGCTCGGCGGGAGAACTCGGCGGTCCTCTCGGAGTGCTCCTCATAATCCCGGAGGGTGAGGTTCGGGTTGTATCCGTTCAGGTTGGTAAGGTTGACGAGTTCGTTCTCCCGCATCGCGATCAGCGCGAGGTTCGCGATCCCGGACCGGAGGTCCTTGTGGACCCCGACGAAGTGGTTGAGGCGGGTGATCACGAGGTCGTAGTAGTACCACGCGTTCAGCGTACCCTGGAGCTCGGCCTGGGGCATCGGCTCCGAGAGGAAACACATGTCGATCAGGTTGTAGTACGTGGCGCCCGAGAGGGCCTGCGAGATCCGCTCGTGCCAGCGCAGGTCCGGGTCGGGCGCGCTGAGGCTCGCCGCGATCCTCTTGAGCTTCGTGATGTCCATCGTCGGCTGCTTCTGGAACATCGTCAGGGCCTGTCCGAGGATCAGCCGGTCGTCGACCTTCTGGAGCTCGTAGAACAGGTCCTGCCCGTTCGGAGATTCGAGGAACAGTTTGTTGAACGCGGCGGTGATGTTCGTCATCAGGTCGAACATGCTGAGCTGCTCCTGGTTCAGGCTCAGGGCGAGCTCCTTCCGGAACGTGTTGATGTCGAAGCCCGGGTCGATCATCGACGCGAGGCAGTGGTGGTACAGGTCCTTCGCCTCGATGAAGGTGTACCGCCCCGTGTCGATCAGGTCGTCGAGGAGCCCCGCCTGGCAGTGGTGGAGGACCTTCGCGATCATCGCTCGCCGGAGGTTCTCGGTCGTCATCCGGCTCTGGTACCTCTGGGTGATCATCGTGGCGCCCGCCGCGAACCGGAGGGTCTGGCCGTAGTTCCAGAGGTCGTCCGCCTCTTCCCACATCGCGTCCTCCGCGAGGCCGGGAGGCCGGAGGCTGAGGGTCGAGCCGCGGATCGAGTCCCGGATCCGACGGAGCTCGTCCGTGACCTGGGAGATGTGGAACTTCAACGCGTCCTTCGGGAACCCGAAGTCGTGGTAGTCGAAGAGGCCCTCCGCATACCCGCCGAGTCGCAGAACGAACTTGGTAAGGAGTTCCAAGTCATCCGGCGCGATATCGATCGAAACCATTCCGCCCCTCGGTATGGTTCCGTGTGGCGGGAGGAGATAAAGGGCTTCGTCGGTGGTTATCCTAAGCGGTTCTTAAGGAAGCAAACGCGCTAGGACAGTTCCGTACCGGAGAAAACTATCATGTGCGATAACCACGGCGATACCCTATATAGCGCACGCCCGGCTCCATTCATTGTCTCCATCCATGGCGGAACCTCCACTGCTCGAGTCTCTCGGAGCGGTCACCGCGCTGTTCATTTCGATCCTGATCCTGTCCGCGGTCGCCCGGCAGGCGACGCGGAAGTCGTTCCAGAAGAGGACGTTCCTGGTCTCGCTCATCCTTCTGATCGCGGCGATCGTTTCGAACATCCTCCTCACGATCTACCTGAAGACGCCCGCATCGGACCCGAGCCAGGCCCTCATCACCACGAAGCGGGTCCAGGGCACGTTCGACCTCCTCTTCGCCGTCTCGATCGGAGTCTTCGTCCTTGCGACGGCGAAGCCCGAAATCGACTCCTGGAAGGCGTTCGCCACGCACCTCCGCCAGCAGTTCCCGAACCAGTTCATCTTCTACTCGTTCACCCAGGTCCTCGCGATCGCGGTGCTGTGGGCGTCGGAGTTCCCGGTCCCCGCCGGCGGGACGACCCGGATCGAGTTCCCCTCCATCTTCCTGTTCACGGGCGGTCTCGCCTGGGTCACTGTCCTCACGTACGTGCCGTTCATGCTGCTGTCGTACATCCGCAAGAGCCAGCCGCGGCCCTCCGTGAAACGCGACGTGTACATGATCATCGCCGGCGTCGTCGGGTACACGTTCTTCGAGTTCGTCGTCGAGGTCGTGCTGCCGTACTACGCGGTCGACGTGCGGGCGGCAGGGTTCATCGTCGAGATGATGCTCGTCGCGCTCGTCGCGTTCGCGGTCCGCGAGAAAGGCTTCCTCGAGGACCTCCTGCAGCCCCAGGCGGAGGCGGCCCTGACGACCGCGCCCTCGTTCCAGCTGAGGCGCGGGTTCACGTACCTGGTGCTCGAGGAGAACCCTGCGCACTCGTTCGAGATCTTCCGCGACCTGGTGACGCACGGGGCGGAGGGCTTGTGCATCACTCGAAAGCCCCCGAAGATGGTCGCCCAGGACTACGGGCTCGAGCGCACGCCGATCCTCTGGTTGAGCCGGGTCGCGACCCAGAAGAATTGCGTCCGGCCGTCCCCGCCGGAGAACGTCGCGATGGCGGTGGAGCACTTCATCAGCGTCGGCCAGAACCCGGTCGTCCTCCTCGACGGGTTCGAGTACCTCGTCGCCCACAACGACTTCCCGAGCGTCCTTGCGCTCCTGCATGACCTCAACGAGAACGTCTCGATCCGGGACTCGATCCTGTTGGTGCCGCTCGACCCGAGGGCGTTGAACGACCGGGAGTTCGCACTCATCCGGAGGGAGGTCCAAGTCATCGAGGCCCCAGACGGACCGCACATCCCGCCGCGCGTCGAGGTCGAGTTCCAAAAGTCCGCGAAGAAGGCTCGGGGCACGTAACTCGAATCCCAAACGTTTTTCCCCGCGAGGGCGGTGGAGCTTCTCGGATGGACGATCTGGAAACGATTCGTGCGAAGAAGCTCGCCGAGCTCCAAGCGTACTCCGAAAAACGACAACGGCGGAGCTCTGGACCGGTGCACCTGACGGATGAGACCTTCGTGGAGGAGACGTCCACGGGCGTCGTACTCGTCGACCTCTGGGCCGCCTGGTGCGGCCCGTGCCTCCGGATCGCCCCCGTCATCGAACAGCTCGCGGTGGACTACGCGGGCAAGGTGAAGATCGCGAAGATGAACACGGACGAGAACCCGATGACGCCCTCGCGATTCGGCGTGGAGGCGATCCCCACGCTCCTCGTGTTCAAAGACAGCAAGCTTGTCGACCGCATCGTCGGCGCCGTGCCGCGCGCGGAAATCGAGCGCGTCCTCGGGAAGTGGGCCTAGCGGGCGAGCGGGCCCGTGGGCCGTGCCGTGGCGGGCTTCAGGCTCTTGCGGATCTCCCGGACGATTTCGTAGAACGCTTTCGTGGCCGGGCTGTCCGGGTGCTCGACGACGAACGGCTTCCCCTCGTCCCCGCCCACGACGATCCGTGGATCGAGCGGGATCCGTCCGAGAAAGTGAAGGCCGAGGTCCTTTGCGGCGGCTTCCCCTCCGCCCCGCTTGAAGACGTCCACTGTCTTCCCGCAGTGCGGGCACACGAGCCCGCTCATGTTCTCGATGACGCCCAGGATCGGGAGCCGGACCGCCTGTGCGAAGGCGATGCTCTTGCGCACGTCGAGCAGGGCGACTTCCTGCGGGGTCGTCACGATCACCGCTCCGTCCGCGTCCGGGATCTCCTGCGCGATGCTCAGGGGCTCGTCGCTCGTCCCGGGCGGGAGGTCGATCACCATGAAGTCAAGGTCCCCCCAGTTCACGTCGATCATCATCTGTTTGATCGCCTTGATCTTCAGCGGACCCCGCCAGATCACCGGCGTGTCGCGGCCCACGAGGAGTTGGGCCATCGAGATGACTTTCACTCCGTTCGGGCCCACCGAGGGCTCGATCCCCTGATCGCCGGATACGATGTGCGCGTCCTCGAGGCCCATCAGCTTCGGGATGTCCGGACCGGTGACGTCCGCATCGAGGAGGCCAACCTTCGAATCACTCGCGAGTGCGACCGCCACGTTGGCGGCAACTGTTGAGTTGTGAACGAGGACACCCTCCGCAATGAAGTTGTGGCTGCCCTCAACCTCGATGTCGTATGTGTCGTCTCTGCCGGCAGGCACTATTGCCTCCACTTGGTCCCAATAGATGTTCGATTCCGCGATCGCATTCAACCGGGACGATCCAAGCAGCCAAGCGATTTTCCGGAGCGTGTCCCTAGATGGGCAGACGCGCCTGTCGACATACGCCTGCTTGATGTACGTGTGACCGCCGTAGGTGCTCGGCACTTGCGCATATCCGAACTTTCGGGACAGCTCGGCCCACGTGAAGCCTACGCGCCGACATTCGGCCTCGACCTCCTTCCAAACGGCTAGCGGAACAGTGTCGAAATTAGGGTTTCTGCTGCGATCTGCCACCTTCGCGACCGCGGCCCGCAGTCGCTCGGCCTTGGCGCCCCAGAACCCGACATGTGCAGCATACACGAGCAGATTCTCAGCCAAAACGAGGAGGCGATATGAATCAAGTGCAGGATGTCTCCGCCCGTTCTTCACATAGTGGGAGCGTCGCTTCCGTAGAATCGAATGGATCCCAAAGCGCAGCAGGGCCCTCTGAACGTCACTGGCTAGCCGCGCGGATGTTGAGGAGAATTCGATCTTGTCATCATAAACCGACCCGTCCGTACTGAAGACGCCACGGAGGACCGCTGCGAGGATTCGGTTCGAACTCCGGAACACTTCCGGCGGAAGGTACTTCTCGGGCGACCCGACGTCTAGGTGGAGGCGTCTCACAAGTCTCATGACCTTGTTCATTCGTCCCCCGCGACCTCCGGAGACAGTGTAGTTGTAGAGAGAGTTCCCGCGGCGCCGGACACGCAGGACTGGATCGATCTTCTGCACTGCTTCGTCGAGGACTTCAAGGATAACCGCGTCCGCATTGGTGAACCCTGGGACCCCTGCGGTGAGGCTGCCGTCCCCCAGCAGGAGGCCAAGAACTCTCGCCTCGGCCTCGGTGAGCTCGTCCGGCCCGGGGGGTTCTGGGAGCCACCGAATGGTTGCTACACGATCACCTCTCTGGAGAGCCCGCAGGGGCCTCCATCCACCGTAGGAGTACAGGAGGTGATCTGGGGTGAGTCCAATCGTTCGCCCGCTCCTGAGGTGAAGCAGCTGAACGCGGGCCCGACGTCGAAGAATCCCGGTCTTCTGTCTAACGATTGCCTGTGCCTCTTCGTCTAATCCCACCACTGGGGTCGCTAGAGTCTCGATCGCCTGCCAGTCTCCATGACCAGTCAGAATCGCTGTCCCTCTGCGGACGCATTTGCCAACGCCCCCCTTCCCTGACATCACGATGATCTTGTGTTTGATCCTGCCCATCCGCTGGGCCATCCGCATCCGCTCTTTCATCGCGGCCATGATGTGGGGCGGGATCTCTTGGGGCGCTTCGGCCTCTTCCGGCACGGAACAGACTCCTTTCATCGCGACTTAGACGGGAGACGTATTAAAACGTGCGGCCGGGAGTTGCCCCCATCGGATTAATTCACCTCGGCGAGCGACAGGAGGAAAGGTTTAAACTGCCCGGGAAGTCTCGCGCGAGCCATCTCGGGTCTTGGTGACTTCGATGGCCGCCCGTCGCCGCCTCCGCGCGAAACCTGACGGCCGCCCGCCCTCGCCCCCGCGGGAAGAATCGGACGAGGAGAAGCTTCGCAAGGCCAACCTCCCGAAAGAACTGTCCGCGAAGTACCACCCGTTCTACGAGGGGAAGGTCGAGATCATCCCGAAGGTCCCGATCCGGGGCCTCGAGGACTTTGCGATCTGGTACACCCCGGGGGTCGCGGAGGCCTGCCTCCAGATCAAGGCGGACCCCCTGAAGGTCTGGCAGCTCACGAACAAATGGAACAACGTCGCGATCGTCACGGACGGCACGCGGGTCCTCGGCCTGGGGGACATCGGGCCCGAGGCCGGCCTCCCCGTGATGGAGGGGAAGTCCCTGCTCTTCAAGTACCTCGGGGGCGTCGATGCGTACCCGATCCCGGTCGCCTCCAAGGAGCCCGAGGACATCATCCAGTTCGTGAAGTGGCTCACGCCCGCGTTCGGCGGGGTGAACCTAGAAGACATCGCACAGCCGAAGTGCTTCGGCATCCTCGAGCGGCTCCGGAAGGAGACGGACATCGCGGTGTGGCACGACGACCAGCAGGGCACTGCGACGATCAACGTTGCGGGCGTGTTCAATGCGCTCAAGGTCGTCGGCAAGAAGCTCGGGCTGGTGACGATCACTCTCGTCGGGTCGGGGGCGTCGAACATCCGGACCGCCAAGATCCTCCTCGCGGCGGGAGCGAAACCCGGGAACCTGATCCTCGTCGACTCCAAGGGGATCATCTGCCCCCACAGGAACGACATCGAGGTCGACCA
>Ga0066710_100006510_pt1 | contig 10926 bp, 6 predicted proteins | sample GraSoiAngelo_159_FD_79666 | JGI IMG/M metagenome (GOLD analysis project Ga0066710, IMG submission 79666) | Grasslands soil microbial communities from the Angelo Coastal Reserve, California, USA - 14_1009_16_40cm | ecosystem: Environmental > Terrestrial > Soil > Grasslands | place: USA...
CTGCCGCGCCAGCATGCTCGACTACCCAAAATTGAACACAATTCTGTCAGCCGATTGTCTCATGTAGGAAACCGCGATTTCTTTCAGCGCATCGGAGAGGCTGGCGGCGGCAAAAACCGTCAGGTCGCCCGCCCTCGACGAGAGCGCGAACAGCCAACCGCTGGCGGCGAACAGCGTGAGGCGCACGATCGCGCGCCTGACCCACTCCCCGCTCGTCCTGCGTTCGCTTTTGCGCAGGCATTGGGACCATGAACCCACCCCTAACCCCTCCCGGGAGAGGAACTCTCGCGGCGCGGACGGATGCCTGCTCCCCTCCTGGGAGGGGTCGGGGGTGGGTCGGTTCATGGAAGGAGGCAGAGTTGCGCGGTTAGAAAATTCGCCCGGGAAAAAATTTTCGGGCCGGTCAAACATGGCCTGTTGATATCAGCCTGCCCGACCTGTAAACAACTGCAAAATAGAATCGGCGTTCGAACTCTCAGGGCGGATTCAAGAAGTGTGGAAACAAGAGCGCGGACAGCCTGGTCCGCGGGAACATGATTTGAGGGCGCAAACGCGCGGACAGGGCAGTCCGCGCTCCCATCTTGAATCCGCCCTGGTTGAACTCCCGCTCAAACATTCTTCCCGCAACAATGCTTGAACTTTTTCCCGCTGCCACAAGAACAAGGCTCGTTTCGCTTGGGTTTTGGGCCGCTGCGGATCGGTTTGGCCTTTTCCTTCTCCGTGGCCGCCATGGCCTCGGTGACCATGTCGCTGCCCTTGGGCGGCGCCGGCTCGCTCCCGCTGGTCGTGCCACCGAACGCGGTGGTCTCCTGATGGACCGTTTTTTGCGGCAGCTTGCGGAGGAACTGCTCGAACGCCATTAGACTCGAGGCGCTGCGGAAGATGTTGTGGCAAATCTCGGTCTTGATGTTGACCATCAACTCGTCGAAAATCTTAAAGGCCTCCGCCTTGTATTCGATGAGCGGGTCGCGCTGGCCGTAGGCGCGCAGGCCGATGCTGTTGCGCAGGCTGTCCATGCCGTAAAGGTGTTCCTGCCACAACCGGTCGATGGCGCTGAGAATCGTGTAACGCTCGACAGTCTTGAGCTGCTCCGGGTTTTCAAAACTGATTTTTAGCTCGTAGGCCTTGCGCACCCCGTCGGAGATGAACTTGCACACCGCGAACTGCGCGGGACTCAGCCCGTCGAACATCGAGCCGGACTGCGGCTCGGCCTTGTCGCTGTTGGCCGCCTTGACAATTTCCCCTTCCGGCATGCCGAGCGGGAAGGTCAGGTTGACCCAATCTGCCAAACCGCGCAGATTCCACTCGTTCACGTCCGCATCGCGCGCGCTGAACTCCTCGACCTTTTGCAGCACGACCTCCTCCATGATGTCAATCAACCGGTCGCGCACGTCGTCGCCGTGAATGATCTCATTGCGGAAGCCATAGATGACCTCGCGCTGCTTGTTCATCACATCGTCGTATTCGAGCGTCCGTTTGCGGATCTGGAAGTTGTGCTGTTCGACCCGTTTTTGGGCCTGCTGGATCGAGCGGTTCAACAGCGGATGGGTCAGCTCCTGCCCCTCTTCCAGCCCGACCCGCTCCATCACCTTCACGATCCGGTCCGAGCCGAACAGCCGCATCAGGTCGTCCTCGAGCGAAATGAAGAAGTGCGACGAACCGGGGTCGCCCTGGCGGGCGCAGCGTCCGCGCAACTGCCGGTCAATGCGGCGCGCCTCGTGGCGTTCCGTGCCGATGACATGGAGGCCGCCCAAGTCGGCCACGCCGAGACCCAGTTTGATGTCCGTGCCGCGGCCGGCCATGTTGGTCGCGATGGTGACGGAGCCGCGCTGGCCGGCGCGCGCGACGATCTCCGCCTCCTGCTGGTGATACTTGGCGTTGAGAACCGAGTGGACGATGCCCGCCTTCTTCAACATGCGCGAGAGGTGCTCGCTGACCTCGACTGAAATCGTGCCGACGAGGATCGGCCGGCCTTGCGCGTGCACGTCCTGAATCTGGTTGAGCACCGCGCCGTATTTCTCGCGCCGCGTTTTATAGACCGAATCGTTCGCGTCTCTGCGCGCAACCGGTTTGTTGGTCGGGATCACCAGCACGCCGAGTTTGTAGATGTCGTAAAACTCCTGCGCCTCCGTCTCGGCCGTGCCGGTCATGCCGGCGAGTTTATGATAGAGCCGGAAATAATTTTGAATCGTGATGGTCGCCAGCGTCTGTGTTTCGCGCTCGATCTCCACGCCCTCCTTCGCTTCGACCGCCTGATGCAAGCCGTCGCTCCAGCGCCGGCCGGTCATCAGCCGCCCGGTGTTTTCGTCCACGATGATGACCTTGTTGTCCTGGACGACATACTGCACGTCCTTCTGGTAAAGGCAGTAACTCTTGAGCAATTGCGCGATGCAGTGAATCTGCTGCGCGCGCGCCTCGAACTCGGCCTGGATTTTTGCCTTCGTCTCGAGCCGCTTGCGCGGGTCCGCCTCCGGCCCGGAGTCAATCTCGTGAAAAATCATCGTCAGGTCCGGCAGCACAAATGCGTCCGGATCCTTCGGGCTCAAAAAATGTCGCCCTTTCTCCGTCAGGTCGGCGTCGTGGCTCTTCTCATCCATCGCGAAGAAGAGCTCCTCCTTCTGCGCATAAAGCTCCTTCTTGGACTGGTCGGCGTGCAATTCCAGCTCCGCCTTGTTCATCAAACGAAGATTGTCCGGGTCTTCGAGCAGCTTGAGCAGCCCTTCGGACCGGGGCTGACCCATTTTCACACGGTAAAGCAGCAGCCCGATTTCCCGTTCCAGAACCTCTGGATTGGCCGGGTTTGATCCGTCAGTGCCCCGCAGCTTTCGGATCAGTTCCTCGGCATCCGAGAGAAAACGGTTGCTGAGCTTTTCCTGGGCGTGGACCAGCGACTCGACCTGCGGTTTAAACTTGTCGTATTGGTTGTCCACGTTGACGACCGCCGGGCCGCTGATGATGAGCGGTGTGCGGGCCTCGTCGATGAGAATCGAGTCCACTTCATCCACGATGGCATAGTAGTGGCCGCGCTGCACCTGCTCCTCTTTGGTCGCGGCCATGCCGTTGTCGCGCAGGTAATCGAACCCGAACTCCGCATTCGTGCCGTAGGTGATGTCGCAGTTGTATTGCTCGCGACGGACCGGGGGCGGCTGGTCGTGCAGAATGCAGCCGACGGTCAGACCGAGAAATCGGTAAACGGCGCCCATCCATTCGCTGTCGCGCGCGGCGAGGTAATCGTTCACCGTGACCACGTGCACGCCACGACCGGTCAGCGCATTCAGGTAAACCGGCAGCGTGGCGACCAGCGTCTTGCCTTCGCCCGTGGCCATCTCCGCGATGCGCCCGCTGTGCAGCGCGTAACCGCCGATGAGCTGGACGTCGAACGGGATCATTTCCCACTTCAAGGGATGGCCCCGAACAATGATCTCCTGGCCGCATAACCGGCGGCAGGCATTCTTGACGACCGCAAAAGCCTCCGGCAGAAGCTCGGCCAGGGCGGCCACGAGCGCCTCTTTGTCTTCGATTTTGGAAAGCCGTTCTTTCCAGGCCCCGGTCTTTTCGCCCAGGACCTCGGCCGGCAACGGTTGAAGCGACGCTTCGAGCTCGTTGATCCTGGCAACCAGCGGATGCAGCCGCCGGACTTCCCGGTCGTTCTTGGACCCGATGATTTTTTTGATGATGAACCCAATCATGCTGAACTTAAAAATGCGTGGGAAAAGCTACGGGAAGAGCCGCGCAGCGTCAAAGGATTTAAGGACACTCGGTTCGTTCAGGTGGCTGCTGGGGCAGGCTTGGCGGCGCGCGCGTCCGCCGCGTTCGGGGCGGCCACCCGGCTGCGGAAACTTGCCCAGAGCGGCAGCGGCACCAGGCCCAGCGCGATGATGAAAATCTGGCTGGCGATAAAGGCCATCAGCCATTTGAAGGCGGCGTCCATGAAGCCGTAGGAGTGGAGGCCGATCCCGAGCATGTTCACGCCGAACCAGGAGAAACTGGTCACGATGTTGCCGAACACCGCCATGGTCATGAGGCCGCGCTCCTTCACCAGGCCGCCCCACCGGGCGTGCAGGATCGTCGCGTTCCACAACACGATGATCAGCGCGCCGTTTTCCTTCGGGTCCCAGCCCCAAAACCGGCCCCAGGATTGGTCGGCCCAGATGCCGCCAAGCACCGTGCCGGTAAAACTGAACAAAGTCGCAAAACACACGATGCCGTAAACCATCTTCGCCAGCGCCTTGCCGATATCCATTTTGCCTGCCGTCAACGGCAGCCGGTTCGCGACCTTGATGCCAGCGGCGGGCGCGCCCTTCGGTCCACCAGCAGCGCTCGCGGCGCCTGCGCTGCGCGCCACCAGCGGACGGGCAAGCAAGGGGCTGAAAAGCCCAAGGAGGATATAACTGACGGCCAGCAATCCGGCGACGAAGGTCGAGGCGTAGCCCAGCGTCACGACAACCACGTGCGTGGCGAGCCAGAAGTTGGTGTCGAGCACCGCCCGCAACATCTCCATCGTATCGCCACCCAGCGCCAGATTGTGGGCGATGAGCAGGGTGAAAAAACCCGCCACCGAGGCGACGGCGTTGCCAATGCTGATGCGGTAAATTTTTTCCAGGGCGATACCCAAAACCATGGCCCCCCAGCCGATGAAGATGGCCGATGAATACAGATTGGTTACCGGGGGACGGCCCTCGAGCACCATGCGAAAGACGAGACCGAACGTATGAACCGTGCCGGCGAGGATGACGAGGTAAAACGAGGAGCGACGAAGCGTCTCGGAAAGGTTCGGCGACAACGCGTAGCTCAGCAGCGCGCCGCCGGCCAGCACGAAGGCAAAGAGGTAAATGATGGTTGCATGCAGGAACGCCTTGACGTCGTTGTAATAAAACTCCGCCCGTCCCTGCTTCACTTCTTTGGCAAACTTGGGCTCGAGCCATTGGCGGAAGTCGGCGATCGCCTGGTTGAACTCGGACGGTTTATTCTGTGCATAGGCTGTCGCCATCCGCGCGAACGACCGCACGGCCGGATGGATTTCCCCGGTCCTGGTGGAATCCAGAAGGCTCGTCCCGGTGGCGACCCAATGATCGCGCGACGTCTCCGGGTCGAGCGGCGGCACATTGAGGATGAACCCGGATTGCGCCATCACCCCGATGCGATGAAACGTCTCTTCCACCCGCTGAAGCGTCTGCTTGTCGAGATCCTTTTCCGCTTTCCCGGCGCGCGCCTCGGCGCGGATCGTGGCGAGCCCTTTTTCGAATCCCAACAGTTCCTTCTCGAAATCGACAGCGTCTTCCGGCTGCAGGCAGTTTTTGAGGCGGTGAAAGAGCACCACCGCATTGGCCAGCTTGAGGAGCTGCTTTTGGTAGGTGGATCGCAATTCCGCCTCCACTTCGCTGGCTTTCTGGCCCTGGTCCATGATCTCCTGCGCCACCGGGCGGATTTCCTCGAACGTATAGTAACGCAGCGCCGACTTCTCGATGCCCTTGTCCTGCAGTTTCAACTCGCTGATGAGATCCGGATGATGGATCAGGAAGATCGGGCGGCTATCCGCCTGCGCCGGCCGGGTCATCACTTCGAGCAGCCATTCGGTCGCTTTCAACTTTTTCGGGTGATGCCAAAACTTCCAGGAGGGCACCTCCTCGAGCGGGACGTCGCCCGTGCTGCGGATTTGCAAGAGGGAATTGCGGGCGACGGAGTCAAAAGGCTGAATGCGACCGTCGAGCAGGGCGGGCAGCCGCCCGAACTCGCGGAGATGAAACTCGCCGTCTTTCTTCGGCAACATCACCACCGTCACTTCCGTGGCGAACAGCGCCACCAACAACCAGGGCAGAGTTTTCCAGAGCCATTTCATGCCATCCTCCATTTCGTGGCGAAACCAATCAAGTGGGTGAGAAACTGGACCACCAATCCCAGCGCGACCAACCCGCAGGCAAAGTAAGGCGTGAGCCAGCCCGGATTGTGGACGACCTGAAGGACGGTGACGTGCGGATCGTTCTTGTCGAAACTGGCCTGGTAGTAGGTCTCTCCGTTGTAACGCAGCGGATTATTCATGTAGATGAGTACCTCGCGGTTCTCGCCCGTGTCCGGCCGGTCGATGCGGACTCGGCTGGCGTAGTTTTTCGGAATATCAGTGCCGCGGTATTTTTCGTGCGTGAACTTGATGAGTTCCAGCGAAAACGGTTTGTAATAACGTTTGAAGCGCAGGGCAATCTGGTAAGCCCTGTTCTGGAACGCGAACGCCTGCTTGGCACCCAACTCGCAGCTCACCAGCCAGGATCCCAGCGAGCCTTGGGGCGTCATCACCTCGACGACCGCGGCCGGCATATTCCGTTCGTCGTCTCTGACGGTCGGTTCGAGCGGCAAAACGTGGATGCCCGCGCCCACCCCCATGGTCGCCCGGGTGGGAACGGTATTGTTGGTCGGCTGCATCGAAAGCGTGGCATTCGGCCAGTAATTGTGAACCCGCAGGACAAAGGGGAGAGATTCGCTCCGGATTTCCTTCTGCGTCGCCACCGTCGGTTCCGGGATCGCCACGACCTGGTCCTGTTTTGGATCGGTCGTGTCGATCACAACGAGTTCGTTGTTGCGGAAGTCCTGCGAATAGTTCCTTGACTCGCCCTCCTTCAACCTCATGGCGCTTTCGGTGGAAAAGGCATCCGTCATCAACTGGCCCACCAGGAGCAGGATAACCCCGAGGTGCGTCAGGAAAATCCCGGTCTTCTTTTTCGTGAACTTGAAGCGGCTCAGATGCGCTGCGAGGAGATTCGCCAGCAGCAGCGTCCCGAGCAGATAACCGCCCGGCAGCAGGATCGGCCATGCCGAGTCGCCGATGGTCGGTTGCCAGATCAACCAGCTTTTGAAGTAGCGCGTCTGCGCCTGGTATAGCCCTTCGTGCACCTGCGCCAGCGTCCCGACGAACACCAGCAGCAGAGCGAGGCAGAGCAACACCACGGTCAGCCGCAACGACGTCAGCAGTTTTGCGAGGCGATCAAGCATTGGGATATCGCGCCGATTGAACAAACTTCACAAACGCGGCCTTCTCGCGCTCCGCCACCGCCGGGTCGCCCATCAATTTGTAAAACCAGGTCTGCCCTTCGCGCGGCCAGATAATGCCGATGAGCCGGGCGGTCTTGCCGGTTTTCGCGCTGGTTCCGCTCATATCAACTAACATGGCGTCGCCTCCCGCAACGTCAAGCCGCGTGACCTGCTGCTCCATCCCCGCCTCGTCCACCGGACCCAGGCCGACCTGCCCGCGCCAGCGATTCACGTTGGCCAGCAGTCCGCCGGTATCGCCGGGAAACGCGCTCACGGTCACCTCCGCCTGGCCATCCTTGCCGCCCACCACAAACTTCGCCAGCAACATCTGCGACGGCGGCGCCTCCTGCCATCCCGCCGGAATCTCCCAGGACGGTCTTGCCTTGACCGCCTCGGCCCCGTCTCCCGGGACTCGTTTGTCGTTCGTGCTCGCAAAATGCGGTTTGCGCGACGCGACACCCGGCCTTTCCACCCAGGAAATCGATTTCAAAAAATCCACAAACGCGGTTTTTTGGGCGGCGACCACCCCCCTGTCACCGGCGAACTTGAAAAACCAAGTGACGCCGTCGCGGGGATAGACGGCGACCAGGATTTGGCTCGACCGCGAATTATCCGAGCCGTTCACCGCGCCCGTCAGATCGACCAATTTGCCCCTGCCCTCACCCACGTTGACCGGCTCGACCAGTTTCGTGAGATCATCGCCGGTGAGCGCCGTGAGGCCGGCGTTTTCCCGCACAATATTGATCAAGTCCAACTCGCCTGCGCCTTCGCCCGGGAAGGTCATGACCGACAGTTGCGCCTTTTTGCCGGCCTCGCCCGGAATCGAGAAACTGGCCAGGCTCATTTCACCGGCCGCCTGTTCCTCCCACCCGGCGGGAAGTTTCCATTGGATTCGTGGCGGGGCAGGTTCGGCGCCGGAGTCCCTTGCTGCCGGCGCCTCGTTTTCCTTCGGCACACGGTAAACCGTGATGGCTTCCCGGCGACAGCCGGCCAGAAGCGCAACCGCCAGCAAAAGCAAGCTGGCGCGACGACCCCCGGCGGCGGCGGCATTCGTGGGCAACCGTCTAATCACAAACAAGAGTGCAACTCCACAACCTTAACTTGTGATTTATTTCGCAGGCAATGGCAAAAAACAAATCATTTGGGGTCACATCTTAACATTTCACAATTGATCACACTCGCTTGGCAGACCGAGGCCAGAAAAGCAGGGATTCAAGGACGGGAGCGGCTGAACGGGTGAGAGGCTTACGAAGGTCTCAGCGAAACGGCCACCAGGCGCTCTAAATGTGAAATGTTAAGATCTGACCCCAAAGCCATTTCAAATCAGAACTCAGCCCATGCCCATCGACAAAAGGAATTCGATGTTGCTCCGGGTCTTCTTCAGTTTGTTGAGCAGCAGCTCCATCGCCTCGACCGGCGGCACGCCCGTCAACGCCCGGCGGAGAATCACCACCCGGCTGCATTCGTCGGGGTGATAAAGCAGTTCCTCCTTGCGAGTTCCGGAACGTTCGATGTTGATGGAGGGGAAAATGCGGCGGTCCACCAGCGCCCGGTCGAGGTGCACCTCCATGTTGCCCGTGCCTTTGAACTCTTCGAAAATCACTTCGTCCATCCTCGATCCGGTATCGACGAGCGCGGTGGCTAGAATCGTGAGCGAACCGCCTTCCTCGATGTTGCGCGCCGCGCCGAAAAACCGTTTCGGCTTGTGCAACGCGTTGGCATCGACGCCGCCGGAGAGGATTTTGCCGGAGTGCGGCTGCACCGTGTTGTAGGCGCGGGCCAGGCGCGTGATCGAGTCGAGGAGAATGACGACGTCTTTCTTGTGCTCGACCATGCGGCGCGCCTTTTCAATCACCATCTCGGCCACCTGCACGTGGCGCTCGGGAGGCTCGTCGAAGGTGGAACTGATGACCTCCGCCGGTTTGCAACTCCGTTCCATGTCGGTGACTTCCTCGGGACGCTCGTCGATCAGGAGAATGAAGAGGTACGAATCCGGGTTGTTTTTGATGATGGCGTTGGCGACCTTCTGCAACAGCACGGTTTTGCCGGTGCGCGGGGGCGCGACGATCAATCCGCGCGTGCCTTTGCCGATGGGACAGACTAGATCGAGCACGCGGGTGGAGAGTTCGTCCTGCGCCGTTTCCAGGATGAACCGCTTGGTTGGAAACAGGGGCGTGAGGTTGTCAAAGTGGGTCTTGTCTTTGGCCTTATCCGGGTCTTCATGTCCAACCGCCTCGACTTTCAGCAGTGCGAAGAACCGCTCTTTTTCCTTTGGGGGACGAATCTGGCCTGAGACAACATCGCCGGTCTGCAAATCAAAACGGCGGATTTGCGAGGGCGAGACATAGATGTCCTCGGGGCAGGGCAGGTAATTGAAACTCTGCGATCGGAGAAAACCAAAACCTTCGGGCAGGATTTCCAGGACTCCTTCGGCGAAGAGAATGCCGCTGCGTTCGGCGTTCTTCTGGAGTATCTGGAAGATCACTTCGTGCTTTTTCATCGTGCCGAAGTTTTCGATCCCCATCTCCTTGGCCATCTGGTTCAGCTCGGCCATGGACATCGCCTGCAGTTGGCTGATGTTGATGGTCTTGGCTCCGGGCGGCGCCCCGCGCGGCGTGGGCTCTTCCGCGGCTTCGACGGGCTCGGTGGCGTGGGTCGGGGGCTGGAGATCCTCGGACGATTTCGGGACGGCCGTTTCCCCGACTGCGTTGGCGGCCAGCGAAACGTCCTCGGGCAATCCTTCCATCAATTGATTTCTTTTGGCCCTGCCTTTGGATCGGGCGCTTTTCTTGGCGATTCGTGGCATAGCTTCTCAATGGCAAGTGACTCACCCGGCGGACACAGTTGGGACTGCCGACCCATCCTCTTAGTCAACCAGATGGAAAACTCCGTTCAATCTGGCGCAGTGCCAACAGGGACTGCCGAGGGTCGTTACGTTAAAATCAGTTCGGCAAGGGAAATCTTGCGGTCAATTCGCGAACACGTTGGCGCACCTTCCGCGCCGCGTCAACATTTTTAATGTCGAGCAGCACTTCGCTGATCATGTCCGCGATGTCGGCCATCTCCGGCTCTTTCATGCCGCGCGTGGTCACGGCGGGTGTACCCAGGCGAACGCCGCTAGCCTGGAAGGGCGAGCGGGTTTCAAACGGAATGGTGTTCTTGTTTACGGTGATGCCTGCTTCGTCCAGGGCTGTCTGACATTCCTTGCCAGTCAGGCCGCGCCCGCCGACATCCACCAGCATCAAATGATTGTCCGTGCCGCCGCTGACCAGCCGGAAACCGTTTCGCTTCATCCCTTCGGCCAGCGCCTTCGAATTCTTCACGATCTGTTGCTGGTATTCCTTGAAGGCCGGCTGCATCGCCTCGTGCAAACAAACCGCCTTCGCCGCGATAACGTGCATCAGCGGCCCGCCCTGGATGCCGGGGAACACCTGCGAATCCACTTCCTTCGCGTATTTTTCCTTGCACAAGATCAGCCCGCCCCGCGGGCCGCGCAGGGTCTTGTGCGTGGTGGTAGTCACAAAATCGGCATGCTCCATCGGACTCGGATGCAGCCCGGCGGCGACCAAGCCCGCGAGGTGGGCGATGTCCGCGAGCAACAAGGCGCCCGCCTCGCGCGCGATTTCGCCCATGCGCTGGAAGTCAATGAGCCGCGAATAGGCGCTGGCGCCCACCGTGATCATTTTGGGCCGGTGTTCGCGAGCCAGGCGAGCGAGTTGGTCGTAATCGATCTGCTCATCCTCTTTGCGCACGCCGTAATGGATGATTTCAAAAAACTTTCCGGAAAAATTCGCCTTGTTGCCGTGGGTCAAATGCCCGCCGTGACTCAGGTCCATGGTGAGCATTTTGTCGCCTGGCTTGAGAAACGCGAAATAGACCGCCATGTTCGCGCTGCTGCCGCAG
>Ga0066710_100006511_pt1 | contig 10926 bp, 10 predicted proteins | sample GraSoiAngelo_159_FD_79666 | JGI IMG/M metagenome (GOLD analysis project Ga0066710, IMG submission 79666) | Grasslands soil microbial communities from the Angelo Coastal Reserve, California, USA - 14_1009_16_40cm | ecosystem: Environmental > Terrestrial > Soil > Grasslands | place: USA...
TCCCGTTTCGGCAGCTCCTCGGATTTCGCCGCGCGCTTCATGGTGACTCGTTTGGGTCTCGATCCTGCCAAGGACGTCACGATCATGCAGATCGGCAATCAGCGCGAACGAATGAGCGCGTTGCTGAGCGGATCGGTTGACGGCTCGGTTGTCGACGCTCCCAATACTCTCATCGCTCGCCAGCAGGGATTTTTTGAGCTCGCCGACGCTTCAAAGCTGGGCCTCACCTATCCACATAATAACATCGCGACCACCGACCGCTTTATTCGCGAGGAGGCGCAAACCGTCTTTGGCTTTCTGCGCGCCTTCGTCGAAGGAATCGCTTTTTACCGGACTCACAAAGCGGAAAGCATTCAAATGATCAAAGAGTTTCTGCGCGTCAGCGACAACGCCATAGCCGAGGAAGCTTACGATTATTATTCGCGCATCACTCCCGCCAAACCCTATCCGAGCGCAGAGGGTGTTCGCGGCGTGCTTGAAGAGATCGCGGTATCGGAGCCGGCAGTAAAAACCGCCAAGGTGGAACAATTTATCGATGGGAGTTTCATCGCCAAACTTGATCAAAGCGGCTTCATTGACGGACTGTATAAGAAAAAATAGATTCTTTGTTACGCAAAGCCGGAGGCGCAAAAGACCTAAACAAAACTTCGCAGCAAGCGACGAGCTATCGAATAACAACTATGGTAATTTCCCCAAAGTTGTCACCCCGAATGTTTTTATCGGGGGTCTACCAGTCAGAATTTCGCCTGGATTCCCGCTAAAAACATGCGGGAATGACAGCCTTTTAGAGGATTAGGAATTGCTTTTTACCGGGCAAGCTTGGGAAGAATTAGCCGGAAGAGATTAAAGAGATCTCTCATGGAATCGGAACTCAAAGAAATGTTGGCTTCCCTGGATCGCACCGGCTACTGCCAGTGGATGAAGAGCGAAGGCGTTCCTATCGTGGAGGGCTTTAGCGTCGAGGATATTCGCGAATTGAAGCTTGGTCTCTGGCGCCGCATGGGCGGTAGCGGCGCTTTTGTTCATCTCTACGGCATGGAGGGGCAGACCGGAATGTACGTCGCCGAGATTCCTTCGGGCGGCGCGCTTAACCCCGAGCGCCATCTCTACGAAGAAATGATTTGTATTCTCGCCGGTCATGGCGCCACCGAAATCTGGCAGGATGGTGGAGAACCGCGGCTGTTCGAATGGGGGCCGTTTAGTCTGTTTGCCCCGCCGCTCAATAGCTGGCATCGACTGGTGAACGGCGGCCGAGAGCCGGTCCGGCTCATGGCGGTAACCACCGCGCCGATCGCCATGGATTTTTACCGTAATGCAAAATTCATCTTCAATTGCCCTTATACTTTTACCGATCGGTTTCAAGGCGAAGATGACTATTTCGCCACCAGTCAAAATTTTTACGCCGTCGGCCTGCAATCGATCTGGGAAACCAATTTCATCCCCGACGCCAAAGAGGTCAAAGTCCGCGATGATCTTCACGTCAAGGGAACGGAAGTCGGGATGGTTCAGTTCGAAAGCTCGAAGAACGGGCTCATCGGCCACGTCGCGGACTGGCCGACCGGCCTCTACCACAAGGCACACTACCACGGCGCCGGCGCAGTGATCGTGATTTTGAAATCGGAGGGATACACGCTGCTGTGGCCCAAGGAGAGCGGCACCCAACCCTACGCTACCGGCCACGGCGATGAAGTGGTGGAACTGCGCTGGCGCGAGGGAAGCGTCTTGAGTCCGCCGAGCGGCTGGTTTCATCAGCACTTCAACATCGGCAACGAAGCCGCACGCCAGCTCGCATTGAGATTCGGTAGCCGGCTACACCCCATCGGACTGCACCAGGCGGCCAAGAAGAAAACCGACGGCGTCTATATCTCGGTCAAAAAAGGCGGCACGATGATCGAATACGAGGACGAGGACCCCGAGATTCGCTACCGCTTTGAAGCGAATCTAAAGCGCGTCGGGACGCCGCTGAGAATGGCGCCATAATCCTGGGGCAAATTCGAAGCACTAAATCCGAAATTCGAAACAAATCCCAATGAAAGAATTGCGGAAAATTCTAAACGAGCCCATTTCGGATTTTGAGATTAGAGTCTTGGGTTCGTGTGATTTCATTTGTTTCGGGTTTCGAGCCTTGGATTTCGGATTTTGATTCGCAAAAACACCTCGGAGAAAAAAGATGGCAGCAGCAAAACGTAAAACTAGCGCCGGTCGTAAAAAACTACGCTATCAGGATCTTGTCTCCACTCGGCCGGGTAGTCTCGCCGGGACCTTCATGCGCCGGTTTTGGCATCCTATTTATCGGGCCGAAGAGCTCCGCGCCGGCCAAGCCAAACCGATCGAGGTCATGAGCGAACGCTTCACTCTTTACCGCGATGAAAACGGCGCACCGCACGTTGTCGATTTCCGCTGCCCGCACCGCGGCACGCAGCTCTCCGCCGGCTGGATCGAAGGCGACTCGATCCGCTGCATGTATCATGGCTGGAAATTTAACGCCGCCGGGCAGTGCACCGAGCAACCCGCCGAGGAGAAATCTTTCGCGGCAAAGATTCGCATAACAAGCTGTCCAACGCGTGAATACCTCGGTTTGATCTTTGCTTACTTCGGCGCGGGTGAAGCGCCGCCGTTTCCGCGCTATCCATACATGGAGGAGGACGGCGTGCTCGAGGTCCTGTCAACGCAAGTATGGCCGTGCAATTTCTTCCAGCGGATCGATAATAACGGCGATACTTATCATGTGCCCTTCGTTCATCGCGGCGCCTATTCGGCTTCCGCCGCCAACAATCGAAGCGGGTTGCCCGAGGTTTCCAAGGAAGAAAGCCCCTGGGGAACGACAGGGTACGCCAGTTTTGCTCAGGGCTGGCGCAACGTTTTTCAATTCTTCATGCCTAACGCCTACGCGTTCCGAAATCCGTCGCCGGAACCGGAATGCGTCTCAGAAGATCGGATGCAGTGGGACGTGCCGCTCGACGACGAGCATTCCTTGGAATTTCGCCTTCGCCGGCTACCGCTAACCGGCGAAGCCGCGCGAGAATACCGCGCGCGCCGTGTTGGTTCGCCGGCGGAAGCAAATATTTCCGTCGCGCAAATGGGCGCGGCTGTACTCTCGGGCAAGCTAAGCTTCCAGGAGCTGGATAACTTCTTCAAAGACAAAATCTCCCTCGTGCATACGCAAGACTACGTCGCGCAAGTCGGTCAGGGCTCCCTGGCAGATCGCGCGCGGGAACATCTCGGGCGCTCCGACGTTGGCGTCATCTTGTTCCGCAAAATTTGGGAGAGAGAGCTGCGCGCGTTGGCCGAGGGAAGGCCGCTCAAAAAATGGGTCCTGCCGCAAGACGCAGAGATAAAGTTCCAGGAACAGCCGAAAAAACCAGTGCGGAGCGCGCGAGGATAAGATTACCGCAGCAGCGCCGAATGTTTTTTCGGTCCTCCACTCCGACTTTCCGCGCTACGCTTATCTACTTCAACGATTCTTCAACCACGGCTTCAATCCTTACAGCCATTTCCGCCATCGAAATGAAGTTGACGTAACCGATAGATCTCGGATATCGTCCGGCCAGAATAGCGCGATATCTGACGTCACAAAAAAGCAAACTCCCGTCCATTCAAGAGAGGAGGACTTCCTATGCCCAATAGATCTTCAATACTCTTGCTCGCCGGTACCCTCATCGCCGTTGTAGCCGCCCCCGTTTCTGCGCAACAAACCGGTGACAAGCCGCCGGCTCAACCGCCCGCGCCTGCTGCGGCGCCTGACCCATCAAAACCGATGCCTACATTGCAACCCCAGCCAACCACAGTTCCAGGACGACCGGACATTCCCAACGCAGAAGTCGCCAAGCAACTGCGCAACGTCGCGCCCCTGCCGTCCGGCCTGCCGGAAGACAAGCTGCCGGTAGCGCAGCTCAAGGTGCCCAAAGGCTTCAAGGCCGAGATCTATGCCAGTGGGATTCCGAATGCGCGCTCGCTCAGGCTCGGCGACAAGGGGACTGTGTTCGTCAGCAATCGCGTGCTCGACAAAGTTTACGCGATCGTCGACAAGAACGGGAAACGCGAGACAAAGGTGATTGCCTCAGGTCTAGACCGGCCGAACGGTCTCGCGTTCCATAAGGGCACACTCTATATCGCCGAAGGCACCAAGATCTCCAAGCTCGAAAACATCGAAGACAATCTGGAAAATCCACCCAAGCCCGTTGTCATCTACAGCGACTTTCTCAACCAGCAGTCGCACGGCTGGAAATTCATGGCCCTGGGACCGGACAACAAGCTCTACGTAAACGTCGGCTCGCCGTGCAATATCTGCGAACCGCCCGCCACCAATGGGCAGATACGGCGCATCAACCTCGATGGCAGCGGGGCCGAAGTGGCCGCCCGCGGCGTGCGCAACTCGGTGGGCTTCGACTGGCATCCGGTGACGAAAGAACTCTATTTCACCGACAATGGCCGCGACTGGCTGTCGGAAGATCTACCCGAAGACGAGCTCAACCGCGTCACCAAGGTCGGCCAGCATTTCGGCTTCCCGTACTGCCATCAGGGGAACTTCACCGATCGCGAGTTGGGTTGGGGACGTTCTTGCGACGAGTTCGAAAAGCCGGTCGCTCTGCTCGGCCCCCACTCCGCTGCCCTCGGCATGCGCTTCTACACCGGCAAAATGTTTCCGAGCCAGTATCAGAATGCCATCTTCATCGCCCGCCACGGCTCGTGGAACCGGACAAAAAAAGTTGGCGGCGACGTTATTGTGGTGAAGCTGAACAAGGACGGCAGCGTGAAATCGCAAGAACCGTTTCTCACCGGCTTTCTCCAGAACAACGAATACAGCGGTCGGCCCGTCGACGTGCATGTGATGAAAGACGGCTCGCTATTGGTCTCGGACGACTATGCGGGAGCGGTCTACCGCGTGACCTATGGCAGCACCAAGGTCGCCACGCGTTGAGTAGCAACGCGCCTGAGTTCGACCCCCGCCTCGACGGTCGCTACTTCGGTCGTTTGCGCACCTCGATGCCAGCGGCTTCCTCTTGAAGGCGGAAAAGCGATGCAGTGCTTTGATCGGACCATCCCCGGCTAACCGCCTGGATCATGATTTGTTCCACCAGCGCCGCGATCGGCATCGGCACATTGTGTTGGCGGCCCAGGTCGGTCGCGAGACTAACGTCTTTGCGCGATAAGGCGATGTTGAAACTAGCGGGCGCCTCGTAGTTACCTTTGAAGACGGTCTCCGAAAAGGTTTTCACTAGCTGATGAAGTTGGACTTCCAGGCCCCAGTGCATGCAGTCCCAGAGGAGCTGAGGGTCCACCCCGGCTTTGACGCCCAAGACGATACCTTCGCCGATCGCCAAACCGATGCCACGACGCACCAGGTTATGCGCCAACTTGATCACAGTTCCTGTTCCCAAGTCTCCGGTATATATAACCGTATCGCCGAATGTATCGAGGAGACGCTTCACCTCCTCGTATGCTGCGGAATCTCCTGATGCCAACACCTGTACACTTCTGTTGGCAATGCCCTCTTTACCAACGATCAGAGGCGCATCCATGACTCGCGCGCCGTGCAACCGGAACTCGGTTGCAACGCGCCGTATGAGATTTGGATTGCTGCTCGAAAGATCAACGTAGAGGCTGTCGTCGTGAACTCCCTGCAAAAGGCCGTCGGGCCCAAGGGCCACTTCCTCGACTTCTGCCGGACCTGGGAGGGAGGTGAACACTATCCGGCAATTCCGGGCGACTTCCGCAGCCGATCCGGCGCGCTCGGATCCTCCGTCAACCAGTGGTTGAACTGCCTCCGGTCGGATGTCGTGGACCATCAGAGGATAGCCAGCCTTGCGAATATTCTTAGCAATGGCGCCGCCTATGGTACCCAGACCGACAAAGCCTATCGTCTCCATTTTGACACCTCTTAGGCACGCAGAATGGGTTGTCCGTGCGCGAAGATCAAAGCCGCATCGTTACAGTGCGGCTGCAGCCTATCCATTGAAAATAAAAAATTTGCGCATGGCATAATTGATCATCAACCCCGCAATCAGGTTAGAACCGAACGCATAGGTTGTCAGCATCCCGAAGCGTCTAATCAGAACTCCCATAATCGAAGTGCCTATCGCTACTGCGACACCCGAAACGAAATAAAACAGACCTATTTCGATGATCCAATGATAACGCCCAGGGACAAAAACCCAGTAAATATTGATCAGGTACGCGACGAAGTTCGAAATGATAAAGGCCGCGCCGTTGCCGAGCATGGAATTCCGTGACCGAGCGGCGTCGTCCAACTCATGAATCGGCACCTTAAAAACCCGCACAAACCAATCATCGGCTTGTAGGGCGTAAAAAATTTTCCACGCCACAAGGTGAAAGATTATGATGTGGGTTGCGGTGGCTATGCATCCAGCAATTGCATACTTTATAAATTGAAGAAGATTAGCCGAGTCCTGACCCAGGAACTGATCGATAATATTCAAATCAATATCTCTGATTCAAACGAAGGAAAAACTGCAGGAGCTTCTCGTCATTAAAAATGATCAAACAGGCGGCAGGCGAAATTTGGCCGGTCGGCCCAATCGTCAATTCTCGACCACGTGTTGCAGCATATCCGTTTCGGTGACGATGCCGACAAGGCGATCACCTTCGACGACTGGAACGCAGCCGATCTTTTTGTCGATCATCTGACGAGCTGCTTCTTTGATGCTCGCGTCGGGAGAAATCGCGATTACCTTTGAGGTCATGACTTCCTTGATCTTGATCGTCTTGATAAGGGCGCCGGTGGTTTTGCGGCCGAATCCCAAGGATGTAATCAACGCCGAGCGCAACATATCGCGCTGACTGACGATCCCAACGACTTTACCGTCGTCGACAACCGGCCTATGACGGACGCGACCAAGGTTCATAATCGATTCCGCCAAATCCAAAGTTTCATTCCGGTCTAAAGTGGTGGGATTTTGAGTCATACGATCTCTAACTGTCACAGCTGTCTTTTTAATTTTTGCGCCATTGGGTTTCACTTCACTCGTATCGCAGCGCTTCGATGGGATCCAAATTGGCCGCTTTCTTAGCCGGATAAAACCCGAAAAATACGCCGACGGCGCCGGAGAAGAGAAAGGCGATCGCGACGATCGTGGGGCTAATGAGCGTTGGCCACTGTGCCCATTCTTTGAGAACTTCGGAGCTACCGATGCCGAGAAATATTCCGATCAGTCCACCCGTGGCGGCCATGACCACCGCCTCGACGAGAAACTGCAACATGATGTCGCGGCTACGCGCGCCGACGGCCATGCGGATGCCGATCTCGCGTGTGCGCTCGGTGACTGAAACAAGCATGATATTCATGATGCCGATGCCGCCGACAAGAAGTGAAATAGAAGCGACGCTGCCCAGCAGCACGGCCATCACACGGGCGGTGGTCGATGCCGCCTCGGCGATATCGGACAAATTGCGCACGTTGAAATCGTCTTCCCGATCTTGGCCGATGCGGTGACGTTGGCGCAGAAGAGAACTAATCTGCTCTTGTGCTTCTTGAACGCGCTCCGCGCTAACCGCCTTGACGACGATGCTCTGCACCCAGGTGATGCGCATCAATCGTTTCTGCATGGTTGTGTACGGGATCATCACGGTATCGTCCTGATCGGTGCCTTGACCGGTTTGACCCTTCGCCACCAGCAACCCGACGACACGAAACGGAATGTTTCTGATGCGAATGACGGCGTCGACGGGATTATCGTTGCCGAACAGTTGTGTCGCGACGGTTTGGCCGATGACCGCGACCTTGGCGGCGCTATCCATATCGCCTTCGTGCAAAAAACGACCTTCCGCCACTTGCCAGTCACGGATTTGTTGGAACTCGGGCGCGACGCCCTGAGCCAACGTACCCCAATTGAGATTGCCGGCGATCACTTGCTCCGGCCGCCGGAGTACCGGCGAGGCGAAGGAGACCGACCGCAACTCCTGCACCATCGCTCTGGCGTCGGCATCCACTAAAGTATTCACATTCCCCGTACCGAACCTAACACCGCCCTGAGAGTTGCTGCCGGGCAAGACAATGAGAACATTGGTGCCGAGGCTGGCGATCTGCGCTCGGATGGTCGACTTGGCGCCTTCGCCAATGGCAACCATCGCGATCACCGCGCCGACGCCTATGATAATTCCGAGCATCGTGAGAAAAGCTCGCAGTTTGTTCCGCGCGAGCGCGCGCAGCGCGATGCGGAGAGTCATCAGCCATTGCATCTAAGACTCCGTCCGGCAGACTACTTGGTCGACGCCTTTATCAGATATGACGAGCCCGTCTTTGAAGTGAATTTGTCTTTTCGCATGCGCAGCGATATCGAATTCGTGAGTGACGAGAATGACCGTAATTCCCTGTTCCGCGTTTAACGTTTGAAACAATGCCATGATTTCTTCGCTGGTGGTGGTATCGAGATTGCCGGTGGGCTCGTCGGCGAGAATGAGAGACGGTCGGTTGACCAGCGCACGGGCGATCGCCACCCTTTGCTGCTGGCCGCCGGAGAGCCGGTTCGGCGTGTGATCCCGGCGGTTTTCCAGTCCGACCAGCGACAGTACTTCGACCGCGCGTTGATGGCGCTCTTTGCCGTGAAACCCATTGTACATCATCGGCAGTTCGACATTCTCGAGCGCCGTAGTGCGCGACAGCAAGTTAAACCCTTGGAACACAAAGCCGATCCGTTTGTTGCGAATTTGCGCCCACTCGTCAGCGGAAAGCGACCCCACTTCCTCCCCCTCTAAGAAATATTTGCCTGTCGTCGGACGATCGAGGCAGCCCAGAATATTCATGAAGGTCGACTTACCTGAGCCGGACGAGCCCATGACGGCGACAAACTCACCGCGCTCGATGGTAAGATCGATTCCGCGCAAAGCCGGCACTTCGACGTCGCCCATGTGATAGGTCTTGTGTAAATTCTCGACCTGAATCAGCTCGCTCATCTAAAGCCTACGCGCGGCTGAGCCGGCTGAAACGGATTGACCACGCCGGCTTGGCCTTGGCCCCCCGCGCTCCCTGACATGCCGATTACCACTGGCTCGTTTTCATTGATCGGACCAGTGACGACTTCGGTCTTCGAACCGTCCGTGATGCCCAGCTGGACCTCGATCGGCTGCATCTTGGAATCTTTTACGACATAGACTCTGACCTGGCGCACTCTCTGTCGCTCGTCGCCGCCTCCACCTCCACCGCCCGGTCGGCTCGTCCGTCGAGCGCCGACCCGCGGCGCCGTTCGGCTTTGCTCTTGGCGTAACAAGTCTTGAGCTTCGTTTTTGTCGTCGGGCGGCCTAAACCGAAGCGCCATATTCGGTATCGTCAGAACATCTTCCTTCTCGCTAACGAGAAACTGCACGTTGGCGGTCATGCCAGGCTTGAGCAACAGCTCCTTGTTGTCGATCCGCACCACGGCGTCGTAGGTGACGACATTCTGAATGATCGTGGGGGCGTTGCGCACCTGGTGAACCTTGCCACGGAATCGGCGTGCCGGGAAAGCATCAACGGTAAAAGTCACCTGCTGCCCTTCCTGCACATTACCGACGTCGGCCTCGTCGACGCTCGTGTGCACCTCCATCTTTGAAAGATCGTTGGCGATGGTAAAAAACGTGGGCGCCTGTAGCGACGCGGCTACGGTCTGGCCGACATCGACGTTGCGCGAAATGACAATGCCGTCGACCGGCGAGCGAATCACGGTATTATTGAGATCGACGCCGGCCTGATTCAGTGCGGCTTGAGCTTGCGCGGCCTGCGCTTGATTGACGTTTACCTGCGCCACCGCGGCCTCATAGGCGGTCTGAGCGGCGTCAAGCTCGCTCTGAGCCATTAATTCCCGCTTTCTTAATTCCCGGTTTCTTTCTACGGTCCTGAGCGAGTCCGCCGTGCTGACCTTCGCCTTGGCGACATTCGCCTGCGCCGCCAGAAGATTCGCGCGCGCCTGATCCACGGCGGCCTGGAACTTGTCTTGGTTCAGCTGGGCCACGACCTGGCCGGCTTTGACCTTGGTATTGAAATCAGCGAGCAGCTTATCGATGGTACCGGACACTTGGCTGCCGACTTGCACCGTGACGACGGCTTGCAAGGTGCCCGTTGAGGAAACGACTTGGCGAATATTGCCCCGGCTCACCAACACCGTTAGGTACGGTGATTCCTTTGCCGAGTTACCCAGACGCCAGTAGGCAAATCCAGCTCCGCCGACTAAGAACAGTGCGAGAACTGTAAATAAGAGTTTCTTTAGTTTCATGATCCCGCGTGCAATAGACGAAATACTTTGACCGAAAAATCGTTCGGATCGCGTTTGGTGACGCGCCGATAAGTCAAGCCGGTGGTAATCTCCGCGTTGGGCTCCTGATCTTCGATCACCTGATCCAAAGTAATCTGAAAGCGCGATACCGGCGACGCGCCGGTCATTTCATGCTCCAGCTCTCTAACGCTGCCTTTGAGATAATAGTTCACGCCGTGGTCGCTCACCATGAGCGTGACCTTTCCGGCCTTTCTCAAATTGTTCGCCGTCGAACTATTTTTCCACAGCGCCATAGCGAGCGTCGACGGACTCTTCGCCACCACTTCGTAATAGGAGAGCAACGCCGGATGCGCCCAACCGGCTTCGTCAATCGTAAAGATCGGAATGATCTTGCCTTCGTGAGACTCGACCTGCGACCCGCCCAGGCGCTCCAGCAACACCGGAGTCAATTCTTTACCTAGCAATTGCGACATAATCCAGGCCTCCCTACTCTTTAGACGCTTGAGACTTTACCCACGCTGACCGTCGAGAGCCAGCTCCTGGCGTTTACCGAAGCCCTGTTCGTTGTCGATATAAAATAGCTTCTCCGGTACGACGCAGTAAAACTTGACCTTGAGAAAGGCTTTATAAAACGCACCGCTTGCCGGATCGGTAAAGAGCTTTATTACGTCTGGATACTTACGGGCGTAAATTGTCATGGCCTTGGCTTTTTCGATCA
>Ga0066710_100006512_pt1 | contig 10925 bp, 9 predicted proteins | sample GraSoiAngelo_159_FD_79666 | JGI IMG/M metagenome (GOLD analysis project Ga0066710, IMG submission 79666) | Grasslands soil microbial communities from the Angelo Coastal Reserve, California, USA - 14_1009_16_40cm | ecosystem: Environmental > Terrestrial > Soil > Grasslands | place: USA...
AGCTCCGGGACCCAGGCCCACCCCCACCTCCGTCTGGTGGAGAGCCTGCTCAAAGGCAAAAACGAGTGGGAGCGGACCTTCGACGCCATCGTGGACCCGGTGGCGATGCTCGACCGCACCGGGACGGTCGTGAGGGCCAACCTGGGCCTGGCCCGCGTCCTCCAACGACCCATCGGCGAGATCATCGGGGCGCCCTACGGCGACCTCCTGGGCCGGCCCGGCCAGGGCTCCATCGACCCGATCGCGGAGAGCCTGAGCGACGGAAGGGCGCGCACCGAAGAGGCTCGCTTCGCGAGGCTGCCCGGCGTGCAGCAGGTCACCGCGTCGCCCTACAACGACGCCGACGGGACGCCGCAGGGCGCGGTGGTGATCCTGAAGGACGTCAACGACATCAAGGAGCAGCAGGAGCGCATGCAGCAGGCGTCGCGGCTGGCCGACATCGGCCAGCTCGCCGCGGGGGTGGCCCACGAGATCAACACCCCGCTCGCCTCCATCGCCCTCCGTGCGGAGAGCCTGCTCAAGGTGGCGGGCGATCCGCAGCTCCAGGCCGTCGAATCCTTCAAGAACTTCCCGCGCTACCTGAAGACGATCGACGAGGAGATCTTCCGCTGCAAGAAGATCATCAGCGCGCTGCTCGAGTTCAGCCGGGTCCGCCGGCCCGAGACGCGCGTCATCGACTTGAACGCCCTGGCCGAGAAGGCGGCCGACCTCGTGGGCCACCAGATGAAGCTGAAGCAGGTGAGCCTCGCCCTCCAGCTCGACGGCGGCCTGCCCCACATCCGGGCCGACGACGGCCAGCTCCGTCAGGCCCTCATCGCCCTCCTGATGAACGCCCTCGACGCCACACGGGCCGGAGGGCACGTCGATCTCCAGACGCGGCGCGACGGGGCGGACGCGGTGATGCTCACCGTCGCCGACGACGGCATGGGCATCCCACCGGAGAACCTGGACAAGATCTTCAGCCCGTTCTTCACCACCAAGCCGGTCGGACAGGGCACCGGCCTCGGCCTCGCCATCTGCCACGGCATCGTCACCTCGCACCGGGGCGAGATCCGGGTCGAGAGCAAGGTCGGCCAGGGTACGCGGCTGTCCCTGGTCCTGCCGGTGGCGGGAGCGCAGACGGGGAGGAGCTGAGGTCATGGCCGACTCCAGCTCCGTCCGCATGCTGGTGGTGGAGGACGACAAGGCGCTCTCCGAGGTCATCTGCGACGAACTGCGGGCCCGCGGCCACATGGCCGTGGCGGCCGAGACGGTGGCGGAGGGACGCGAGCAGCTCAAGCAGTCCGACTTCGAGGTGGCCCTCGTCGACCTCATGCTCCCCGACGGGAGCGGCATCGACATCCTGCGGCAGATGCGCGAAGACGACCTGCCCATGGAGGCGATCGTGCTCACCGGCTACGCCACCGTCTCCACGGCGATCGAGGCCATGAAGCTCGGAGCCTACGACTACGTGACCAAGCCGGCCCGCATGGAGGAGATCGAGGTCCTCGTCCAGAAGGCCGCGGAGAAGGCGCGCCTGCGGCGGGAGAACGTGTCCCTCAAGGTGCGCCTCGCCCATCAGGACGGGGGCCAGGGCATCGTCACCGAGGACGCGGCCATGAAGGACGTCCTCGCCACCGTCGAGCGCGTAGCACCGGCCGACCTCCCGGTGCTTGTCCAGGGCGAGACCGGCACCGGCAAGGAGCTGGTGGCCCGGGCCGTCCACCGCCTGAGCCCGCGGGCGGCCGAGCCTTTCGTGGCCATCAATTGCGGCGCGGTGCCGGAGAACCTCCTGGAGAGCGAGCTGTTCGGCCACGAGAAGGGCGCCTTCACCGGCGCCCTCATCCGGAAGCCGGGGCTGTTCGAGGTGGCCGACCGCGGCGTGCTGTTCCTGGACGAGGTGGGCGAGATCGCGCCCTCGGTGCAGATCAAGCTCCTGCGCGCGCTGGAGAGCAAGGAGTTCTTCCGGGTGGGCGGCACGCGGCCGGTGCGCAGCGACGTGCGGCTCGTATCGGCCACCAACAAGGACCTCAAGCACGCCACCCAGATCGGGGAGTTCCGCGAGGACCTCTTCTACCGGCTGAACGGGGTGACGCTGCGCCTGCCCCCCCTGCGCGAGCGCAGGGAGGACGTGGCGCTGCTGGCCCGCCACTTCGTGGACCGCTTCGGGCCCGAGAAGAAGCTGACCGCCCGCGCCCTCCAGGCCCTCCAGCAGTATTCCTGGCCCGGCAACGTGCGGGAGCTGCAGATGGTCGTCCAGCGCGCGTGCATCCTCTCGGCCAAGGAGGCCATCGAGGCCGAGGACCTGCCCCTCGACGTCCGCGACCAGAACTGGAAGTCGGCCGCCGTGCGCACCGGCCTCACGCTGGCCGAGATGGAGAAGGAGTACATCGAGACCGTCCTCAAGCAGAACGAGGGACACCGCGGCAAGACCGCCCGCGCGCTGGGGATCGATCCCAAGACCCTCTACAACAAGCTTGGGCCCGAGCGGCCCCGCAAGAAGGCCTGAGCGGACCTATCGGCTCGCGACCGTCAACTGGTTGCGGACCCGGTACCCTTCCGCCTTGTCCCGGGCCACCCTCTCCGCGGCCGCTTTCTGGGCCGCGGTGGGGACGGAGCCCTTCAGGGTGACGGTCTTGGTGTCGGCGCTGGTGTCGACGTCGATGTGGGAGGCGTCGATGGTCTTGTCCGCCATGAGCGCGGTCTTGACGTCGACCGTCTGCTTCTTGGCATCCAGCTCGGAGACGGCGTCCTTGGCTCCTTCCTTGAGCTTCTCGCCGGCCTCCTTGGCCTCCGCGCCGATCTTCCTGCCCGCCTCCTTGGCTTCGGCGGCGGCCTTGTCGGCCGTCTCCTTGGACTGCTCCTTCGCCTCTCGGGTCTCACGTTCCGAGCAGGCGGCGGGCGCCAGCGCCAGCGCGGCCACGGCCATGATCCCGAGCAGGGACCGATGATCGTTCCTCATCCCGACCTCCTCATTGCTTGAGCCTGGGACACGTCAAGCAATGAGCATGCCACGCGCAGCCATCAGCTATGAACTCCCGTAGCAGCGGAGCGCCCGATTCACTCGGGCGCAAAGCGACTGGGGGGGAGCGCGAATGCGCGCGGGGGGGTGCTTTCGTGAGTCCTTTACCCCCCCGAACTGCCTAAAGGATCGCCCTCAGAGGCCGGGCGCCGAAGCCGAGAGCGTACGGGCAGAGGATCGCCAGCCGGCGCGGCTCACGCGCGGCGGTCACGGTATAGGCGGTGAGCCGGAAGTGGTGGTCGTCGGTCGTGCCCGACAGCGAGCCGTCGTCGTTGTAGCTCCAAGGCACTTCGCGCAGCCGATCGTTGACGCTCACGATGAGGTATACGTTCTCGGCCTTCATCCCCTGGAGGTCGGTGTCGCTCAGGCTGCTGGCGGCGCGGCTGTAGCCCCACATCGTGTGCGAGTGGAAGTCCCCGATGACGGACATCTGCGGGATGCTCTGCAGGAAGCGCTCGATCCGCCGGTGGGCGCGGGGGTTGTTCACGACCGTCCGGTGGCGGCGCCCGGCGCTCTGGTACGGCACCGCGTGCTCGATGATGTACCGATGGTCGGGCCCCTTGCGGTCGCGGTACCCGATCAAGAGCCCGAAGCACTCCCGCTTGTACACCTCGACGGCGGAGATGAGGAGACCCCAGAAAGCGCTTTGGGAGACGTAGGCGATCATGTTCGCGGCCGGCGTTCGAGGGCGAGACGGCGGAGACGACCTGAACGACGTCCGATTCTAGGTCCGGCCGTTAAGGGCTGTCAACGCGATCCCTCGGTAGATTTAAAGTATTTCATCGTATAGATTTACGGTCATGCCTGGATCCCGCCGGCCCCGGCTGGCAGCGGTCTCCTTATTCCTCCTGACCGTCGGTCCGGCCGCCGCGGCCGGAGCCGGCGACGCCACGCTGTTCGCCGCCTGGCCCTCGCCGAGTGACACGTGGGCCCGTGGCTACGGCGCGACTCTGTCGTCCACCTGGTTCCAGGTCGTGAACCTGGAGGCGGAGGCGGCCCGCATCCCCGCCCAGACCCTGGACGGCAACATGACCTCCTTCACCGGCAGCGCGCTGTTGGCCCCCCCCATCGGCTTCCTCACTCCCTACGGGGGTGTCGGGGTGGGCCTCTTCCGGCAGACGCTCGGCAGCGCGAGCGACACCGGCGTCCTGCACGTGACGATCCTGGGCGCGAAGGTGAAGCTGGGGTTGCTGGTGGTCAAGGGAGAGTACCGGCGCGTCTCGCTGTCGGGGACCCCCCTGCTCCTCATGAACCACCGGGTGTCGCTCGGGGCCGGCGTCAGCTTCTAGTGTTAAACTCGCCCCCCCATGGTCTTCTTCAACTACACGACCATGCAGATGACGGCCAAGATCGTGTACTACGGTCCTGGCCTGTGCGGCAAGACCACCAACCTCCAGGCGATCCACCAGAAGACCGCCCCCCAGTCGCGAGGGGAGATGGTGAGCCTCGAGACCGAGACCGACCGCACCCTCTTCTTCGACCTGCTGCCGCTCGACGTGGGCGTGATCGGGGGCATGAAGGTCCGCCTCCAGCTCTACACGGTGCCCGGGCAGGTCTTCTACAACGCCACGCGAAAGCTGGTGCTGAAAGGCGTGGACGGCGTCGTCTTCGTGGCCGATAGCCAGGCCGCCGCACTGGACACGAACATCGAGTCGCTGAGCAACCTCGGGGCCAACCTGGCCGAGCTGGGGCTGAGCCTCGACCAGGTCCCGGTGGTCTTCCAATACAACAAGAGGGACCTGCGGAACATCATGCCCGTGGACCAGCTCACCGAGACGCTGAACCCGGTCGGGGCGCCCTACTTCGAGGCGGCGGCGCTCCACGGCATCGGCGTCTTCGAGACGCTGAAGACGATTTCGCGCCTCGCCATCACCTCGGTCCGGAAGAAGCTCTCCGAGGACAACCGGCTGAAGCCGGCCGCGCCCGCCTCGGCGGTCGTGCCCGCCGTGCGGGACGCCGCGCGCCCGCCGACCAGCCACGCCCTCTCCGACCTGGTTCCCGAGCCCCCCGCCGAAGACGTCGCCCTCGAGTTCGCGGAAGAGGACACCGACAAACACCAGGTGCGCGCCGTTCGCACCAAGGGCCGGCTCGACATCCACGACGAGCTGGAGAAGCTGCGGGCCATGGCCGCAGCCCCGCGCGCCCACGCCAGCCGCGGCAGCCGCGAGGTGGAGCGGAGGCTCCAGGACCTGCTCGTCCCCGACCAGGGGGCGCGGCAGGAGATCAAGCGCAAGGCGAGCGTCGAGGTGCCCGCCGCGCTCCTGAAGGGGGCCGCTAGGCTCAAGATCCACCTCCGTCTCGAGGCCGACGGGGACGAGGAGTCGGTGCCGGAGGCGGTGACCGTCAAGCTGTCCGGAAACCGCCGCCTGGAGCGCCTCACCCTCCACCTCGACCTGGAGATCAAGGGCAAGAGCTGACGCACCTCCCTCGCTTTACGGCTTCTTGGGTGCGGCCCGGGGTGTCGCCCTGGCCGCCGGGCTCGCTGCGGGCCGCGGCGAGGCCTTCACCCCCGCTGGCACTCCCCTCGCCCCGGGCGACGGCGAGATGCTCGGCGCGGGCAGGCTGACCGGCGTCGCGTCGACCACGCTCGCCACGCTGCCGAGCTTGTCCGCCTCCCCCACGTAGAGGTGGTAGACCATCAGCCCCAGCTCGCGGTCGTCGGTGGCGTTCACGCCCTTGAGCTTGGGGACGAACGACTGGTTCATGGCCAGGCGCAGGTCGACCCACTCTTCGCTCCCGAGGTCGGCCGCCCTCACCCGTATCTTCTTGAGGAAGACCTCGGAGCTGTCGATGGGCAGGACCAGGCCCGTCTTGCCGGCCACCGCCAGCGTCAGGACGGGCGGGGCGTCGAAGGCCTTGTAGTTGGTGTCGGCCTCCAGGTAGACGATCACGTCCTTCTTGGGGTTCTTGAAGGAGACCAGGGCGTCCTTCTTGGTCCAGGTCACTTCCAGCCCCGGGTTGTCGGGTCGCGACTCGGGGTTGTGCCAGCCTTCCTTGTAGACGAGGAAGATGTTCTCGGTCTGGGGCAGGAGCTCGATCTTGCCGACCTTGTACTCCTGCATCCCCGCGTCCTCGGCCTTGAGCGCGACGCGCTCCCGGTCCTTGTAGAGGCCCATGCGCACCTCGGCCTCCCCCACGTAGGGGTAGATGGGGATGAACTTGGTGAGCGTGTAGGTGTAGGTCTTCCCCGGCTCCCACGCGGTGGTCGGGGGCGTCGGCCGGTGGTCGTCGTCGAAGAGCATGACGCCGTGCGAGTCGAGGAAGTGGACGAGGGCCTGGTAGTCCTTGGCGAGCTTCTTGGCCGACGGCTCGACGTTCCAGCTGTAGGTGACCTCCACCGCGCTGCCCAGGGGAGCGCGCGGGCGGTTGACCGTGAAGGAAGGGACGATGGCGTTGACCTCCGCCGGCTTCCGCCGGCGGCACGCGTTCGAGGTGGGGACGAGGGCCACGGCGGCCAGCGCCGCGACGAGGGCCCTCCTCCCGGGACGACCGAGTTGCATCGCGGGATCTCCTGTTAGAACGCTAATGTGCGCGCGACTGCTGGTCGGACAAACCCGTGAACGATACCGGATGGGCGCGCGCAGTGTCAACGTGCTAGACTCCCGCGCGATGTCCATGGAAGCGCTGGGCATGGTCGAGACCAAGGGGCTCGTGGGAGCCATCGAGGCCGCCGACGCCATGGTCAAGGCCGCCAACGTCGTGCTGGTGGGCAAGGAGTACATCGGCGCCGGCTACGTGACCGTCCACGTGCGCGGCGACGTGGGGGCGGTGAAGGCGGCCACCGACGCGGGAGCCGCCGCCGCCCGTCGCGTGGGCGAGCTCGTCTCGGTCCACGTGATCCCGCGGCCGCACCAGGAGGCGGAGAAGATCCTGCCTCCGACCCCGGGGGTCGCGCCTTCCTCCACCAGCGGCAAGAAGACCGGCGGGTAGCGGCCCGCCGACAAGGCCATGGCCATCGAGGACAAGGACCTCCTCTCCATCCAGCAGGCCCGCGGCTACGCCGCCCGCGCGAAAGAGGCGGCCCGGGCGCTCAAGGAGTTCTCGCAGGACCAGGTCGACCGCGTCGTCGACGCGATGGCCGAGGCGGCGCGGGCCGAGGCCGAGCGGCTGGGCCGTCTCGCCCACGAGGAGACGGGCTTCGGCAACGCCAAGGACAAGACGCTCAAGAACCTCTTCTCGGCCGTCGACGTCTACAACTACATCCGGCCCTTGCGGACCGTGGGCATCCTGCGCGAGAACCCGCAGACGCGGGTGGTGGAGATCGCGGAGCCGATGGGCGTGGTGGCGGCCGTCATCCCTTCCACCAACCCGACCTCGACCGCGATCTACAAGGCCCTCATCTCGATCAAGGCCCGCAACGCCTGCGTCATGAGCCCGCATCCCTCGGCAAAGGGCTGCATCCTCGAGTCGGTGAAGGTCATGCACGGCCCGGCCGTCCGCGCCGGGCTGCCCTCCGACGCCCTGCTGTGCATGAGCGAAGTCACCCTCGAGGGCACGCAGGAGCTGATGAAGGGTCGCGATACGGGCGTCATCCTCGCCACGGGCGGCATCGGCCTGGTGCGCGCGGCCTACTCGTCGGGCAAGCCGGCCTTCGGCGTGGGACCGGGCAACGTGCCCGCCTATGTCGAGAAGACGGCCGACGTGCCGAAAGCGGTGAAGCACATCATCGACGGCAAGACCTTCGACTACGGCACGCTGTGCTCGTCCGAGCAGTCGATCGTCTGCGACGAGCCCATCCGGGAACAGGTGGTCGCGGAGGTCAAGAAAAACGGCGGCTACTTCATGAGCGAGCCCGAGATCGCCGCCGTCTCGCGGGTCGTGGTCACCCCCCAGCGCCTGGCCAACCCGGAGATCGTCGGCAAGCCCGCCCCCTACATCGCCGAGAAGGCGGGGATCAAGGTCCCACCCGAGACCCGGGCCCTCGTCGCGCCGCTGGCCGGCGTGGGCCGCGACTTCCCTCTCTCGATCGAGAAGCTCTCTCCCGTGCTCGCCTTCTACGTCGTGAAGGACTGGCACGAGGGCTGCGAGCGGTGCCTGCAGCTCCTGCGCTACGGCGGGACCGGCCACACCCTCGGCATCCACAGCCGCGACGACGCGGTCATCCGGGCGTTCGCCCTCAAGAAGCCCGTCTACCGCATCGTGGCCAACACCCAGACCTCCATGGGCGCCACCGGCTACACCACGGGGCTGGCTCCCTCGATGAGCCTGGGCTGCGGCGCCTACGCCGGCAACATCACCTCGGACAACATCACTCCCCTCCACCTCATCAACATCAAGCGGCTCGCCTATGAGCTGCCGCGGGAAGCTCGGACGTCCGCGCTGCGCGACCAGGTGGCGGCCTTCCTGGACGAGCGTCTGGGCGGCCCTCCCCGCCCCGCCAGCCCGGGCCCCCCTCCCCTTTCGCCAGCCCCAGCCCAGCCTCCGGCGGTGGACTTCGTCTCCGAGGACGACGTCCGCCGGGCCCTCCGGGAAGGCCGGACGATACGGGTGAGCCCCCGGGCGATCATCACCCCCGCGGCTCGCGATGCGGCGGCCGGTGGCAACGTGCTGGTGATCGAGGGCCGCTAACCTGATGGTATGCAGGTAGTTGGCGCCCGTCTTTGAAATTCCTTACCCGGACGCGTTGCATGTTCTTCCCGGCATGCTAGAATCCAGAACTTGTTTTTGGACCAGGTCCGGAGGGGACGGTAATGTCCAGGCCAGGGAAGTGGGTGCTCTTCGTCGCCATCGGCACCCTGGCCTCTGGCTGCGCGGGCAGCGGCCCGCTGCGCACTTCGGCCCGCGACGCCGCCCGGGCTCCTGAAGACCCCGTCAGCCGCCTGATCGCTTCGGCCGATGCCCGACTGGCCGGGGGGGTCGAGCAGAGCCGGGCCGGGCACCTCACCCGCGCTCGCGAAGAGTTCGACCGTGCGCTCGACCTCTACCTCAACGCCCCCGGTGGGGCCTACGCCAACCCGCGGCTGGGCGAGGCCTACAAGCGCACCCTGGAGGCCATCCAGCTCAGCGAGTTCGAGACGCTGGCGGCCGGCGATGGCTTCAGCGAGACGCTGCCGGAACCGGCGGCCATCGACGACGTGGCCGACCTGCCGGTCGCCGCGGGCTCGCCGAGCGAGGAGGCGCGGCGCATCGCGGAGGAGGCCCTGCGCACCGAGACCAACGACATCAAGATCGAGCTGAACGACGAGGTTCTCTCCTGCATCGACCTCTACCAGGGTCCGCTGCGCGACTGGTTCTCGGAGGCGCTCTCGCGGGGGGGCCGCTACCTCCCCCGCATCCGCGAGGTCTTTCACTCCGAGGGCATTCCCCAGGACCTCGCCTACGTGGCCCTGGTGGAGAGCGCCTTCAAGACCGCTGCCCTGTCGCGGACGAAGGCCAAGGGCGTCTGGCAGTTCATGCCCCAGACCGGCAAGCGCTTCGGGCTGAAGCAGGACTGGTGGGTCGACGAGCGGAGCAGCCCCGAGAAGGCGACCCGCGCCGCCGCGCAGTACCTCCACTGGCTCTACGACGTCTTCCAGGACTGGAACCTGGCCCTGGCCGCCTACAACGCGGGCGAGGGCAGGGTGGCGAACAGCCTGGACCGCCAGGGGGTCGAGGACTTCTGGTCGCTGACCCGCACGCGGGGACTGGCCCGGGAGACGAAGAACTACGTGCCCATGATCCACGCCGCGATCGTGGTCGCCAAGGCGCCGGCCAAGTACGGCTTCGAGGTGAACCCCGAGCCGCTGCTCACCTTCGACAGCCTCCCGGTCAGGGACGCCGTCGACCTGCGCGTCGTGGCGGAGTGCGCCGGGTCGAGCGTCGACCGGATCCAGCTCCTCAATCCCGAGCTGCGGCGGCTGGCAACGCCGGCCGGGCGGTCGTGGATGGTGAAGGTGCCGACGGGCTCCTCGGCGGCGGCCACCGAATGTCTCGCCAACCTTCCTCCGTCAAAGCGGGTCACTTTCCGGACCCACGTCGTGGGCCGCGGTCAGACGCTGGCCAGCCTGGGCAAGCTGTACGGCACGTCGGCCGCCGCCATCGCCGAGGCCAACGGCCTCGGCGCCGGCAAGCGGCTGGCCAAGGGCGCCGAGTTGATCATCCCCATCGACCCGCGGTCGGCGCCGAGGCGCCGTCCCAACACCGAGACGCGCATCGCGGACTCGCAAGGCTCTCCGCACCCGTTGCGCGAGACGGGCGCCGCGGGTCAGCGCATCACATACAAGGTGCGCCGGGGGGACACGCTGGCCGCCATCGCCAACAAGTACCGCACGACGGTCGAGAAGCTGAGGAGCTGGAACCGGCTTCACGGCACGCGGGTGGCCGCCGGCGAGACGCTCACCCTCTATACCCGCCGCGCCGACTAGCGTCCAGACCTTCGTCCTCGCCGTTCCCCTCCCTGCCGCGCGCTCCGGACCTTCTCTGGCCCGGACCCCGCCTAAGCTGACGCTGCGCTCGGCAGGCTCTCCCCCTCGCGGGCGGGAGGCCGAAGCCATGCTCGCCACGTCACTGACCGCTGCCGTGGTAGGGGTCGAAGCCTACCTGGTCCGGGTCGAAGCCGATACCGCGGCCGGCTTTCCAAAGTTCACGATGATCGGCCTGCCCGACTCCTCGATCAAGGAGAGCGAGGGGCGGATCCGCGCCGCGCTGCGGAACTGCGGCTACGCGTTCAAGTGGGACCGGCGCATCACCGTGAGCATGGCCCCCGCCAGCCTGCGCAAGATGGGCTCCTCCTACGACCTGGCCACGGCGGTGGGCCTGCTGGCCGCCGACGGCACGCTCAACGCCGCGCCGCTGGCCGGCGTGCTGCTCGTCGGCGAGCTGGCCCTCGACGGCACGGTGCGGCCGGTCGCCGGTGTGCTGCCCATGATGCTCGCCGCCCGCGCGCGGGGCCTTCCGGCCGCGGTCGTCCGGGCCGGCAACGCGGCCGAGGCTTCGCTGGTCCTCG